>Ga0209537_1000210_pt1 | contig 68630 bp, 71 predicted proteins | sample BioPla4DNA1_FD_187698 | JGI IMG/M metagenome (GOLD analysis project Ga0209537, IMG submission 187698) | Biogas fermentation microbial communities from Germany - Plant 4 DNA1 (SPAdes) (version 2) | ecosystem: Engineered > Bioreactor > Anaerobic > Digestate | place: Bielefeld, North... | reverse complement strand
AATCAAACCTTGGAGACATTTGAGAAAAAAGCACCCAAGGCCATGCAAATACTTGAAATGGGCTTTGATGATGCTACCGCGGTCCTTATGCTGCCGGAAAAATATCGCCGGCGTCTGCGTACTACAAACGCTGTCGAGCGTCTTATCGAAGAGATTAGGCGCAGGGAACGAGTTATCCGTATTTTCCCGAACCGGGAATCGGCAATTCGCCTAATTGGAGCCTTACTTATGGAAATTGACGACAAGTGGATAAGCGGCAAAAAGTATCTGGATATGAGTGAATACCTTCAGTGGCAAGAAGAGCAAAAACAAATTAATGATCAAAGCAATATTGCGTATATCAGATAAGCTTATTGATAACTGAGGAATTTACACACTAATCTGGACTTGATCACCTCCGAAAAAATTGCCGTTTATCTAATCTGGTAACTCAACTATAAATTTTCAGGGTAGTTGATATGTTCCCGCAAACAATAAAAATAAGGGTTTCCTGACATTGCCACATCCGGCAGATCGGCCTCGAGAAAAACTAAATGTCTGGAAACCCTTTATTTACAAGCTTTTCAGTTTTTTATTTTTCAACCTTTGACATCAATACTACGCACTCCACATGCCTGGTCCAGGGGAACATGTCCACCGGCTGCACGGGCCCGAGCCGGTAACCAAGGCCCGCCAGTTGGCTCAAATCCCGGGCCAGGGTGGAGGGGTTGCAGGATACATAGACTAGGCGCGGCACGCCCGCTGCCGAAAGGGCCCTGAGCACCGCCGCATCACAGCCCTTCCTGGGGGGATCCACAATCGCGGCATCGATCGCCGTGTGCTTCTGGATCAGCTTGGGCAGCTCCTCCTCCGCCCTGCCAACGTGGAATTCCGCATTGGCAATGCCGTTGAGCTCCGCGTTGCGGCGGGCATCTTCCACCGCCGCGGACACGCTTTCCACCCCGATCACCTGCCCGGCCTGGGCCGCCACATACAGCCCGATGGTCCCCGCTCCGCAGTAGAGGTCCAAAACAGTTTCTGCACCTGTGAGCCGCAGGTTCTGCCGCACCAGATCATAGAGAACCCTCGTCTGCACGGGGTTCACCTGGAAAAAGGACAAGGGCGAGATGGCGTAGCGCAGATGACCCACCGCATCCAGCAGATGCTCTTCACCCCAGAGCACCTGGGTTTCCCGGCCCAGGATGACATTGGTCACGCGGGGGTTGATGTTGTGGACAACGCTGACCAGTTCCGGGATCTCCCGGGTCAGCCGGGCAATCAGCTCGGCGCTGTGGGGAAGCTCCCTGGTGCGGGTTACCAGGATCAGCATCAGCTTTCCTTGGGCGAAGCTCACCCTGATCACCGCGTGCCGCAGCACCCCGCTGTGGCGCACCTCGTCATAGGGCTCGATGCCCAGCTCCCCCGCGGCCCGTTTCACCGCCAGGGCCAGTTTAGTTATGAGGGGATGCTGAATCTCACAGGTGTGTAGATCCACAATGTCGTGGCTGCCCCGCTGGAAAAAGCCCATGACCAGCTGACCCCCCTGCCTGCCCAGGGGTAGCTGGGCTTTGTTGCGGTAGTGGTACGGGTCCGCCATGCCCAGGGTGGCAAGCACCTCCACCTCCAGACCACCCAAACGCTCCAGGGCATCCACCACCTGCTGGCGCTTCCAGCGCAGCTGAGCGGCGTAATCCATGTGCTGCAGCTGGCAGCCGCCACAGAGGAGAGCATGGGGACAGCTGGGGGCGCGCCGCTGAGGCGACGGCTCCACAACGCGCAAAAGCTCGCCATAGGCCAGGCGCTCCTTCACATGGACCAGGCGCAGCCGCACCTGATCGCCTGGTATAGCTTGGGGAACGAACACCACCCGGTTATCAATGCGGCCTACCCCCATGCCCTCGTGGGTGAGACCGGTGATGGCCACAACATGCTCAACTCCTACCCGCCAGTTACTCATTGCTCCTCCTCCAAAAAGCCCAGAACTGAGCGAACTCGGTCCCGGGCTTTCTGCCTATTCCTTCTTCATCCTCAGCATGGAGTAGGGTTTCACCCGCTCCATAGGTATACGCACTTTAAAGTTAGCATGGGCCGCCTGCAGCTCTTCCTCAGGTTCCACTTGGACAAGGCGGCTGACAACCGTCGTCACCAGCGGCCCCCGGGGCTGAAGTATCTCCACCTCCGCACCCAGGGGCAGGCGGTTGCGCACGCCCACCAGCGCTTCCTTTCTCTCCTCATCGTAGCTCTCCACCACACCCACTACCTCATGGGTTTGGATGTAAGCGCTGCTGGGGCGGTAAATTCCAGCATCGGTGGGTGCGAAAAACCCGGCCCAATAGGGTCTGTGGCTCACCTTATCCAGCTCCTCCAGAAGCTCCGGAGGCAGCTGGTAGTTTTCCGGGTTTTGGGCGTAGAGATCTAGAGCCTGCCTGTAGGCACGCACCACTGTAGCCACGTAGTAGGCGCTCTTCATGCGCCCTTCGATCTTCAGGCTGTCTACGCCCAGCTGCACCAGATCGGGGATGTACTCGATCAAGCGCAGGTCCTTAGAGTTGAAGATGTGGGTTCCCCCTTCATCCTCCTCGATGGGCATGTACTCTCCCGGCCGCTTTTCCTCCACGATGGCATAGCGCCAGCGGCAGCTCTGGGCGCACTCACCCCGGTTGGCATCCCGGCCGGTGAGGACGTTGCTCAACAGACAGCGGCCCGAGTAAGCCACACACATGGCGCCGTGCACAAAGACCTCAAGCTCACAACCGGTTTCCCGGCGGATGCGGGCAATTTCCTCCCTGCTCAGCTCCCTAGCCAAAACGAGGCGGGTTACACCCAGCTCGGCCCAAAACTTGGCGGCCTGGTAGTTCACGGTGTTGGCCTGGGTGCTCAAATGCAGGGGAAGTCCCGGCGCATACTGGCGCGCCAAGGCCAAAACGCCCACATCAGCGATGATCAAGGCATCCACCTGCAGTTCCGCCAGCTCCTCCAAGTAGGCGGGGAGCTGGTCCATTTCCTCGTTGCGGGGGTAGGTGTTCACCGTAACGTAGACCTTTACTCCCCGCTCCCGGGCCAGGGCCAGAACCTCCTTTAGCTCCTCCGGGCTGAAGTTGCCGGCCTTGGCCCTCATCCCAAAGCCCTTGCCTGCCAGATAGATGGCATCCGCTCCGTATTCCATGGCCACTACGGCCTTTTCCATATTCCCCGCCGGAGCAAGTAGTTCCGGAAGTTTCACCGGCGTTCCCTCCTAATAACCGTACATCCTCCTGGCCCGCAGATGCTCATCGTACGTTCTCGTAAACTCATGGGTGCCATCGCGCCTGCTTACGAAGAAATAGTAATCGGTGTCGGCGGGCTGCAGCACCGCCAGCATGGACGCGAGGCCCGGGCTGGCAATGGGCCCCGGCGGCAGGCCAGGATAGCGATAAGTGTTGTAGGGAGAATCGATCTCCAGATCCCGATAGAGCACCACCGGGCGATCCTCTTCGGTCACGTAGCGCACGGTGGGATCCGCCTGGAGCGGCATGTCCACCGCCAAACGGTTCAGGTAGACCGAAGCCACAAGGGGCCGTTCCTCAGCCACCATGATTTCCCGCTCCACAATGGAGGCCAGGGTAACCACTTCATGGAGGGAGAGGTGGCTTTCCTCCAGCAAAGGAAGTACTTCCTCCTCCACCACCTGCAAAAAGCGGGACACCATCTGCCCGATGATCTCCTCTTCCTTCTGCCCTTCCGAGAAGTAATAGGTATCGGGGAAGAGATAGCCCTCCAGGGAAGCTATGGGCAGATCGAATGGCAGCGCCTCCCCGAAGACCAGGTTGGCATTGAAGGCCAGCTCCATAAAGCGCTCCCTGTCCGCCAGGCCTTTCTCAGCCAGGAGCGCGGCAATCTGCTTGATCTCAAAACCTTCCGGGATCACCACCGGCACCAGCCGGACCCGTCCGGAGCGAATCTGTTCGATGATCTCCAAGGGCCGCATGTCCGCTCTGAGCAGGTAAGCTCCGGCTTGCAGCTCGTGCTGGGCACCTTCCAGCCTAACTAACAGCTCAAACAAGCTGGCGCTGGCGATGATCTCCTCCTGGGCTAGACGCTGCGCGATCTGCCTGGTGCCCATCCCCGGTTCAATGCGGACCACCTTGCCGGGGGCGTCCCCCTGGGAGTCTAGGGGCCTGTTGCTCACGACAAAGAAAGCCGCCAGAGCAGCGCAGACCAGAACCATCAAAAAGAACAGAAAACGGACCATGCCGCCTTCGGTCCGTTTTGATGTTGCTTGCACAGAATCGGGCATAGAAGCACCCCCACGACACCACTAATCGGGCTGGGGCCTGAAGCCTATTCCTCCGACTCCAAAAAGGCCACTACCCGTTCGAACTCCTGGTCATCCTCGATTTCCATGAGAACCTCTTCACCGGCGTCATCGATTTCCAGCCTGTAGATGAGTCCGCCCTCTTCGGGATCGTCCAGGGGGAACAAAACCGCGTAGGCCTGCCCTTCAAACTCAAAATCATAGATGGCACACTCGTGCTCGTTGCCGTCCTCGTCTTCCAGCACAACGATATCGCTGAATTCGTGTTCGTGTTCGTGATCATCGTGGCCGTGTTTGTGCGCCATAAGATCAACTCCTTCCTTTGAATGCTAGTTTGACCGCCTGCTATCCAAATATGCCTGTAAAATGACGGCGGCCGCCACCTTGTCGATCACTTTACGGCGCTTTGCTCGGCTCACATCTCCCTCTAAGAGGATCCGCTGGGCGGCCGCGGTAGAGAACCGTTCATCCCAATATTCTACTGGGAGGGCAAATTCCCTCTCCAATTCCGCGGCAAATGCATATATTTTCTCCGCCTCCGGCCCGAAGCTTCCATCGGTTCTGCGGGGCAGGCCCACCACGAATTTTTCCACATCGTACTCCTGCACAAAAGCCCGCAGGGCCGCAAAATCCTCCGCCAGACTCCTGCGCCGCACCACCGCCAGCCCCTGGGCCGTCCAACCCAGGGGATCGCTCACCGCCACCCCGATTGTTTTTTCCCCCACATCCAACCCCAGTACGCGCATGGCCCCACTCCCCTAAATCACTTTGATGGCAAATTCGGGGCAGCTGGCCCCGCAGTACCCGCAGTACACGCACTCCTCAGGCATGGCCACAACAGCCCTGCCGTTGTGCAGCGCCAGGGAGCCGTTGGGACAGGCGGAAACACAGGAGCCGCAGCCTGTACACCAGTACTCGATGTGCAGCCTTCGGGTGGCAGCTGCGGGGGCAGGCAGGTCCCGGCGGCCTTGGAAGAAGGCCACGTTGCTTTCCACCTCCGCCACGCTTTTCATGCCCACGGCGATGGAGTGAATCTCGTCTATCTGCAGCAGATAATCCAGGGAGGCTGCCCACTCGCCCAAAAGGTGTCCGCCGCCCAGGGGTTTCATGGCATAGATACCCTTGCCCTCCCGGGCAGCTTTCGCTATGGCCGCGAGCATATCTTCCCGGCCTCCCCCCTGGATACCGATACCCGTCCGGTTGATCAGGGGCGAGATCACATCGATTTCCGGGATGGCGGTGGCGGCCAGCACCGCCGGGACGTGATGGGTGGAAATGCCCACCGCCTGCACGATCCCGGCCTCCTTCGCCTCCAGCAGTACTTCCAAGGCTGGCCAGTGTCCCCGCAGGGTATGGCTGGATTCCTGCTCGTGCAGGAGAAAGATGGGAACCACTTCCTGCCCCAAGCCCCTTTGGGCCCGCTCCAGACTGGCCAGCATCCCCTCCCGGGTATAGGCATAGCTCTTGGTGGCCACCACCACCTGCCCACGGCCGGGAAAGCGTTCCAGCGCCAGGCGGATGTGGTCGTAGGTGTCGTAAATCTCCGCGGTGTCCACAAAATTGACGCCCAATTCCAAGGCCCTCAGCAGCACGGCACTGCCTTCCTCAGGCGAGAGATTGCGCTGGAGGGGGCCAATGGTCAGGGCGCCAAAGCAAAGCTGGGAAACCCGCAGGCCGGTTCGGCCCAGTTCTCGGTACCTCAATCTCCATCTCCTCAACTTCGACGTCGAAACAGCACACCTAAGGTGTTGGGGCCGCAGTGATTGGTGATGGTGCAGCCCGCTTCGGTTATGATGATCTCTTCAAAGTAGTCCTTTTCCTCCAGAAGAGATTTGACAGCCTGCACCAGTTCATCGCTGCAGCGCACATGGGTGATGAACGCCCGGCAGGGATCCAAATTACCATCCTGCTCCAATCTGTCCTGGACATAGAGCTTGACCGCCTTTTCGAAGTTGCCCCGGTACTTGCGCCCCACAATCATGGCGCCATCCCGCACTTCGATGCTGGGCTTCATGCGCAGGATCCTGGCGCCGTAGGCGGTGATGGAGGAACATCTACCTCCCCTGGCCAGATAATCCAATTGATCTATGATGAAGCTGGCGTCGATTCTGGGTACGAGCCGCTCCAACTCCGCGGCGATCTCTGCGGCGGACTTGCCCTGGGCGGCCAAGAGAGCCGCTTCGTAAACCAGGTGCCCACTGCCGGTGGAAAGATTCTGGGAATCCACCACTTTCACCCCGGGAAAGTCCTGGGAAGCTAATAATGCGTTATTATAACAGGAAGAAAAACCCGAACCTAAGCTGATGTGAACCACTTCATCTCCTTGGGCAGTCAGCTCTTGAAAATGCTTCTGGTACTCATACACGTTCACTGCCCCGGTCTGGCAGTGCCTGCCCGCCTCCACATGGGCAATCAGTTCGGCGGGGGTAAGGTCAACGCCGTCTTTGAAAACCTGATCATCCACGGTAATACTCAAGGGAATGATGACAATGCCGAATTTCTCCACTAGCTCCGGTGAAAGATCACACGTACTGTCCGCACTAATCCGCACCAACACCATACACTCCTTTGCCATGTCAGGAAACAGCTGGCCTGGGGCAACCCCCTCAAGCCTTTTTCAGATAGTGCTTCACCAATTCCTCCAGGATCACATCCCTGTCCACCTGCGCGATGAGAGAACGGGCATTCTTGTGGCTGGTGATGAACGTTGGATCGCCCGACATCAAGTAGCCCACAATCTGACCGAAGGGGTTGTAACCCTTATCCCGCAGCGCTTCATACACCTGCTGCAGGATAGCCCTGACTTCTGAACCATCCTCTTCCCAGGCTCTGTAGCTGAACAGCGCCGTCTTGTCGTGGGCATCATTCATGGTATCCCTCCCCTGCACGGTTTTCTCTAATCCTTATTCGGTACCTAGGAAGCAATTCCCTCCAGAAGCTCCCGCAGGTGCCTGCGGCCCTCTTCCAAGGCCTCAGCCAACTTCTCAGGGAGGCGTCCACCAGCCTGCGCCATATCGGGTCTGCCTCCGCCTCCGCCTCCGCAGATCTGGGCAGCCTTTTTCACCACATCTCCCGCATGTACGCCGGCCTTGGTCAAAGATTTGGACACCATGCTCAAAAACAGCACCTTGCCGCCGCTCTCGGCCCCCAGAAGGATCACCACCGGATCAAGGCGATCCCGGATGCGATCGCCTAACTGCCGCAGTTCCTCGTGATCCTCCGCCTGCACCTGGGCCACCACCAGGGAGGCAGTGCCCACCTGTTCCGCAGAGGCCAGCAGCTCATCGAGGGAGCCCAACAGGCTTTGACGCTTCAGCTCGGCCAGTTCCTTCTCCAGGGCACGGTTGGCTTCCAGCAGGCGCTCCACCTGTTCAGGCAGCTGCTCCACTTTAGCCTGCAGTTTGCCTTGGAGCTCCCGCAGCACCTGCTCTTGACCGTGGATGTGGGCCAAGGCTTCGCTACCCGCCACCGCTTCGATGCGCCGTACTCCCGCAGCAACGCTGCCCTCAGAGAGGATCTTGAACAGGCCGATCTCCCCAGTTGCCCGCACGTGGGTACCTCCGCAGAGTTCCAGGGAATAATCCCCCACCTGCACGACCCGCACCTCATCCCCGTACTTCTCGCCAAACAGCGCCACCGCGCCCCTGGCCTTGGCGCTCTCCAAGTCGGTGATGGTGGGCGCCACCGGCAGGTTGCGCAGAATCTGGCGGTTCACTTCCTCCTCAATTCGCTTGAGCTCTTCGCCGCTGAGGGCCTGGAAGTGGGTGAAGTCGAAGCGCAGCCGCTTCGGTCCCACATAGGAGCCTGCCTGGTTCACGTGATCGCCCAAAACGTCCTTGAGGGCTTTATGCAGCAGGTGGGTGGCGGTATGGTGGCGGGCCGTCTCCAGCCTCTGATCCACGGCCACCACTGCCTTGGCGGGGCTGGCTGCGGCCACATAGCCCTTTTCCACCACCCCCAGGTGGCTGACCAGCCCTTCCACGGGTTTTTGCACATCGGTGATGCGCACCACACCCGTTGCGGTTTCGATGGAACCCTGATCTCCGACCTGTCCGCCGCTTTCGGCGTAGAAGGGCGTGCGGTCCAGGATCAAGGCCACCTGGTCCCCCTCCTTGGCGCTGTCCACGCTGTGGCCATCCACCAAGATCCCCATGATTTTGGCGTCCGCGGCTAGGCAGTCATAGCCCACAAACTCCGTGGTCACGACCCCCGCCAGTTCTTTGTAGGCTTCCAGGCTGCTGTCCAGGTAGCCGTGGGCCGTGCGGGACTTTCTGGCCCGCTCCCGCTGGGCTTCCATGGCCCGGCGGAAGCCCGCCTCGTCCACCTGCAGGCCGTCCTGGGCTAGAATCTCCCGGGTGAGATCAAGGGGAAAGCCGAAGGTATCGTACAGCTGGAAGACATCTTCACCGGCGATCTGATCTTGGCCAGAGGATTTGGCCTTGTCCACCAGTTCCTGCAGGAGCCTGAGGCCCTGCTCCAACGTGGCGCCGAAGCGCTCTTCCTCCAGGCGGATTACGTTCTTCACGTACTCCTGGCGCTCCACAAGCTCGGGGTAGGCCCCCTTCATCTGGTCCACAACCCAGTCCACAACCTGCTCCACAAAGGGACCTTCAATGTGGAGGAGGCGCGCATGCCGCACAGCCCGCCGCAGCAGACGGCGCAGCACATAACCCCTGCCCTCATTGCTGGGCAGCACCCCATCGGCCACCAAGAAGGTCACCGCGCGCAGATGATCTACGATCACCCGCAGGGACATATCACTCTGGGGGCTCGCACCGTAGGCCACGCCAGCCAGTTCACCCACGGCGTCCACGATGGGACGGATGTTGTCCACCTCGAAAATGCTGTTCTTGCCCTGGAGCAGAGCAGCAACCCGCTCCAGGCCCATACCTGTATCAATGCTCTTCGCCTCGAGGGGTATATACTCGTCGCCTTCTTGATGGAATTGAATGAAAACCAGATTCCAAAACTCCAAGAAACGCTCGCAATCACAGCCGGGCCGGCAGTCCGGCTGACCGCAGCCAAACTCGGGCCCCCGATCCAGGTAAATCTCGGAGCACGGCCCGCAGGGGCCTGAACCTGTTTCCCAGAAGTTGTCCTCTTTGCCCAGGCGCACAATGCGCTCCGCGGGCAGGCCCACATCTTTGTGCCAGATCTCAAAGGCCTCGTCATCATCCAAATAGATAGAAACCCAGAGCCGTTCGGGAGGCAGCTGCAGATGCTCCACAACAAACTCCCAGGCCCAGGGAATCACCTCTTTTTTGAAATAGTCGCCGAAGGAGAAGTTCCCCAGCATTTCAAAGAAGGTGGCATGGCGGTCTGTCTTCCCCACACTGTCGATATCGCCTGTGCGGATACACTTCTGGCTGGTGGCAATGCGCGGCGCCACCGGCTTTTCCAAACCAAGGAAATAGCGCTTGAAGGGTACCATCCCCGCCACCGTGAGCAGCAGGGTGGGATCGCCGTGGGGAATCAAGGAAGCACTTGGCAGGATGCGGTGATCTTTACTCCGGAAAAACTCCAGGAACATGGTGCGGATCTGATCTACTGTATAGCTCTTCATAGTGTGCCGCAAGAAGCGGTTCCCCCCATTCTTAAGCAAAAACGGACTGTCTCGCTAACAACAATATTATCCAAGTGAGTTTCCCTTGTCAACTTAGAAGCTGGCCAAGAAGGGCCACCGGCAAAGCCTTTCCCCTGGCTGCTGCCGCCTGCGGAGCAATCCTCAAAGGCCAAGCTGCTTCCCCTCTTCCGCACCCAGCGTCCCAAGACCCAAAAACCAGGGAATCGAGAACGCTTTTCGCTTTTTCCTATGCCAGCTGCCGGCCTTATTTCATAACATGGTCCAAGCTGGAGGGAAGGAGGTGAAATGGATGCCCTTTACTGTTCAACAGCTCAATGATGACAACACCGTAGGTATTGCCCAACTCACCCTGGGAATCAACCCAGCCGCGGCAATCTTTACCGAGACAGATTGGTCCGGGGGTTCCACTGCCACCGGCATCATCAACCTGGAGAACACCAGCGCACTGGATGTGAACTACTTCGTCTCTGCCGACTGGTATGCTGCCGCTGGTGGCACTCCCCAGGATGCCCGCATTCTGGCGGAAAGGCTGGAGATCACGGTGACTGCTGACCCGGGTGGGGCCAATGAAGAGCTGTACAGCGGCTCCCTGGCGGGCTTGATCCAGCAGCCCCCAGCTGGACGCCTTCTGGCGGCGGCGGCCAATGAGGACGTGGAATTTGAACTCAGCCTGCCTGACGCCAATGCCACCGATCTCATTCAGGGTATGGCCATCGAGTTTGACCTGGTGTTTGTGGCGGTTGAGGTTTAGTGCCTGAGAACAGCGGAAGGTGGTCAACATCTTGCGACCACCTTCACTCCCTAGAAAGGATGCTGAGATGTGTTTACGGCCATTGCGACCAATGCTGGTAACGCCGTGCGCATCGGGCAGGTTCAGCCCGCTGAACCAGATGCCCCGTTTCTCCTGGCCGTCGTCCTGATTCTGCTGTTCATCCTGGCCGTCATCCTCCTGCCTCAACTAGTGTTATGAAAGGAGCGGTTCAATGGCTCAAATCCGCTGTCCCCAATGCGGCCAGGTGGAGAACTGGGACCTGGGCGGAAGTTTCCTCGTCACCTGCGACCGCTGCGGCCAGCAGTTTACCGTGGTGATCGCGCGGGGCAGGCCTCCCAGCCAGGAGGAAAATCGCGTAAACAGCCGCTAGGTATTGGCCCTGGCGGCTGTCCTTTCACTACCTACTTCACCTGGGGCCGGCGCAGGAGGAAAAAGTCCAGAAGGACGCGCCCAATGGCCGCCACAGGGACCGCGATGAGCAGGCCCAAAATCCCCATGAGATAGCCCCCCACCAGCACCGCGAAAATCACAACCAGGGGGTGCAGCCCCACCCGATCGCCGATCAGCCAGGGGGAGATCAAGCTGTTTTCAATCTGGTTGGCGGCAATAAAGAGGAGCAGTACCCAAAGGACCGTGAGGGGAGACTGGGAAAGGGCCAGGGCAGCGGCGGGCAGAAAGCCTAGCACCGGGCCGAAATAGGGTATGATGTCAAAAAGTCCGGCCAAAAGGCCGATGAACAGAGCATAGGGGATTTTGAGCAGGGCGAGGCCCCCGTAGATGAACAGACCCACGAACAGGCAAATCCACAGCTGTCCCCGGAAAAAGCCATTGAGAGCCACATTCACTTCCCTGAGCACATACTGGGCATCGCCGCGGTAGCGGGCGGGCACATAGCGCAGGGCCCGTTCCCGCATGGCCTGATGATCCCGGAGCAGGTAGAAGGCCAGAACCGGGGAGATGAGCAGGGAAACGATGTTGGCAAACAGGTCCAAGAGTATCTGCATCACTCTCCCCGCCAGACGTTCCAGAGCCTGCTGCACCCGGGCTAAGAGGTTATCCACCGCTTCCTGAATGGTGGTGGGCAGTTCAACGCGGCGAAAAATGCCCACCGCATCCTGCCCCAGCTCCTCCAGCTGGACAGCCTGGTGGGGCAGCTTGCGGGCCATCTCCTCCAGCTCCCGCAGCAGATTGGGCAAGGTGAGGTAGAACACTATACCCAAGGCCACCCCGCAGAAGGCATAGACCAGGAAGATGGCCGCAACCCGAGATGCCCCCCGGCTCTCCACCGCGACCACCAAGGGGTAGAGGATGTACGCCAGGAGGATCGCGAATAAGAAAGGGGTCAGTACAGTCCTGACCCGGTACAGAAAAAACAATATCCCCGCGAAAACCAGTGCCCACCAGATGCCCCTGGACACAGACCTCAATCCATCCAGTTATCCAGCTGCTGCTCCACTGTGCCCCGGGCCCTGCGGATCAGGCTGCGTCCGGTGGACCGCAGCTGCCTGGTCACATAGCCCTTGTTCATGGTATTGCCCACATAAATGCCTAAAGCCAGGCCCGCCAAGCCAATGAGCAGCATGTTTCGACCATTGGCCACCTCAATCACCTCGTTTAGCGTTCTACCGCTAGCCTGCCCAAATCAGGCGAAAAAAACACCGAGATGCCTCTCGGTGCCGGTGAGCTGTTTAGGCTGTGCTGGCTGTTCGCTTCCTGTAGTCGGCAATGGCCGCGCCCAGGGCCTCAGCTGCCAGATTGGAACAGTGCATTTTGACGGGGGGCAGGCCCTCCAGTGCTTCGGCCACATCGCGGTTGGTGATTTTTTCCGCCTCCTCCACCGTTTTCCCGATGGCCAGCTCCGTGATCATGCTGGAAGTGGCGATGGCGGCTCCACAGCCAAAGGTTTTGAACTTGATGTCGGTGATAATGTTGTTTTCCACCTTGATCCACATCTTCATGATATCCCCGCAGCGGGCGTTGCCCACCTCCCCGATGCCGTCGGCGTCGGGGATCTCCCCCACGTTGCGCGGGTTGGTGAAGTGCTCCATGACTTTATCTGAATACATGATCTTCCTCCTATCCTTGATAGAGCGGAGACATGGCCCGCAGCCGCTCCACTATGCCCGGAATTTCCTGAAGCACGAAATCCACATCTGCCTCGGTGTTTTCACGCCCCAGGGTCAGGCGCAGCGAACCGTGGGCAATCTCATGGGACAAACCCATGGCCAAGAGCACATGGGAGGGGTCTAGAGAACCGGACGTGCAGGCGGACCCGCTGGAAGCGGCAATTCCCCGCAGATCCAGGTTGAGCAGCAGCGACTCACCCTCAATGAACTCAAAACAGACGCTCACATTGTTGGGCAGCCGCCTTTCCAGGCTGCCGTTGACCCGGGTATGGGGAATCTGCAGGAGGCCCTCAATCAGCCGGTCCCTGAGCTTTTGCAGGCGCGCACTTTCCGCCTCGCGCTCTTCTTGGGCCAGCTCAAAGGCTTTGGCCAGGCCCACAATCCCCGCCACGTTTTCGGTCCCGGCCCGGCGCCTTTTTTCCTGTCCTCCGCCGTGAATGAGGGGATGCAGCCGCACTCCCTTGCGCACGTAGAGTGCACCCACCCCCTTGGGGCCGTAAAACTTGTGCGCCGAAATGGACAAAAGGTCGACGTTGAGGGCATCCACATTTAGGTCTAAAGCGCCTGCCGTCTGCACCGCATCGGTATGGAAGCGGACGCCGCGGGCGCGCACCAGCGCGCCTATTTCACTGATGGGCTGGATGGTGCCCACTTCGTTGTTGGCATGCATAATGGAGACTAAAATGGTGTCGGGGCGCAGGGCCGCCTCCACCTGGGCCGGATCCACCAGGCCGTATTCGTCCACCGGAAGGATGGTGACCTCAAAGCCCTGGGTCTCCAGCCAGAGGACGGTATCCAGCACAGCATGGTGCTCAATGGCGCTGGTGATGATGTGCTTCCCCTTGTTCTGGTCCGCCCAGGCCACACCCTTGATGGCCAGGTTGGCCCCTTCCGAACCGCCGGAGGTAAACACGATTTCGCTGGCGGATGCCCCCAAGAGGGCCGCCACCTTGTCCCGGGCGCTGTCTAAGGCCTTGCGGGCACTCCTGCCCCAGCTGTAGACGCTGGAGGGATTGCCAAACTCGGTGCTAAAGTAAGGCAGCATCGCTTCCCACACTTCAGGCCGGACCGGTGTTGTTGCCGCATGATCCATATAGATTCGCTTCATTGTCCTTCAGCCACCCCTAATCTAATGGCGTTTTGCCGCAGGTCTTCCAAAGTCGTACTATCCAAAACCCGTTCCATGCTGTCCTGCAGTTGCTTCCACAGACCCCGCAGTACGCACTGCTCGGGCTGGTCGCAGTAGGGACCTGTACCCGCATCGGTATCCAGGCAGTCCAGGGGAGTAATCGGCCCCTCCAATACCCGGATGATCTGCCCGATGGTGATCTGATCCGGGGGATGGGCCAGCTCATAACCGCCCTGAGCCCCCCGCTTGCTGGCCACCAGACCCGCCTTGCGCAGCGCGCCCATGAGCTGCTCCAGATAGGTTTCCGACACAAGCTGGCGCCTGGCCACCGTCTTAAGGGGAATGGGACCGCTGCCGTAGTTGAGGGCCAGGTCAAACATGGCCCGCACTCCGTATTCGCCCCGCGTGGATACGCGCATGCATCCGCCTCCCCTCATTTCCGACTAATTTTGTCGGAATTGAATCCATCCTGATCATAGCACAGGGCAAAAACGGCTGTCAACGCTGAAAAAGAAAAAAGCCCCTTAGGGCTCTTGGCGCTGGTGTGCTTCCTTGAGCTTGGCAAAATAAGCCAGGCGCTCTTTGATCACCTTTTCCCTGCCCTGCTCCGAAGGCTCGTAGACCCGGAAGCCTTTCATATTCTCCGGCAGGTACTCCTGGACCACGTAGTGATGGGGATAATCATGGGGGTACCTATAACCCCTGCCGTGTCCAAGCTTAGCCGCTCCGGCATAGTGGGTATCCCGCAGGTGCACAGGCACAGGCTCCGCACCAGTTTTCTCCACCGCCGCCAGGGCTGCGTCCACGGCCTTGATCACCGAGTTGCTCTTGGGTGCCGTGGCGATATAGATGATGGCCTGGGCGATGGGAATGCGAGCCTCGGGCATCCCCAGCCATTCCAGGGCAAACCCCGCCGCTTGGGCCATGAGCAGGGCGGTGGGATCGGCCATGCCCACATCTTCCGCGGCATGGACCAAGAGCCGGCGCACAACAAAGCGCGGGTCTTCCCCGGCGTAGACCATGCGGGCATACCAATAGAGGGCGGCATCGGGGTCGCTGCCCCGCAGCGATTTGATAAAGGCGGAGATCACATCATAGTGCTGGTCCCCCGCTTTATCATAGCGAACTCGCTGGGCCTGGGCCGCCTCTTCCGCCACGGCCAGATCCACCAACCGCACCCCCGCTTCGTTGGGCAGGGTGGTGAGCACAGCGAACTCCAGGTTGTTCAGAAGGACGCGGGCATCGCCGTTGGCAATGCGGGCCAGGTGCCTGAGGGCCTCCTGGGAAACCTGGCAGGGCACATCCCCCAGTCCCCGGGGATCTTCCAGAGCCCGCCGGGCCAAGGTGAGCAGGTGCTCCTCCTCCAGGGGCTGGAGCTGGTAGATCTGGGAGCGGCTGAGCAGAGCGGCGTTCACTTCGAAATAGGGGTTTTCCGTGGTGGCGCCGATCAGAATCAGATCGCCCTTCTCCACCGCGGGGAGCAGCACATCCTGCTGGGCCTTGTTCAGGCGCTGGATCTCGTCCACAAAGAGGATCGTCCTCTGCCCATGGAAGGCCCGGCGGTCCCGAGCCTCTTCCGCTAAACGCTTCAGCTCCGCGGCCCCCGTGGTGGTGGCACTGACATTGACAAACACTCCCTTGGTGGTTCGGGAGATCACATAGCCTAAGGTGGTCTTGCCGGAACCGGGGGGCCCGTAAAGGATCAAGGAGCGGAGAATGTCTTCGCTGATGGCCCGCCGCAAAAGCTTTCCGGGCCCTAAAATGTGCTCCTGGCCCACATATTCCTCCAGGGATTCAGGGCGCATGCGCACCGCCAGGGGCGCATGTTCATGCCTCAAGGGGCTCTGTTCAAACAAATCCATGGCTAACCCTCCCCGCAGATCTGCCTCACAATCCAACTGGCCATGACCAAACCCGCAGCTCCCGGCACAAAAGCTGTGCTCCCAGGTGTGGAACCGGCTCTTTTCCCCACTGTCCGTTCATCGGAGAACACCACGGCAACTCCCCGCTCAATTCCCCGCTTACGCAGGGCGCCCCGCACCGCCCTGGCCAAGGGGCAGGTGTGGGTCTGGGAGATATCCGCGACCTTAAGGCGCGTGGGGTCCACCTTGTTGCCTGCGCCCAGGGAAGAGATGAGGGGAATGCCCTGCTTAAGGCAGGCTTCGATCAAATCCACCTTGGACCGCACGCTGTCGATGGCATCGGCCACAAAAGTGAGGTCCTCCGGCAGCAGCTGCTGGTGGTTTTCCCGGCTGTAGTAGGCTTGGTGGGCGATCACGCGGCAGGCGGGGTTGATCTGGGCGATCCTTTCCGCCATCACCTCCACCTTTGGCCGGCCGATGGTGGCTTCCAGGGCCACAATCTGCCTGTTCAGATTGGAGATGGCCACCAGATCGTGGTCAATGAGGATGAGCGTCCCCACCCCCGAGCGGGCCAGGGCTTCTGCGGCATGTCCCCCCACACCGCCTAGGCCCACCACTGCCACCTTGGCCGCCTGCAGGCGCTGCAGGTTCTCGGCACCCAAAACCAGTTCCGTGCGTATGAATCTATGTTCCATGGTTTTCCTCCAAGAAAAAATACCCCGGAAGGGGTATCCAGATCCAACCCCCCGCCGTACCGCTAGTGCTGACCCGAATGAACCTGCCTCGGCAGGTGGGTACCCTCCGCACTAGTTCGAACGTCCCCGCTGGGGGGCATGTTCTAGCTACTGCGAGTCAGGTTCCCTGTGTGTTGGTGTTGGCTCATAACAAGGCCAGATTGATCGCGAGCACAGCAGGGGTGTGTTCTAGCCTGATCATAGCATAGACTCTGCCCGGATTCAAGTCCTCTGCTTGTACCGGTTTTTCCCGGTTCTACGCGGCTTTGGATAGACATACATCTTAGCAGAGGAGGGATTGAGACATGGATCAACTCTTGGGTAAAGTGCTGGCTATCGCCTTTGTGATCGAGGTTTTGACCAACACCGTCAAAACCCTGCTGCCGGATCTGAACCGCCGCTACCTGCCGTTTATCTCAGGCGTCCTCGGCGTCTGCCTGGCCTGGGTCAGCGGTGTGGGCGTACTGAGTACCCTGGAGATCCCAGTACGCCACGCTTTCCTTGATTACCTAGTCACCGGCATCGTCACATCCCGGGGCGCCAATATCGTCCATGACCTTGCCAAGACGCTCAGTTCCGCAAGTTGATCTTGAGCTCCTTGAGCTGGGCCTCGCTGATGGGGGCCGGAGCCTCAATCATCAGATCTGAAGCACTTACCGTTTTGGGGAAAGCGATCACATCGCGGATGGACTGCCGCTTGGCCAGGAGCATAACCAGGCGGTCCAGGCCAAAGGCGATCCCACCATGGGGAGGAGCTCCATACTCGAAGGCCTCCAGGAAATAGCCGAACTGTCTGCGAGCTTCCTCCATGGTGAAACCTAAAGCAGCAAACATCCGCTCCTGCAGGCGCCGGTTGGTGATGCGGATGCTGCCTCCGCCCAGTTCCACCCCGTTGAGCACCATATCGTAGGCCTTGGCCCGGACCCTTCCAGGATCTGTCTCTAAGAGGTGCTCATCTTCATCGAGGGGAGCGGTGAACGGATGGTGGGCGGCCACATAGCGCCCCGCCTCTTCATCGTAGACAAGCAGGGGCCAATCCACAACCCAAAGCAGGTTATAGGCATTCTCATCCATGAGCCCCAGCTCCCGGCCGAGCAGGAGCCTGAGCCTGCCCAAAACATCACAAACCAGATCATAGCCGCCAGCCACGATCAGTACAAGATCGCCAACTTCGGCAGCAAGTTCCTTGGTAATTGCTTCCACTTCTTCCTCTTTGAGGAACTTGGCGATGGGCGAGCGCACCTGCCCCTCCTCCACCGCCAGCCAGATCAAGCCCTTGGCGCCCCAGGCCTGAGCCTGCTCGCTGAGGCGGTCGATCTGCCTGCGGGTGAAGCTGGCCCCGCCCTTGACGTTAATCCCCCTGATTACTCCCTGAGCAGCTGCGGTTTCGGCAAAGACCCGGAACTCGCTGTTCTTGAGGGAAGCGGTCAGATCATGGATCTCCAGGCCAAAACGGGTATCGGGCTTGTCCGTGCCGAACCGGTCCATGGCCTCTCGATAGCTCAGGCGGGGTATGGGCGCTGGCAGGTCAATTCCCTTGACCTCCCGAAATACGTGGAGGATCATGGCCTCCATCATGTTCATCACAGCTTCCCGGTCCACGAAGGACATCTCCACGTCTATCTGGGTGAACTCCGGCTGCCGATCTGCCCGCAGGTCTTCATCCCTAAAGCAGCGGGCGATCTGGTAATAGCGGTCGAATCCCCCGATCATGAGCAGCTGTTTAAACAGCTGCGGCGACTGGGGCAGGGCGTAAAAGGAACCGGGGTGCACGCGGCTGGGTACCACATAGTCCCGGGCCCCTTCGGGAGTAGAGCGGATCAGCATGGGCGTCTCAACTTCCAGAAAGCCCTGGCTGTCTAGGAACGAGCGCACGGCAGCGGTGATGCGGTGGCGCATGGCCAAAGCTTCCTGCAGCTCTCTGCTGCGCAGATGCAGATAGCGGTACTTAAGGCGCAGCGACTCATCCACTTCCTCCGCCCGATCAATGGGGAAGGGCGGGGTTTTCGCCTCCGCCAGCACAACCAAGCTGCTTACCAGCACCTCCACCTCCCCGGTGGCCAAATTGGGGTTGACCTGGCCTTCCGGGCGAGCCACAACCTGGCCCTGCACGGCGATGACATACTCGCTGCGCAGTCCCTCTGCCTGCTGAAACTGCTCGGGACCCAAGGTCTCCGGGTCAAAGACCACCTGCACCAGGCCCGACCGGTCCCGGAGATCCACAAAGATCAGCTGACCCAAATCACGCCTCCGGTTCACCCACCCATTGAGGATTACTGTGCTCCCGGCATCCGACTTCCTCAGCTCACCGCAGTACTTGGTCCTTATCCAGTCCTTCATTTCCCACACTCTCCTAAGATCTTAGCTAGCTGTTTTAAGTCCTCCAGATCTATTTCTTGTTCCTGTCCATCCTGCATGTTGCGGAGCATGAGGCGCCCGCGACTGAGCTCCTCTTCGCCGAAGATCACAGCATAACGGCTGCCCAGGCGGTTGGCCGCCTTCATCTGTGCCCGGATGCTGCGGTCCAGGTAATCCAGCTCCACCCAGAGCCCCTGCCCCCGCAGGAAGTGGGCCACCTGGGCCGCCTTGAGTTTAGTGTCGCCGCCGAAGTGGATGAGATAGGCAGAGGGACCCTTGGGTTCAGGCTGGAGTTTGCCCTGGCCCTGCAGGGCCAGAAGCAGCCTTTCCACCCCCACCGCGAACCCCACAGCGGGAGTGGGTTTGCCCCCCAGCTCCTCCACCAGCCCATCGTAGCGCCCCCCGGCGCCGATGGCGTTCTGGGCACCCAGCTCCTGGCTGGTTACTTCAAAGACGGTCTTGGTGTAGTAGTCGAAGCCCCTGACCAAGCGGGGGTTCAGCCTGTACTCTACGCCTAGGGCATCCAGGTAGGCGAGCACCTGGGCGAAGTGTTCAGAGCACTCCCCGCAGAGATGCTTGGTGATCTCAGGCGCGCCCGCCAGCACCTCCTGGCAGCTTTCCACCTTGCAGTCCAAAAGCCGCAGGGGATTGCGGTGCAGCCTGTTTTGGCAGCTGCTGCAGAGCCTTTCCACGCGGGGCTGGAAATACTCCACCAGCTCCTGCCGGTAGCCGGGGCGGCAGTTGGGGCAGCCGATGGTGTTGATCTCCACCTCAAAACCGCTCAAGCCGCAGGATTTGTAAAGCTCCAGGGGCAGCAAAATGGCTTCCACATCCAGGAGGGGATCCCCGGAACCCAAGGCCTCCAAGCCAAACTGGGTGAACTGCCGGTAGCGCCCGGCTTGGGGGCGCTCATAGCGGAACATGGGTCCGAAGTAGTAGAGCTTCACAGGCAGGGAACCGCTGCCCAGGTTGTGTTCCAAAAAAGCGCGCACCGCGGGGGCGGTCCCCTCCGGGCGGAGGGTCAGGCTCCTCTCCCCCCGATCCTGGAAGGTGTACATCTCCTTCTCCACGATATCGGTGGCCTCGCCGATTCCCCGCTGAAACAGCTCCGTATGCTCAAACATGGGCGTGCGCAGTTCCTGGTACCCGTAGGCAGCACAGACTCTGCGGATCCGTTCCTCCAGCTCGTGCCACAGTTCGATTTGGCCGGGACCCACATCATTGGTACCCCTGGGCCTGGTGGTCAGTGTCATCTCTACTCCCCCCTCAAACGTTGGCAAAAGGCGAGTGATGTTAACCACCACTCGCCTGAGGTTCTATTCTTGCGGAGCAGCTTCGGCTGCCGCTTCCCCTGGTTTTTCTTCCACCAGTTCAGGCAGCTCCTCTGCCTCTCCTTCCGCAGCTTCGGTGGCAGCTTCCCCTTCAGCTTCCGGCTGCAGCAGGGCATTCTGCCGCTCTTGGAACTCCTCGATGAGTTTCTCGATGGCCTTGGCATCCTCCCAGCGCTCCAGGGCGGTCACGCTGTGATACAAGGTGAGCAGGGCGAAAATGTCGTTGGGAACAAGTTCGGCTGCCTTGATGTACTGCTCCACCGCTTGATCAATGTCTTCCGCTTCTTCGTAGAGCTTGCCCAGGCTGTAGAGGAGAGTGTAGTCAGTGGGCTCCTTCTCCGCAGCGACCCGGTACTGCTCTATGGCCCCTTCCAGGTCACCTAGACCGTGGTAGGCATCGCCCAAGAAAGAATGCAGATAGCCGTCTTCTGGATAGTCCTCCAGGGCCAGCTTGTAGTAGTGCACGGCGTCCTCGTAGTTGCCTTCCTGCATCTGCTTGAAGGCATTGAGCCGGTGCTCCATGAGGACGATCTCCGAAGAATCCCGCGCGCTCTGCAGCCAAGCCTCGATATCCTCCTGTCCCTTTGCCAGGCGGAGATCCTTTTCCAGCTCGGCACGGGCTTTTTCAAACTCCTCGCCTTCCGCCTCAACCCGGTCGGTGACAGTGATAATGTGGTATCCGTATGTGGAACGCACCGGTTCACTGATTTCACCCACCCCGAGGGCAAAGACGGCTTCTTCAAACTCGGGGACCGTTTTGCCGCGGTAGATGTAACCGAGCTCACCGCCGCTGGCGCTGCTGGCATCCTCCGATACCTCTTTAGCCAGCTCGGCGAAGTTTTCCGGAGTTACCTGGGAGTAAATCTCCCATGCCCGGGCCTCCGCAGCCTCCCAGTCTTCGTCAGAGGAGCCTGCGGGCTTAATCAGGATGTGGCTGGCCCGCACCCGCTCGTAGGCGGCGCGGATGTCTTCTTCGCTCACGGAAACATGGGCCACCAGCTGTTCCTGAAGTTTATCCACTTTGATCTGGTGTTCCAGCTGCGCTCTTAAGCTGGCTTCGCTCAGGCCCGCCCTTTGCAGCTGCTGCTGAAACTCTTCCTTGCCACCGAAGAGATCTATGAGCTCCTGCAGCTCCGCATCCACCTCTGCTCTGGAGGCGCTGATCTTGCGCTTGTTAATCTCCTGGTGCACCAAGACGCTGTCCACGAGGGCTTCCAGGGCCTCGTAGCGCAGAGCCTCGTAGATGCGCCCGGTGAGGGGCCCCTGCTGCTGTTCCAGCTGCTGGGCAAAGCGGAGCTGAGTCAAATACAGATCGTAGAGGGAAATGGCCTGGCCATTCACTTTGGCCACTGCCACCGCCGCTTCAGTCGGTATAGCCTGGGAACCGCCCAAAAATGAAACGATGGCTGCCCAGAGACCGCCGCCAACCATTGCCGCCAAGATGATGATGATCACAAGTTTTGTTTTGTTCCTGTTTCTGCGGAACATCGCCAACCAACCCTTTCCATTCGAGAGAGACCAACAAGGTAATTGTACTTTAAATGCGGGTTTCTGTCAAACGCACAAGTTCTGCTTAACCAGTCAATTGCTGTTAGGGCCGCTGCCGGAGAAGTGTTCCCGCAGCAGCTTAAGTTTGTCTGCCAAGTGTTCATTGATCTGTGTGCTGTAAGCAGCGGGGCATTTGGGGTTAACCTGCCGGCGGAGAGTGAGATCGGGGGCAACCAGTTTGCTTACACCTCCCCCACCCAGGGCCAGGATGCTCTGGCGTTCTTCCATCATCTGGATGTTGTAGATGGAGTGGGTGCCCGGCAGCGCATAGCCGATATTCTCCAGATCGCCTAAAATGTGCCGCTGGCGGTAGAGGTAATAGGGCTGCATTCCCCAGCTTAGGGCATAGTCCCGGGCTAAGTCCACCATGGCTTCCCCCTGCTCCTGGGCGATGTAGACCTGTTCCAGGTTTTTCCTCAGGGTGGAAGCCCGCTTCAGGGCTAAACTGTGCACCGTGAGGTTATCGGGCCCCAAGGCGGCGATCTCCTCCAGGGTGCCCCGCACTTGGGCGAGCTCCTCCCCGGGCAGGCCCAAAATGATGTCCATGTTGATGAGGGGAATGCCCACCTCCCGGGCCAGGGCAAAGGCCTCCCGCACCTGGGCCACCGTGTGCTTGCGCCCGATGGCCTGCAGCGTCGCATCGTGCATGGTCTGGGGGTTGATGCAGATGCGCTGGGCGCCCCCTTCCTTGAGCAGGCGCAGGGTGTCCCGGGACAGGGTTTCGGGCCGCCCCGCCTCCACCGTAAACTCCCTGGTTTCAGCGGTAAACAGGTTCTCCCTCATCAGGCTGAGCAGCCGCTCCAGCTCCGCCCCCTGCACAGTGGTGGGGGTCCCTCCCCCCAGGTAAACCGATTCCACCTGCAGCTGGAGCTCCTTGATCAGACCCCCCACCGCTTCGATTTCCCGGTGCAGAGCCTGCAAAAAACCCTTGAGGAGATGGCCATGGGTGGCCAGGGGATAGGCGGCAAAGGAACAGTAGCTGCAGCGGGTGGGACAGAACGGTATGCCCACATAGATGCTGATGGGGTTGTTGGGATTGGCGTGGAAATAAGGCCGCTGCTTGGCGGCAACTTCCAGCAGCAGCTGGGCCTTTTTCGGGCTGAGGGCGTAAACCTCAAGCAAAATGCCCCGGAGCTCCTCCGGGGGAAAGCCCCGGTCCAGCATGGCATGGACCATCTTCATGGGCCGCACACCTTCCAAAATCCCCCAGGGGCTTTCCGCGAGGCCGTAGACGCGCTCAAAGAGGCGCCTGATCCCCAGGCGCACCCGCTCTTTGATCCGGCGCTGGCGATCCACTGCGGTGTAACGGGGATCAAGGATCTCCCTATCCCTAAACTCCCACACTTCGCCATCTAGGCGCACCGAGATAAACAGGCCCTCCTCCTCCCAAGCATAATCGGCGGCCAGGACCCGTCCCCCGCCGAAGCTGGCCTGGGGAGCCAGGGATTTCACCGCGACTTCCATGGAGGGCGCTAGAAACTCATCCGCCTGGATAGCATAGCTTTCATGGCCAAAATAAAAAGGAACAGCTATTTTCCTTCACATCCCTAAAGTGAGCTCAAAAAGGGGTTATCCTCCAGCTCCCTGCCGATGGTGGTGCTGAAGCCGTGCCCCGGATAGACCTTGGTTTCCGGCGGGAGCTGGGCCAGGCGCCTTAGGCTCCCAAACAGAGCTTGTTCATCTGACCCGGGGAAATCCCAGCGGCCCACCGACTGCCTAAAGAGGGTGTCGCCGCTCACCAAGATCCCGTGTCCGTAGAGGCAGATCCCTCCAGGGGTATGCCCCGGCGTGTGGAGGACCTGCAGAGTACAGGAGCCAAAGGTGATCTCATCACCCTCCTGGAGCAGGCGGTCTGCTTCAAGGGGAGCTGCTTCCAGCCGCACCTGCTGGCCCAAGTTCAGCAGGGGATCCGTCAAGTACGGGGCGTCCGCGACATGGATGGCCAGGGGAGCCTTGGTTTGTTCCTTGAACCAGGCATTGCCGGCAATGTGGTCGCAGTGGCCGTGGGTGTTGATGATGGCCACGGTGCGCAGCTGTTGGCGCTCTAGAAACTCCAAAACCTTCTCCGACTCTGCCCCCGGATCAACCACCACCGCTTCCCCCCCATCATACAGCACATAGCAGTTGGTGGAAAAGGCGTTGAGCACAAAGCGTTCGATCTGCATCCCTATTCTCCTTCACTGCTGACAATCAACGTCACGGGGCCATCATTGATTAGGCTCACATCCATGTGAGCCTGGAACACTCCGGTGGCCACCGTGATGCCCTCGGCCTGGAGCTCAGCCACAAACTCCTGGTAAAGGGTTTCAGCCACATCGGGGGCAGCGGCCCCGCTAAAAGAAGGCCTGCGCCCGCGGCGGCAGTCGCCGTAGAGGGTAAACTGGGACACGGCCAGGATCTGGCCGCCCACCTCCTGCACATCCAAGTTCATCTTCCCCTGGTCATCGGGGAAGATGCGCAGTCTGGCAATTTTCTTGGCCAGGTAGCGGGCATCGGCACTGGTATCCCCGCTGCCTACGCCCAGGAAGACCAAAAGGCCGTGGGTAATGGCACCCACCACAGTCCCTTCCACCGTGACGCTGGCTTCCTGCACACGCTGTACTACTGCTCGCACGCAGACATCATCCTTTAGCTCTAAGTGGGATTGGCCCGATGCACACCCAGCACGCCGTTGACCTGCCTTAAGGCGCTCATCACATTGTCCAAGTGGTTCACATCATGGATCTCCAGGGTCAGCTGTACGATCACCGAATCGTTCTTGCTGGTCCTGGCGGTCACCGCATCCACATTGGTCTTGCGCTCGGAGAGGGCATGCATGATGTTGGTGAGGAAATTGGGCCGATCGATGCCCTCGATTTCGATTTCCACGGGATAGGCATCGTCTTTGGTCACATTCCAGACCACCTCAATCTGCCGCCCGGACTCTGGGCCCAGGTTGAGCACATTGGGGCAGTCCACCCGGTGCACGGAGATACCCCGCCCCCGGGTGATATAGCCGATAATGTCATCCCCCGGCACGGGGCTGCAGCACTTGGCAAAGCGCACCAGGAGATTATCTGCACCCTTGACTTCCACGCCCCGGGTGGTATGCCGGCGGCGCTTTTTGCCCACTTCCGGCAGCTTCCGCTTTTCTCCGGGCTCTTGACCGGTGAGCTTCTGCACAACCTGGAGGGCGTTAATCCTCCCCGAACCCACACTGGCGATGAGCTCGTCCGCGGTGCTCACCCCGTACTTGCGGGCCAGCTGCTGCAGGTTAGTTTCGCTCAGCACCGTTTTGGTATCGGCTCCCAGCTTCTTGCATTCCCGCTCCAGGAGCTCCCGGCCCCGGGTCAGGTTCTCTTCCCGCTGCTCTTCCCTGAGCCAAGCCCTGATTTTACTGCGGGCCTTGGAGGTCTTCACATAGTTCAACCAGTCCTGGGAGGGGCTGGCCGTTTTGCTGGTGAGGATCTCCACAAAATCTCCGTTCTTGAGCACGTAGTTGAGGGGCACGATGCGGCCGTTGACCTTGGCCCCAAAACAGCGCAGCCCCACATCGGTGTGCACGTCAAAGGCAAAATCAATGGGCGTGGCTCCGCTTGGGAGCGTCTTCACATCTCCCTTGGGTGTAAACACGAAAACCTCATCTTCGAAGAGGTCGATCTTCAAGGTATCCATGAACTCCTGGGGATCCTTCATCTCCCGCAGCCATTCCACCGCCTCCCGCAACCAGCCAATTTTGGCGGCCTCATCGCCGGGCTTGCGGGTTTGCCCTTCTTTATACATCCAGTGGGCGGCCACGCCCTTTTCAGCGATACGGTGCATCTCCCAGGTGCGGATCTGGATCTCATAGGGCTCGCCCCGGGGGCCCACCACCGTGGTATGCAGGGACTGATAGAGGTTGGATTTGGGCACCGCTATATAATCCTTAAAACGGCCGGGGATGGGCTTCCAGAGGGCATGGATCACGCCCAAAACTGCATAGCAGTCCCGCACGGTGTCCACAATGATGCGTATGGCCATGAGGTCGTAGATCTCATCCAGGCTCTTGTTCTGCTTCTGCATCTTCTGCCAGATGCTGTAAAGGTGCTTGGGCCGGCCTTGAATGTCGCAGGCCATGTCCATCTCGGCCAACCGCTCCATGATGATGTTCATGGCTTCCTGCAGATCAGCCTCGCGCTCCTGGCGCTTGCGGTCGATTTCCGCCACCAGCCGGTAGTATTCCTCGGGATGGAGATGGCGGAAGGCCAGGTCCTCCATTTCGAACTTGATCCGCCAGATCCCCATGCGGTGCGCCAGGGGGGCAAAAATGTCCAGGGTCTCCTGGGAGATGAGGATCTGCTTCTCCGGAGGCATGTGCCGCAGCGTCCGCATGTTGTGCAGGCGGTCCGCCAGTTTAATCAGGATCACCCGTACATCTTCCGCCATGGCGAAGATCATCTTGCGCATGTTCTCCGCCTGCTGCTCAAAGCGGCTGTGCACAGGCAGCTTCTCCAGCTTGGTTACGCCCTCCACCAGCATCAAGATGGTGGGGCCAAAAAGCCCTGACAGCTCCTCCCTGGTCACTGGAGTGTCCTCCAGCACGTCGTGGAGAAGACCTGCGGCAATGGTCTCCATATCCAGCTCCAAATCCGCCAGAATCAGGGCCACTTCATAGGGATGCTCGAAGTACGGGGCGCCGGACTCCCGGTACTGCCCTTCATGGGCGCGCTGAGAAAAGTGGTAAGCCTGCTCGATCAGCTCCACATTGGCTTTGGGATAGTAACCTAGAATGCGGTGGATAAGATACTCCAGCTGCACAGCGCGCCCCCTTCCCCCTAAGTGTTACTCATGGTACTGCACAAGCGAGACGATATCGTATTCACTCAGCCTTTCCCTACCGTTCAGATAGGCGAGCTCAATCAGGAAAGCCAAGCCCACTACTTGTCCACTGAGTTTCTTGATGAGCTCGATGGCCGCCGCGATGGTACCGCCGGTGGCCAGCAGATCATCCACAACCAGCACCCGGGTTCCCGGTGGAAAGGCATCGGCATGGATCTCCAAGCTGTCGGTGCCGTACTCCAAATCATACTCCACCGAGAGCACCTGCCCGGGCAGCTTGCCGGGTTTGCGGATCAGGGTGAAACCCAAACCCATCTCATAGGCTAAAGGAGCTCCCAAAATAAAGCCGCGGGATTCCACGCCAACGATCATGTCAACCTCGGTTCCCTTAAAGTGCTCAGCCAAACGCTTGACCGTTTCCCTGAGCGCCTCCCCATCCCTGAGCAGGGTGGTAATGTCTTTGAAACTGATACCAGGCTGCGGAAAATCTGGTATCACCCTAATTTTCTCTTTCAAGTCCATCCTGGAAGAATCCCCTTTCCAAACAACGCTTAAGGTACACTGCAGCCTGATCGCGTATCTTTGTTATCTTATTATACAAAACTGCTTGCTCCAAGTCTAGCTTGCGTTCGGGTTCCGGCAAGTAGAAGATGGCCTCCCCCTCCACCCGCCAGAGCCCCAACTCCGAGAAGATGCCCATGGCCGCGGGCAGCGCACCCAGAAGCCCCACCTTCTCCAACCTGTCCGCGGCATTCTGCCGGGAGATATGACCCTCTGCCGTGCGCAGAAGGCGGTAAACCCTGGCCAGGCCCGTCCGGTCTGGGTACTCCCTCTGCAGGTGCGCCTGGAGGCTGCGCACATCCCGGGGACCGTACACCGCCACGATCTCGCCCCCCTCTGCCACTAAGGCAGACCAAAGCCTGTGGGTTTCCTGGGTGAGCGGCGGCTCCCAAAACCACACCGAGGGCCAGCGCCCACCGGGGAGATCCAGCCCCGTGGAAACCAACCAGCTGAAGGAAGAGCGCTCCAGTTCAGCCCGGTCCGCCGGGGACAGCCACTCATGCTCAAAGCCGATAAACCCCCCGCCCCCGGGAACTCCGATGCGCAGCTGCCGGCAGACCTCCAAAGTGGAGACGGCCCGGTTAAGGAGAATCAAGGTAGGTTCGGCACCGGTGCGCCTCTGCCGCAGGGCCTTTAGCTTATCGTGGGTGCCCCGCAGATCCACCAAGCGGTGGGGGGCGATGGGGCCTGCGGCCCTGCCTGCCGCCTGCAGGGCGGCGCTTTGGTAAAGGGAGGGGCCGAGCCGCCAGGGATAATTCTCCACCAGCCAGCGGCGCACGTAGCTGTCGGCGCTGGGGGCTTCCTGCCAGGCCCGCACCTGCAGCTGCACGCTTCTGGTTCCCTGCCATGCGTTGATGGTGGGTACGAAGGCCAGGGCTATCCCTTCAGCCCGCCTTTCCAGCTCCCCCGCATCCTCCCCAAAGCCAAAGGCGATGGCCGGCACCTCGTTGGCTGTGGCATCATGCACCCACAGCTTCAAATGCTGGTTTTCCGCACCTACCCGCTGGGTGCGCAGCACAGCCACCTCCGTCTGGAGCAGCGGGCCGGGGTTCCCCAGTCCATGGGGCTCCAGCATGCTGAGCTGGTTGACCAGTTCCTCTGTGACTTCGCCCAACTGGGTGCGACCGTCAATGTACAGTTTGGGGAGGTAGTCTTCTGGGCTAAGCCTGGCTGCACAGATCTCTTCAAACAGTCCCTGGAACTCCCTGAGGTTCTCCCGGGGCAGAGTGAGACCCGCCGCCATGGCGTGACCGCCGAACTTGGTGAGCAGGTGGGCACAATCGCTGAGGGCGGCGAAAAGGTGCAGTCCAGCAATGCTGCGGGCCGAGGCCACCCCTTCTCCGTTCACCAGGCTGATGACCACCGTTGGCCTGTAGTACAGCTCCACCAGGCGGGATGCTACGATACCCACCACTCCCTGGTGCCAGTTTTCCCCCCACACCACCACGGCGGGGCGCCGCTGCAAACCGTATTTTTCCACAACCTCCACTGCTTCTTTGAGGATGGTCAGCTCCACCTGCTGCCGCCGGGCATTTTCCTCGCTCAGCTCCGCGGCCAGCCCTTGGGCTTCCTGCTCATCTTCGGTGAGGAGCAGGCGCACACCCCGGGTGGGGTCGCCCAGGCGTCCCCCGGCATTCAAGCGTGGACCCAGGCGAAAGCCCAGATCGTAGGCTGTGGGCTTGCTCACCTGCGCTGCTTCCATCAGCGCCCGTAGTCCCAGGTTGGCTGTGCCCTCCATGCGCTCCAGGCCGCGCTTGACGATGGTGCGGTTTTCGCCCTGCAGGGGCACGAGATCCGCCACGGTGCCCAGGGCGGCCAGATCCAGGTATTCCTCCCAAGCCGCAAGGCCCAGCCCCTGCACCAGCTTCAGGGCCACACCCACCCCGGCCAAGTCCTTGAAGGGATAGGCACAGCCTTCCCTTTTGGGGTTGAGCACAGCCACCGCGGGGGGCAGCCCAGGGCCAGGCTCATGGTGATCGGTGACGATCACATCCAGCCCCCGCCCCTGCGCCTCCTGGACTTCCCGGTGGGAGACGATCCCACAGTCCACGGAGATGAGCAGATCTGCTTCCCGGCTCAGGGCCGCCACCGCCTGGGAGTTGAGTCCATAGCCTTCTTCAAGGCGATCCGGCAGGTAGTAAGTGATGCTCTCTGGAGCGTGAGCCAACCGGCGCAGGGCCCGCACCAAAAGGGCTGTCGCAGTCTGCCCGTCCGCGTCGTAATCGCCGTAGACAACGATGCGTTCACCCTCGGTTAAGGCCCGGCGGATGCGCTCCACCGCCTCGGCCATTCCTGACATTAAAAAAGGATCCGGAAGCTCAGCCAGATCACACTGCAAAAACTGCCGCCCAGCTTCCACCGTGGTGATCCCGCGATTAATCAGGATTTGGGCCACCAGCGGCGAAATATTCAACCCGCCAGCCAGCTCTTGAGCAAGCTGGTGCTTCTGCGTGTGTAAAATCCACTTTCTCTTGTCCATAGGCAGTCCTCCACTGCCAGTAACTTCTACAGGGCCAGGGCAACTCCTGCCCCCGGCCCGGTTCCACCCCCCTTGACCGTCTTTTAGCATAATAGTATCATTAATAGAAAACGAATGGCGGTGGAACGGTGGACATAGTTGATCGGATCATCATCAGCGAAGAAGAAATCCAAAACCGGGTCAGGGAGCTGGGGGCAGCCATATCCAGGGATTACGCGGGCAAAACCATTACTCTTTTGTGCATCCTCAAGGGCGGGCTGATGTTCCTCTGCGATCTGGCCAAACACATCACCCAGCCCGTGACCTACGACTTCATGTCCGTCTCCAGCTACGGAGATGCCACCGAGACCTCGGGTGTGGTGCGGATCACCAAAGACCTGGAGGAGAGCATTGAGGGCAAGCACGTGCTCATTGTGGAGGACATCATTGATACGGGCCTAACCCTGAGCTACCTTCTGAAAAACCTGCACAGCAGGAATCCAGCCTCCCTGCGCATCTGCACTCTGCTCGACAAGCCTGCCAACCGCCGCGTGGAAATACCCATCGATTACGTGGGGTTCGAAGTGCCCAATGAGTTCTTGGTTGGCTATGGACTGGACTTCAAGCAGCTCTACAGAAACATCCCCTTCATCTTCGTCCCCAAAAGGGAACTTATCGCGGACTAATAGCAGAAACTGGCGCCAGCTTGTATGTAGCGGCGCCAGTTTTGCTTTTCTTGGCCACAGCACTGCTAAAGCAGCACTACCTCGTTGATCTTCAGTTTGAACTGGCAGCCCAAATAGGCGGCGGCCCGGCGGCACATGAGCATGCGGTCGAGGAAGATCTCAAAATAGTCCATGATGGGCGTGTATTCCGTTTCGATGGTAATGCACAAAGTAATCAGCCTCTGCTCCGCATCCACCTCCAGGAAGGATCTGTTCACCGCGTAGTTCACCCGGTCATGGAAATCGAAGGTGGAGATCTCGGGATTGCGCACCCTGGTGCGGTGCACATCTGATTTGTCCGCCAAAATCAACGCCGCGGCCACCGCATTCACCGGCTCGCCCACTTCCTCTTCATGGTTGCCCACGGCACTGAGGACCAGGGCAATTTCCTTCGGAGGCATACCCAGCTCCCGCAGGACCGGCTCCACCAAGAGAGCCCCTGCAGCGCCGTGGTTCACCCGCCCCACACAGTTGCCCACATCGTGGACATAGCCTGCAATGGCCGCCAGTTCCGCCTCCCGCTCGCTGCGGCCTAAGCGCAGGAGGATGTTGCGGGCGATGGAAGAGACCAGGGTAATGTGGCGAAAGCCGTGCTCGGTAAAGCCCATGGCGGCTAAATTGGCATCGGCCTGCTCCACATACGCCCTGATGGTTGGATGCCGTTCCAAATCCGCCAGCTTAACTGCCATGTTCCTGTCCCCCCATCCCTAATTCCACCAGATGCCTGTGGACAAAACTCACCAGCTGCTCCGGGGAAAAGCCATCGGTGCGCACAACAAGATCCGCGTGGGCCTTGGCGTGGGCCAACAGCCAGAGCTGCCGCCGGTAGCGGTTCACACCCCAGGTGACCTGTTTCCTGCGCCGCACCGTCTCATAGCTGCATTCTAAGACAATTAAGTAATCTGGATCCAGGCGCTGCCATAGACGCCTGCTCGCTGAGTGTTCCTGGGCAAAGGTGCGGACCTTATAACCCAAAGAACGCAGACCCTGGCCCAGGGTGGTCTTGCCTGAAGCACATACTCCCACGATGAGGATTAGAGGGTCCTGCTGCACCGGCCTCACCTCACAGGGGATAGGTTGCAGAGATGCGCCTGATCCCCAGTTTGTTTTCTGTGCCTGTTACCTTCATCACCGCCACCACCATATCATCCCGGGGTTTTCCCCCATCCAGCTCCAGGGCATAGCGCAGCACCGCCGCGGCCAGTTCCCGGGCGGAGAGGTCTTCGGCCATGAGATGGCACACCCAGTCCAGGGAAAACTGCCTGGGTCCATATCTGCCCGCGTGGGTCACCCCATCGGTAAAGCCCATGAGCACCGTGCCCACAGCCAGCGGTAGGTGGGTGAGGGACGGTTTGAGCAGGCGGCGGACGCCGATGGGCTCCACTGGCGAATCGAGGCTGCGGGCCTGGCCTCCCACTGCAGCCAGCACTGGAGTGTTGGAATTGCGGGAGACCACCAGGCACCCGTGGGCCAGATCCGCGGAGAGCAGCGTGGCTGTGGCGGAAACCTTGCCGTCCCGGAAAGCGTAGAGGTGATCGTTGATCACCCTCATCACCGCCCCATCCCTGGCACCATCTTCAATGAGCCGCGCCGCCTGATTGGCGATCATGTGGCTCATGCGCTTGGCGGCCCGGCCGTGGCCTTGGCCGTCGATGATCACCACAGAGATGCCGCCCCCGGGCCTTTCCACCACCTCCACCGAGTCGCCGCTCACCCCCACAGCGTATTTCCCTACCTTGGCCACATCCACCTGTACTTCCATACCTACCGCCTAATTCCACTCAAAGCCGTTCACGGCCCTGATCCAGTATTCTCGAATATCATCCTTAAACAGCGCGGAGTCCAGGTAATAGGTGAGGTAGACCACATGGCCGCCCCTTTGGAAGATCACGGAGCGGAGCATCACCCGCTTGCCGTTGGCGCCCGTCGCTTCGTAAGCGTAGAAATGGCATCTCAAGTTGTTGGAGGTGGTAATCTCCTGGTTAGCCAGGATAGTGACATCCTTGACCAGGGGCTTAAAGCGGGCCTCCAAGCTGCTGCGGACCGCCTCCACATCCGTCCCCGGTTGGGAGTTTACTTCCATGATGATGGTTCCATCCTGGAAGGTGATCAAAAGGCTGTCCATGCCGAAGATGGAGCGCTCGATGTAGTTCTGGCCTGTGGCGGGCACGATGACGCTGAAGGCGGGACTATCCACCACATACCACCAATAGCTGGGATGATCGTGCAGGTAGAAGGTGCCGGCCTGAACCACCTGCACCGAGAGGAAAAAGATGAGAATGAGTGCACCAAAAGTCAACGTCTTGCGCACGGCGATCCCCTTTCTAGCAGTATTGAGAAGAAAACCACCTCAGGGGTGGTTCTCCTTACTTGAGTACGTGACTTATCCCACTGCGGGAAAGCTTAATCTCCACTTTATCAGCCACTTTTAAAGTTACGTAGTCTTCCTTAAGCGCTGTGAGCTCGCCATGGATCCCACCAATGGTCACAACCTTGTCTCCCTTTTTCAGAGAATCAAGCATGGCCTTGCGCTCTTTTTGCTGCTTCTGCTGGGGGCGCCAGATCATGAAATAAAACATCACGCCCAGCAGCACCAGGGGCAGCAGCAAACCCACCAAGCCTCCTTGCGCTGGAGGAACGTCGGTCTGCAGAAACATGCGGTTCACCTCCCACTAAAGCAAAGTACCTCACTAGATTTCTACTTCCACTGCCAGGTTCCTCTATTTTTCTCCCCCAAAGCCGCTGAGGAATTCCCTGGCAAACTCGGGGAGGCTGTCCTCCGCGATGGCGGCCCGGATCTCCTGCATCAGGCGGGTGAGGAAATGGAGGTTGTGGATGGTGGTGAGCCTGATACCCAAAACCTCATTGGCCTTGATCAGGTGGCGGATATAAGCCCGGGAGAAGTTCCGGCAGGTATAACACTGGCAGCCTTCCTCAATGGGCGTAAAATCCCTGGCGTAGGGCAGATTGCGGATGGGCAGATTACCCCGGCGGGTGATCACCATCCCGTGCCGGGCCAGGCGGGTCGGCCAGACGCAGTCAAACATATCCACGCCCCTGAGCACCCCCTCCACCAGGCAGTCCGGGGAACCGACCCCCATCAGGTAGCGGGGCTTTTCCCGGGGCAGGATGGGAACCAGATCATCCAGGACCTCGTACATAAGCTCCTTGGGCTCGCCAACGCTCAGGCCACCGATACCGTAACCTGGAAAGTCCAGTTCCAGAAGCTCCAGCGCGCTTTCCCTGCGCAGATCCTTGTAGGTGCCGCCCTGGATGATGCCGAAGAGGGCCTGATCCTTTCTGGTGTGGGCCGCTTGACAGCGCTTGGCCCACCTGGTGGTGAGATCCTTGGATTCCCGTACATAGCTGCGATCCGCAGGGTAGGGCGCGCATTCATCAAAGGCCATGATGATATCTGCTCCCAGTTCCATCTGGATTTCCATGGATTTTTCCGGGCTGATGAAATGCTTGGAGCCATCCAGGTGGCTGCGGAACTCCACCCCTTCCTCGGAAATGGTGCGCAGCGGGCTCAAACTGAACACCTGAAAACCACCGCTGTCGGTGAGGATGGGGCGCCGCCAGCCCATGAACTCGTGCAGCCCCCCAGCCTGGGCCACCACATCGCTGCCTGGGCGCAGGTAGAGATGATAGGTATTGCTGAGGATGATCTCCACATCCAGTTCTTCCAGCTCATGGGGGGTCATGGTCTTCACCGTGGCCTGGGTACCCACGGGCATAAAGACCGGCGTTTCCACCACGCCGTGGGGCGTTTCCAGACGCCCAAGGCGCGCCCTGCTCCCCTTACATTCATGCGTTACTGTAAAGCGTACTGCCACAAAATTACTCCCTTCACAAAAGCAGCATGCTGTCCCCAAAACTAAAAAAGCGGTAGCGCTGGGCAATGGCATGGTTATAGGCACGGAAAATAGTTTCCCGGTCTGCGAAGGCGCAGACCAGCATGAGCAGGGTGGATTTGGGCAGATGGAAATTGGTAATCAGGGCATCTACCACCTTAAACCGATATCCGGGGTAGATAAAGATATCAGTCCAACCGGAACCAGCGTGCACCTTGCCCCCTTCATCGGCCAGGGTTTCCAGCACCCGTACGGAAGTTGTGCCCACGGCAATCACCCGGCCGCCCGCCCGCCTGCGGTCGTTGATCACGGCGACGCTCTGCGCGCTCAGTTCAAAGAACTCCTCGTGCATCACGTGCTCCTCAATCTGCGCCGCCTGCACAGGCCGGAAGGTCCCCAGCCCCACATGGAGCGTGAGGGGCACCACCGCCACACCCAGCTGCTCAACTTGCGCCAGCAGCTCAGGGGTGAAATGCAGACCAGCGGTGGGAGCCGCCACCGAACCGGAATGCTTGGCATAGACCGTCTGATACCGCTCGGGGTCGGCCAGTTTCTCGTGGATGTAGGGGGGCAGCGGGGTTTCCCCCAGCTCCTCCAGGATCGAGTCAAAATCCCCTGCATACTTGAACTGGACCAGACGCCCCCCACTGGGGGTGTTCTCCAAAACCTCACAGCTTAAGCTGGGCGAGAACTCGATTTCCGCGCCCACGCGGGCCTTTTTCCCGGGCCTAACCAAAACTTCCCATCTGCCTTCGCCGTAGGGGCGCAAAAGCAGGATTTCCACCGGCCCGGACCGCCGTTTGTTCTTCCCCCAAAGCCTGGCGGGGAGAACCCTGGAGTCGTTGATTACCAGCACATCCCAGGGACGCAGATAGTCCACAAGGTCAGCAAACTGCCTATCGACAAGCTCTCCGGTATCTCTGTGCACCACCAAAAGCCGGGAGGCATCCCGTACCTCCAAGGGCTTTTGGGCAATGAGTTCCGGAGGCAGGTTAAAGTCAAAATCCTCTACTCTCATCGGTTAGTCTAGTATTCTCCTTTGACTGCTGCAATGGGAAAGCTCACGTTGTAGATGCTGCTGGGCAGCGTCTCCGCGGCCTGCCTGGTCCACCTGGTGGGGGTCAGGGCCGGCTTGAGGGGCTCCATCACCCGTTGAGCCACGGTGGCCTCCGCGAGCTGGCTTACCGTTTCTTCCACTTCCGGCGGGTCGGTCATGGTCAATCTGGTCTCGATGCGCAGAGGCACAACAGGCGCATTAGGCCTCTGGATGGCCAGATACCTGCCGGGCGCGATGCCCGCCAGTTTGGCTTCGGTCTGGAAGGAACGGGGCACTTCCCAAATGCGCACCTGAGCCAGCTGCGCTCCCCGCAGGGCAGCCAGTACCTCCCGCTCCAGCTCTGTGTACATCCCTTCACCCTTTTCGGTGATGGCTGCGGCGCTGCCCTCCAGGGCGGCCACGGTCACAACCGCTTCCCGGCCGCCGGTCCTGGCGGCAATGGTCTTAAGCGCGGCGGTTAAGTCAGCTCCCACCACATCCAGATCCATCACCAAGTCCCTGCCGCTGCGGTTCAGCCCTTCCACACCCACAACTTTGCGGTCGGCGCTGACCAGCAGCTCAACACTGGAATCCACATCAAGAGTGATGGTGAAGGCGGGCACAGCCGGCTGCGGCGGCACGAGGCGTTCGCTGATCATGGGCCAGCTGCCCACCAAGGCCAGAAACAACACCGCGGCGGCCGCCAGCTGCCAGACGCTGAGACGTTCTCTGCGGGGAGTATAGCGGATTTCCTGCCCCACTTGAACATGCTTGCGCAAAGGGACCTTGAGAAACTCTCCGCTGGGAGTCATGATAATCACTTTATTTTTCGGAGCGATCTCCACAACAATCCCTCTATGTCTCACCTTCGGTCCACCTCCTTTTCACTCCGGTCGATTCAGATATTCCTGCAGATGGTAGAAGTCGCCAATCAGAATCAAGGCCAGGGTAATTATGTACTTCCTCTGCCTCTCCAGGGTTTTGCGGCTCACCTTGACCCGGGCCTCCAGCTCCTTGAGGGGCAGGGATTTCTTCCGGGTCAAATAGGCCAAAAGCTCTGGATCGCTGATCAGCGTCCTGGCCACCTGGAGGGCCCGTTCCCGGGCGTCTTGATGCTTCGGCGATATTTTAACCAATTCCGAAAAGCGAATGCCGTAGTGGCTGAGCAGCTGGTCTAGGCGGAAGATCTCCTCCCGCCGCTGTTCCGTTTCTTCCTGGATCTGCAGTACGGTGTGGGCTTCTTTGGATTCGATCTTCTGCAGGATGCCATCTTCGTTGTCGTCGCTTTCAAAGGCGGAGATGGGGATCTCCTCGGACTTCTTACTCTGCCGCCGGAAGTAATCAACCATGCGCCGTTTGACCACTATCTCTGCAAAGCTGAGAAAGGACGCTCCCCCGGTGCTGTCGAAGGAATCAATGGCCTCGTTAAAGGCGATCATGGCTATGGATGCCTCATCATCGCGGCCCAGCACCAGGTACTTGCGGCAGCAGTTGGAAGCCACCCGGAGGTAAAACGGGCGGTAATCTTGCAGAATCTGCTCGCGGGCGTACATATCGCCTGCCTGGGCCCTGGCGACCAATTCTGTCAGTTGGCTTCGTTCATCTGGTTTGTGGGCGTGCGTCGTGGTCATGGCTGTACCTCCCTTGACAATTTTCGCTAACGGGCAACTAGGTATGAGGGTTCTACTCGTAACCCAACTCCCGCAGGGCCCCCGGCTTGTTGCGCCAGTCTTTTTTCACCTTCACCCAAAGCTCCAGGTGGACCTGGGTGCCCAGGAGGCGTTCCATCTGCAGCCTGGCGCTTGTGCCCACTTCTTTCAGCATTCTGCCGCCGCGACCGATCACGATGCCCTTCTGGCTTTCCCGCTCCACATAGATGGTTGCCCGAATCCTCATCAGGTTTTTCTCCGGATCCTCTTTGATCTCCTCCACATCCACCGCTATGGAGTGGGGAACCTCCTGCTCGGTGCGGAGAAAGAGCTCTTCCCGGATGAATTCCGCCACAATGAAGCGCTCCGGCTGATCCGAGAGCCAGTCATCTGGATAGTATTTAGGCCCTTCCGCCAGCCGTTCGACGATGAGCTCAATCAGCTCACCCAGGTTGGTGCCCTGCAGTGCGGACACCGCTAGGGCCGCGGCAAAGTCCCGCTTCTGCCCCGCCACGCGCAGAAAGGCCTCCTGCTCTCCAGGGGAGACCTGATCAGCTTTGTTGGCAACCAAGATGATGGGTTGTCTCACCGCGGCTAGTTCGCCTAGGATATGGTCGTCCGCTGCCGTCCAGCGCCCCGCTTCCACCAGCCAGAGAACCAAATCCACGTCTTCCAGGGCCTGAAAGGCGCTTTTCACCATGTACTCCCCCAGCTTGTGCAGGGGTTTGTGCAGTCCAGGAGTGTCCAAAAAGACAATCTGGGCATGCTCCAGGGTCAAAACGCCCCTGATGGTGTTGCGGGTGGTCTGCGGTTTGTCCGAGACAATGGCCACCTTCTGCCCCAAAAGCGCGTTCATGAGGGTGGATTTGCCCACGTTCGGGCGGCCCACCACGGCCACGAAGCCAGACTTGAAACGTTCAGTCATGGCTGCCCCCCGACTCCAAATCCTTTGAAGTGAACGAGGCCGGCAGCAGCTCCGCCAGGCTTGTCTTCAGCACATCGCCCCGGAGATTACCCAGATAGATGGGCATCTGAGGGTCAAAGAACTCCGCCATCACCTGCCGGCACACCCCGCAGGGGGTAACGGGTTCCTCCGTATCGGCCACCACCGCCAGGGCCTTGAACTCCCTAACCCCTTCCGAGACAGCCTTAAAGATGGCGGTGCGCTCCGCACAGTTCGTGGGGCTGAAGGCGGCGTTTTCGATATTGCAGCCAAGATAGATGCGCCCCTGGGCATCCAGGAGGGCCGCCCCCACCTTGAACTGCGAATAGGGTACATACGCCCGTTCCCGTGCCTGAACAGCCAGTTCCATCAGTTCCTTGTCCGTCATTGTGCACACCTCTCCTTAGTAGAATAGACGCAAAAAGATCAAGGCCAGGCCGCTCCCTAAAAGGGCACCGGCGGTAACTTCCCAAAGGTTGTGCATCTTGCCTTCGAGCCTGCTCTGGCCCACCAAGAGGGCCAGGGCAAAACCGGCCACAACCGGCAGACCTCTGCTCACTTCCCCGATGATCACCGCCAGGGCGAAAGCCACCGCGGTGTGCAGAGAAGGCCGGCCCCTCCGGCGCGCACTGGCCTGCCAGCCCAAAACGGTGAAGATCACCGCGCCTAGGATCAGGACCACCAGGTACTCCAGGGGAAGCTGACTCCGCCAGAGCAGCTCGTCCAAGCGCAGCAGGTAGTCGATGAACACCAGATAACCCACGGCAGCCGCGGTGCAGGCCGCCACCAGCACGGCTCCGGCGGCGATGTTTTTGATGGTGCCCGCGAGGGGGTGGTAATCCGGGGTAATCAGGTCCACCACTTCTTCCACGACCGTGTTGAACAGCTCGGCCACCAGCACCAGTCCGATGGTGAGCATCAGCCCCACCAGCTCTAGGCGGCCAACTCCCAGGGCCGCAGCGAAGATCACCACCAAAAGGCCCAAGAGCAGGTGGATGCGCATGTTCCGCTCCGAACGCACCACATGGACAATGCCCCGGAGCGCGTCGCTGAAGCTCATGAAGATGCTCCGCCTTTTCACGCCTAATCTCTCCCCAAGCCCAGCTCCCTCAAGACCCTCTCTTCCCAAGCCCGCATTTCCCGCTGCTCCTCGTCGGTTTGGTGGTCGTGGCCCAAAAGGTGAAAAAACCCGTGAATGGCCAAGAAAGCCACTTCGCGGGCCAGAGAATGACCGTACTCTTCCGCCTGGGCCCTGGCCCGTTCCAGGGAGATGACAATATCGCCCAGCATACGGGGGAGGCCCTCCAAGAACACAAAGTCCTCATCCCCCTCCTGGGGAAAGGACAGCACATCGGTGGGGGCAAAAATGCCCCGGTAATGGCCGTTGAGGGAGGCGATGGTGTCGTCGTCCACAAAGGAAACGCTCACTTCCACCGGTTCCGCCAGGCCCTTAAGGCGCGCCGCCAGGGCGAATCCCCCTTTGATCAGTTCTTCAAAGGAAGTGGTATCTTGCTGGGGCAGTTCGTTATTGAAGAGGACTTCCATTTTTGCCCTTCTTCCCCTCTATCTCTTCTTTAGTGATCTTCTCCGGATACTCCACACGGGTATGGAACATGCCCATGATGACCTTCACAAAGGCGTTGGCGATCCTGTCCATGTCCTGGAACGTAAGGTCACTTTCGTCCAGCTGCCCTGAGTTCAAGCGATCCTTAATAATCTTGCGCACCAACCCTTCAATCTTCCCCGGGGTAGGTTTGGTAAGGGAACGCACCGCCGCCTCCACCGCATCGGCTAGAGACACGATGGCCACTTCCTTACCCTGGGGTTTGGGACCGGGATAGCGGAAGTCCTTTTCTTCCACCGAACTGTCCTCGCTGGCCTCGGTGGCCCGGTGATAGAAGAAGCGCACCAGATCCGTACCGTGGTGCTGGGCGATGAACTGGGTGACCACATCGGGCAGCTTGTACTCGCTGGCCAGCTCCAAACCGTCCTTGACGTGGGAGGTGACAATTAGGGTGGACAGTGAAGGCGCCATCTTGTCGTGGGGATTGTCTTTGCCCACCTGGTTTTCCACGAAGAAATAGGGGCGCTTCAGTTTACCGATATCGTGGTAGTGGGAGCCGACCCGGGCCAGCAGACCATCGGCGCCCACCGCCTCCGCCGCCGCCTCGGCCAGATTACCCACGAGGATGCTGTGATGGTAAGTGCCGGGCGCCTCCAGCATCAACCTGCGCAGCAGGGGATGGTTGGGATTGGACAGCTCCAAAAGCCGAATGGGCGAAGTGATCTTAAAGGCGCTCTCCAGGTAGGGCAAGACTCCGATGGCCACAATGGAAGCCAGCACACCGCTGAGCAGGCCCAGGTAGCTGTGGATCAGAAGTCCACTGTCCTTGCCCACCAGCCCCAGGGCCACCATGAGCAAGACGTTCACACCACCCACGATCGAGCCGGCGCGCATCAGATCGCCCCGCTGGCTCACCTTGGACACGCTCAAAACCGCGGTAAGTCCACCCACAAGGGCCAGGATGCCCACTGCCCAGCTGAAGTCACTAATTACACCCAGCAGAACAGCGGTGACCACCGTGGCCATGGTGGCAACTTTGGGATCCAAAAGCAGCGTGAGCAGCAGGCCCACCAAAGCCGAGGGATTGAGGTACACCGCTTCCGGCCAGGCCAGCATGCTGAAGAGGCGGCCCAGGAGCAGTACCGTCACCACCACAGAGCCCACGAGGCCCATGTGGGCCGGGTTTTCCAATACCTGCAGGCGGTTCTGGCGCAGGTACACCCCCATGAGGGCCACCACGGCCAAAACCAGAAGGGTACGGCCTGCCGCGGCGCCGTAGTCGCGCCCCGTCTTCAAAAGCCCCACATCCCGCATGAGGCTGATGTGCTCAGGCCTCACCACATCACCTTTACGGATGATGATTTCGCCCTGGATGATCTGCACGGGCTGCACCGCCTGTTCAGCCTGGGCTACCGCTTCCTGCACCCTTTCCGTATCCAGCACCAGGTTGGGCCGGATGAGCTGCCTGCCCAGAACCACGGCAGCCTGCTCCAGATCATCCCTCAGACCGCTGCGCTTAACGCTCTCCTCAAAGGCATCCCTGGCATCCCTCAGGCCATCTTCGCTGATCCGCTCCTCCATGGCTGCCAGGACCAACTCGGCGGTGATCTGGGCAAAGCGATCAAACTCCGCCAAAGATAAAGAAACGACCGCTTCCAGATTCCGCTGGGGAATCTCGATCTGCCAATCCCGGATCAAGCGGCGGTCAATCTCTGAAATATTCAGTTGTTCAGGCTGTTCAGCATCTCCCGCATCTTCAGGGGCAATGCCCTGCCGCAGGAGGTTGAGCACCCCGGTGACATCCTCCTCAACCCCCAGGACCACCGCGGGGTTGATCTGGTAGAAACTGGGGTCATCGGCCGCTTCCCGCAGCGCCTGCCGCGCCGCTTCTTCCTTCAGCCGTTCCGTTTCGCCGGAGTTGATGGCGGTGATGGGAGCTACAATGTCCTGCTTGGCAACTTCGCCCACTTCGATCTGGACACCGGCAGGTAAGGCACCGATGAGTAGGATGGCCAGGATGGCCGCGGTGATGAGCCCACCTAAAAGCCACTTGCTGACGGCGGTCGCCTGCACAGCCTGCAGCCAGGCTTGCCCCCACCTGCCTTTGTTCTTCCGTTTCACGATAAGCCTCCTAGGATTGCAATTTGCCTACTTCTTGATCATGGGCTTCATAGGCTTGGATGATGCGCTGCACCAGGGGATGGCGAACCACATCCGTTTCATCCAAGAAGCAGAAGCTGATTCCTTCTACGCCCCTCAAGATCCCCTGCACCTCTATGAGGCCGCTGGTTTTCTCCTTGGGCAGATCCACCTGGGTAATATCTCCGGTGATCACCGCTTTGGAACCAAATCCTAGGCGAGTCAGGAACATCTTCATCTGCTCCGGGGTGCAGTTTTGGGCTTCGTCGAGGATGATGAAGCTGGCATCCAAGGTCCGCCCGCGCATGTAGGCCAGGGGAGCGATTTCAATGATCCCCTTCTCCCGGTACTTGGCAAAGGTTTCATGGCCTAAAATATCAAACAGGGCATCATACAGGGGGCGCAGGTAAGGGTCCACCTTGTCCTGCAGATCCCCAGGCAAAAACCCAAGGTGCTCGCCTGCTTCCACCGCGGGACGCGTCAAAACGAGCCGCTCCACTTCTTTCTTCTTCAGGCTGGCCACCGCTTGGGCCATGGCCAGGTACGTTTTGCCCGTACCTGCCGGGCCGATGCTGAACACGATGTCATGGGTGGCCATGGCGGAAATGTAGCGTCTCTGTCCTGCTGTCTTCGGGCGGATCCTGTGGCCCCGATGGGTTACCACCACAATCCCTGCATTGAGCTCCTGCAGGGGGGCAGACTCGCCGTTATCGCTCATCTTGATGGCGTAGTAGACGTCGTGATTGGTCAGGCTAGAGCCAAGCCCAGCCATGTTCTGGAGGGCGTTTTTGGCTTTGGCCACGGCTTCCTCGGGTCCACTGATGATCAGATCAAGCCCCCGGGCCACGATCTTCACACCGAAGGCCTCTTCCAAAAGCCTCAGGTGTTCGTCGCGCTTGCCGCTCAGAGCTTGAGCCTGATCATTATCTTCAAGGCGCAATATCTGACTCAATACATCAACCATCCTTTGTGTGTCTCTGTATGCACTTATTATAAGCAAAATGGCGCAAAAGTGCAAACTATTGCCCCGAAAAATGGCCGATGTCCTCCAGCACTTCTACCTGGAGGGTAACCCTGATCCCCTCCCCGTCCGTGACGTATTCCACCGCCTTGGTCTCCGCGACCACACTCTCCCTGTCTACGCCCTGGCGGATCAGGCTCTCCCAGGCCAGTTCATAGGCTGCTTTTTCCGCTTCCCACCGGGCAACGGGGACCAAAACCCACTCCACCTCCTCATAGTCCAGGCGTGACCAGCTCACAGGCGCCATGGCCCGGCCCAGGTAGAGCTGCCAGTTTCTGGTGGTGATCAGGTGATTTTCCCGGGGGTAGGAACGGCCCAGGGGAATGCTCAAGGGCCCCACGGTGAGGATATACTGCCTATGGCGCACTCCAGTCTTTTCTGGCTGCCAGCGCACCAAACTGGCCTCACCCACCGCCTGGTACCACACCCGGGCTTTCACGATCCCTTGGGCCGCCCCAAACTGCCTGCGCCCCTGTGGATCGTAGTACATACCGGAGATGAGCAGCTCATCCCGGCGGACAGTATCCCCTTCCCGCACCTGGGCGGTGCCCCGCAGGACCAAAAGTTCTGTCACTAAACCGTCTCGCTTGGCGTAGATATGGCCTGCCCCCTGGGCCGCAAGTTCCGGCGCCTCCCGCTCCCGCACATGGATCTCCACCTTGATGCCCTGATTCCTCAGCTGGACCCAGGTGAGCTGGGGCAGATCCTCCAGGAGCTGCTGTTCAATGCGGCGGGCATCCACCGCGCCCCTGGGCACGCCCGCCCGCAGCCCGGTCTTTTCCACCGCGGCTTTGATCACCTCCACCGCCAGGGTCTCATTGCCGAACACCTGGATGAACCAGACAAAACTGGAAAGATAGATCACCGCCAGGGCAGCCAGTCCCAGCCCCAGGGCCAAAAAGGCGCGCCGCCTGAATCTGCGCAGAAGAAAGGGCAAACCGTGGCGATCCAGGATGGACACGCTGACCCGGGGCCCGTTCATCCACTCCCTGATCAGGGGCCGCAGGCGGCGGAAATCCTGGGCTGCCATTCTGGCCAGTACCACATCGGATGTGAGGCGCTCCACCTTGAGCACGGCTACTCCGGCCTGCGCTGCACTGTTCAGCACCCGCTCGATACCGGCACCCCGCAGGCACACGGTTACATACCCCCGCCACCACAACCACAAAAACGGGCTCATCTCAGCACCACCTGGCGGATTCGCCCCCGGATTTTGATTTCCTGGGCTGAAAAGGCAGCAATTTCCAGCTCGGAGCCGCTCACCTCGATGAACCCCTCCACGGAACGGAGTTTGACCATGGCAGTGGTGTACTGCACCAGACCTTTATGGTTGCTGATCTGCACTTCCCCGTCCCCTAGGATGTGGATCTCGGCTTGGTCCAGAACCACATTGGGGGGCACATCCAGTGCCTGGGCGAATCTTCGCTTCAGATTGCGGCTCACAGCTGGCCCCATCATCTTCCTCCTTTCACCTAAAACTATGCAGCAAAAAAAAGGTTAGACCGAAGCGGTCTAACCTCGCTAGTTCTACGATGGAGTCAGCTCTCAGCGGCTGGGCCAGCGGCGCAGGGCCCGGGGCGGCCTGATGATTTCAGACATGATCACGGCCTCAGCCAACCTGGTAAGCCTCCTAGTCTTTCCAAAAGTTTCCACCGGTGCGCCCCAAGGGCTCTCGCTGGCACCCAGCCGTTCCCAGCCGTCCTCCTGTTCATCTTCCCAATAGTCGGCGGCTCCCCCTTCCGCCTCCTCTCCAGGCAGCAGCTGGCTCAAGGCCTCCCGCACTGGTTCCCACGCTTCCACCTCGACCTCAGTCAGCTCAGGCTCCTCCTGGGGCGGTTCATGGGGCAGCTGGGCCGGGCGTACCCTTTCGTGGGCGGTCCGCCTAGCCAGACTGGAGAGGACCAAGGCGATAACCGAGATGAGCAGGCCCAGCAGTTCACGCATGCCGCTCACCTACCGCTCCTTTTTCTCGCCAGAGTCCTCGGGCTCCCGGGGCGGAGCCTGGCCGCTGATGGCCTCCCGCATGCGCGTATCCGCTAAGATGTTCTGCATGGCGTAGTAATCCATCACGCCCAAGTTGCCTGAGCGCAGGGCCTCGGCCAGGGCCTTGGGAACCTCCGCCTCAGCCTCCACGACCTTGGCCCGCATCTCTTGGGTTGCGGCCCGCATCTCCTGCTCCCTGGCTTGAGCAGCGAAGCGGCGCTCAGCGGCCTTGGCCTGGGCGATGTTCTTATCTGCCTCCGCCTGGTCCATCTGCAGGCGGGCACCGATGTTGCGGCCCACATCCACGTCGGCGATGTCGATGGAGAGGATTTCAAAGGCAGTCCCTGCATCAAGGCCCTTGTCCAGCACCAATTTGGAGATGACGTCGGGGTTCTCCAGTACATCGGCATGGCTGGCACTGGAACCGACGGAGGTGACGATGCCCTCGCCCACGCGAGCGATGATGGTGGCCTCGCCCGCACCGCCCACCAGACGGTCGATGTTGGCCCGCACGGTCACCCTGGCCTTCACCTTGAGTTCGATTCCGTCCTTAGCCACGGCAGAGATCAGGGGGGTTTCAATCACCTTCGGATTGACGCTCATCTGCACAGCTTCCAGCACGTTGCGGCCTGCCAGGTCAATGGCGGCGGCCCGCTCGAAACTGATGGGGATGTCGGCCCGCGTCGCGGCGATCAAGGCATCCACCACATTGTCCACGTTGCCGCCGGCCAGGTAGTGGGCCTCCAGTTTATCAATGGTGGTCTCCACCCCACCCTTCTGCGCCTTGATGAAGGGCAGAATAATGCGATGAGGGGGAACGCGGCGCAGACGCATACCCACAAGGCTGATCAGGCTCACCTTTACTCCGGCCGCCACAGCGGAAATCCATAGACCGATGGGCACGAAGCTGAAGAAAAGCGCCAAGAAAATGATGATCAAAAGCGGCAGCAATCCGGCGAGAATCAAACCCATGTCGTTTCCTCCCTTTGCTTGTTAGTCTTCTTTAACTTCCCTAACGACCACCCGGGTTCCTTCCGTCAGCACAACTTCTACCCTGGTATGCGCTTTGACGAAGCCGCCATCGGAAACCACATCATAGCGCTGGCCGTCAATGACGCACGTTCCCGAGGGACGCAGCGGCGTGATGGCCACTCCCTGCTTGCCCACAAGGTGGCTCAGGTCAGCCGGTGCGCGATAGCCCGCCTGGGGCGATTCACTGTGGGAGAGCACCAGCCGCTTCCACAGGCGGGACTGGGACAGCCGCTTCCAAAGCAGGATCACGGCAGCTATAGTAACCACTAGAACGATGCTCAAGTTGATCAGCGCGGTCTGCAGATCACCAAAGGCCAGGATGATGCTGCCGAAAACGCCCAGGATACCCAGGATACCGGCAATACCAAAGCCGGGGATCACGAAGAGCTCCAAAAGGAGGAGCAAAAGGCCCACCAAGAAGAGCAAAATGGCCTCCCAGCCCAGGAGCCCCGCGACGTAGCGGCCGCCGAAGAAGAGGCCCAAACAGATCAGCCCAGCGGTCCCTGGCACTCCCCAACCCGGCGTGGTGATTTCAAAGATCAAACCGAGAAAGCCCAAAGTCAAAAGGAGAGAGCTGATGGTGGAGTTGGTGAGGAAACGGGCGATGTTTTCCGCCCAGTGGGGCTTTAGTTCCACCAACTCGTAAACGTCGTACCCGGAAAGCACCAGGGCCTCATGCACGCTTCCGGCCATGAGGTCCGCCATCCCGTAGTCCAGGGCATCCTGGGCGGACAGGGTTAAGATCTTCCCCGCCTCAGACAGACCCTCCACCACCACACTGGCATCCACCATGGCTGCGGCCAGACGCCGATCCCGACCCCAGCGCTCCGCGGCGGCCTCAAACTCCGCTCGCAGAGCAGAGACTGTTTTCTCCTCCATGGGCCTGGGCTCTGCCGCGCCCATGCTGCTGCCAGGTGCCATGGCGATCTTCGGCGCGGCCAGGGCGATGAGGGCACCGGCCGACCACGCCCGCTCGCTCACGTAAGCGATCACGGGCACCTTAGACCGGAAGATCAGATCCTTGATTTCCGTGGCCGCATCCACCCGGCCGCCAAAGGTGTTGATCTCCAGCAGAACCACACCGTCATTGCGTTCCGCGAGGGCCAAACCTCTGGCCACAAAGACAGCTAGGCCCGGTTCGATCTCCCCCTGGATGGGCAGGGAGTAGACAGTGGGAGCCGCGGCAGCCGCGCAGGTGCAGGCCAAGGCTAAACCTATGACCAAGAACGCCGTGAGAAGCTGCGACTTCTGCTTCATGGGCACTACTCCTTTCTGCAAAAAAAGCTCGATATCTTGGGGACATCGAGCTAGAACTGCGTTAACGGTATCTTCTTTTCCGAGCTGCCTCCGACTTCTTTTTCCGCCTTACGCTGGGCTTCTCGTAGTGTTCCCGCTTGCGATACTCGGATAGAACACCTGACAGCCGGATTTGTTTCTTAAAACGGCGCAACGCACTGTCGAGGGACTCGTTTTTGCCTACCTTAACTTCTGCCACTGGTATCCCTCCTTCCGTGCCGAATGCGTCTGCTCTAAACTACAGGATACGCCGTGGGCATAATATCAAGGTAATTATAATCGATTTGGCTGCCAGGGTCAACAATCAACCTGGAGGCCATTTGAGGGAACGACCGCCTAAAAGGTGGAAGTGGAGGTGGTCCACACTCTGCCCACCATCCCGTCCGATGTTCACCACTACCCTGTAGCCATCCCCCAGATCCTGCTGCTCCGCGAGTTCCTTGATGAGCAGCAGCAGCTCACCCATGAGGGCCTGATCCTCCGGCTGCAGCTGTGCCAAGCTGGGAATGTGCTTTTTGGGAATGACGAGGATGTGGGTTGGGGCCTGCGGGTTGATGTCCCGGAAGGCCACAGCCTGGTCCGTCTCCACCAAGAAGTCTGTGGACAGCTCACCCCTGGCGATTTTGCAAAAGAGGCAATCTGCCATGGAACTTACCTCCCCTCGCTTGTTATCCCCTGCACACCGTCCCGGTCTGCCGCCAGCACCCGCACCGGGACAAGCTCGCCCACCAGATCTTCCTGGGGCGCGGGGAAACTCACCCGCACGTAGTTGTCGGTATGGCCGATGGCTAGGCCTCCTTCCTGTTCCTCAACCAGCACTTCAACTACCCTGCCCAGCAGGGAACGGTGGAACTCCTCAGCTAAGGTGTGCCCTAATTCTATTAGACGTCTGCTGCGGCTTTCCTTTACCGCCGCGGGAATTTGTTCAGGAAAACGCGCCGCCCGGGTTCCGGCCCGCCGGGAATAATGGAAAACATGGATGCGGCTGAAGGCCACCTCCTTGGTGAGCTCCAGCGTCTGCTGGAAATCCTCCTCGGTTTCTCCGGGGAAGCCCACCATGATGTCGGTGGTGATTGCCACTTGGGGAACCTGGGCCCGCAGCTTTTCCACAATGGCACGAAACTCACCGCTGGTGTAACCCCGGCGCATGCGCTGCAGCACCCGGTCACTTCCGCTCTGCAGGGGAATGTGCACATGGCGGCAGACCACCGGATGGGAGCTGAAGAGCTCCAAGAGCTCAGATGTCATCTCGTGGGGATCCACCGAACTGATCCGCAGGCGCAGCAGGCCAGGATAAGAGGCGATCTCCCCGGCGATCTGGGCCAGGGTGAGGGGCGGATCCAAATCCGCGCCGTAGAGCCCCAGATGAATCCCCGTGAGCACGATTTCTCTGTACCCCTGCTCCACCAGCAGCCTCACCTGTTCCAGGACGCTGTCCCGGCTGCGGCTGCGGGAACGGCCCCGGGCCAAGGGCACCCGGCAGTAGGTACAGAACTGGTTGCAGCCGTCCTGGATCTTCAGCGCGGCGCGGGTACGACCATCAAAGGGCAAAGCGGGCAGATCCTCAAACTCGGTTACCTGGAAGATGTCTTCCACCAAGGTCTTCTTGCCACCTGCCGCCAAGCGCTCCAGCTCTTCCACGATGCGGTCGCGCCCGTCGGTGCCCACCACCAAGCTCACCCCTTCCAGTTCCGCCACTTCCTGGGGATCGGTCTGGGCCAAACAGCCCATGACCACCACCTGGGCCTGGGGGTTCAAGCGGTGGGCCCGGCGGATCATCTGGCGCGACTTTTTGTCACCCAGATTGGTCACGGTGCAGGTGTTGATCAAATACACATCGGCCTTTTCTTTGAAGTCAACCAAGGTGTAGCCAGCCTGTAGAAACTGGGTAACCACCGCATCTGTATCATATTGATTCACTTTGCAGCCTAGGGTGGCCACAGCGAGCCTCTTCGCTGCTTCGGTCATCCTAAATCTCCCCATCTATAACCTAAAATGCTCAAAAGGACCAAGCCGGCCGTTTCTGTGCGCAAAATGCGCGGGCCCAGGGTACAGACCACGGCCCCCGCGTCCTGAAGCGCGGCGATTTCCTCGGGGGAAAAGCCCCCTTCCGGCCCCACGATGGCTGATACCGCCTTGGGCTCGGCCTCGATCTGGGCCAGACCTTGCTCCCGTTCGGCCTCGTAGGCGGCCAAAACCAGGTGCCCGCGGCTGGCATTCTGGCGGACCCGCTCCACCACCTGGGCAAAGGTGTGCACCGGCGCCACTTGGGGCAAGCGGATGCGCCCGCACTGTTTGGCCGCCTCCCTGGCAATGCGCTCCCAGCGCCGCAGCCGGTTCTCCGCCTGCTTAGGCTCGAGCTGAACCACGGTATAGCGGGAAGTAAAGGGCACAATCTCCGCTGCACCCAGTTCTACGGCCTTTTGGACCACCAGGTCCATCTTTTCTCCCTTAGCTAGTCCCTGAAACAATACTAGATGAAGGGGTGACTCTTGTGAACCCTTTCTGGTTTCTTCCACCCGCCCCTTCACCTCACGGCCCACAACCTCCAGCCTCACCAGGTGCAGGAAGCCCTCGGGATCCACGCACTCAACGAGCTCCCCCGGACCAAGGCGCAGCACTTTGGTGATGTGGTGGGCATCACTGCCGCGAATGGTTATCTCCAGGCCCTGCCGCTGGTCCTGCTCGATGAAAAACCGCACCACCTCAATCACCCCTCTGGAATAGATAGGCAGTCCATTCGCCCTGCTGTTTGCGGCGGAGCAGGCGCAAACCCGCCTGGTTGGCCTGGGCAAGGATCTCCCCATCCCAGTCCGCAACTACCCCGGAGGCGATGAAAAAGCCCCGGGGTGCCAAGATTTTCTGTACCTGGGGGAGCATGGGGGCGATCACATGGGCCACGATATTGGCCAGGATCACCTGGGGCTGGCCCTGAAGATCCTCCAGCGTGCCCTGTTCGATGGGAAACTCGAGCTTGTTCAGGTCCCTGTTTTCCCGGGCCGCCCGCACGGCCACCGGGTCGATGTCCACTGCCTCCACCTGCGCGCCCAGTTTGGCGGCGATAATGGCCAGGATCCCTGAACCGGTGCCGATATCCCATACCGTGCGCCCCTCAAGACTAAGGTGCTGCAGAAACTCGATGCACATGGCCGTGGAAGGATGGGTGCCCGTTCCAAAGGCCATGCCGGGATCCAAGTAGACGACCACCTGCCCGGGCCCGGGCTCCCTTTCCAGGGGCTCCCAGGCCGGCTGGATCAAAACCTGCCCGATGCGCACCGGGCGGTAATACTGTTTCCAAGCTTGGGCCCAGTCCTCTTCCCGGACCTGCCCTTCCACAATGAGCACCGGTCCGGGGTCAAAACCGTAGTCCCGCAAATTCTGCAGCTCCCGCCGGAGTGCCTCCTGCTCTGCTTGGTCCAGTCTGTTGTCTGAGAAATAACAGAGGATGGCTGCCTGCTCTGAAGCTTTCTGCTCTGGGAAATAGTCTCCCCAGCCGCGCCGCTTGGCCTCGTCCACCAGAGCGCTGTCTTCCACGGCGAAGTGCTCTATGCCCCACCTGCTCAAAACAGCGTAGGCACCTTCCAATGCGGTGCGGTTAAGGATGATGCGCAGTTCCTGCCAGTCGGACATGGACCTACCCCTTTCTTCAGCTAAGACAGGGGCTGCCCCCCAGGGGCAGCCCCGTAGACAGCTCAACGCAGGGCATCTTTCATGCGCTCAAAGAAACCCTTGTTTTCATCGGGCGGGTTCTCTCCCCCCGCTTTGGCGAACTCCCGCAGCAGTTGTTTCTGCTTGGCCGTGAGCTTAGTTGGGGTGACCACCCGGATCTCCACCAGCTGATCGCCCCGGCCGGCACCCCGCAGGTGGGGAATGCCCTTGCCCCGCAGCCGCAGAACCCGTCCAGACTGCGTGCCTTCGGGAATGCGCATCTTCACAGGGCCCTCTAAGGTGGGCACCTCGATCTCGTCACCCAGAGCCGCCTGGACAAAGGAGATGGGAACTTCCAGAATCACATTCTGCCCCTGGCGCTTAAACAGCTCGTGGGGCTTGACCCGGATCACCACGAACAGATCGCCGGGCGGCCCTCCCCGCACGCCCGCTTCGCCTTTGCCCGCTAAGCGCAGGCTTTGGCCGTCGTTGATCCCCGGGGGAACCTTCACCTTGACTCTGCTCATCTTGCGCTGGGTACCGCTGCCGTAGCAAACGCTGCAGGGTGTATCAAAAGTCCGACCTTCACCCAAGCAGCGTCCGCAGGTCCGGGTGCTGGTGAAGTGGCCAAAGGGGGTCGCCTGCGTATAGGTCACCTGGCCTGTCCCGCGGCACTCGGGACACGTCACGATAGGGGTGCCCGGTTCGGCTCGATTACCACCGCAGTGTTCGCAGACCTCGGTGCGGGGAATGGTGATTTCCGTTTCGGTGCCGAAGGCCGCTTCCTCAAAGCTGATGGTGAGCTCGTAGCGGAGATCCGCTCCCCTTTGCGGCCTGTGGGACTGGCGGGGGCCAAAACCGCCGAAGAACTCGCTGAAGATATCGCCCAGATCCTCAAAGCCGAAACCGAATCCACCGAAGCCGCCTTGGCCAGCGTCCTCGAAGGCTGCGTGACCGAAGTTGTCGTATTGCGCCCTCTTTTCCGGATCCCCCAGCACGGAGTAGGCTTCGTTAATCTGCTTGAAGCGCTCCTCCGCGCCGGGCTCCTTGTTCACATCGGGATGATACTTCCTAGCCAGCTTGCGGTAGGCTTTTTTGATCTCCTCGTCGGTCGCGCCCCGGGGAACGCCTAAGATGTCGTAATAGTCCTCTTTAGCCAAGCGCTACACCGCCTTTTTAGCACTGACCTTACGTCTCCTCCGTATAGTCAGCGTCCACTACATCGTCGTCCTGCTTGCTCTGGTCCTGTCCCGGAGCACCGCTTTGGGTCCCTTGGGCCTGGGTCTGCTGATAGAGCCGTTGGGAAATGCGGTGCATAACCTCGTCCATGGCCCGCATCTTGGATTTGATCTCCTCCAGATCATCCTTCTCCATGGCGGCCCTCAACTCGTCCATGGCCTTTTCTGCCTGGGACTTCTCCTCTGGGGTTACCTTGTCGCCAAGTTCCTTGAGGGTCCGCTCGGTGGCCCAGAGCGCGTTGTCCGCATTGTTGCGCAGCTCAATGGCTTCCCGCTTCTTGCGGTCTTCTTCCGCATGTTCTTCCGCCTCTTTCACCAACCGGTCGATATCCTCCTTGGTTAGGCTGGTGGAAGAAGTGACGGTAATGGTCTGCTCCCGTCCGGTCCCCTTGTCTTTCGCCGTGACATTCACGATGCCGTTGCGGTCAATGTCGAAGGTGACTTCGATCTGGGGAACGCCGCGGGGAGCTGGGGGAATGCCCGTGAGCTGGAAGCGGCCCAGAGTCACGTTATCCGCCGCCAGGGGCCGCTCACCCTGGAGAACATGGATATCCACCGCCGGCTGATTGTCGCTGGCCGTGGTGAAGACCTTGGTCTCCCGGCAGGGTATGGGCGTGTTGCGCTTGATCAGCGTGGTCATCACGCCGCCCAGAGTCTCGATACCCAAGGACAGGGGAGTAACGTCCACCAAGACCAGGCCCTGGCCCGCCTCAAACTCGCCGGCCAGAACGCCAGCCTGGATCGCGGCGCCTAAAGCCACGCACTCGTCGGGGTTGATGCCTTTGTAAGCCTCTTTGCCCATGAACTTTTCAATGGCTTCCTGCACCGCGGGGATACGGGTGGAACCGCCCACCAGGATGACCCGGTCGATGTCCTGCGGGGTCAAACCGGCATCAGAGAGGGCCTGGCGCAGGGGCCCCATGGTCTTTTCCACCAGATCCGCGGTGAGCTCGTTGAACTTGGCCCGGGTTAAGGTCATGTCCAGATGCACAGGTCCCGCGGGCGTCGCGCTGATAAAGGGCAGGTTGATGCTGGTCTGAACCAGGCCCGACAGCTCAATCTTGGCCTTTTCCGCGGCCTCCTTCAGCCTCTGCATGGCCATTTTGTCTTGGGTTAAGTCGATACCCGTTTCCTTTTTGAACTCCCGGACCATCCAGTCTATGATTCGCTGATCGAAGTCATCTCCACCCAGGCGGTTGTTGCCGCTGGTGGCTTTGACACCAACATAACCTTCATCCAGTTCCAGGATGGACACGTCAAAGGTTCCGCCGCCCAGGTCGAAGACCAAAACGGTCTGCTCATGCTCCTTATCCAACCCGTAGGCCAGGGCGGCAGCCGTGGGCTCGTTGATGATGCGCAGAACTTCCAAACCGGCGATGGTACCGGCATCCTTCGTGGCCTGCCTCTGGGCGTCGGTGAAATAGGCGGGCACGGTAATGACCGCTTTTTCCACCTTCTCACCTAGATAGGCTTCGGCCTCTTCCTTCAGTTTGCGCAGGATCATGGCGGAAATCTCCTGCGGTGTCATGGACTTGCCATCTATGGTCACCCGGTAGTCGGTACCCATGTGGCGCTTGATGGAGGAGATGGTCCGGTCGGGATTGGTGACAGCCTGCCGCTTGGCCACCTGGCCCACCAGACGCTCACCATCTTTTGTAAACGCCACAACGGAAGGCGTTGTCCTGGAACCTTCTGCGTTGGGAATGATGACAGGTTCTCCGCCCTCCATAACTGCCACAACCGAGTTGGTCGTCCCCAAGTCTATACCGATCACTTTTGACATTGCTTCTCTTCCTCCTCACCCTGGCCTACCAGGACCTTAGTGTGTCTAAGTACTTTATCATGCAGCAGATAACCTGTTTGCACCTGGGCAAGCACCGACAGTTCCTCACCGCCTGTGCCTTCCATGGCCACCGCTTCATGCAGGTTGGGATCAAAGGGCTGCCCCACCGCTTCGATGGGCTGGAGCCCGTGATTGGCCAAGGCTTCCTGCAGGCCCCGGAAGACCATCTCCATGCCTTGGAAAAACGGGTCCTCGGCCTGCTCCTCCCGCTTAGCCTGCATGGCCCGTTCGAAATTATCCAAAACCGGCAGCAGATCTTTGATCAGCTCTTCATTAGCTGCCAAGCGGATGCCCTCCAGTTGTCTCTGCATGCGGCGCCTGTAGTTCTCAAAATCGGCCTTCAAGCGCAGCAGCTGCTGAGCAAGGCGTGCCCTTTCTTCCTCCAGCTGTGCCAGCTGCTCCTGGAATTCTTGGGACACGGCCTCAGCCTGTTCTTCCGCTGCTTCCTGCACCCCCGGCTCCACCTCCACTTGTTCCGGGACGGAATCCTGCTCTGCCTGTTCCAACTCCTTGGCATCTTCCCTCATTTCGTCCTTTTCCGTCACCCAGCTACCTCCTCCCTAAGAAAGTGACCCTTGCTGGCAAAGGTCGCTTTCCGCACTATCTGTGATGCCTGGTCAACAGCAAGCTGACGGTTTGTGCCATCAGGTCAACGGCTGCCACCATCTTGGCGTAGTCCATGCGGGTCGGCCCCAAGACCCCCAAGGTCCCCACCACATCATCGCCCACGTAGTAAGTGCACGTCACAATGCTGCAGGTCTGCATGGGCGCGTAAGTGTTTTCCTGCCCAATGATCACCTGCACGCCGCTGGATCTAGCGGCGCCGCTCAGAATATTCAACAGCATATCTTTCTGCTCCAGGGCCTCAAAGAGGGCTGCCGCCCGCTGCACATCCCGGAACTCCGGCTGCGTCAGGATGTTGGATGCACCTGTGGCATAAACCTGCTCTTCCTTTTCTTCCGCCAACCCCTGCAGCACCAGATCCACCAGTACCCTGCCGATTTCCCCGAAATCGCTGATGATCTCCTTGAGCACGGTCATGCCCAGCTGCCTGTAGGTGATCCCCTTCAGTTTCTTGTTCAGCGCCTCGGAAATTTCCGCCACTTCTTCGGGGGAATACTCCTGGGCGGTGCGGATCAGGCGGTTTTTGACGAGCATGGGGTGCAGAACGAGGGTAGCCAAAATGCTTGTGGGCTCCAGCAAAACCAGCTGGACGTGTTTGAACACCAGCTGTTCGCTGCTGGGGGCCACAACCAGCGACACCGATTCGGTGAGCAGCGCAAGCAGCTTGGCCGCCAGGTGCAGGGCCCGCTCGGGGCTGTGCTGGGCATCCAGGAGCTGTTTTTCGATCCTCTCCACCTCTGATTGGGGAAAAGTGTGCGGTTCCATGAGTGCATCCACGTAGAAGCGATAACCCTTATCAGAAGGGATCCGCCCCGCGGAAACATGGGGCTGCTCCAAATACCCTATTTCTTCCAAATCTGCCATTTCGTTGCGAATGGTTGCCGGAGAGACGCCCAAGTCATGTCTGCGCGCAATTGTCCGTGATCCCACGGGCTCGGCGGTCTCAACATAGCTGTCAATGATCGCCCGGAGCACCAACCGTTTGCGTTCATCCAACATGACCCTTTCACCCTCCCCCTTTAGCACTCATTAAGAGAGAGTGCTAACAGATCTCAACCATAAAATATCACTTCGCACCCTGTTTGTCAAGGGGACCGGCTCAGCGCAGAAACGCCGCAGAAACCCGGTTTTCCAGGAATAAGCCCAGCTCTGTAACCCGCAGGCGGCCGTCCTTCTCCTCCGCCAGCCCCTGCTGGAGCAGCTGCTCAACGGCCTCCCCGTAAACCTCCCGCAAGCTGACCTGAAAGCGCCGGCGGAACTCCGCTTCAGAAACACCCTCCAAAAGGCGCATACCCACCATCATGGTTTCATCCATCTCCTGATCCCTGCCAACCTCTTCCCAGGTCAGGTAAGGGGGCTTTCCTTCTGCCCAGGAGCGGATGTATCCTTCCACATCGGGGGCGTTCTGGTAGCGGCAGCCGCCAAGATACCCGGTGGCACCGCTGCCCAGGCCGATGAAGGGCAGGTTATGCCAGTAGAGCAGATTGTGCCGGCACCTGTGGCCGGGCAGGCAGAAGTTTGAGATCTCGTAGTGTTCATAGCCCGCTCCCTGCAGCACCTCCCGGGCCAACTGGTACATATCCGCCTGTTCGTCCTCCCCCGGCAGCTCCACCAGGCCCTGCTCATGCCAGGAAGCCAGCGGCGTCCCCGGTTCCAGGATCAGGGCGTAGCAGGAAAGATGGGTAGGCTCCAGGGCCAGGGCTGCTTCCAGGGTGGCCCGCCAGTGGGCCAGGTCCTGGCCGGGCAGGCCAAACATCAGGTCTAGATTGATCTCCCGGATGCCAGCTGAGCGCAGGCTGCGTACACTGGCCCCGATGTCTTCCGCCCGGTGCAGCCTGCCGATTGCCGTCAGGAGCTCATTTTGAAAGGCCTGGGCCCCCAGACTTACCCGGTTTACCCCGGCCCCGGCCAGGAGCTCAGCTCCCTGGGGAGTAACTGACTGGGGATTGGCCTCAATGGTGACCTCGGGATCGGATGTAAAGGGAAGCTCCGCCAGGAGAAAGGCGATCAGCTGGGCCAGCTTTTCCGGGGGAATCAGGGTGGGCGTGCCCCCGCCAAAGAACAGACTGTCCAGGGGCCCGTTGGCCCAAAGCTTCCTGTAGTAGAGGGCTTCACGGCGCAGAGAAACAAGATAGCTGTCGACAAGGCCGGGAAAATCCGCCTCACCGACAACTATCGAATGGAAGTCGCAGTAATGGCATTTGCGTGCACAAAACGGGATGTGGACATAGACACCCATATAACCACCTAATCTACCTTGAGGATGGCCATGAACGCTTCCTGGGGCACTTCCACATTCCCCAGGCTTTTCATGCGCTTCTTGCCCTCCTTTTGCTTTTCCAGGAGCTTGCGCTTGCGGCTCACATCACCGCCGTAGCACTTGGCCAAAACGTCCTTACGTAGAGCCCGCACCGTCTCCCGGGCGATGATCTTGCTGCCGATGGCCGCTTGAATGGGCACCTCAAACTGCTGGCGGGGGATAACCTCTTTGAGCTTCTCCGCCAGCGCCCGGCCCCTGGCCATGGCCTTATCCCGGTGAACGATGATGGACAGGGCATCCACGGGATTCCCGTTGAGCAGGATGTCCAGTTTGACCACATCGGACTGTCGGTAGCCGATGAACTCGTAATCCAGGGACGCATAGCCCTTGGTGCGGGACTTCAAGCGGTCAAAGAAGTCCATGAGGATCTCCGCCAGGGGCAGGTCATACTCCAGCCGGGCCCGCTCAGGGGTGATGTACTCCATGGTGATGAAGGTGCCCCGCCGCTCCTGGCAGACCTCCATGACCGCGCCGATGAACTCATCGGGCACCAAAACGGTGGCCCGGACAAAGGGCTCCTCAATGTGTTCCACATGGGTCATGGGGGGAAGCGCGGTGGGATTGTCGATCTCCTTGACCGTGCCGTCCTTAAGCACCACCCGGTACACCACGCTGGGCGCGGTGGTGATCAAATTGAGGTCGAATTCCCGCTCCAAGCGCTCCTGCACGATCTCCATGTGCAAAAGACCCAAGAATCCGCAGCGGTAGCCAAAGCCTAAAGCCGCGGAGGATTCCGCCTCGTAGGTGAGGGCCGCATCGTTGAGCTGCAGTTTGTCCAGGGCATCCCGCAGCAGCGTGTATTCTTCGTTCACAACTGGATAGAGCCCGCAGTAAACCATGGGTTTGGCCGGCCGGTAGCCCGGCAGGGGCTCCGCGGCCGGGTTATGGGCAGTGGTGATGGTATCCCCCACCCTGGTGTCCCGCACATCCTTCATGCTGGCCATGATGCAGCCCACTTCCCCAGGGCCTAGGGCCTGCACTGGTCTAAAACCCGGCTGCAAAACGCCCAGTTCCGTCACCTCAAACTGACGCCCGGTGCTCATCATCTGGATGGTGTCGCCCAGCTTGATCGTGCCATCAACCACCCGGGCATAGGCCACCGCACCACGGTATTGATCGTAATGGGAATCGAAGATCATGGCCCGGGTGGGTGCCGCAGCATCGCCCCGGGGGGGCGGAATGCGCTCCACGATGGCCTGCAGCACCTGGTCAATGCCCTGCCCGGTGCGCGCGCTCACCAGCACCGCTTCCTCGGCGGACAGACCCACATCCTCCAGCTCGCGCTTAACCCTCTCCGGGTCGGCATTGGGCAGATCGATCTTGTTGATCACGGGGATGATCTCCAGGTCGTGCTCCAGGGCCAGATAGAGATTGGCCAGAGTCTGGGCCTCCACACCCTGGGAAGCATCCACCACCAAGAGGGCGCCTTCACAGGCAGCCAGGCTGCGGGATACTTCGTAGGAGAAGTCCACGTGGCCCGGAGTATCGATCAGGTTGAGGATATACTCTTCCCCATCTTGAGCCCGGTAGATCAAGCGCACAGCCTTGAGCTTAATGGTGATGCCCCGTTCCCGTTCCAGTTCCATGGAATCCAGGACCTGCTCGGTCATCTCCCGCTTGCTCACGGCCTCAGTGGCCTCCAGGATGCGGTCCGCGAGGGTGGATTTGCCGTGATCGATATGGGCAATTATGCAAAAATTGCGAATGTTCTTCTGGACCATACTCTTACCAATTCCTTCACACCGTAATGACCTGCCGATATTATAACACACGCCCCGCCGATTGCAAAATCAGCCGGCCCATCAAGCTTTAGCCCTGCTGCCCAGCACCCCTTTTGCTGGAAAGCTTTGCTTTGAGCAAGCCCCACAGGAAGCGGACTTCATCCATGCGCAAAAGCGCGGCCAAGATCAGGTAGACAAGTACGCCCACGGCAATGGCACCCAGGGTCTGGGCTGCCTCCGCCGCTTTCCCCGCACTGGGCAGGCGGCTGCCCAACAAAGAAGCTGCCCAGGAAGCGGCAAAGCCCATGCAGGCCGAGGCGGCTGCCGCTTTGACGGTTGTGGTCAAAAGCTCTCCGCTGGCCAAACCGGGAAGCCTTCTGCTGAGGATGGCAAAGGCTAAGGCAGCATTCACCAGAGAACTCAAGGAGAAAGCCAGGGCCAGTCCCCCCGCCCCCAGCGCCGTCCCTCTTAAGAAGACCAAGCTGAGGAGGAGATTGATCGCCACGGTAAACAGGCCGATCTTCACCGGGGTCTTGGTGTCCTGGAGGGAGTAAAAGCCTCTGGTGGTCACCTGCAGAGCTGCCTGGGCAAACAGCCCCGGCACATAAAACAGCAGGGCAAAGGCGGTGGCCGCGGTGTCCGCCGCGCCAAACTCCCCGGCTTCAAAGAGCAAACGGACGATGGGCACCCGCAGCACAGCCATGCCCACCGCGGAGGGAATGGTGATGAAAAACACCGTGCGCAGGCCGAAGGAGAGGGTGCGGGTGAATTCCTGCGCTTCCTCCCGGGCCGCCAGGACCGCTAAGGTGGGAAAGACCGCCGTGGAGATGCCCATGGCGAAAATGCCCAGGGGAAAATTGATCAGCCTGTTGGCCAGGCGCAGGGCCACAATGGAGCCCTCCTCCAGGGTCGAAGCCAGATTCTGCCCCACGATCACGTTCACCTGGGCGATGGAAAGGCCCAAAATGGCAGGCAGCATCAGCTCCACCATACGCCGGATACCCGGGTGTTTGAAGTCCAGGACGCGCTGGTAGTATCCCTTCCCCCTGCGCCACACTTCCGGCAGCTGGATGGAGAAGTTACCCAAGGCGCCCAACACTGTCCCCACCGCCATGGACATGATGCCCACAATGGGGCCTAAAACGTAGGCGCCGATAATCTGGGCGAGGTTGTAGATGATGGGGCCCAGGGCAGGCTGCAGGAAGATCTTGTAAGAATGCAGCACCCCCATGCACAAACCGGCCAAGGCGGTGAAAAACACCGCCGGGAAGGTTACCCGCATGAGCAGGATGAGCAGCTCCCTGTGCTCTCCGGTGAAACCCACCCCCACCAGGGGCGCCAGGACAGGGGCAAAGATCACCCCCAGGATCATCAGGGCCAGCAGCAGCAAAAAAGTGGCGTTGAGGAAGATGCTCGCCACGTACCAAGCTTCCTTTTCTTGATCTTTAGCCAAATACTGGGTGAAGACCGGAATAAAGGCGGAGCTCAGGGCTCCACCCACCAGCAGTTGGTACATGAGGTCCGGCAGGGCAAAGGCTGCAAAAAAAGCGTCGGTGGCGGCCGTCCTGCCGAAGACCTCCGCTATCGCCCGCTCCCGCACAAATCCCAGAATCCTGCTGACTAAGATGGCGGCCATAACGATGGTAGCTGCCCGTGTAACCTGTGCTCTGTTTTCTGTATCCAAGCTTCCTCGCTCCTCTTTCTAGCAACAAATTGAAAGATTCGCCTTCCACGGGCAAAATCCTGTTAGAGGGCGCGCACCAGCACGCTGGCGAGAAGCTCCGCGGCCAAGAGCGCTTCTTCCAAGGTGTTTTCCACTGAACCCACTTCAAAAATGAGGCTCCCGGGATGCAGATGCTGGTTGTAACGGGCCTCTTTATGCACCTGTACAGGCCGCATCAGCCCCGGGTAGAGGGCATCGCCCAGGGCTTTGATCCGGTAAGCCAGGGCCAGGTTCTCCTGGTAGTTGGGGTGCTGCAGGGGGATGTTCTGGGCCGTGCCCACCACGATGGCGATGCGGGCCACCTCCCGCCCGTTGATCAAGATGGTGGGGCTGGGCACCCCCGCGTCCCGGTGCAGATCAATAACCAGATCGAAATCTTTCTGCCGGCTCAGAACTTCCCGCACGGTCCGCTCTGAGTTGGCATAGGAGCTGTTAATGCTGGGCAGGGTGTGGATCCTGGTCTCGTGGACGACCTTAACTCCCAAGCTGGTCAAGGCGTTGGACAGGTGACGGCCCACCGCCATCACCCCGGTGATGGTGGGGTCGGCCAGGCTGCGGAACTGATGGTGGGCCTGCCCGGGACTGCCCCCTTCCAGGGCTCGTCCCAAATACATTTCCGAAGTATGGGTGTGGTAGATCAAAACCTTCGGTGCGGCCCGGTCAACCAAGCCGCGTTCTGTTTCCCCCGCCGGCTCCAGGCGCGGCCTCACCGGCTCCGGCGCAAAGGAAAGCTCCTGGATAAACACAAAGGGCCTATCCTCCCACACCCGCATGTGCGCCACCACCTGCGGCGAAAAGGGCAGGGCCGCCTCCACCATGTGCAAAGGATCCCTCAAATCGTAATTGGTCAGCCAGTAGAGAAACAAGTGCATGTCCAAGCTGTGGTAATCCGGCTGAGCACCGCCGTAGGCCGGCAGACCCAGGTTCAACAGAGAGCGGGCGAGGGCATGGTCGAAGCCGCTGTCCTGACTGAGCAGATAGTAGCCGCTCAGGGACAGGGAAAGAAAAAACAGCGCCAAGAGCATCAGCGGAATAACCTGGAACTCCTGCCCCAATGCACTGGCCCGGCGGCGGATTCGTTTGTAGAACCGGCGGAGGCGCAGCCGCATGTCACCACCTCTTCTCTTGGAGAATATATTTGTCTGCCTGGGAAAATATGATAAACTCGTAGTAGCCAATTCTCCTCGGGAAGTGATGAAGCAATGCGTGCCGCGAAAACTTTCCTCGTTGTGGTGCTGGTGGTGGGCCTGGCCGCCGGGCTGTGGGCACTGTTCTCCCTGTACAGCGAAGTAAAAGAGCTGCGCAGCATCCGGCAGATGCCAGCAGCTCCAGCCCCTGCCCAACAGGGACAGGAATACGCCACCATCTATCTTGTCAAGGCGGAACCCACCGAATTCCACCTGGTGCCGGTCCAGCGCAAGCTCGGCGGACCCGCCACCCCCCAAGCTGCACTGCAGGCCCTGATCAACGGACCCCTGGCCCACGAAGAGCTGTTCGCCTCGGTGCCAGCCAGCGTGCAGCTGCGGAGCCTGACAATCCAGGACGGCCTGGCCACCGCCGATTTCAGTTCCGAGATCGTTAAAGATTTCAACGGGGGCGCGCTGTTGGAGTCCTACCTGGTGACCGCCATCGTCAATACCCTCACAGAGTTTCCCCAGATCCAGCAGGTCCAGATCTTGGTGGAAGGGGAAGCGGTGGAGTCCATCGGCGGACACATTCTGGTGAGCAAGCCCCTGAGCAGGGGCCGTTAACTCAGGTACTTAAAGACCTCGTCGTAACTGACGCCCTCGTGGAAGGCGATGTTCAAGGCACCGGTAACCACATCGGCCACCTCGTCAATGAGCAGGTCGATCTCTTTCGGTGTGACGATCATGCTGCCGAAGTAAGGATCCAGCACCTGGCTCATGAGCTGCCGCCGATCCACCGAGGGATTGGCTTTGGGGGCCGCGGGTTTCTCTCCGCCCATGATCGCCCGGGGATCGATCTGGAACTCCGTGCGGCCGGAGGTGAGCCTTTCACTGTCCCGGTTGCCCTCCAAGAGGTTGAGGGCATCGGAGATGATGGTTACCGCATGCACCACCGTGGGCACACCCAGGGCGATCACGGGAATGCCCAGGGTCTCCCGGTTGATGGCCAGACGGCGGTTGCCCACGCCGGCTCCCGGGTTGATGCCCGTATCGGAGATCTGAATGGTGCTGCACAGGCGGTCCACGCTGCGGCTGGCCAAGGCATCGATGCAGATCACCGCCTTGGCGCCGATGCGGCTCACCACACCCATAATGATCTCCCCCGTCTCGATCCCGGTCAACCCCAGCACACCTGGGGCCAGGGCCGCCACGGGGCGCAAACCCTGGCGCAGCTCAGGAGGGGACAGCTCCAAGAGGTGGCGGGTAACCATGAGGTTTTCCAGAACTTTGGGTCCTAAGGAATCGGGGGTGGCATTCCAGTTGCCCAGCCCCACCACCAGTGCAGTGTCCTCATCCCCCAGGTTAGACTCTTGGAAGAACCACTGGATCTCTTCGGCCAAGAGCTGCGCGATCCGTTCATGGAGGTCCCGGTTGTGTTCCCGCAGACCGCTGGATTGGATGGTAGAATAGTTCCCGGGAGCTTTGCCCATCATGCGGGCCCCCAGGTCGTTTTCCACCACCATCCTGGTGATGGTAATGCCCGGCTCCTGTTCGGTGTGCACCCGCACGCCGGGCAGCTCAGGCGGCCCCTCCTGTTCGATCACCGCTTGGTGGGATTCTAAGGCCAGATCTGTACGGATGTTGTACTTGTCAAAAAGCAGGTCTTCACTGGTTTCTTTTGGCATGGTCTCTCCTCCCATCAGTGTTAGATTAACCTGAAGGAGAAACCTTATTCAGCCCAGGCTATTGAACAGTCTTCTTTCTAATGGTATAATCATAAAGTAATTGTGCCTGAGGAGGTGAACTGGTATGGCCAACAGCAGATCCGCTGAAAAACGGGTGAGAGTTAACCGGCAAAAGCGTGCCCGCAACATTTCCGCCAAGTCTGCCCTGAAAACAACCATTAAGAAGTTTGAGGCCGCTTTAGCCAATGATCCAAGCAGCGCGCCAGCCCACCTTCGCCTGGCATTCAAGGCTCTGGATCAGGCAGCAGCCAAGGGCATTATCCACAAGAACACAGCATCCCGCAAGAAGTCTCGTTTGAGCAAGAGACTGACCAAACTTGCCTAAAGCAAAAAAAAGCAACGCCCTTCCGCTTGGATGAGGCGTTTTTGCTTTATCAGGCTCAAGTCAGCTTGATGATCAGGTCCGTGAGCACCTCCTCGCCGGAGGCCCCCAGCTTGATTTCGCCATCGGCCTGCACGACAGCATGAAAACCGGCAAACAGCTCATCTAGGCTGAATCTCCTGGCCTGGGCCCGCACCTTTTTCAGGGGGTAAGCGCTGCTTTCGCCCATGGCGGCTGCCGCCCCGTCCAGATTAGAGCTTGTCTTGGCGGCCAGAAGCAAGCGCAGCTGGCGTTCAATCAGGGCCAGGATGCGCAGGGGAGCCTCGCCGGCCGCCAGCAGCTGCTGCAGCATACCCAGCGCCTCCCGGCGCTTTTTTTGCGCGATGAAGTCGGTGAGCTGGAAAACAGCGTGATTGGCGATCTGCTCAGGCCACAGAGAGGTCACCGCCTCCACATCCTGCGCGCTGATTTCTGTCCGCTCGCCCACATAGGCGATGAGCTTGTCCAGCTCATTGTGGATCACCTGCAGATTGGTACCCACCCGCGTGAAGAAGAGCTGCACCGCAACCTGTTCGATCTTCTTTCCCTCTCCGGCGCAGTACTTCGCCACATGATCAGCCAGCTCTTCCCCGCGCAGCGCGCTGCACTCCACCTCCAGGGCGAACTGGCGCAGGATCTTCAGGTACCGCCAGCGCTGATCCAGTTGGTGGTAAAACAGAGCCAAGCTGTTGGCCTGGGGATTCTCCTCCAGCCACTTGGCCAGCTTTTCCATGGTGTCCCCGGGCACGAGATGGGCTTCGCGCAAAACCACCAGCTTCGCCGTGCCCCCCCAGGGTAAGGTAGCCAGTTCTGTAAGCACAGGCTCCAGGTCGAGATCCTTGGACCCGTGGAAGAGGGACCAGTTCCACTGGCCGAAGCTCTCCTGGGCCATCCTGTTTTTCAGGACTGAATAGAGGCGATCCTGCCAGAAGGACTCGGGCCCATGCACCAAAAGAACCCGGGGCAGGGGCTCTGTTTCCAGCTTTTTGAGTAAAGAGGTGTCCACCAGCCATCACTCCCATCAAGTTAATTCACGATGCACTGCGCCTAAACCTTCCCCATACCCCCCACCAGACCTCAAAAGTTACCGGCCCCTCCTCCGTGGTGCGCCAGCTGATCCCCCGCGCCTCCAGCGCCGCGAGTACCTCCCCATGGGGATGCCCAAAGGGATTGGGACCCACGGGAATGACGGCCCAGTTGGGATCCACCGCCTGGTAGAACTCCTCCACCAAGCTGCCGCGGCTGCCGTGGTGGGGGATTTTCAGCCACTGGGCCCGCAGATCCAGATCCGGATCGTGGGCCAGATCCCAGAGCACAGGCGCCTCCAGATCGCCGGTAAAGAGCAGCCGCATCCCCCCATACTCCACCTTGAACAGCAGCGAATTGTTGTTCTGGGCCGCGGGAAGGTTGGGACGCAGTTCCCCCGGGTAGAGCACGGTCAGGGTGATCCCATCCCCCAAGTCCAGCCGATCCCCAGCCCGTACAACCCTGTAGGGAATGTCCTTGGCGGCCAGGAGGTCCAGATAGCGCTCGTAGGTGGGGCTGGTGTGGCTATCGCCGTTGTCCACGACCAAGCCCACCGGAAAGGCTTCCAGCACGGCCAGAAGTCCGCCTAAATGGTCATCGTGGGGATGGGAGAGGATGACGTAGTCCAACCGCTCAACCTGCCGGTGGCGCAGATAGGGCACCACCCGCTGGGCCCCCACATCGCGCCCGCCGGGCTGCCAGGGAGCCCAATCTCCTCCACCGTCGATGAGGATACTGCGGCCGCTGGGGGTGCGCAGGAAAAAGCTGTCCCCCTGCCCCACATTGAGGGCGGTCACTTCCAGGGGACGGCGCACAGCCGGCGGCAGAGACATGAAAAAGCAGAGCACAACAAACATACTCAGAAGCTGGATGTAGGTCTGCCGGGGCTTGGTCACCCGGGGGAGCCGCAGGCGCCAACCGGCGTAGATAAAGAAAAGCCACCAAACCACAACTTCGGGCAGGGTAAGGGTACCGAGCGTCCACTGGCGGGCATAGGGCAGCAGCATGGCCTCCAAGGCCCCCACCACCCCCATCACCCCATTGAGGATGCGTCCCAAGCCGAGAAAGCCTAAACCCAAGGCCGTAAGGAGCCCCACCACCAGGAGAACGGCAGTGCAGGGCAGAAAAAGCAGGGTGGCCACGGGCCCCAGCAGAGCCACCTCCCCGAAGCTTCCCAGCAAAAAGGGGGCCAAAGCCAGCTGGGCAGCGGTGGAAAGGAGCAGGGACTGCACCAGGTAAGCAGGGATCCTCCTTTTCCAGCCCAGCCGCAGGGTGGGTCCCCAAAGCAGAATGCCGCCGGATGCGGCAAAGGACAAAAGAAAGCCCAGGTCAAAGGCGAAAGCGGGCTTGAGCAGGAGCAGAGTCCAGCCGGCGGCGGCCCAGATGTGCAGAGCATCCCGGCGCAGCCCCCTAATGCCGGCATAGCCCCCCAAGGCACTTACCAAAAAGGCCCGCCAGGCCGATGCGCCGGTGCCTGACACGACGATGTACATGAACAGAAAACACTGCAGGATGAGGTACTTCAGCCAGGGACGCCAAGGCAGCCTGCCCATAACCCAGGAAACCCCCAGGGCCAGGTAACCAACGTGCATGCCGGAAATGGCTAAGAGATGGGAAATCCCCAGAAGCCTCCAAGTTTCCCGGCGGTCATCACCTAGCTGATCCCGCTCGCCCAAAACTAAGGCCAAAACCAGCCCGGGATGCCGCACATGGGCGGTCACATTCCGGCGCAGAACGGCGCGCACCCGCTCGAGAAGGCCCATCTTCTCCTGCCTGGAAATGACAAACTCCGGGGGATAGCTTACCCCAAAAACGCCCAGGCGCCTCAGGTAGGAGCGGTAGCAGAACACTCCGGGGTTGGGCGCTTTAGCGGGCTGGGCCACCGTGCCCCTAAAGGTGAGCTCATCACCCACCGCCACCCTTGCCTGCAAAGGCAGATGCACCGCGACCCGGTGGGCGGACGAATGCAGCTGCACCAACACCCGCTGATCAAAACTAAGGGGCTGCACGGCGTAGACCCTGCCGCTAAACTCACCCTCCCGGGGGACAACCCAGGCCTGCTCAGGCAGCATGGCCACCTGTCCAATGAGCAGGGCTGCTGCGCAGAGCGCAGCGCGGAAGAGCCCGTTTCCCGGGCGCCCCCGATAGGCTGCATACAGCCAGGCGCCAGCCAGCAGCAAGAACACGGCCGCCAAAAGCCTGGGGCTGAAAGGGCCCCGGGAACCCACGCGGATCCCCAGGGCCAAAAGGGGAAAGAGCAGCAGAAGACTACTGGGCCTGCGCATCTTCTTCTACGTACAGGCAGATCAGGTCGGCAATCTGGGCCAGGCGCTTTTCTCCAATGCCCGATACCCGTAAAAGGTCCCGTTTTTCCCGGAAAGGTGCCTCTTTCCTCTCGATAATAATCCTCTCCGCCAGCACGGGACCGATGCCCGGCAGGGTCTGCAGTTCCGCCAGGCCCGCGGTGTTGACATGCACCAGCGGACAGTGTCTACCTTCCTGGGCAGGAGCAGCTGCCTCCGCCGCCTGGACAACCTGCGGTTCGAAACTGCTTTGCTTCCAACGCACCCCCTGCTGCAGAAGACTGAGGGCAATTAAGATGAGCAGAACAACCCTTTGCTTCGTGGGCACAAGACTCTCTCCTCTGCCACTCCCCGGGCAGTATTAACTTCCACAAATGTCTTAAATTCCCTCTTTTTTCTGATAACTTTTCCCCAAGGGCCCCTGACTTAAAAACGCCCCGGGGAAGCTGCTGCTTCCCCGGAGCGCTGTGCACCGAAAAGACTCTAGAACCTAAACCCCAGCAGGGCGATGGCCAGCAGCCCCACTGTGATGAGCAGGATGGGCACACCCTGCAGGGCCTTGGGGATGGGCGCCAGTTCCAGGCGCTTCCTAATGGTAGCCATGACCACCAGGACTATCAGATAGCCCAGCCCGGCTCCCAGGGCAAACCAAAGATTCTGCACTCCGGCTGCGCCGCTGCGGCCCATGAGAAGCAGCAGGCCCACCAGGGCGCTGTCCACAGCCCGGCGCTCCAGGGAAGAAACCTGTCCCTGTTTGAGGATGTGCGGTGCAGTAAACCCAGCGACTAAGCCCACCAGGAGGTAGAATCCCAGTTGAGGAGCAGGCGCGACGGGGATAATCGGGCCCAACAGCCAGAGGAGCACGGAACCGAGCAGCATAGCCGTGAGCAGCGTTACTCCCGCTTTAGCTGCCTCTTTCACATTTGTCGTGTGACGAATCAGGGCATAGAGCCCCAGGCCGTGCACCAAAACCAGGTTCCCGCTGACAACGGTCTGCGCCAAGATTTCCAATCCATTAGTCATGGAGTTCCCCTCCCCGCTTGGTAACGAGATTGACTAAAGCCATAAGCAGGCCCAGGATGACCATGCCCCCAGGGACACTGCCCGCCAGGGACAACGGAGCCAATGACCCGGTTACGATCTGCCGACCGAAGATGGAACCCATCCCCAAGAACTCCCTGACCACGCCCAGCACAACCAAGACCAAGGCGAAGCCTAAGCCTTGTCCGCAGGCCCTCAGGAGTTCTTCGCCAAAACCACGCCTTTCTCCGCCCGCCTGGAGCAGCAGTTCATCAACGGCCAGGAGGGGCAGGAAAATCCCCAGGCTGGCCACGAGACCGGGATTCCTCCCCAGCAGCAGGCTGTACACCGCCACAACCAGCAAAATGAGCACGAGCATCCGGACAGCCAGCTTGGCATTTTCCGGCACATGGGGAGCCAACACCCAGTTAACGATGGCTGCTGCCACCAGCAGGATCGCGGCGATTATACCCAGGGCCAAGCCGTTCATGGCGGTAGTGGTCACCGCCACCGCCGGAACCAGCCCGAGAGCCAGCACTAACACCGGATTCTTTGTGAACAGACCTTCCCATAACTGTTTCATCCTATTGGCCCTCCTTTATCCTCAAGGCATCACGCACCGCATCTTCCAGTGCCTGGCTGATGAACGTGGCGCCGCTCACCGCCTCAACCGGCCCCTGCGTCTCGATGATCGCGGGAATCAGGTGTTTGAAGGCCGTATCGGCGATGAAGGGGGTCTCCTCCGACTGCACAACCTCAATGTTTGTGATCTTACCACCTTCAACAGTGACGTCGATCACCAGCTCACCGCCGAAGCCGTCGGCGCTACCCCGGTACGTGCCGTCTTCCACCAAAATGGCGAAGGGCTCAGCCGCTTTCGACGCCTCAGTTACTCCACTTACCGCCTTGTCCACAGCTTCCAGCAAGGCCTTGCTGGTGAAGGTGGCACCGCTCACCGCCTCAACCGGCCCCTGGGCCTCGATGATCGCCGGGATCAGCTCTTTGAAAGCCGTATCGGCAATAAAGGGTGTTTCCTGGGATTCTACAACTTCAATGTCTGTGATCTTACCGCCTTCAACGGTCACATCGATCACCAGCTCACCGCCGAAACCATCGGCGCTGGCCCGATACGTACCATCTTCCACTGCGATGGTAA
>Ga0209537_1000209_pt1 | contig 68762 bp, 61 predicted proteins | sample BioPla4DNA1_FD_187698 | JGI IMG/M metagenome (GOLD analysis project Ga0209537, IMG submission 187698) | Biogas fermentation microbial communities from Germany - Plant 4 DNA1 (SPAdes) (version 2) | ecosystem: Engineered > Bioreactor > Anaerobic > Digestate | place: Bielefeld, North... | reverse complement strand
ACATCCTTCCGCATGGGGGGTTTGATACTTCTCCTTTAAGTATCTTATTACTTACTATATTAATATATATATACAAAAAATTCAATTAAATAATTAAATACTAATTTTCCGTTAAAATTGAAGATAATAGTATATCTTTTGTTAACTCTTTTTGAATCTCCACCTTAATAATCTGGTTTGTTAAATTTTCTTCAGAAGCAATTGCAATTTTTAAATATCTTTTATTATGCCCTATTTGGTATTTTCTTTTCTCAATAATCACTTCTTCTTCAATTAGAACTTCATCCATCTTGCCTAAAAACATAGCTTTATAATTCTTAGACAATTTTTTAACCACAGTCATTAACTCATTGCTCCTACGCTGCTTAATATCCTCCGGAATCTGATTTTCCATCTTTGCAGCCTTGGTACCTGCCCTTTTTGAATACTTAAAGACATGGATATCTGAAAAGCCGATTCTATTAACAAATTCTACGGTTTCATTAAATTCTTCCTCTGTTTCCCCAGGAAATCCTACAATTATATCTGTTGTAAATGCAGGATTATCAAAATATTTTCTAAGTAGCTCCACCTTTTCTTCATATTCCTCGGCTGTGTATTTACGATTCATCCGTTTAAGAACTGTATTACTGCCGCTTTGTAAGGACAGGTGAAAATGGGGGCAAAACTGCTTTACTTTGCTGATTTCTTCTACAAAAGTCTCGGTTATAATACGAGGCTCTAAGGATCCTAGCCTAATTCTTTCTATACCGGGGATTTGGCCAATTAATTTAATTAATCTGGCTAAAGGCAGCTGCTTATATAAGTCATCACTGTTTTCAAGTCTATCTAAACCATAAGAGGATAGATGGATACCAGTAAGGACAAATTCCTTATAGCCAAGCTCCTTAAGCCTTCTAACCTCTATCAATATATCCTCCTCATCCCTGCTTCTTACCCTGCCCCTTACATAGGGTATAATACAATAGGAGCAAAATCTATTACAGCCATCCTGTATCTTTATAAAAGCTCTGGTTTTCTCCATGGTTGATATAACAGATAGATTTTCGTATTCATTTTCCCTATCTATATCTACAACCATGTAATTAGTATCCTGTTGACTAATATAACTTTCTACCAACTTTACAATCTCTGATTTTTTGTTGTTTCCAACCACTAAATCCACACTGCTGTCATTTAACAGTTCTTCCTCCGCCGCCTGAACATAACAACCTACAGCTACTATTATGGCTGCGGGATTTCTCTTTTTTGCCTGATGTAGCATCTGGCGGGACTTTCTATCTGCAATATTGGTCACAGTACAAGTATTTACCACATATACATCAGCAAGCTCCTTAAAATCTACAATCTTATAGCCTGCAGCTTCAAACATTCCTCGTATTGCCTCTGTCTCATAAGTATTTACCTTACAGCCGAGGGTTAAAAATGCTGCTGTTTTTTTCATTTCTTTCTTCCTTTCCGGTAACTTTACAAATCAGATATTATTAACATACTCTTAACAATATCTCCTATATCTTGTCAGTAGACTCCCACATCATTTATACAACTTTTCCTACATTTTTTATATACTTTGTATATTGACTTTTATATTACTAAAATATAGTATATACATATACTGAGAAAAGGAGGATTGCGTTACTATGAAGACAGTTAAGATATCTTTAAATTCAATTGATAAGGTTAAGACATTCGTTAATGATGTTACAAAATTTGATACCGATTTTGATTTGGTTTCAGGCAGATATGTTATAGATGCAAAATCCATTATGGGTATTTTCAGTCTTGATTTATCTAAGCCTATCGATTTAAATATACATGGTGAAGATAATCTTGAAGAAATTCTTACAACTCTGAAACCTTATATCGTTGACTAATCAAAATGTTATCCTGAGCTGCCAAAAGGCAGCTCTATTTTTTTCATAAAATTGTGATTAATCAATCATTACTACTCTACTTCAATCACCTGAACAGTTTTTAGAGCCTGCTCTACCATTTCGTCAATTTTTTCTTCTAATTTTCTTTCTGAATTACGGATTGTTTTTAGATTAGGCTTAATAACCGGATGCTTAGCTACAAATATGGTACAACAATCCTCAAAAGGTTGTATTGATGTTTCGTAAGTATCAATCTTTTTAGCGATATCTACAATGTCTTTCTTATCAAAGGCAATTAAAGGTCTATATACCGGCATAGTACATACCTCATTGGTTGAAGCTAGGCTTTGCATGGTTTGACTGGCCACCTGACCTATACTTTCTCCTGTTACAAGTCCCAGACAATTCTCCTGCTTTGCCAAATGCTCTGCAATCCTCATCATATATCTGCGCATAATAATAGTAAGCTCGTTATGAGGACATTTATCATAAATATAAAGCTGGATATCAGTAAAGTTTATAACAAAAAGTTTTAACTTACCGGAGTATCTGGCTATCTTTTTGGCTAGGTCTACCACCTTTTGTTTTGCTCTTTCACTGGTATAAGGGGGAGCGTGAAAATATACAGCCGTCATGGATACTCCCCGTTTTGAAATCATATAACCTGCAACGGGACTATCTATGCCTCCCGATAGTAAAAGCATTGCCTTTCCGTTGCTTCCTACGGGCATCCCTCCGGGACCGGGAATATCCATGGAATATACATAGGATTTACTGCGAACTTCAATTGTTATACGTACTTTTGGTTGATGAACATCTACCTTTAAATTCGTAAATCTATTAAGCAAATATGCACCCATCTTGCTGCAGATATCAGGAGAAGTCATGGGATAATTCTTGTCGGCACGTTTAGCCATTACTTTAAAAGTAAAATCCTTATTGGGATACATAGCTTCCACATAATCTCCTACACCCTGAGTTAATTTTTCCCAATCAGAGCCGTCTATTACCACTACCGGACAGATAGATGATATTCCAAATACCCTCTGAAGTGCAGCAACCGTCTCTTCATAATCATAATTTTCTGGACACTCAAGAAAAATCCTGCCCTGTTCTTTAGTAACCAGATACTCTCCTAAGGGCTTTAGGACTTCTGCGATTCTATCGCGAAGAGCATTCTCGAATAAGTAACGGTTTTTTCCCTTCAATCCGATTTCTGCATATTTTATTAAAAATGCTCTATACATTTTACACCTTAACCTTTCTTCCTTACTTACCTTCTTGTATATCTTCTTAATACAGGAAGTAAATCCTTTATCTGCTCTATGGCATAATCTATCTCTTCCTTGCTTGTCATCTCCGACATGGAAATACGTATGGTGGAATCCAATAAATCCTTGGCAATTCCGATTGCCAAAAGGGTGGCACTAGGCTCAGGATGGTGGGAGCTGCAGGCAGAACCGGATGACACATATACTCCTCTTTCCTCCAAAGCATGAAGAAGAACCTCACTTCTTACTCCTTGAAAACTTACAGATATTATATGGGGTGCTGTCTTTTTTATCTCTTCCATCAGGTATTCCTTACTGCATTCTTTTGGAAGACCGTTAATAGTTACACCCTCTTGCTTACTTATTTCTTTTATAAATGCCTGCTTTAATTCATACATTCTTTCTATTTTTTTGTCAAAATCCTGATAAATATCTGTAATAGCCTGTCCTAAAGCTGCAATAGCCGGAACATTCTCAGTTCCAGATCTTAGACCTCTTTGGTGACCTCCTCCAAAAACTATGGGCTTTATTCTAATACCGCTGCTTACATACAACGCTCCTATACCTTTGGGCCCATGTATTTTATGACCGCTTATGGAAAAAAGGTCTATTCCCATTCTTTTAGGCCATACTCTGTATTTACCAAATGCTTGAACACCGTCTACATGCAGTATTATATCCTTATTTATCTTTTTAATTTCTCCTGCTATTTCTTCAATATCCTGGACCGAGCCTATCTCATTATTTACATACATAATAGATACCATCAGGGTATCTTCTTTTATAGCCTTATATAGCTTGTCCTTTAAAATCTTACCGGTACTATCTACCGGAATAAAATCTATTTTATAGCCATTTTCCTCAAGAAAAAGCAAGGGCTGGCGTACCGAAGGATGTTCAATCCCCGTAGTTATAATATGCCTACCCCTTCTAGGATAAGCCATTGCAGTGCCTAAAAGGGCAAGGTTGTTGGCCTCTGTACCGCCGGATGTAAAGATAATTTCTTTAGGATCAACCTTTAGGCAGTCTGCAATTTTATCTGCACTGTCCTTAATATACTTTTCGGCAATTACGCCCTTCATATGCAAAGAGGAGGGATTCCCATAATCCTCGTATAATACCTTTAACATAATATCTCTTGCTTTGTCACTTATCTTAGTTGTTGCAGAATTGTCTAAATAAACTTCCATATATACCCCTCTTCAGATTAGAATAAATATCAATAACCACTATTATACAACATATTATAGGAGTTTTTCCATCAAAATATAATAATATCTAATGAAGCAATTCAGTTCTTTTATCTTCTATAATTTTTAAGATCCAATAGGGGTTTACACTAATTTCTTGATTTTCGTCAGACAGATAGATGCCCAGATGAAGATGGACATCAAATTTTCCCTTGGTACCTTCTTTTCCGTAACCGGTATCTCCCATAAAACCTAGCAGCTGGCCTGCTATAACCTTATCTCCTATTTTAAGCCCGGGAGCATATGTATCTAAATGAGCATAATAGAAATAAGCACCGGATTCTGCCCGAATACCTATTCGGTTACCCCCTTTTTCTAACCAACCCATTTTCTCTACAAATCCGTCGGTTATACTGATTATAGGAAAATATCCGGGGATATTATTTTCTGCCATCAAATCTGTTCCTTCATGTTTTCTATCACCCCCATAGGTCCTTGGAGCATTCCAGCTATCTTCATAGGAGACCTTGGCAGCATCTTGGCCCATATAAGGTACAGGAAAATACTTCAAGTCAGAAAATATAGCCTTGTAATAGGAATACAGTTTTCTAAATTTATCATCCTTTGATAACCTTCCAATTCCACGATTAAATATATATGTATTTGGTACCTTTTTGTTGACTAAATCATAATCTGTATATAGCATGGAAAAGGTTAGATAAGCTATATCATCCATATAAGGATATCCCTTAAAATGAGGGTTTTTCTTTATGAAATCTGTGCTATATTTCTTAATCTTGTCCTCTTGCTTTTTACTAATCCGAATATTACGAAACTCCTCAAAATCAATCTCTTTTGAAAGAATTTTTTTTATTATAAGTTCGCTATTAATTAATTTTAAACACTTACCCGTTATGACTGCAGTAATCACTAAGGGAATAAGTAGGCATAACACTAACCGGCTATACTTATTTTTTTTCATAATAATCAACCCTTTTATATTAATTATTATATTGAAGCTCTAAAATACAGCTAATTATTATATGAAAAAAGATTAATTATTATGCCAAGTTATACTAAACTTTAAAGCTATAATAATGCATGACATAAAGCTTTTTTGCTTATGCCATGCATTATAATTGTTACCTTCTTAGTTTAACCTATGAGTCTGAACTGCCAAAGATAAATTCATGCAATATACTAATATTCTTTTCTAAATCAGGTATAAGTACATCCATTCCCCTTACCTTTACATTTTCTGTAAAGGCTCCTTTGGCCGGGAGTCGCAACTGTTCAATCTTAGTGGTACCCATTTTCATAAATGTACTTATTAGCTTCTCAAAGGTCTTACTGCTTATGTCAGTTTTAACTAAGGGTAATATTTTTATCATCATTGATACCAGTTCCATTTCACTCTTTGTTTTATATTTTTCAAAGATTGCATTTAAAATAATCCTATGGCGGTCAGTCCTGCCATAATCACTACTGTCACCGGTAATTGCAGCTCTTTTACGTATTCTGGCATAACCTAATACTTGGTTGCCGTTCATTAGTTGTGTTCCCTCTACCACATTTCTATACTGAGGATTAGAAATATAATTGGTATTTCTTAAATACCTAGCTTCTGAAGCTGTAAGTGTAAGCTCTAGGCCGCCTAAATAATCAATAATCTGCTCAAAGCTTTCAAAGTTTACCAATACACAACCGTCAAGTCGGATATTAAAGTTAAGGGCTATGGTTTCATATAGTAAATCCACATCTCCCTTTTCATAGGCAGAATTTAATTTGTTATCCTTATATCCCGGTATCTGAACCAGCATATCCCTCATTAGGGAAGTTAATTTTATGGATTTTTGGTTCTTATTAAGGGTAGCTATAATAATTACATCTGTTCTCCCCCTTGCAGTTCCGGAACCGATTGCCTCCTCCCCTAACAAAAGTATATTATATACCCCTTCCTCCTGTCTTCCGTAACCTGGATGTTCAGGCCATACAATGGTATCTGGGTCTATTTCTTCTGCATCTGAGGCAAGGTCCTCTGCATCTATATAGTCTACATCTTCAACAAGATCCGGTTCATTATCAAAATCTTGGGTCCAGGCATCCCATATCTTACCCCCTATATTTATACCCATTTTAAAGAGCAAATGGTTACCCGGTTTCGTAAATCCAAGGAAACATGCAAAGCCCAGTAAAGATACTAATCCTATGATAACTCCGATTTGGATTTTCATCATTTTGGATCTTTTCTTGTTGTTTTTATCTGATGTTTTAATATCTTCTAATTCTTCGCTAATCTGCTTAGCTAAGGAATTATTAATATCATATAGTGTATCATCTATATCTTCTACAGAAAGCTGATCAAGGGATGCCGCCATTTCATCAGAATCAGCCTGCCCCTTTAAAGTAGCTTCTGAAGCGGTAGGGGATTGGTCCATGGATATATCCTTATCCACATCACTTAACACCCTCTCAATATTCATAAGAAATTTTTTTTCAAATTCTGGGTCTGTTCCAAAATCATAATCATCATTATTATAACCCTTAGACATTTCTCCATCTCCTACCTATAAAAATTATTATTAAAGAATTTTTTCTTCAATAATTCGTTCTAAGAATTTATATACCCTTATAGTAGAAGAAATGCTGAGCCTTTCTTCTATAGTATGAACACGGGACATATCAGGACCAATAGACACTATATCAATACCCGGCATTTTTTCTGCGATTAATCCACATTCTAATCCGGCATGTATTGCTTCTACTTTCATTTCCTTACCGTACATTTCCTTATATAATCTTTGCAAATGATCCCTTAGCTTTGATTCTTTATTAAACTCCCAAGCAGGGTATTCGGAACGTACTATATATTCTCCCCCTAAAAAATTAACCAAATATTTCAGTCTGTCACTGATATATTTTTTATAACTGCTTTTTGAGCTTCTTACAGAGTTGCATATAACAGCCTGTTCATCCTCTAAACGGAAAATTCCCAAATTCAAAGAGCTTTCTACAAGCCCTTCTATATCTGAACTCATAACCTGTACACCGTAAGGGATTTGTATCATTAGAAACAGTAGCTTCTCAAAAGATACCGGATGAAGAACTTTATATTCTCCGTCTCCTAAGTCATTAAGGGAATATTCCAAATCCGGTTCACTGCTTCTTAATTCTTTTTTGTATACTTGCATTATCTCATCAATCTTTTGACTAAATTGCTGATACATCTCAGCTTCTATCACCAATTCAGCAAAAGCCTCACGGGGTATAACATTATCCTTATTACCCCCTTCCATATGAAGTAGGGCGAAGGACACTTTTTCTCGTAAATCAAACAGCAGTCTTGCTAAAAGTTTATTGGCATTGGTACGATTATTAACAATATCCATACCGGAATGTCCACCTTTTAGACCCCCTATGGAAATTCTTATCTTCTTGCCTTCTTCACTGACACGTTTTAATGGCAAGGTACACGTACCTGTTAGACCTCCGGCACAGCTTGCCAGCAGATACCCCTCTTCTTCGGAATCTAGGTTAATCATATACTGGGCTTTTAAGGCCGATAAATCCAAGGCCTTGGCACCGTTCATCCCCACTTCTTCGTCAGTTGTGATTACCGCTTCAATCCTGGGGTGCTTTAAGGTCTCATCAGATAATAAAGCCAATATATAAGCAAGAGCTATCCCATTATCGGCACCCAAAGTAGTACCGTCTGCATGAAGAAAATCCCCATCTACCAAAAGCTTTATTCCGTCTTTAAGAAAATCATGGGTACTGTCTTTTTCCTTTTCACAAACCATATCCATATGGCCTTGTAACATTATGGCAGGCTCATATTCATACCCGGGGCTTGCTTCCTTTATTATAATAACATTGTTAGCCAAATCCTTATTATACTCTAATCCGTGGGATTTTGCAAACCTTACCAGATATTCACTAATTTCTTCTTCATTACCTGAGCCTCTGGGTATTTTTGAAATCTCGCTAAAGTACTTAAATATTCCTTTGTAGTCCATTTCTGCCAACTGCTTATCCATTATACACCAAGCCCTTCCTTTAAGTTTATTAAATATGCTAAGAATTTAGGGAAGGTATCGAATGTCCTATTATTAGACGATGCCTCCTCCTATACAGTTCCTTTTTTATTTATTTTTTGTAAATTTATAATTTCATTATAAATATTATTTTTAATTTTTAAAACTATGGATTGGAGCGGGAATTCTACCCCCTCGGTTAATAAAATTATCACAACTAAAACTATTAACCTTCATAACTGGAGCATAACCGAGAAGGCCTCCAAATTCAACCCTGTCTCCTACATCCTTTCCGATTACAGGGATTATTCTTACCGCCGTTGTTTTCTGGTTTATCATACCGATAGCCATCTCATCGGCTATAATACCGGAGATTGTGGAAGCTTTTGTATCTCCCGGTATTGCAATCATATCAAGGCCCACAGAACATACACAAGTCATGGCCTCTAATTTTTCTAAAGTCAAGGCTCCCGCTTCTACGGCATTTATCATACCTTGATCTTCACTTACAGGAATAAAGGCTCCGCTTAAACCTCCCACATAAGAGGAAGCCATAACACCACCCTTTTTAACCTGATCGTTAAGAAGGGCAAGGGCTGCTGTTGTACCCGGGGCTCCGGCATATTCAAGACCTATTTCTTCAAGAATTTCTGCCACGCTGTCCCCCACTGCCGGTGTCGGCGCCAAACTAAGATCTACTATTCCAAAAGGTATATTAAGAATTTTTGAAGCTTCCAATGCCACCAGCTGTCCTACCCTGGTTATCTTAAATGCAGTCCTTTTAATAGTCTCACAAAGGGTCTCAAAATCTGCTCCCCTTACAGACTCCAGGGCTTTTTTTACGACTCCGGGACCGCTGACTCCTACATTAATTACAGCATCTCCCTCAGTGATTCCATGGAAAGCCCCGGCCATAAAAGGATTATCATCCGGTGCATTACAAAATACTACTAACTTAGCACATCCGATTGAATCATTTTCCTTGGTAAGTTCTGCTGTCTCAAGTATTATTTCACCCAAAAGCTTGACCGCATTCATATCTATACCGGTCTTGGTTGAACCTACATTTACAGAACTGCATACTCTATGAGTCGATTGCAAAGCCTTTGGTATGGACCTTATAAGAAGTTCATCTGAAGCAGTCATTGCCTTTGAAACCAAGGCCGAATAACCTCCGATAAAATTCACTCCCACATCATGGGCAGCCTTATCTAAGGTCTTTGCAATGGTAACGTAATCCTCAATGGTCTTACAGCAGGAAGCTCCTATTAAGGAAATAGGAGTAACAGAAATTCTCTTATTGACAATAGGAATTCCAAATTCCCTTTGAATTTTATTTCCTGTCGCAACCAGATCCTTTGCCACCCTAGTTATTTTATCATATATCATCTGGTTTACCTTAGACAAATCCGGTCCGGCACAATCTAGTAAACTGATACCAAGGGTTATAGTCCTGACATCAAGATTTTCCTGTTCGATCATCTTATTAGTTTCTATGACTTCATGTATATTAATCATCTACCAAAGTCTCCCATCTATATTCTGTGCATTTTATTAAAAATATCTTCATGCTGGGCTTTAATAATTACCCCAATTTCAGCACCTATCTGATCCAGCTCCTCAGCTATTAGCTCGAATTCTTTTGGTGCCTTAGATGTATCGACAATCATCATCATATTAAAAAATTCTTGAACAATTGTCTGGGATATATCTAAGATATTGATACTATTATTGGCAAGATATGTACAAATTTTAGCAATTATTCCTACCTTGTCTTTACCAACGACAGTAATAACGGTTCTCTTCATAATATACCAAGCCTTTCCTATTATTAAATTTAATTATATAATTTAAAATAATATTTTTAAAGTTGTTTTTTATATGATTACTAAATCTGAAGGTGCATCCCTTCGGGCTACCGTTAACGAATACATATCGGATTCTATATCAAGCTGTGACAGTTCACATAGGACTGTTTCATAGGCCAGCTCTTCATAATTATTTTCTTTACTTAAATGTCCTAAAATTATATGCTGCTTCTTTTTATTAATTAACTTACTGATTAAACCGGCCGATGTTTCATTGGATAAGTGGCCTAAATCTCCCAGTATCCTTTGTTTTAAATAATAAGGATATTTACCTACCATAAGCATATTAATATCATGATTAGCCTCTATCATTAATATGTCAGACCCACTAAGCTTAGACAGGATATAATCATCGTACTTGCCAAGGTCAGTTGCTATACCCAGCTTCTCATGGCCTGTCTCCATAGTGTAGCATACCGGATTTGCAGCATCATGAGATATTGAAAAGGGCTCTATGCTTATATCATTAATTGTAAATCTTTTATCAGGTTCTATATAATTAAAGAGCTCTTCAGATATTTCACCCAGGGATTTTATTCCCCTTATAGCCATAATAGTCTCATATGTTGCATAAATCGGAATATGATACCTTCTTGCCATTACCCCTAAACCTGACACATGGTCGGTATGTTCATGGGTTATTAAAATCCCTTGAATAGTATCCGGTTTAATATCAATTTCCTTAAGTCCATTTTCTATTCTTTTTGCACTTAGGCCCACATCCACAAGCAAGTTAGTTTGCTCGCTGCCTACAAAAATACAATTTCCACTGCTGCCGCTTGCAATACTGCATAATTTCATGTCAATCTTCCCATCTTATCTAATATTCTAACCAAGTATCACCTATTTGATTCTTTTTGTCAAGAAAAAATAATTGTTTATTTTTCCAATAATATCTCTATCTGTTCCTCCAGTTTGTCTATATCACCGTCGTTATAGATTACTTTCTTAAATTTCTTAAAAAAGTCTTCCTCTTTACTTTGACTACTAAAGATTGCATCTATTTTTTCATCGGTATATCCTCGGCTATTTTTTAGTCTTTCTCTTCTTGTCTGTGCCGGTGAATGTACATACCATACCTCATCGCATATTATATCATAACGTGATTCAATCATTAAAGCTGTTTCTATAATACAATAAGGAACAATTTTACTTGCTCTTTTTTCTTCAATTACTTTCTTTACTTCTACTAATACATTGGGATGAGTCAGTTTATTTAATTTAAGCAATTTATCCTTGTCATTAAATACAATTTGAGAAAGCTTCTTTCTGTCAATAGTACCGTCCTCTGCTAAAATCCCTTTGCCAAAGCATTCTACTACCCCAAGATAACTAATACCCTGGGGCAGCATCTGCTCTTTTGCAATTTTATCTGTATTAATATAATATGCTTTATGTTTTTTTACCATAATATCAGCAACTAAGGATTTTCCGCTTCCGATTCCTCCTGTAATTCCTATTACTTTCATTGCTAATCTATCCTCACTATTTATTTTGCTTCATACCAATTATATCCCATATTCACTTCAGTTTCTAAGGGAACATCAAGACTTGCCGCTCCTTGCATTTCTTCCACCATAATCTTTTTGACTTCTTCTACTTCTTCATTATGAGCCTCCACCAAAAGCTCGTCATGGACCTGAAGTATCAGACGGGAGCGCATATTATTGTCCTTTAATCTTTTATTGATACGATTCATGGCAATCTTAATAATATCGGCGGCTGTACCCTGAATCGGTGAATTCATGGCCACCCTTTCCCCAAAGGATCGCTGCATATAATTACTTGAAGCAAGCTCCGGTATAGGCCTTCTACGTCCAAAAAGTGTTGTGGAATACCCTTCTTTTTTCGCCTCCGCCACCAGCCTGTCCAGATAATTCTTAATCTTAGGAAAGGTTTTAAAATATTTTTCTATAAAACGCTCTGCTTCCTTCCTGGTAATATTTAAATCCTGTCCCAGTCCGAAAGAACTGATACCATATATAATTCCAAAGTTTACAGCCTTAGCATTGCTTCGCTGCAGAGGGGTTACCTCATCAAAAGGAGTATGAAAGACCTCGGAGGCTGTAATCCTATGGATATCTTTAGCTTCTTTGTAAGCTTTAATTAACTGTTCATCACCGGATAGATGGGCAAGAACCCGAAGCTCTATCTGAGAGTAATCCGCATCTAAAAATACATAACCCTCCTCAGGGATAAATACTTTTCTAATCTTTCTTCCCAGTTCCATTCTAATGGGGATGTTTTGCAGATTAGGATCTGTGCTACTTATTCTTCCCGTTGCCGCTATAGTCTGATGGAACTTCCCGTGAATCCGGCCGTCATCTTGAATAAATACAGCCAGGCCATCGGCATAGGTGGATTTTAATTTGGTTAGCTGACGATATTCCAATATCATGGAGATTACAGGATGTTCACTCCTTAGTTTTTCCAGAATATCAGCTGCCGTGGAATAGCCGGTCTTAGTCTTTTTAGCAAAGGGCAATTTAAGTTTTTCAAATAAAATTACCCCTAATTGTTTTGGAGAGTTAATATTAAAAGTTTCACCTACCAGTTCATAAATCTGCTTCTCCAAAGAATCAATTCCCACCTTCAAATGATCTCCGTATTCCTTTAAGGCTTCTTTATTAACCCTAATACCCCTTACTTCCATATCATATAAGGTAAATATCAAGGGCAGCTCAATTTCCTCAAATAATTTTAACATACCGGTCTCATCAAGCTGTTTTTTTAATCTTGGTGCTGCCTTATAGGCAACATAGGATGAGTAGCAGGCATATGCGGTAAATTCCTTAGGCATTTTCTCCATAGCCTCTTTTAACTTCATCTTTCCAAGCAAATCTTCCACAGAGGGAATAGTAATTCCAAGATAATCCCTGGCAATATCATCATAGTGATAAGTATCAGTCAAGGGATTAAGAAGATATGCAGCAATGGCCGGATCAAACACCAGATCATCTTCACTTACCTTCAAATACTTAAGCTGATTTTTTAATCCAATAACAGAAAATGAAAACTTGTTTTTTGCAAGTTTTTCAACCTGATTAGTTAAATAATCTTCTGTTATCATACCGACCTTTTTAATTAAATATATCTTCTTTTCACTAAAGCATAAGGAAACTCCCAGAAGCTCATTATTATCAATAATCATATAAAGCCCTATGGGTTGATTATCCATAGGCTTAATATTTGCAAATACCAAATCTGCCTCACTTAGATTCTCAATTACCGAGAAATTTTTCTCTATTTCTAAAGATTGGTCTATCTCCATTGATCCAAATCTAGAAATAAGGCTTTTAAACTCCAGGTTTTTAAACCATTTATAGACATCCTCATTATAAAGGTCACCCAAAACTGCCTCTTCTAAATTAAATTCTAAATCACAATCGGTACAAATTGTGGCCAGCTCTTTAGACAGATATGCCAGTTCCTTATTTTCTTTTATGGTTGTGGTTGTTTTACCGGGAGATAACTCATCAATATGGTCATAAAGATTTTCTATGGACTGATACTTGGCAATTAGTTTCCCTGCGGTTTTTTCACCGACACCGGGTATACCCGGTATATTATCTGATGAATCACCCATAAGTCCCTTTAAATCTATAAATTGCTTAGGTGTAACCTTATATTTTTCTATGACATCTTTGGCATAATAATCCTCTATCTCCGTACCGGTTCGTTTGGTTTTAGGTATGCGGATTTTAATATTATCACTGGCCAGCTGCAATAAATCCCTGTCACCGGATACTATGGATACTTGATAACCTTCTTTTTCTGCCATCTTGGCCAAGGTTCCAAGTACATCATCGGCTTCAAATCCCGGTTTTTCTATTACAGTCACATTCATAGCCTTTAAAACTTCTTTCATAACCGGCACCTGCTGCCTTAGCTCATCGGGGGTGGCTTTTCTGGTCCCTTTATATTCCGTAAACATCTCATGTCTAAAAGTCGGGTGATGGGTGTCAAAGGCTACAGCTAAATACCCCGGCTTTTCTTCATCTAAAATTTTATATAGGATATTTAAAAATCCTAATATGGCATTGGTATGTTCTCCCTTAGAAGTTGTCAAATCCGGAAGGCCATAAAAAGCCCTGTTTAAAATACTATGTCCGTCTATTAAAACTATTTTTTTATCCATCTTTATTATTACAGTCGCAGCCTATATTCTGCGACATCCTCCTTTCACTTTGTCCTACTGCCTAGGTGTATTATCTTCTTGCTCCTTAAGATACAATTCAATTTCATCTTTCGGCTTGTCAAACCGTTCTTCCATAAAGGTAATCCTTAACCGAAATTTACTTTCTTTTACCGGATTTTCTTCCTCACTTACACCAAGATAATAATACATACTAAAAACCACAGTTATTAAAAGAATTATTATTATTAATGCGCTTTTTTTACGGTAATAATTATACCTTAAATGTATAATTCTTTCCTGGGCTCGGTTGATTTTTTCATTTAACTCTTCACTATAATCATCAGACAAATCCTTGTCTTCATCTAACTGTTTCATTGCCGTAAGTAAGGCATAATAGACCTCTAGCTCTTCCCTACATTCTTTACAAGACTGTATATGCAGGATAAATCTTTCTAATTCACCTATATCCAATTCATCATTAATAAACCCTGTGATTAAACTTTGAGCTTTCATACAGGTCATTTTATATGCTCCTTTAAAAATACTGTGTTTATTTTTTTATTATTCCCACTTGAAATATAAAATTAATTGTGATAGAATTAACCACGTCACCAAGCGGATGTGGCGGAATGGCAGACGCAGTAGACTCAAAATCTACCGAGCTAACACTCGTGAGGGTTCGAGTCCCTCCATCCGCATTGTGGATTGAAATCCTTAAAGCCTATGAAAATCAAGGGCTCTAGGGATTTTATTTTTTTGCGTAGAAGTTTTTAATTTGCTATTTTGGTGGTTGAACTATGTTTGTCCTTTGAAACCCAATTTTAAAGTTTCAAAATTGCATTATAATTATAACATACATTATAAATTTTGATAATTAATTTGACAGAAACTCAATCTATTTTTACTTACCAATTAATCTAGTCTTTTTATTATGGATTTTTAAGTATCTGGCTCAATCATAATTGTATCATCAAATAAAAACATAATCAAAAACTACCTTTTTTCTATTCTCTTACAATATAATCTTTGATAACTAATTAAAAATTCTACTTTTTACTTCAAAAAAATAAGGACACTCCTTATCGGAATGTCCCAAGACGATTTTGTTAAAAATACTTTTTACTTCCCCAGAGATTACTCTTTTTTAAATCAATGTATTCATTGTAGGCCTGTTCTAAAATCTGTTTTTCATTGGCAAATTTTAGAAGATGGTAGGCCTCATGAAATTTGTAATACCCTGAGTCCATAAAATATTCTTCACGTTGTGGTTTACTGTAATAGCTATCAGACATCATTAGATACCAATGAACATCCTTTAATACTGTATTATGTGGTGTGCTGAAGGAATACTGGCTCTTTCCGATATATTTAATTATGGAAGCATTCGTCCCCGCTTCCTCTCTTACTTCCCGGATTGCCGTTTCCTTATACTCTTCTCCATCTTCTACTGTTCCTTTAGGTAGCACCCACCCTTCATATTTGTTCTTATAATTCTTATACAGTAATAGAATCTTCCCTCTGAATATAACTACACCACCACAGCTCGTTGCTTCTATCATCGCAATTCCTCCTGCTTTTTGGTGTGTCCTCTCTAACTACCCTAAAGTATACATCAATATGCCGAATATATCAACTGATTTTTATGAACTTCTAACAAATACAACAATAGTAGGATAGTATACTTTTTTGCAGGATATGATATTATTATTCTCACTTATTAAAGTATGCAGCAAATACCTTTTCTGCGATAGGAACTGCATTCTTACTGCCTGATCCGGCATTTTCTACCAGAACACTTATGGCAATCTTAGGTTCACCTACCGGTGCAAACCCTATAAACCAAGCATGGGATTCCTTACCCTCCTGTTGTGCTGTTCCCGTCTTTCCGGCCGCTTTAACATTCAGACTTTCTAAACTTTCTGCAGTTCCCTCTGTTACAACTGCCCTCATAAGACCTTTTAGATAATCCGCCTCCTTAGCAGTCATAAGCTTATCTACTTCTTCAGGTATATATCCTTTAATAACACGGCCGTCGGCATTTTCAACCCTATCAATAGCATAGGGCTTCATCATAACTCCTCCGTTTGCTACCGTAGCCGCAATCATTGCATTATGAAAGGGTGTCATTAGGGTTTTTCCCTGGCCTATGGCTGTCTGCATAGCTTCCTTAACTCCTGAACTTCCCACTTTTAACTTAAAAACACTGGGATTACTGCTTATTCTTGCAGGTAGAGTACTATTAAAGAAAAAACTCTCACACAAATTTCTAAAATTATTTATAGGAAGTTCCTTGCCCATTGAAGCAAATGAGCTGTTACAGGATTTTGCAAAAGCAACTTTAAAATCAATCTTTCCATGAACACTGTTACCGCTACAACGTATCATCATACCGTCATGTTCTGCTTTTCCTTTACAATTGTGGGTATAATTTTCATAATCCTTATTTTCCCGCATATATGCAAGGGCAGTAAGTACCTTAAAAGTAGAGCCCGGGGGATATAGTCCTTGGGTGGCCCTATTAAGTAAGGGTGATTCATGGTCTTCATCTTTTGTTAGCATATCCCAGTCAGCTTCTATAGTGTTAGGATTATAAGAAGGCTTAGATACCATGGCTAAGATTTTACCTGTTGCAGGCTCTATAACCACAACAGCCCCCTTATTATCTCCTAAGGCATCATAAGCTGCTTTTGTAAGTTTATGATCTAAAGTTGTAATAATATTATTCCCCGGATTTTTCACCCCTACAAGGTCATTATACATAGTAGTGGCACTATCCACATCTGAGGTTAATAAAGTGATATTCTCCGTTTCTTCTATTCCTGTTCTACCAAGGGATACTCTGCCTACTATAGGAACATACATATCATTAAAAGGATAAGTACGCTTCTCATTGTCCTCTTCATCTGTTATTGTTTCTGCCAATACAAGGCCGTCAGCGGACAAAATCTTTCCACGGATAATCCTTTTTGATAAGACATCATGTCTTAGATTATAAGTACTATTTATTACATTCTTACTCTTAACCAATAAAAAGTGCGAAAAATAACCCATCATCAAGACAAAAAGCCCTACAAAGATATAGACTATAGATAATATAGTTCTACTTCCTCTTTTTTTATTTGATGGCACTTGCTCTTGTTTCTGAATCTTTTTAACCTTTTTAACTTTTTTAATATTCTTCATAACGCCCACCTGCCAAACTCTGCTTTTTTAGCTGGGATTTATTACCGGCATGATATATCCCTTGAATTACAGCAAACATAATAATTGTAGATACAATGGAACTTCCACCGTAGCTAATTAAGGGTAGGGTTACTCCTGTAGAAGGAATAAACTTAATGACTCCCCCTATACATAAAAATGTCTGAAAACCAAACATTACGGAAAAGCCCAAGGATAATAATTTATAAAAGTTATCATCTAGTTTCACTGATATATTAATCATTATTATAAAGCAGTTAATATATAATAATATCAGACACAGAGCGAATAAACCGCCAAATTCTTCTGAAATAGCTGCAAATACAAAGTCACTGTCAACTACAGGTATTGATTTTGGTAATCCTTGATATAATCCCATTCCAAACCATCCTCCGGTTCCTATGGCAAAAAGGGATTGGGTTATTTGATAACCCTCTTTATCAATATAATTAAAAGGATTTTTCCATGCTAAAACCCTAACCTGGACATGGTAGAACAAACGATAAGCAATCCATGCTGCCGCACTTCCTCCACCAAGACCCAGTAATAGGTATAAAGAGTTTTCTGTTACACCATAAAGCATAAAAAGATATGTTATAAAAAATATTAAGGCTCCCCCAAGATCCTTTTGTAAAACTAAGGTTAATACCGTAGCTCCTGCCAAAGCCGTTACCATACATACCCTTTTAAAATTCCATTCTTTATCATACAAAGAAGCTATACAAAAGACAAAAAGCAACTTTACAAACTCCAAGGGCTGAATAACCACTATATCAAATAGATTTAACCAGCTTTTGGCACCGTATTTTTCATCACCTACAAGTAAGGTTATTATTAAAAGTACAAGGCCAACTGCTCCATAAACCCAACCGTAATTCCTTAATCTAGTGAATTTTTGTATGAATATGGGAACGAATATACATATACCTAAGGAAACACTGCTCATGATAAAATGTCGGACTGAATTATTAAAGGATAACCTAGAAAGTATAATAAATCCTACACTTAAAAGCATTAGCATATTCCTAAGAAGAAGCCCGGAAATTCCGGGATAAAAAATATGATAAAAATTCAGAGCCAATATAAATACTATTACCTGAATACCATATAGCAAAAATAACGTATCGCTAGGATATTGAACATATATGGTAAAATACCCTGTAAAATGAAAGGTAAAAAGAAGGATAGTCATCATTCTATAAATTCTATCCTGATGCCTTTTATTCTTTTTAATAGAAGCCCTGAATGCATGGAATGTATAAGCTCCCATAAGAATTATCATAAGATATTTTGTTAATTCTACTAACAAACGCATAATTTCACCTGCTTTACTACTACCTTATTGGACGCCCCGCTTAAAATGTCCACCGGTTATATTGTCAAACTCCACTACAGCTTTTTTACCATATAAAAAAACGTCTATATAAGCAGATATTACTCTTTCCATCTCTTCAGGGGCTTCATAGGTAAAATCAAGCCTAATTCCTTTTGGTTTTAATTCCATTATCTTTTCTGCCTGCCGAAGCAATGAAAGACACTGCCCATTATAAATAATATTGTAACAGCTGTTGCAGTTAGTCTTAACATAAAATTTTTTGCCGATTCTGTCCACTAGATAATCCATCCTAAATATCCCCGGTTTACATTTATTGCAACCTTTTGTACTGGCATAAAGACACTGGGTTGATACCATAACCGGCAGATATCCATAAACCATAAGCTCCATATCATACAAGCCTAAGCCCTTAAGCTCTTTCTGATTTAATTCTATGGGTGCACAAAATTCATTAATCCCTAATTTGTTCCAGAATGTTTTGCTTTCCTTGTTAAATATATACATATTATGATTTAACATAACTTTCTTCTTATGTCTAGTATTTTTATATAAATTTAAGATTAATGCCGCTTCTTCAAAGTTCTTAATTATAAATCCGGTTATTGTATCATGCTCCATCAGGATATTTATATCCTTATATAACTTCTCATAAGTAGAAAGTCTGCAAATATGAGGAAGAAGAATATAAAATTCCTTACCCTTATTTGATGAAACTTCTGACATTTTTATAAGCTGCTGCAGTGAAAAGCTTTCATAATCCCCGTAAAGGGCAGATATTTCAGGATATTTAACGGCCAGTTTAAATTGCTCTTCGGTATGGATTCCAACTCTGATTTTTAAATCATCAGTATTTTTTTGCTGATTTTCTTCATAAGTATCAGATGTAGCCAAATCTTTTTCTGTTCTCTCATAAGCACTTATTATAGCTTTCTCAAGCATATCAATTGCTTCTCTTCGGATTTCGTTAAGCCAAGCCACCGGAATAAAAATATTACTGTCTGCTTCTATAATAAGTTCCTTAAAGTTAAACAAGGTAGGCCCAAGTTTATCAATTGATGACCTTATTTTTTCCCGGGTCATAGGCTGCTTTAGGGCAGCTTCCACCAAATTATGATAAACAGTTACTGTTATATTATTATATGTTAGGGAAAACTGCAAGCTTTTTCCTTGTTTTGCCTTTAAATGTCCTATTATGTCCTGTTTTGTATTCTTTTTAATATAATTTTCTCTAATACTATCAAGGAGCATATTATTTCTTGTACGATAAAGCAAATATCCCTTCTTAATATCTAAACTTCCTCTTCTGTCCCTATTAGACTTTGTATTAGTATTTTTATAATGTTTATAAGGGATTGAGCCGACTTTTATCTTTAGGATGCTATCCTTATAGCTTTTATCCTTTACTGTAAATTCATATACAGGGATATTTTCATTATTTCTAAATTCAAGAATATCCTGAGCATTTATATCTTGTAAAAGCTTAATCTTAGCAGAGCCCTTCTCAATATCTACAACTTCAGCAACCACCACACCACTATGATTTGGTCTAACCATAGACATCATGGATTTACCGTGATAGGTCTTACCGTAACCTTGTGAAAAACCTCCCCGGTTATAAAGATCCATAAGATTAAGCATGTCTTTTTTGTAATCATCCCCCATAAGGTATTCATTGAATTTTTCTTTACCTTCAGCCAGATATAAATCCACATATTTCCTATAAATAGATGAAACCCCTGCAGCATATTCAGGGCTTTTCATCCTCCCTTCAATTTTAAAAGAATCTACACCGGCTTCGATTAAATCTGGTATATGAGCCACAGTGTTAATATCCTTTGGACTAAGTAAATAGGGCTCTTTATCTGATGAAATCTTTCCTCCTTCAGAGAAAAATTGATAAGGCAGCCTACAGGGCTGGGCACAACGGCCCCTATTACCGCTTCTTCCCCCAATCATTGAACTCATCAAACATTGTCCGGAATAACAGTAACAAAGGGCACCGTGAACAAAAGTCTCAATTTCTAAATCCGTATTTTCCCTAATATGTTTTATCTCCATATAGGACAGTTCCCTGGCTGTTACCAACCTACTTACTCCCATACTTTTTAGTAGATTGGCCCCATCTGCCATGGTAATAGTAGTCTGAGTACTGGCATGGATGTCAAGCTTGGGAAAATGCCGATGAATAAAATGCATTACCCCAACATCCTGTACAATAACTGCGTCTAGACCTGCCAGATAATATTTTTCTAAATAATTATATAATAAATTAAGCCTCTCTTCTTCCTTTATTAAAGTATTAACTGTCAAATATAGTTTTTTATTCCTAAGATGGGCTTCCCTAATTGCTTTAATAAGAGTATCCTCATCGGGATTATCGGCATATGCCCTTGCTCCAAACATACTTCCACCCATATATACTGCATCACAGCCTGCATTCATTGCCGCTACCATACTTTCATATGAACCAGCAGGAGCCAGTATTTCTATCTGTCTATTCATTGATAAACCTCTTTCTTTTTGTCTTACAATCTATACTTAATATATCCACATTTTAAAAATAGCTGTCCTCCTATCTTAGGACAGCTATGTATCAAAATTATCTTCTTCTCCTTGCATCTTGCAATTCTGTTTCAAGTCTGATAATCTTTTTCTGGGCTTCGCTTAGCTCATTTTTTAAGCTCTCAATTTCCTGCTCGGCAGATTGAAGCTTAGTCGAAGCTGCTATAAGTTCATGTTTTAAGTTGAAGATCTCGTTACTTTTTTCGTTACTTTCCTCTTCTAATTCTTTCAGCTTTTCTTTCTCTTTATAATAATCATCCGCAATATTAATTTGAATAAGAATATTTTTTAATTCAGAATCTAAAAATTTAAAAGCATCCTTATTCTTAAATTCATTATGCTTATTATTGATATAGGAAGCGACTCTTTGAAGGTATTCTTCGCTTTCATATCCACTTAACGTATATCTTTTATTATTAATGATAACCTCAATATCGTTAAATTTATTCATTGAATTTGCCTCCTGCATATTTAAAAAAATCGGATGATTTTTGTTGTGTATATTATATCTTATGTTCAAATTTTATACAAGCTATAATATTAGCTGCCCTATAAACTATTTTTCTTCTGTAAGCTTATCTAATCCCAGGTGTTTGTAAGCCAAATCTGAGGCGACTCTTCCCCTTGGAGTACGAAGGATTAAACCGTTTTGAACCAAGTATGGTTCGTATACTTCCTCTATGGTACCGGCATCCTCACCGATAGTAGCGGCTATGGCCTCTAAACCGACAGGTCTTCCGTTGAATTTCTCAATCATTGCCAGAAGAATTTCCCTATCAATATGATCAAGACCCAGCTTGTCCACTTCCAAAAGATTAAGGGCAAATGAAGCCACTTCCTTAGTTATCCTACCGTCATATTTTACCTGGGCAAAATCCCTAACCCGCTTTAAAAGACGGTTGGCAAGACGGGGAGTTCCCCTAGAACGTCGTGCCAGTTCTATAGCCCCCTCTTGATCAATCTCCACCCCAATTACTTGGGCAGATCTAAGGATAATTTGTTTAAGTTCCTCAACCGTGTAAAAATCCAAGCGGTTTACTACTCCGAAACGATCTCTTAAGGGAGGGGTTAACATTCCGGCTCTGGTGGTTGCTCCTATTAAAGTAAATCTAGGCAGCTCCAACCGGATGGATTTTGCCGTTGCCCCCTTACCTATAACAATGTCTATAACAAAATCCTCCATGGCAGGGTATAACAACTCCTCTACCTGACGATTAAGGCGATGTATCTCGTCTACAAATAGCACATCTCCTTCCTGGAGATTATTTAGTATTGCTGCCATTTCCCCGGGCTTTTCAATAACAGGTCCCGATGTAATCTTAATATTAACACCCATTTCATTGGCAATAATCCCTGCCAAGGTGGTCTTTCCAAGACCCGGAGGTCCAAAAAATAAGACATGATCTAAGGATTCCTTCCTCTGTTTTGCCGCTTCTATATAAATTTTTAAATTTTCCTTTACCTTTGTCTGTCCTATGTAATCTACCAGCATTTGAGGCCTTAAGGTATTCTCAAGCCTTCTGTCTTCTTCCATTAATTCTGTTGATATCATACGTTTAGCCATGTGCATCTCCTTAAATTCTCTTTAAACAGAGTTTTAATATGTCCTCAGTATTCATTTCTTCTGTTATATCTATCTGACTTATAATCTTATATGCATCAGAAGATGAATAACCCAAAGCTATCAATGCTTGTACTGCTTCTTCCCTTTTATCATAAAGATTATCTTTAATTTTTTTATCTGTCTGATTTTGCAGCTTATCCATGAAGGCATCTTCAAGCTGAATTTTATCCTTAAGCTCCAGTATTATTTTACTTGCAGTTTTTTGGCCGACTCCCGGAGCCTTTGCCAGTGCCTTAGTATCCCCGGCTAGAATAGCAAAACGGATTTCGTCGGCAGTGATTTTTGATAAAATGCCTAAGGCTCCCTTAGGACCAATTCCATTGACCGTTATTAGAAGCTTAAACATTTCTAAATCATCCTTGGTTAAAAAGCCATATAAAGATAGGGCATCCTCCCTTACATACAAATATGTATATATCTTTATTGTACTCTTTCTTGGGGGTAATTCCATTATAGCCGAAGTCGGCAGATTTATCTCATATCCTATATTACCTGTTTCTAAAATAATATAGTTCTCCTTAATATCTGCCAACTCACCCTTTATATATCCAATCATCATATGTCCTACTTTCTTTATATTGTTTAGCTACATCAAAGTTGAAAAGAGATTCAAGACCTTCTCATATATCTTAATAAACAAAGGCCGCTTCTTCCATTCTTCAAGAGTCACTTCATGACATTCTTCCATTGTTTTTAACAAATCTTTTTTAATCGTCTCTACAACTTCCTTGTTACACATCCAAACTCCGCATTCATATTGTAAATGAAAGCTTCTATAATCCATATTTATTGTTCCCACCACGGCCGAATCCTCATTTAACATAGTCTTTGCATGGATAAAGCCCGGTTTATATTCGAAAATTCTTACCCCAGCCTCAAGCAAACTGCCATAGTGGTAATTAGTAAGAATCTTTACATTCTTTTTATCCGGAATATATGGCGTAATGATACGTACATCTACCCCTCCTATTGCAGCTGTAGTCAGGGCATCCCTCATATCATCCTCAATTATAAGATATGGTGTAGTAATGTACAATACCTTCTTGGCATAATAGATCATTTGTTTGTAGAAGTCCTCTACCGGATTTCTTGGATTATTGGCAGGACCATCGGAGATTACCTGGCAAAAAACGTCACTCTTGGGAAAATTTTTAGTAGGCTTATAATGTTCATAATCCACAGGAGCAGACTCTATGGCTGCTTCCCACATCTGCAAAAAAGTTACAGTAAGTCCCCATACTCCATCTCCTATAAGCTTTATAGCATTATCTTTCCACACTCCAAATCGAGGTACTAAATTTACATATTCATCGGCTAGATTCATACCACCGGTAAAACCGATATTACCATCAATTACAACAATTTTTTGATGGGTTCGGTAGTTCATATATAGTTTATCAGTATATTTGTGTATGGGATTAAATACCCTTACTTCAAATCCTTCCCTCTCCAAATCTTTTTTAAATGTCCTAGAAGTCCTAAGCATGGCTCCAAAATCGTCATAAAGAAAGAGAACCCTTACCCCTTCATTAATCTTTTTTAATAAAGACCTGTGCATTCTATCCCATAGAACCCCTTCACCGATAATAAAAAAGTTTACCAAAATAAACTTTTCTGCTTTTTCAATCTCTTCAAATATAGCTTCAAAGGCCTGCTCTGCCATGGGATAATATTCCACTTGATTGTTTTTATATAAGGGAAAATGGTTGTTTTGTAAATATCTTGTAAGCCGTAACATATCGGGATATTGTTCTTTGAATTCTTCCACCACAGCCGGGTCCTGTTTTAAATAACCATAACCTTTAGCCAGCTTATTAAGTACTATCTTATCAATTTTTTTACCTCTGCTGTTGCCCCAAAGCATGAACATAATATGTCCCGTTATGGGAAATGCAGCTATAATACATATCCAGCTGATTTTATATGAAACATTCCTGTTGTCATTTACCAAGGCAATAATTATGATAATACTAAGAACCTGCAAAAATGTATAGATATATACCGTAAATCCCCTTAGTTTATAAGATAAATATATAATAAGCCCAAATTGCAGCAGTACCAAAATACCTACAATTGAGGCACGTAATATTCCGCTTAAATATTTTTTTATACTACCATCTGTTAGGTCATTTATTTCTTTCTTCAAGCTAAGTACCCCTTTCTTAAGGTATTTACTTTTATGTCATAAATTTCATTTATATAATTATTCTAACATAATATTTCAATATTTGCATTGTCTTAACTTATTTTGCTATGCTAGAATAGCAGTATATAGATGAAAGGAGAATACCTATGATAACCAGACAATTTCCTTTAGATGTTAGCTTAACCTATCCTTTAGATAAAGAATATGATACAGATAAAATAGTCTTCTTTGATATAGAAACTACCGGCTTTACCGCTGAAAGCACATATTTGTATCTAATCGGCTGTATATATTTAAAAGATTCCAGCTTACATATGATACAGTGGTTTGCTGAAGATATTAGGGAAGAAGGCCAGCTTATCTCTAATTTCTTCGAGTTTATTAAAAATTATAAGCTTTTAGTCCATTATAACGGCTCCGGCTTTGATATTCCCTATCTTACTAAAAAGTGTGAATTACTTAATTTAGACTACTCTTTTAAGGATATTTTTAGTCTGGATATATATAAAAAAATATCTCCTATAAAGAAGATATTTAAACTAAAAAATTATAAACAAAAGACCCTTGAAGCCTTCCTTAATATAGAACGGGAAGATTCTTTTAGCGGTGGCGAACTTATAGAGGTATACCAATCCTACCTTGGAAAAAAACAGATTGAAAAACTCAAAAATTCAAGAGATTTAAGCGCCAATGAAATAAGAACAGAGCTAGCTAAACTGCTTCATCTTCTCCTACTACATAATGAAGATGATCTTAAAGGACTAGTTAGTATATGTCCTATCCTTTATTATTCATATATATTTGATAAACCCTTCCATATTATTCAAGCAGGGGTAGACCAAGGTCAATTAAGGATAGAATTAGAATATGATGACTTTGATCTTCCGGTCCGCATAGGTTTTGGGACCGACTGTATATATGTAAATGCATACAAAAATTCTGCCCTTATATCTATCGATACTTATGAAGGAGAACTAAAATATTTTTATGATAATTATCATGACTACTATTATCTTCCGGAAGAAGACAGGGCCGTACACAAAAGCCTTGCCATCTTTGTGGACAAGGAATACCGAAAGAAGGCAAAACCCTCCACTTGCTATACCAAAAAGGAAGGCCTCTTTATACCCTTATACCACCCCATAATATCACCTAATTTTAAAATGGAATATAATGATAAAATTTCATTTGCAGAGCTGAATACTGATTTTCTGCTTAATGAAGAAAATCTCACCCATTATATAAACCATATCTTTAGCCATCTACTGTCTGCTAAACTGTAAAATAAACAGTATTGCAAAAACCTATTTATTAATTATGCATATATTAATGATAGGGTGATAATTATGGATGAATGCCAACTTACTATATTTGTTTCTACTCTAGCATGCACACTTGCAAAATGTTTAACAACTGAGGAATTAACTCTTTTATCTGCTACCCTGGTCCAATTAGGAGATTCATTAGCTACTATACTTACTAAAAGAGAGTTATGTGAAGAAAGTAGTGCGAATAGCAAATTATAGTCATATATTTTGGGTTAAAAATGGGTTACATCAAAAAATCAAGGGTTTGGCAATTTACCAAACCCTTGATTTATCTAGCTTTTCGTTTCCTACTCAGCAGAAAGGATTTCTTTTTTGTTGTAAGAACCACAAGCCTTACATACTCTATGTGGAATCATCAACTCTCCGCATTTGCTGCATTTAACCAAATTAGGAGCTTTCATTTTCCAATTAGCCCTACGGCTGTCTCTTCTAGCTTTTGATGACTTGTTCTTAGGACAGATAGACATAGTCACACCTCCTTAAAATTGTTGAAGATATCTAGGATTGCGGACATTCGGGGATCTAATACCGTGTTATCACAGTCACAGGACTTTTCGTTAAGATTAGTCCCGCAATGCATGCAAATTCCTTTGCACTGCTCACTACATAACACTTTCATCGGAAAACCGATAATTATTTCATCCTTAATCAATATGTCTACATCCAGATTATACCCAGTAATATAGTTTGCTTCGTCCAATTCTTTTACACGATCATCTTCAGTAAGGTTTAAATCAATTTCTTTACTAACCGATATATCCATAGGATATTCCAGTTCTTTAAGACATCTGCTACAGAAGATAATTAAGGAGAGCTTAGTAGAACCTTCAATCAAAACCTTCTTCTTTCCTAGATTTGTAATAGTAAGGTCCACACGATCCTTCCTTGCAAATTCATAAGCTTCACCATCATAGATAAATTTCTCCATCTCGATGGGAGCAAGGATATGCTCCACTTTACCTTTTGTATTTATTATTTCTGACAAAGATATAAGCATTTTCTCTCTCCAATTTCATGTGTCTTACATAGGATTACGCACTATACTGTATTATAACTACTGGCTTTTTATTTGTCAACGAAAATTCTCTCTTTATTATTTTTACCTTCTATAAAAGTGCTACTGTCTCTTTGGCAATAGTAAGTTCTTCATTAGTAGGTATTACAGCTACTTTAACCTTGGAATCACTTGTGGATATCATAGTCTCTTCACCTCTAACCTGGTTAGCTTCTTCATCAATTTTAATTCCTAAGTAGCCTAGATACTCACATACGTCCCTACGTACCTTAGGATCATTTTCACCTACACCGGCTGTAAATGCTATGGCATCTACACCATTCATACTTGCTACAAATCCACCTATATATTTAACAACCCTATATACAAAAACTTCAAAAGCAATTCTTGCTTTTTCGTTACCATTATTCATTGCTTGATTAATATCTCTAAAGTCACTGGAAACTTCAGATAAACCATGTATTCCGGATTCCTTATTTAACAAATGCATGATTGCATCAATAGTCTTATTTTCTTTCTTGGCAATAAATTCTATAATGGAAGGATCTATATCACCACTTCTGGTTCCCATAACAAGACCTGAAAGAGGGGTAAAGCCCATACTGGTATCAATGGATTTGCCATTGTGTACCGCAGATATACTTGCACCATTACCTAAGTGACAAACAATAATCTTAGAATTATTTATATCTAGTCCTGCAAAGTCTGCCATACGTGATGATACGTAACTGTGGCTTGTCCCATGGAAGCCATATTTTCTAATCTTATATTTATCATAATAATCAAGGGGCAGGGCATATAAATATGCCTTTTTCGGCATAGTCTGATGAAATGCTGTATCAAATACTGCCACCATAGGTACATCCTTCATTAGGCTCTGGCATGCCCTAATTCCAATAAGATTTGCAGGGTTATGAAGAGGTGCCAGGTCATTACATTCTTCGATTGCTTTAATTACTTCATCGGTTATTATGGTGGATTTTGCAAATTTCTCTCCGCCATGAACTACCCTATGGCCCACTGCCTGAATTTCTGACAAGTCAGCTATAACACCGTGTTCCTTATTAGTCAGTGCCTCTAAAACCATGGATACGGCAATCTCATGATTATCCATTTTTGCTTCGATTACAACTTTATCTTGTCCGGCCGGTGTATGCTTTAAGTAACCTACATCCAGACCGATTCTTTCACAAAGTCCTATTGCCAGTGCCTCTTTTGTATCTGAATCAATCAACTGGTATTTTAATGAAGAACTGCCACAGTTAATTACTAAAACTTTCATTTCTTTATCCTCCAATATTATCTTAATTATTAGCTTGTGCTTGTACAGCAGTAATTGCTACTACACCTACGATGTCATCTGCAGAACATCCTCTGGACAAATCATTTACCGGTCTTGCAAGTCCCTGGGTAATCGGTCCATATGCTTCTGCTTTAGCCAGTCTTTGTACTAACTTATATCCAATATTTCCCGCATCTAAATCAGGGAATACCAGTACATTGGCCTTGCCTGCCACATCACTGTCCGGTGCTTTAGAAGCTCCTACTGAAGGTACGATTGCAGCATCTAGTTGTAGCTCACCATCTAGTTTGATATTAGGATAGTTTTCTTTTGCAATCCTTGTAGCCTCCACAACCTTGTCTACATCAGGATGCTTGGCACTACCTTTTGTTGAATGGGAAAGCATTGCCACAACCGGCTCTTCTTGAACAAGGACCTCAAAACTCTTAGCACTGCTTGCTGCAATTTCTGCCAGTTCCTCAGATGAGGGATTTTGTACTAATCCGCTGTCGGCAAAAATAAAAGTACCATTTGCACCATATTCGCAATTCGGTACTGCCATTAAGAAAAATGCGGAAACCAGCTTTGTTCCTGGAGCTGTTTTAATTACCTGTAATGCAGCACGAAGTACATCAGCTGTTGAGTGAACGGCTCCGGCTACCATACCGTCAGCATCCCCTGCCTTAACCATGGTTACACCAAAATAAAGTGGCTGCTGTGTTAATAATTCTCTTGCCTTATCAGGAGTCATACCCTTGTTTTTTCTAAGCTCTACTAAAAGCTCAATATAACTTTCAAGCTTATCTGATTTTACCGGATCAATAATAGTTGCTTTAGACAAATCAAGTCCTTCTGCACCCTTTATAATCTCATCTTCATTACCTATTAATACTATATCTGCAAGTCCTTCTAAAATAATAGTATTAGCTGCTTCTAGGGTTCTTCTATCCCCTGTTTCAGGTAGTACAATGGTCTTTTTGTTTTGTTTAGCTTTTGCTTTGATGTCATCAATGAAACCCATGATGTTTCGCCCTCCTTAACATCTATTTTTATATAATTTAATACATAATGAATAAAACTCACAAATTTTATTATAGAACAAAAATAAAATGGATACAAGTATTAATAATGCTAAAATATTCTCTTTAAGAACATTTTACTTGCTATCATGTTGAAAATTGTATATAATTTATCAAATATTGGTTCAGTATTCATTTATAAATTCCATAGAGTATACCAAAATATATGGAAGGACGGCTTATAATGAAAGTAGTCGGTATAATTACAGAATATAATCCCTTTCATAAGGGACATAAATATCATATAGAAGAAGCAAAAAAAATAACAGGAGCCGATTATCTGGTGGCTGTTATGAGCGGAAATTTTGTTCAAAGGGGAAGCCCTGCAATAATAAATAAATATGACCGTGCCATGATGGCTTTAAACAACGGAGTTGATTTGGTATTGGAACTTCCCGTCTGCTATGCCACAGGAAGTGCCCAGTATTTTGCCCTAGGGGCAGTGGCCTTGCTAAACCAATTAGGAATTGTGGATTATCTTTGCTTTGGCAGTGAATGTGGAAATATCAAGCTACTAGAAGATGCTGCAAAGCTCTTTTATAAATCATCGGAAAGCTTTGATAACATACTTTACTCTTATATTCGAAAAGGCCTATCCTATCCCGCTGCCAGAGAAAAAGCAGCCAAAGACCTCCTTAAAGCAGATACTCAAATTATTTCAGAGCCTAATAATATACTGGCTATCGAATATATCAGAGCACTGCTTTTGCTAAATTCCTCTATAAAGCCCATTACAATTAAAAGAAATAAAGCCCATTACCATGACAAGGAACTTAAAAATGATATCAGCTCTGCTACAGCTATTCGAAGTATTCTGCAAAATTCCAAAAATCCGGCAGAATTTAGTCCGGTTAAGAATAGTGTTACCAATTGTGTATATGATTATTTTATCAAGAATTATAATAGAAGATTTCCTATAACTATGGAGGATTTTTCCAGTATTATTAAATACAAGCTTACCTATGAAAGTAACCGAAAGCTTACAGAGTATCTGGATCTATCATCCGATTTAGTTGACAGAATAAAAAATATAGATATTCAAAATTACGATATTGAAAGCTTAATGCAAATAATTAAGAGTAAAAATATAACCTTAACTAGAGTAAGCAGAGCCCTTATTCATATCCTTTTAAACATAAAGAAAAAAGATTTTAAAGAATATATAGATGATGAAATTATTTATTATGGTAGAATCCTAGGGATGAAAAAAGAAGCATCACATTTAATACGTAAGATAAAAGAATATGAAAGAATACCTATTATAACCAAGGTCTCAAAAGCTGATAAACAACTTAGTTCTTTGGGAATGAGTATGTTAAATCAAGATATCTTAGCCAGCCATCTTTATAATCAGGTGGTTTTTGAGAAATTTAAAATATCCATACCTAATGAATTCAAGCATGGAATATGCATACTTTAAGTTTCTGGTTTTACATTTTATACCCATTATGCTGTTCTATGTATAAGTGACTTATAATTAAATGTAACTTAATCTTTCAGATAATAAAGGACTGTATCCTGCTTTATACAGGCTACAGTCCTTTTTAGTAGATATAGATCTATTTACTTTTCAACTTAATCAAACATTAATTCTTCCATCTGATCCAATAATTCCTCAAATAATTTTAAGGCCTGGTTAACCGGTTCTTTAGTACTCATATCAACCCCGGCTTCCTTTAACAACTCTATAGGATAATTGGAACTTCCACTGCTTAAGAAGCGTATATAATCATCTACTGCAGGCTTACCCTCCTGCAAAATCCGTCTGGATAAGGCAATAGCTGCTGAATACCCTGTTGCATACTGATATACATAAAATGCATTGTAAAAATGAGGAATTCTTGCCCACTCCATATCTAGCTCAGGATCTATTACAATATCATTACCATAATAAGCAACATTTAAATCATGATATATTTTGCAGAGGGTCTCTGCTGTTAAACTTTGTCCTTCTTCCACCATCTTATGGGTTATCATCTCAAATTCTGCAAACATGGTCTGCCTATAGAGAGTACCCTTAAATTTGTCAAGGAAGTGATTAATAAGATATGCTTTTTGCATCTTATCTTCGGTATTTTTAAGCATATGATTTATTAAGATGGCTTCGTTACAGGTAGAGGCCACTTCTGCCACAAAAATCTTATAACCTGCATAAACATATGGCTGCACCTTATCAGAATAGTAGCTGTGTATAGCATGACCCATTTCATGGGCTAAGGTAAATACATTATCCAGGCTGCCATTGTAGTTTAATAGAACATATGGATGTGTGCCATAAGCCCCCCAGGAATATGCTCCGCTTCTTTTGTTTTCATTTTCATAAATATCAATCCAGCGATTATTAAATCCTTCCTGCAGTATCTTTTGATATTCCTCCCCTAAGGGCATAAGACCTTCAGACACAAGCTTCTTGGCTTCTTCAAAGGGAATATCCATCTTAACATCCTTAACCAGTGGAGCGTATATATCATACATATGAAGTTCATCTACTCCCAAAAGCTTCTTTCTTAGGGATACATAACGATGCATAAGATGCATATTATCATGAACAGCCTCTATCAGATTAGTATAAACTTCTACCGGAACATTACTATCATCTAAGGCTCTCTCAAGGTTTGAACCGTAATTTCTTGCCTTTGTAAAGAATAATTCCTGTTTTAAATTTGAACTAAAGATAGTTGCAAGGGTGTTTTTGAAACTGCCATAGGCTTCGTATAATCCCTTAAAGGCTTCCTCTCTTACTCTACGATCATTACTTTCTAGTAACTGAACAAATCTGCCATGGGTTATCCTTACCTTCTCCCCATTTTCATCTTTAATTTCAGGGAACTTCAAATCTGCATTATTAAATTTAGAATAAATATTATCAGGACTTGAAGCCATTTCTCCTGCATCGGCTAAAAGTGCCTCCATCTCGGCTGAAAGAACATGGGGTTTACGACGCATTATATTTTTAAAATAAAAATCATAAAGTTTTAGTCCTTCTTCCTCAGCCATAAATTGTTCTAGTTTTTCCTCAGATATGGTTAAAATCTCAGGTGTTGCAAAGGACAAGGCTGAATCCACCTGTACCAATAGCACCCCTGCCTTATCTGCAAGATCCTGATATACAAAATTGCCGGTATCTTCATGATATTTTTGATTGGCATATACATATACCCTCTCCATCATAATACCAAGCTCATCCGATAGTTTTAGGAATTCAAGTAGGGCTTTTGCTGATTCTGATAAAGTCCCACGATAACTTTCTGCTTTTGGCAACAGTTCCTTAAGTTTATTATATTCTTTCTCCCACAATTCATCTGTAGCATATAGATCTTCTATTGCCCAGGTAAATTGTTTTTCAACCTCATTTCGTTTTGGTAAGCTCTTGCTTTTTGACATTTGTAAGTCTCCTTTCATGCTCAAATATCTATTTATTGAGTAATCTATATTTTATATTATGAATTATTGAATATTATTAATTATTTCTCAATAGATTATATTAAATAGCCTAATTCCCGGAGATATAAATGAACCTTATAAAAAAATATAAAAGTTGTTTACCGAAGATATTTATATTATTCTTTTTTATTCTTATGTTTTCTTTCCCCTATGCTTCTTATAAGGGTGCCAGTTCAGGATTAATGCTTTGGTTTTTAAATGTACTACCTACCCTGCTGCCCTTTATAATTATTTCTAATATGATGATTAAGCTAAATATAGCAGGAAGAATCAGCCATATGCTCTATCCCATACTTGGCAGACTTTTTCATATAAGTCCCAACGGATCTTATCCCATCTTGATTGGCTTTTTATCAGGACTTCCTATGGGAGCAAAATCAACTGCCGATTTGGTTTGCTCCGGTAAGATTGACAACAAGGAAGGGAACTTCCTTCTTAGTATGTGTAATAATGCCAGTCCTATATTTATTATGAGTTATATTGCCACCAGTCAATTGAAAATTCCCGGTATAAGGCTACATTTGTTTTTTCTTATCTACGGTTCATCAATTATTAGTGCTATTTCTTATCGGGCTTATCATAATTACAAGCTTAAAAAAATACATGCTTGTTTAAGTATATGCGAAATATCTGATAATAAGCAGATTGAAGATTCATCATCCAAATTTTCTTTTGATTTACTGGATAATTCCATAATGAACGGCTTTGAAGTAATCACAAAAATCGGGGGCTATATTATCCTCTTTTCAATACTGGCACAGATTATTAATGAAATCGGAACAGGCTTTAGACTACATAAAGCCATAATCATGGGAATTCTTGAGATTACAACCGGTATTGATCAGATATGTAAAATTCCTATTGACACAAATATAAAAATAGTCTTGGTTTCCCTACTCACTTCTTTTGGAGGATTGTCCGGTCTGGCACAAACCAAAAGTGTACTTGGCAAATCAAGACTATCCATAAAATCTTATATCCTAGTTAAACTATTAAGTGCATTTGTGGCAATGCTCCTAACGGTACTATATGTATTTTGTTTTAGGACTTGATTTATGATTCTGCTTCACTAAAATTTTCTTCTTCTTGATAGCTTTCTCCTGGGTTTTCTTGTGTTGGGGTATTTTCAGGATAAAGCTGCTGCATTAATTCTTGTTTATTATGCCTGATAATATCTAGATTGTTTTGTAATTCATTAATAAAGCTATTGTATTTTTCAACAGATGCTTCATAAGCATTTGCTACAATCTTTTCCAACTCATTTAATATGTCATTGGAGTAAACTAGCAAACCGGTTCTAATTTGATTTGCTTCCTCATTGGCTTTGTTAATAATTCTTTCCGCTTCCTGGGAGGCTTGCATTATAATTTCATTAGCTTCATAATAAGCCTGTTGCATAATCTCATGCTCATTTAATAAATCGTTTGCCCTCTGCCTGGTACCGGCCAGTATCTGCTCTGCCTTCTTTTCTGCATCGGCAATTATGGAATCTCTTTTTGCGATTATTTTTTGATAACTTTTGATTTCATCCGGTGTCCTAAGCCTTAATTCATCAAGAAGATCATACAATTCATCTTTTGGCACGATAACCTTAGTGCTTGAAAGCGGCTGCATCCTACAACTTTCAATGAATTCATATATATCTTCAATTAACTGTTCAATCCTGCTTGCTCCCATATTCAAACACTCCTTATCGCTTTATATTTATCATATACTGACTGTACTACACACTCCGGCACAAACTGTTTTATATCTCCACCAAAACTTGCTATTTCCCTTACCGTACTGGAACTTAAATATGAATATTCCAATCTTGTAGTAAAAAATATTGTGTCTATATCCTGATTGAGTTTATGATTAGTCTGAGCTAATTGAAGTTCATAATCAAAATCCGTTATAGCCCGGAGTCCTCTTACAATAAAGGAAGCATTACATTCTTTTGCAAAATCTACTAATAAACCATCAAAGGATTCCACTTTAACTTTAGTATCTAAGTTATTCTCCTTAAGAACCCTATTTACCAGTTCAACCCTTTCCTCTACAGTAAAAATAGTGTTTTTAGAAATATTCTTAAGTATACCTATAACTAACTGATCCACCAACTTTGAAGCCCTTATTATAATATCTAAATGTCCCAAAGTAATAGGATCAAAACTTCCCGGATATATTCCTATTTTCATATTCTTCTCCATTCCTACAGCTAAACCTTATGTCAATTCAAGAAAAACATGCTGGTTAGTCTTGTACTCTTTTTGCTTAAATATATTATATTTTGTATCTTTCAAATAATCAAAGCTTGTCTCTAATGAAGCCTCAACAACAATAATCGTATCTCTAGCTATAATATTTGAATTTTCTAATGAAAGTAGTATATCACGCTCAAGGCCAATATTATAAGGGGGATCCATAAATACTAAATCAAACACTTTACCTTTAAGCTGCAAAGTCTTAATGGCTTCGAACACACTCATAAAGTAAAGCTCAGCCTGGGCTTCAAGCTTTGTTAACTTTAGATTTGCTTTTATACAATTAATAGCTGCCTTGTCATTTTCCACAAATACAGCAGATTTAGCGCCTCTTGACAAGGCTTCTATACCGATTGCTCCGCTACCTGAAAAAAGATCAAGAAAATTCACGTCAGCCAAATATGGATTTAGGATATTAAAAAGAGTTTCTTTAATCCTATCTGTTGTCGGCCTAGTGTCATAACCTTGGGGTGTCTTTAATTTTATCCTTTTGGCTTTTCCTGCAATAACTCTCATAATCCTTCTCCAATTCATAAAAACAAAGGCTATTATAATTATTTTATAATATTTAATACATTTGTCAACTTTTTTACGTTAGATTTAAATACTTTTTGATTTATTAATAGATAAAGCGGCTACATTGGCAGCCGCTTTATCTATTATAAAATTTAATTACTGTCCAGCCATTCTTCTTTGTGCATCCTGAATCATTTTCTTAACCATGTAACCTCCTACAGAACCGTTCTGATAAGAGGTTAAGTCACCGTTATAGCCTTTCTTTAAAGGAACTCCAAGTTCATTAGCAACCTCGAATTTAAATCGTTCTAATGCTTCTTTAGCTTCAGGTATTTCTATTCTGTTTCTTGCCATATAAACTCCTCCATTTCTTATCCTGTAATTAGGATAATCTGTGTTGTTGTTTACTAGCTACTTAGTAACATTGTCAAATCTAAGATTTTAACTAATGTTACGCTCTTAGTATATGCTTAAAATATAAAAATACCCTAGAACTTTTTGGTTAAGTGACGAAAAATGGCATTAATATTTTTTTAATTTTTTATTTAAAATTAATTAAAATTATTGCTCAATCTTCTCTTCACGATCCTTCAAATCCACATAAGGCCTGTGTTTGGATACACTCTTATAGGCAGGACGTATGATTTTTCCTCCGTTGTTAAGTTCCTCTAGACGATGTGCCATCCAGCCGGATATTCTAGCTACAGCAAATATCGGAGTATATAGTTCTACCGGAAGACCTAACATACGATATACAAAGCCGCTATAAAAATCCACATTGGCGCTGACACCTTTATAAATCTTTCTCTCCTTAGCAATAATTTCAGGAGCCAGTCGTTCAACCATTTCATAAAGGGCGTATTCTTCCTGCATACCCTTCTCTTCAGATAAACTTTTTACATATTGTTTAAATACATTGGCTCTGGGATCAGAAATTGAATAAACCGCATGACCCATACCATAGATTAAGCCTGATTTATCAAAAGCTTTTTTATTTAGCAAATCAGACAGATATTTGGCAACCTCTTCTTCATTGGTCCAGTCTTTTACTTTTGCCTTCATATCATCAAACATCTGCATTACCTTAATATTGGCTCCCCCGTGTCTTGGTCCTTTTAATGAACCTAAAGAAGCGGCAATAGCAGAATAGGTATCTGTACCTGAGGATGATACAACGTGAGTTGTAAATGTGGAGTTATTACCTCCCCCATGCTCTGCATGAAGAACCAGTGCTATATCAAGTATTTTAGCTTCCAACTTACTATATTTTTTATTGGACCGTAGCATATATAATAAATTTTCAGCTGTAGATAGGCCTGCTTTAGGAGGATGAATAACTAAGCTTTTTCCAAAATGATAATGGCGGTATGCTTTATATCCATAGACAGACAAGAGAGGGAATAAGGCAATCAGCTGAAGTCCCTGGCGCAGTACATTTTCTATGGATATATTATCAGCTTGTTCATCATAGGAATACAAAGTAAGTACACTGCGAGCCAAGGTATTCATCATGTCTTTACTGGGAGCCTTCATAATTATATCCCTAACAAAACTAGGAGGAAGCTGGCGGTAAAATTCCAGCTGCTTAATAAATTCATCCAGCTGCTTTCTACTAGGTAATTCTCCAAATAATAAAAGATATGTTACTTCCTCAAATCCAAAACGATCATCTTTTATAAAGCCATTAATGATTTCCTCCACGTCAATTCCACGATAATATAACTTACCTTCACAGGGTACATATTCATTATCAACTATGGTATAAGAATGCACTTCACAGATTTCTGTAAGTCCTGCCAGTACACCCTTTCCGCTTATATCACGTAAACCTCTCTTTACTTCATACTTAGTATATAATTCCGGATCTATGACACAATTTTTCTTTATCTTGTCAGCCAGATTATATATTTCTGGAGTAATATCAGAGTATTTGCTCATAGTGTGTAATCTCCTTTCTTTTTATGATGAGTTTACAGATATATATAAAATTAACAGGCAGGTGTCATATAGGCAGCTGCCTGTTATATTAGTGAGAATTCTTTAAATTAAGCCATGACTATGTAATAAGCAGGCTGATTATATAATTTTAATCTCTCTCCTACATTAATACATTAATATAATAAACTTAGGGTTAAAAATTGTCAACTATGAATATTTGTAATTTTACTGACTTTTTACCTTAACTATATATGTTTTATACTGAAATTCATCGGAAACAGGATTTTCAAATACAATTTCACCCAAAGATTTAATAAGGTCATGGTTAACCCCTTCGTATTTTTGCTCCTCCAATAAGCCCACATAAATATAAGAAATATTGTACTTGCCAATTAACTCCTTAACCAAACTTTCATCCTGGGATGTATAGATTGCTTCAATATCATTAGCCCTATCATTTAACTGTGATGTTACTAAATCATTGCTACTATCCGGGCTGGATTTCCATAGCTGTTCATGGGTGTACCATCCAAGAACAGTAGGCAGGCCTGTAATTACAGAAACCCTTTGATATTCTGTGTAGCTAAGTCCATTGGCTTCAAGGACCACCGGGGTTCCCGATATATTCTCATTAAGCCACTTAGTGGCAAGATAATCATCCTTAAAATTCTCCTTCATAAATGCGCTTGCATCAATTCCCTTATATCCTTCCCGATTAAATATATTGCCGTACCATGATTTTACTGCGTTTACAGAATAAGGAAGGGTAAGACAAAATACCAATAAGGATATGGAAGCAAATACTTTCCTAGCAGTTTTACTACCATACCTTAAGAGCCTGATAAAGATATAACCAAAGCAAATTCCAAACATGATAAATGCCTGATAGGTCAATTTAAACATGGTATTGGCTCTTTTATAATCTCCGGAATATATATCCTTTACATAAATAATTTCCGGAAGAATAACCAGACCTATAGCACAAAGCCCAATAGTAATAACATATAAATCTGTATCTGTAAGGGATTCCATATATGATGAAATCAACCTTCCAATCTTTTGTATTATAGTTTCGCTTTTACCCCTATTCTTCTTAAAATTTCCTTTTTTATCTACAAAATCAGTAATTGAAAATACAAGGAATGTAAATACGGTAATAATAGGCAATCCCCACAAGACCATAAACTGGTACAAGGGAGTATGATTTTCTGCCAAAAGAGCCGAGGCTGAAATTTGATCAAATTGCAGCCTAAAGGGTAGGGCAAATAATTCCCCCAGTAAAAAGATAAAAACTCCCTGAAGGCCTGTCAGATAATAAGCCTCTTTCTTAAAATTATATGCAATCATATTAGAAAATAAAATTATAGCTCCCGAAACCACATAATATATGGGGTAATCCCAAAAATTTGTAGTATGAAATAATCCTATAAAAAAGCCCAGTACTATTATTTGAGGATTAAAAATTTCCTTTTTAATCTCTTTTTCACTATTACGGTGATTTGTCTGATTAAAAAGCCATGACAATAATATTCCTAGTACTGTAAGAACAAATAAAATATTAATTACATGGGCATGAAGGTCTCCCAGTACGAAGGAATATGCCGGAAATTCATGAATTGTCTTATCATTGGTCTCAGGATTATATCCGATATACCTGGTTGCATCGGGAAACCAATAATAATAATTATCCTTTAAGTTGCCGGTTATTCTATTTATAGTGGGGATAATCCACCGATATATAGGATAATGCATATTACCAGCCACACATACCCCAGCTGCGGCAAGTAATCCCGATAGGCCCGCCCATATAGAGGGCTTGTTATTATTATGACCCTTTAACCTCATCATCAAATTATAGCCTATGGAAAAGGGAAGCATAAAAGCAAAGGCTCCTACCATCATTAACATTAAATTGTATCCATGGGATACCTGCACAAAGGAAAGCCTGGTTAAATAGGTGGCTATAAATTGACCCACATAGTAATAATTAAGCTTTGTCCCGCTATACCAAAAATCCTGTGGCGGCATATAGTCGCTGCGCATCATGGTAGTCATAAAACCGTAGTCCATAAATTTTTCTGTTCCATATGCCTCAGGCTTAAATCCCCTGATATAGGTAAAAAATAAAAAGATTAGAAAAAACAAAACTTCCTCAGTAAGAAAAATACCTAGATTTTCTTTTAAATTATCTAATGAGATTACATTTTTATCTATGTTAAGCTTATAATAAAGCAAAATAATAAAATTAAAAACCAGTCCCACAGCCACAGTTATAATACAGGAGCCGGTAGTAAATTTCATTATTTTCAGTGCCGAAAGCACCCACATCAAATAGCCGGAAATTGCAATTCCTATGGTCTTCGAAAATAAATATCCTTTATCAGCCAAGTTAGAAAATAACAAACCGGATAGTGGCATGTATATAAGTCCAAGGCAAAAAACTAGTAACCACCATTGTAAAAAGGGCAGCATATCCTCTCCCAATAGAAGTATATTAAAAATATTATCCACTGTATAACACCTCCCAGTTTGTTAAATATTTTCCTTCTTTAGCAGCTGGTTTATTCTTTTAAAATCCCTAAGAGCCTGCCTGCCAATTCTAATTATCCTCTTCATATTAATGGAATTTACTCCACCTTGTCTTGGTCTAAATGTTATTGGCATATACTCTACTTTCAGCTTTTTTCTTGCATAGATTACGGATATTAAGACATTGGATAAATTGTATTCATCAGGTACTAAATGAATTTGCTCCTTCAAGGTTGAAGCCTTCATCAATCTAAATGGGGTATTGGCATCTTTTATGTTTACATGAAAACAAAATCTAAGAACTAATTTTAGAGTTTTAGTTACAAACACTCGGGAAAATCCGTCTTGCCTGCCCTTTCGATGTCCTATAACCATGTCCGCTTCCTGTCTTTTTTCCCAAAAAGACCAAAATTCTTCCGGCAGTGTCTGTCCGTCAGAATCTGTCTGAAATATGTAATCTGCTCCTTCTTTTATGGCATATTTATAACCATAAAGAATAGTTGCCCCATGGCCCCCATTGGCTTTAGTAATAGCTTCTAAGGCCTCTAGCTTATCAGCCTGCTCTTTAATAATAGAGTATGTCATATCCTTGCTTCCGTCATCAATAATAACTAATCTGCTGCCATTTCCAATTTTGTCTACTATAGGATACCAATCATTAATTACTGCCTTAATATTTTCTTCTTCATTATAGGCAGGAATTACAATATATAATTTATCCATCCTTATCCTTCTCCTTATGGTGTCTGACACCATAATTTCAGTGCCAGACACTAATTAAATTATCTAACATTATTACTTAATTCCTTAAATACATCTATAGCTCTTCTAACTACGGCATCCATATTATAATAGCGATATTCAGCTAAACGTCCTAAGAAGATTACATTAGTTTCCTTTTTCATCTCCTCTTCATACAGGGCAAATTGAGCCTTACAATCCTTAGTAGGAAAAGGATAATAAGGTTCTCCTTCTGCACAAGGAAACTCCTTACATATTGTTGTTTTATTATGTTTCTGCCAAGTAAGCTTTTTAAACTCTGTAATTCTGGTATAGTCATAATCATTGGGGTAATTTACAACAGGAGCTTCTTGATATTCTTCCAAATCAAAGGTTTCAAATTCAAATCTTATGCTACGGTATGCCAATTTTCCATGCTTATAATTATAGAACTCATCAGTAGGACCTGTATAGATTAGATAATCATAATCTATCTGATCCATAACTTCTTTATAATCGGTATTTAGCATAATCTTTATATTCTTGTTGGCAACCATATTCTCACACATCTTGGTATAACCGTGACTTGGCATACCTTGATACTTGTCAGCAAAATATCTGGTATCACGATTTAGACGAATAGGAATCCTTGATATTACAGAAGTATCCAGTTGGCCTGGGTCTACACCCCATTGTTTCTTAGTATAGGTTTCAAATATCTTTTCATAGATATCTTGTCCTACTTTACTTAAGGCCACATCCTTACTGGTTTTAACCTCTTTAATATCCTCTGCCTGCTGTTTTAAGAACTCCTCCACCTGGAAACAATCTAGATTAAGATTATATAGCTTATTGATAGTCTCTACCGTAATAGGCATGGGAACCAAATTACCGTCCACATAAGTAAGCACCCTGTGCCAGAAATCATTCCATTTAGTAAATTTTGATAGATATAAATATACCTCCCTGTCATTGGTATGGAATATATGAGGTCCATAATTATGAATTAGAATACCTTCATTATTGTAGGAATCATATACATTTCCTCCTATATGACCTCTTTTTTCAATTACTAACACTTTTTCATTAAGTTCATTTGCTATCCTTTCGGCTACAGTAAGCCCTGCCAGTCCGGCACCTACAATTACATACTTAAATTTCATTTTTACATCCTCTCTTTATCAAATATTTTCTTTATCTATTGTATATCAGTCTCTAAGACTTTTGTATCAAAAATAGACATCTTCCATTCATCATATCCACTTTCATATACACATTTATAAGTAGCACGGATATTTTCTTCATTCAGATTATACTCACTGCTAATACGGTTGTCATAATCTACTACAATATACCTGATATTATTCTCCTTTACCAAAGTATCTAGCTCCTTAGGAGTCTTAGCCTCATAGATTTTTTTAACGATTAAATCACGGTAGTCCGTATCATATCCTGCTGACCAAGCATAATATTGATGTCCCTGATAAAGCATAGCACCGCCAAATACCAGCTGATTAATAGTATAAGGAGCAGTAAGGAAAATATCTTTAGAATCACTATTATCCCTTACAAATTGAGTTAAGGGATCCTTCATATTTAATACTATTTTCCCCATTCTAGAATTCTTTTTAAGTACCGTAGTAAAATCATATATACCGGTAATTGTCATCATTATAATAATAATTCCGGCTGCAATAGTATAAACCAATTCCTTTTTTTCACACATTCTATTAACTAAATAAGCCCCAAAGATTCCCAAAAGAATACAGCTTATCATTATGAATTTGTGGTTAACCGTAACATCCACAGTTAAGGAAACGGTAAAGGCAAAAATCAAAGGAGCTAAAAAAGCCAAAATCAAATATCTGTCTATCCATTTTCCGATTATAAAGGCTGCTATTATTACAAGGGGTAAAATACCAAGAAGCCTGTCTAAGTAATCTATGGATCCAAATATAGTCTTATTTTCTGCAATAAAACCAAATAAAAATTTTGGCGATACAGCTTGGCCGGATATAAAACTCCTACTTTGTAAGATTGACAATATAAGGGTTATAAGTGCTGTAATCAAGAATTCTAACCTATGCTTAGAAAATATAGCTATTACAAATAAAACAAGTAAGCAGCCTATAACTGCTGAACCATGAAAAAAGGACAGGCTACCAAGAAGCAGGCCTAAGGCTATTGGATATCTAATACTTTTAAACTCCCAGCTTTCCCTTGAAAAGAAAATTTTCTTAAAAGAAAATTTATCTTCCTTAATTGTCTCAAACATCCGGTAAAGATGAGGAATAAACAAAATCAGTACAAAAAACATTACTGATATACCAAAAGCCAAATGCCTTTGATTACAATATACATTCAAATTCCATAAACCCCAATCCTCATGGGGGGTATCACCTATAAACTCTGTATTTTCCCACAAGGCCTTCCATATATTTACACCCTTGGGAAGCTTTGAAATATAAGTAAAAAATGCCTTTGAACTTCTAAAAGCAAAAAATACACAGGATAAAACTCCTGATAAGATTCTTCCTGTAATCTTTAAGGCAAGAACATATATTAATGAAAAAGCACTTACAAAACTTATTATGCTTGGAATATTAAAGGCATAGTCAATTCTAAGTCCAAGAAACTCTAAATTTCCCACCATAAATTGAAACATAAAATGGTACTTTATATCCTCCCCTGCAAAATGGGAGTAGGATGTAGGAAAATTATTGCCATATGAAAAGGATCTTATCATACCTATATGGGGGGAAAAATCACTAAATACAGTTACTCCTATATATAAGCTTTCATCCTTTACATAAAAGGTTGACCACATAAGAATAGCTCCCAGCAAGATAATGCCCCCAAGAAGCAGACCTTCTTTTATTCTAGTTTTAGAATCCTTACATACCAACAGCTTTTCATCATCTAAAGTATTATTCTTTATTCTTTTAATATAAAAGGTGATTCCCCAAAACAGCAAGGCCATAGGTAATATTATGGCATTTGCAATTGTTAAGGGTGAGGCTGTATTTCTGGCCAGGAAGCCTATAAGATAGACTAGCCAAGTTATTGAAAGGACACCGGATACAAACCAGGCCGGTAATAATAACAAATACGGACTTAAATATATATTTTTATTATCATATGTCCTACAGGTAAAATTATAAATACCTGGAAAAGCATAGGTACAAATAGCCCAACCCACACCAAAACAAAGTAGGAGATATATTATACCTAGCATTTTTTATCACCGCCTCTTATATAATCCGATATAAGATATCTTGGCCTTGACTTAACCTCTTGATAAATCTTAGTAAGATAGATACCTATAATGCCAAGGCTGGTCATTATGGCACTTCCTATAATCAGTAATAATAATATCACAGTTGTAAAACCATCGCTTGCTTTACCGGAAAATTTCATAAAGAGAGTCTGTATTCCCAAAATTAAAGCACCGATAAACATAATAATCCCCATAAGTGTTATGCAATGTAGAGGTACGGATGTATAGGAAGTAATTGCACTTATGGCCAATTTGATAAGACGAAGTAAGGACCATTTGCTGCTACCATTAACCCTTTCTTCTACATCAAATTCAATTTCCTTTCTATCAAATCCCAACCAAGCGGACATCCCCCGAAAGAATATGGCCCGCTCAGGCAGCTCTTTCCAGGCTTCCACCACTTTACGATCCAATAGTTTAAAATCAGAGGCCTGTCCCAGATTAATTTCAGAAGATTTATAAATTATATAATAAAAAAATTTGGCACATACTCTGTATAAAAATTTTTCTTTTCCTCTGGAGTGTTTTATCCCTTCTACAAGATCATAACCTTCAAGCCAAGCGCTAACCATCTCAGGAATAAGGCCGGGTGGATGCTGTAAATCAGCATCCATAACTAATACCATATCACCTTTGGCATATTCCAAACCGGCGCAAAGGGCCGATTCTTTACCAAAATTTCTGCTAAGCCGAATAATTAATATATGATCATTGTCTTTTGCAAGGTTTTTTAATTCTTCCCAGGTATTATCTTTTGAACCGTCATCAACCAGAACAAATTCATAGACTAAATTATCTTCTATCAATACATTTTCAATTGTTTTTATAGAACTTTTTATATGACTTTCCTCTTGATATATGGGAATTACTATGGATAATAATGCATTTTTAGTTCTGGTCTTCTTTGTTATTTTATCTATAGTTATCATCGGATACCCTCTTTTTCATTCCTATGGCTGACTTGTACTTATGGACTAATCCCGCATCATTATTATAGTTAGTATAGCACAAAATTACTGGAATATAAAGTAAAAATAGGCATATAATATTATAATGTGCTGCTTCTTTGATATAGTATCTTATCCTCTAGATATGGATTTTCCCTAAATATTTTATCAACTTCTTCATCACTGAGGCTCTTTGCCGCTTCTGCAGCCAGCTTTAATATGGCTGCGTCTGTATAGATATTTCCTATCTTAAAATCCAAATCTCCGCTTTGTCTTACTCCAAATAAATCACCGGGACCACGAAGTTTTAAATCTTCCTCAGCTATATAAAATCCGTCATTGGATTTATTTAATATCTCCAACCGTTCTTTAGCCACTTTACTTTCGCTTCCACATACAAAGATACAATAAGATTGATGTTCACCACGGCCTACCCGGCCCCTTAATTGATGCAGTTGTGCAAGGCCAAATCTCTCGGAATTTTCCACCATCATTACAGTGGCATTAGGCACATTAACCCCCACCTCCACCACCGTGGTAGATACCAGCACTTGAATTTCACCCTCTGCAAATCTTTCCATAATATCATTCTTTTCTTTGGGCTTCATCTTACCGTGAAGATATTCTACACAGATATCGGGGGACAGGGCCTCCTTTAACTGCTGGGTATAATCTATTACATTTTCAGCTTCTATCTGCTCATTTTCTTCTACCATGGGGCATATAACATAGGCCTGCCTTCCCAAGGCTACCTGTTTTTCTATAAAACGGTAAGCATTGGGTCTATAAGAGGTATTTACCACACAATTTTTTATAGGAAGCCTTCTTGCCGGTAACTGATTTATTATTGATATATCAAGATCTCCATATAGTATAATAGCCAAAGTTCTGGGAATTGGTGTAGCACTCATAACCAGTACATGAGGTTTCTTCCCCTTGGTCATTAATTCTTCCCTTTGCTTAACACCAAAGCGATGCTGCTCATCGGTAATTACCAAGCCTAACTTATCATATACTACCTTTTCCTGAATTAAGGCATGGGTACCTACTATAATATCCAACTTATGCTCTTTTATCAGTTCATAAGCTTCTCTTTTTTCTTTGGCTGTCATTGATCCGGTCAGCAAACCTACTGACACTCCAAAGTTCGAAAGCAAGTCATAAATTGATTTATAATGCTGTTTTGCCAGTACCTCCGTTGGAACCATAATACAGGCCTGATATCCGTTTTTAACTGCCATAAGCAGAGCAAGAACAGCAAGTATAGTCTTTCCGGAGCCCACATCTCCCTGTATAAGACGATTCATAGCAAAATTTGATGTCATATCCTTTTTAATTTCATCCCATGCAGATAGCTGAGCCTTAGTAAGCCTGTAGGGCAAGGTTTTAATCAGCTCTTCACATTCTAGCCTTTCTTCCATGGGGTAATCTGTAAGCTGATCTGACTTAGTCACTCGCATCCTTCTTATGGCAAGTGAATAGAGAAAAAACTCATCAAAAGCCAGCCGCTCCCTGGCTTTTTGCATACTAGTTTTATCTTTGGGAAAATGTATTTCCTTTAAGGCCTTTGTCCGATCCATCAAGGAATATTCTTTGCAAATTTTTCTGGGAATATAATCCTTGGCAAACTCCAGATTATTATGTACCTGCTCCATGGATTTTATAATAAGATTATTGGTAATTCCCTCTGTTAAGGGATAGATTGGCCGAAGTACCTTTAATAATTTAAAGTAATCATTCTTATTATAATAAATCTGAGGCTGTTCCATAACTAAGCCGCTACTTCCCCTTTTTACCTTACCTCTAAATAAATATCGACTTCCCATCCCAAGCTTTTTCATAAGAAAGGGCATATTAAACCAGGTTATTAATAATGAACCGGAATTATCCCGCACTCTTACATTTAGTATCTGCAAATGTCTCACCCGCTTTAGACGAGGTGACATTGTCAAAGAAGCCTCTATAGTAGCCATCTCCCCTTCTCTAACCTGAGAAATGGGTATTGGCATAGTAAACTCCTCATAACCCCTTGGATAATGCTCCAAAAGATCTTGTACAGTCTCAATGCCAATTCTTTCAAATGCCTTCTTTGTTTTTTCTCCTACTCCTTTTATTTTATCAATACTATCATTATAGTCCAATTTCTTCACTCCAATATTAAACTAAACTTCATAGATATTATTCTTTCTGCAATTTTATTTCTATTATAAGTCATTAGGGCCAATTGTTAAAGGTTAAATAAGATGAAAGATGTCCTTATTCTTATAAATTTTAAAAAATATATTGACAAATAAAAAAACATATAATACTATATTATTGTATTAAGCGTCTAATACATTAATGCAGTAATACAATAATACAACTAAATCCAATTATTTATTCTTTCCCGAATGAAAGGAGCAGTGAACATGCAGTGGGAACTTAACACAGATAAACCTGTGTATTTGCAACTGATGGAATATATTAAGGCTGATATCATTACGGGAGTATATAAGCCCGGTGACAAACTTCCCTCAGTCAGAGAATTAGCCGCCCAAGCCACGGTAAATCCCAATACAATGCAAAGAGCCTTTGCAGAACTAGAACGGGAGGGACTGGTTTATTCTAACCGTACCACCGGCAGATTTATTACTTCTGATGAAGAATTAATAAATCAATTAAAAAAGCAATACATTACAGGAATTATAGAGGACTTTTTAGAAAAAATGGAACAACTGGGTTTAGACCTAGATGAAATAATTTCATATGTTACTAAGATTTCACAAAACAATAAAAAATAGCGTATTACGCAGAAGGAGTAAAGTATGAGTGTAGTATTAGAATGTCGTTCGCTTACCAAAAAATTCAATACAATCACTGCCCTTTCTGATATTAACCTTACCTTAGAAAGGGGAAAAATAATCGGACTTCTAGGTCCTAACGGCAGTGGTAAAACCACCTTAATTAAACTAATTAATGGCTTATTAAAGCCCACATCAGGCAGCATAGAGATAGCAGGTATGGCTCCGGGAGTAGAAAGTAAAAAAATTGTATCTTATCTTCCTGAAAGAACATATTTGCCTGACTGGATGAAAGTATCCCAAGCAATACAGTTTTTTAGTGATTTTTATGGGGATTTTGATACAGAACGGGCATATGATATGTTAAAACGCCTTAACCTTGACCCAAATAGAAGATTAAAGAGCCTATCAAAGGGTACAAAAGAAAAAGTGCAGCTTATTCTTGTTATGAGCCGCCGTGCTGATTTGTATTGTTTGGATGAACCTATAGGTGGAGTTGATCCTGCTGCTAGGGATTATATCCTTAATACCATTATAACCAATTATAATGATAACTCCACAATAATCATATCTACCCATCTTATAGCAGATATTGAAAAAATACTGGATGAGGTAATCTTTATCAAAGAGGGTAATTTAAATCTTCACTCCAGTGTCGATGCTATCCGTGAAAAGGAAGGCAAATCTATAGACTCACTATTCAGGGAGGTATTTAAATGTTAAGAAAATTAATAAAACATGATCTTATTGCTACCGGTAGATATCTTTTACCCTTATATGGCATAATGCTTGTTCTATCTTTAGTAAATCGCATTTTATCAGCTATAGACATTTATGCCGGTTACTTTGAAATTATAAAAATACTTATGATGTTTGCCTATGGTATATCAGTTGTAGCATCGATTATTGTAACATTTGTATTTATGATACTCAGATTTTATAAGAATTTGTTAACCGACGAAGGTTATCTTATGTTTACCTTACCTGCAAAACCCTCACAATTAATTAACTCTAAATTGCTTGTATCACTACTTTGGAACATAATGAGTATTATAGTGGTTATTTGTTCCTTACTAATTCTATTTTTAACCTCTAAAAGAATTGACCTTATTCATTCGACATTGGATAATATATTTACATCACTAAAAAGTGAATTTGGTACTAATAGGACTACTTTAATAATGATTGAGCTTATATTATTAGTTATTATCAGCATAATACAACAAACCCTTCTTATTTATGTTTCTATAGCAATAGGTCACCTGGTCAATGGTCATAAGGTTTTAGCTTCCTTCGTAGCCTATTTTGCCATAAATACAATATTGCAAACAGTAATGACCGCTATCCTATTGATTGGAGGATATGTAACTGATGTAGCTGATATCAATATTAATATTATAGACCTTCCACAATATGCAATTGCATTTAGTTTGATTGTTTCAAGCATATTTAGTACTTTATATTACTTAATAACAAATTATATCTTCAATAAAAAGTTAAACCTTGAGTAAGGCTAAATCTACTATAAGGAGTAATCTATATAAGGAGTAATCTATATAAGGCTGCCGGCATGAATATCCTTAAACTATAAAGACATTCATGTTGGCAGCCTCTTTATTATTTTCAATATTATTATCGTAATCTTCTGTCTTCAAATCGGCTCATTTGCCTTAGACAATATATTAATTCATGTAATCTTTGATCTAGGGTTCCTTCTTCAATAGTACAATCTAAGGATACTGCCATATCATTTATCAGTCTATCATCAATGGCATTAAGATTTGTTGTAACAACCTCAAGTTTTTTACTATAGCTTTCTGCATCAAGGAAGCTCATTAATATATCATTTACAGCTTCCCCTTCCTCTTTATCTTCATCAGCTATGGATTTAGTTTCTGCAGTATCTACTTTGATATTTTGATTTTGAATCTCTTCTAGAAATTTTGTCATAGGAAGTACATATGTATTAAAGTCGCCATGTAGTTCTTGGTAAATTACCATACTCTCAGATGTCTCTTTATGAGTTGCAATAGTTATAACCTGATAGGGCTTATTATTTTCAAAATGAAAAATTTCACCCGGCCTTGGAGTCATTTCCATATCTGTCCATCCTCCTTATACTTTCCATGGTTTATAATAAAAGTGGTTCGTAATATCGAACCACTTAGCTTAATATGCTTTATTCTACGGATAATAGATAGTAATAAATCGGTTGTCCCCCGTAATGAACTTCCACATCCAAATCAGGATATAAATTTACCAGTTCATCGCATATTTCATCGGCTTCCTCATCAGTAACTCCTACACCATAATATAGGCTGATTAATTCTGACTCATCATCTACTAGGCTACTTATCAATTCAATAGTTGTCTTTTTTATATCGTCACCAACACAGTGAATTGTCTTATCTCCAAGTCCCATAATATTGCCTTGCTTAATTTCCCTGCCGTCGATTACAGTATCTCTTATGGCATAGGTTACTTGACCGGATTTTACCCGGTTCATTTCCTCAGTCATTCTCTCGGCATTTTCCTCCGGAGATTTATCATAAACAAAATTAATAATGGCCGTAATTCCTTGAGGCACTGTCTTTGAAGGAATTACAATAATATTTTTATCTTCAGTAAGATGCTTTGCCTGTTCAGCAGTAAGGATTATATTACTATTATTAGGCAAAATAAAGATATTATCTGCATTTACCTGATCAATTGCATTAAGCATATCTTCCGTACTGGGATTCATGGTCTGGCCGCCTTCAATTATATAATCTACCCCCAGGCCGGTAAAAATCTCATCTAAGCCTTCACCCATTGAAACTGCAATAAATCCTGCTTTCTTTCTGGGCTTTTCTTCTACGGGCTTATTTGTATCATCCTTAGCTGCCATGTCAGCTTCATTAGCGGCTTTTTGAGCATCTTTTATTACTTTTTCATTATGCTCTTCCCGCATATTATCTATCTTCATGTTGGTTAGTGATCCATACGTTAACGCCTTTTGTATTGCCAAACCCGGGTCGTTCGTATGTACATGTACTTTTACAATGTCTTCATCCGATACGACCACAATGGAATCACCAATTGATTCTAAATAACTCTTAAACTCTTGTTCTGTACCTAAATTATATTCCTTTTCTACCATGATTATAAACTCGGTACAATAACCGAATTTAATATCTTCTTGGGCAACTCTTTCTATATTAATGCCTGTTACTGATTTTTCCTCTATATTAGTAGCCACAGGTGTTATTTCTTTTCCAAGAAGTGCAGCATATGCACCTTTAACAATTTCCAATAGTCCCTGACCACCGGAATCTACAACTTGGGCTTCTTTAAGTACCGGTAGCATATCAGGGGTCCGGGCTAAAACATCTTCCATATGAGCAATTACTTCCTGACAGAAATAAACCAAATCATCGGTTTTTAGTGCCAGCTCCGCAGCTTTTTCGGCAGCACCTCTGGCAACAGTCAAGATAGTTCCTTCCTTTGGCTTCATAACAGCCCTGTATGCGGTTTCTACAGCCTTTTTAAGACCGTTGGTTATAACAGCAACATTAAGTTCATCATAATTTCTTATCTCTTTGGTAAAGCCCCGGAATAATTGTGATAGGATAACTCCGGAATTACCTCTGGCTCCGCGAAGAGAACCTCCGGAAATTGCCTTAGACAATTCCTCTATGGAAGGATTATTCAGACTATTTACTTCCTTAACAGCGGCCATGATAGTCAAGGTCATATTGGTACCGGTATCTCCATCAGGTACTGGGAATACATTAAGTTCGTTAATATATTCCTTCTTCGCTTCTATACATGCAGCTCCGGCAAGAAACATTTTCTTAAATGTTTTTGCATCTATCGTTTTAACAATCACTGATTTTTCCTCCTTAAATGCGGTCATTCCCAGGTCAGTCTATAACCCTGACTCCTTCAACGAATATATTTATTTTCTTTACCTCAAGTCCCGAGAATTCTTCCACATTATATTTAACATTACTGATCAGATTATCAGCAACCGCAGAAATACTAACCCCATAGGAGACAATAATATGCAGGTCAATCGTGATCTTATTATCTTCAATGGTTACATTTACTCCATGGCTTAAATTATCCTTTTTTAACAGCTTTACGATGCCGTCCTTCATATTAATAGAAGCCATACCTACAACACCAAAGCATTCTACAGCAGAAGCTCCGGCATATTTTGCTAATACTTCATTTTCAATTAAAATTTCACCAATATCCGTACTCATATGTCCTTTCATATTAACCTCCATTTCTGCGCTGAATAATACTCCCTTTTGAATTTTCCTCACAGGCTTGTATTAGTAGCGCATACACAAACCTGTAATCTATTATTAATATTATAACCAATTAATAGCCAATAAGGCAATTAACCTTCTGTGTAAAAATGAGATAACATAACAGTTTCTTGCATAATATATATTACTATGAATATTTGGCGGAAGTGAATTATATGAAGAGAATGATTGGTTTTATCTTATTCTGGATTGCCATTGGAATGACAATTATGCTGTTTATTACAAATGGAATATTGGCTATACTTATTATTATACTCTGTTTATTATTGGGTTATAATTTATTTTGCAGTTAAATTTTATTAAAAATTTACAATAACAAAATCGGGTGCCAAGTCCTCCTGACACCCATCATGTTTTGTTTATGCGCGTTCTACTTTACCGGATCTAAGACAGGAAGTACAAACATACATTTTCTTTGCTGCTCCGTTAACTTTTACCTTAACAGACTTTATATTGGCTTTCCACATCTTATTTGATCTTCTATGAGAATGACTCACAGCGATTCCAAAGTGAGCACCTTTATCACACACTGCACATTTTGCCATTAGAAGCACCTCCTTAGGTATGATTTAGACCCGAATGGCCTTACAAACACATTTATTCTATCAGAATATCAATTATATTGCAAGTTATTTTTTAGTCTACTAACTTGAGTTTCACCAATTACAATAATGCCAGACTTAGCCAATAAGTCTGCTGTAAGGCCGTTTGCCTTTATCAGATTTCCTGAAAATGTTCCATCGTATATTGCTCCATAACCACAGGAGGGACTTTTCTCTTTTAAGATGGCATATCGGCACTTATATAGCTTGGCCAGCTTTAAAGTTTCTTCTGCCCCTTTCTCAAAGAAAGCTGTAACATCCTCTCCTAGGCTGTTAATAACCTTAATACCGATTCTTTCTGCCGGCTTACGGGGTGTACCTAATCCTCCAAGAATTTCAGGACATACCGGTATTAAATTATAGTTCTCCATCAGGCTTTCTATACCATCTAGCTTAATTTCTTTTCCATCATACCTACAATACAGTCCTAATAAACAAGCACTTATTAAAATATTCTCTTTTCTAGTACCAGAATGAGTCATCGCTCTTTTCTTCCCTGGTTTCCTTTATTTTCTCATCTAGATTATCTACATTATCTGTATTATCTGTATCAGTGTTTTTCTTGCAATTTTTGCCGGCAAATTTATTAATCATATCAGGTACCATATCAAGAAGTTTACTTATACTGTCTTTTTCTTTTACATTTACTACCTTTGATGTACCGTTTTGAATTACCAGCACTGAACTGGGAGTGATTTTTCCACCCAGACCACCCCCTGCATTATTTTTATTATCTCCTGCAAAAGCGCCGGCACCAACACCAAAACTTACCTCAACTAAAGGTAAAATAATTGTACCGTCATCAAATTTTACCGCATCTCCAACCACGGTTTTAGTAGTTAAAAAGTTATCCATACCTCTAAATAGTGATTCTACTGTCGCGTTGAAATTGTTATCAGACATTATAACGCCTCCTTTAAAAGTTGATAATTCATCTTTAATTCTTTAAACCTCTTATCCAATAATAGTTTAATGATTATTATTAATAGTGTCCATAATCTTATTCTGCCTTTAGCATATAGACTACCTTTAAAAATTTTGTTTTCAAAATCCGGGGTAATCTCTATATTCTCTCCATATATACTGTATAAAATCCCGATTAATCCCAGTGTCTGCCCGGTACTGCAAGGATCTCCGGTTCCGAATATCAACTTTGCTTTAAGCCTAGTAGGCTTAATATGATTAAATATTTTCTTTAAACTGCCAAGAATAAAGCGAAAACCTTCTTTATTAATATCATCTTTTATAAATTCAAGTATTAAGGTCAGCTTATTCCTGATATTTAGAAATTTTTTTACTATTACTTTTATTTTATTCTTTATATTTTTAAATAAAGAAATAAATTTTAACTTTATTTTCTTAAAGAATGAAGTAGAAAAAGATTTATCACCATAACTATGGCTAGTATTAGTATTAATCTTTATTTTATCTATCTTTTCTTCATTAATCTTCTCTTTGGGTTTATGAAAATCTTCTCTTTCATAAATATCATTTTTTTTAATTATATCTTTCTTTATTGTTTCCTTACTTATATTATTAATTGTTTTTTTTGCAGATTTATTTGAATCATAAACCAGTATTCCAAAAACTCTAATCCATACTCTTTTATTATCATCCGATATAAAAACTTTGGCATGCACTAAACGAAGAAGCCAAGAAACACTCCCATCTAGCTTAAATACACCATCATGTTCTATACCTACCCTATAACGGATAGGAACAAATAAAACAACCGTTATGATAAAAATAAGCATTCCAATCAAAGCCAAGAAAATAAGTCCTATTATTTTTAATATTGTTAAAATTACGGATATCATAGTCTATCCACCAACCGCCTATTCTATAAAAGCATTCCCTATGTAAAATATTCTCTTACGTTAAATGCACCGGTTTCATTATATACTTCCATTATCATATCCTCAACTAAACTAATTGCTTCATCCCTGCCTTTAGCCAGGCCCACAATTCTAATATCCCTTTTTTGATAATAAGGAAATAAAAGCTCATTTGCTTCCATAATATCAAAGAGATTACCGGGCTGAGAGGCAATTGCTATGCAATATACATTAAAGGTTATATTCCTATTATTAATAGCAGTTATGGTCTTGTCCTTTTTTTTCTTCATCTTATCGCCAATATATAATTTTGACGCCCATTTTATCATCCGGATACCTCCAAGCTAAAAGCATATATTACGGCCCTTAATGATTATATTATTCCACAAATTACCACCGGTAATACAAGATATTTAATCACAGTGAAATTAATAATTCATCATCTCATTAATAATCTCAATACATGCATACTTCTCGGCCAAATCAGAGCATTTATTAAGTGAATAAAGGACATAATCCATAACCTCGGAATGGTTTTTAAAAAATACGGGCAGTTTATTTAATGTATTGGCCATAATAGCCCTCATAATCATACGGTCACAATTTTGAAATTTAGCTGATAAATCATCTTTAAGCTTATCTACTTCTTTTTGAAGCCTTTCTTTATCTATGGTCTTATATGATTTTTCCTTATGCAAGTCTATAAATAGGCTGCCTGATAAAAGGTCTCTGCAAAGAAGTAAGGTATTTAACAACTTATCAGCCATCATAGCTTCTACTAAATTTCTATGTTTATCACTAATATGATATAAGGCATCCTCTAAGCTTATTAAGTCATACTCTGCTTCCTCTTGGAAACCCTCTAATAATTCAAAACTATTAAGTGTTTCCCTAGAAAGATCATCCTCCCTGCCGCCGGTAAATGCAAGGTTTATATATCGGATAATAGAAAAAGCCGCTTCTTCTTTCTCCTTATTTCCTGCTTCACATAAGCCTACATAGGGATTACAGATTAAAATTGTGTAAACATCATTAACAATTCCCATCAGGATATAATATGCGGTTGTTTCCCTCTCTAGAAACAATCCGGCTGTATAAATTAAGTCAATAGCCCCTTCATATTCTTCCTTAGTAATGTTTTTAAAGTTAATTTTTTCAAGATTAAGTTTCATCTCCCATAGATTGGGATATGTATCTTTTTCATCATCAATAAAATCAAGGATGGCAGAGCTTCTTACCATATAGATATAAGTTTCAAAAACATCCTCTTGGACTCCTAAAAGCTCATATAAACCATCTTCCAAATAATCAAAGTATTTTTGCTTGGTAATACGGATAGGTAATTGCCCGATTATCTCTTTAATCATTTCATTTATTTGTAGATTATCCTCGGAATTAAAGATGAAACGTAATACATCCTTAGCATACTCTTCATCATCTTCTAGCTGCTCCATCTCTTTAAATCTATACTCTACACGGTTTAGGGCATATTCATATATCTGAAATAAATCCGTATAGGATGTAAGGAGGTTCATCCTAGCTATAATCTTGTTACGAATTTCATCCAGTTCCTCTACCCATTCTTCCAACTCTTTACCGCTAATATTTTTTAAAGCTGTATCTGATATAAGTTTATTTATTTTACTTAAGGAGTCCAGTAACTGGCTACTCCATTGTTCTTTCTCATCACAATACATCTCATAATAAGTATAATAATCTAAGGCCAGCCTTACAGCTGAATAAGTGTGATAATTATCTGCCACCAAGTTAAAAAAGTTTGGTATGTTTTCCTGTAAATTTTTATTTCTTATAATATCTTTATATAAGCTTTTTAACTTCTTACTCATTAATTATCCATCCTGTCATTTGAATTTTAATATTCTACTTATCTTGTATATTATATCAATAACTAATAAAATAAACCAGTTATTTAACATAATTTTAACATTACTTCCCTAAACTACCATAAAACATCTATATATTTTAATAAGTTAGTGCCTATTACAAATTATAATAAGCACTAACTTTATTATTCTATATCAACTTGTCCCTTTACTAATTATTTTTTACATGTTCATGGGTATATAGATGATCCATACAGTACTCATAGTTACCCTCACATTTAGAACAGAATCTAAATTCTAAATCATCATTATCAAGTTCTGTTCTTCCACAAACAGCGCATTTATGTCTTGTAATTACTGTTTTTCCTCTAAACTCAACAACATTGCCTGATTTCATACCTTCCTTCATCTGCCTGCGAAATCTAGCTTTACGCTCAAACTCCCTAGGTGATATTCTTTGAAAATCCCTGGTGCAAAGAAAGAATATAAAGAAATTAGCTAAGGATACCACAATAGGAATTATTCCCAGGTAAAACTTGTTAACTATTAAATTATAAATATCTTTTAAATAAATTGCTCCACTAATCCAAGCAAAATATTTAGCCTTTAAGGGAATTATAAAATATAATAAAAACTGTGTATTAGGATAAATTGCTGCATAGGCAAAAAACATCGAACTATATATAATATCTAAGGGTGGTGAGATAAACATTGATGATAAAAGCAACATAAAATCTCCTAATATATTAACTCTATATATCCCATAAACTATAAAAGCAGCTATTATGTTAAAGAATACTGCAGAAAAGAAATATAGGTTTAGTCTAAAAGATCCCCATACACTTTCCAATGAGTTTCCTATCAAATAAAATACATACATCCTTATTATTAAAAACAAGACATCTGTAAAAGAACCTATAGTACCTACCGGAATTAAAAAAGTAACTAATCTCCATACTTGTCCTTTTAGAACCTGATCAACTTCCAATCCAAGATACATATATGCAAAAGGATAAAAAGTGTATATAATCGCTCCAACTACATATAAAGATACCACATATTTCATAAGGTTTGGAATAGCATATTTGCTTAATTTCCTTTCCAATAACCTAAAAAACTTCATCCATAACACCTGTGCCTTTCATATAAGATTAAAAGCTTTATCATATAAATAAAATTACAACTTTTATTATATTGTTTTATATTTCCTTTGTCAAACAAAACTATTAAGCTTATTAATTGGCATAAGTACTAAAAAAACTGTTTCAAAATATTTAGCAGCTTATTTTGAAACAGCCTTAATTTATATTTTCTTATTGACTTTTAATCATTTATAGGCAGCAAAATAGTTGTCCCCGGCATCAACATAATAGAATCAATATCATTTGCTTCCATCAAATCCCCCAGATTTATCCCCTTCTTTTCTATAATGCTTCCTAAGGTATCCCCTTCCTCCACTATATATCTTGTGAAATCATTATATTTGTTCTGCGGTACACAGGGTAGGCAAATAACATCACCGATACTAAGATTATATACATTGATATATGGATTAGCCATTATAATTGCCTCTATATCCACATTATATCTTCTGCTTATGGAATATAAGGTATCCCCTTTTTTAATTTCATAATAGATGCAAAACAATTTGATCTCCTTCCCGGTCATGAATAGATTACTACATTGATTAATTCTATTATATTCATTATTTGTATAAATGGGATTATATTACTTGCAAATTGTTATACATAAAGCAACAAATGGTAGAATAAATAGCAAAATTGCGACTTATACATATCATATTATTAATATATTTACAGATTAAAATAATAATTTTTTAGAAGTATTTTACCGTTTCTTATAGTTTATATAATAATTACGATGTTGAACTTAATAATTTTGTATCGTATAATATAGAAAGTCTATTTTGTGTTATTATGGTAACCACCCTTAGTCCATAGCAAGACATGTATGAGTAATGCATATATATGTATTGCTCATTTATCAAGTAAAATAAGGGTATTTATATAAGGAGTAAGTTATGATGAATAATAATTATTCTTTAGGTATCGATATTGGTTCAACGACAGTTAAAATTGTCCTTATGGATAATGAGAATGAAATCTTATTTTCCGACTATGAACGTCACTATGCCAATATCCAAGAAACATTGGCCAATCTAATAAATAAGTCCATTACTGCTTTAGGGGATTTAGATATAAAGCCGGTTATCACAGGTTCCGGCGGACTTTCAATCTCCAAGCATCTAGACGTTTTATTTGTCCAAGAGGTTATAGCAGTAGCAACTTCACTACAAAGTTATGCTCCTCATACAGATGTGGCCATAGAACTGGGCGGTGAAGATGCAAAGATAATTTATTTTACCAATGGTGTTGAACAAAGGATGAACGGCATATGTGCAGGAGGAACCGGATCTTTCATTGATCAGATGGCAAGTCTTCTTAAAACCGATGCTGCAGGTCTTAATGAATATGCAAAAGACTATAAGGCTATCTATCCCATAGCTGCCAGATGTGGTGTATTTGCCAAATCGGATATACAGCCCCTTATTAATGAAGGAGCTACAAAAGCTGACTTATCCGCTTCCATATTTCAAGCTGTGGTAAATCAGACTATCAGTGGACTTGCATGTGGTAAGCCAATCCGTGGAAATATCGCCTTTCTCGGTGGCCCCTTACATTTCCTTTCAGAACTAAGAAATGCTTTTATCCGTACCCTAAATCTTTCAGATGAGCAAATTATATCACCAAAAAATTCTCATCTGTTTGCAGCCATAGGTGCGGCCATGAATTCAAAAGAAGATAAAAGCACCAAGCTTTCGGCTCTTTATAAGAAACTATCCAAAGGAATCACCATGGAATTTGAAGTCCAGAGGATGCAGCCCTTATTTAAGGATGAAAATGAATATGAAGAATTCAAGAAAAAACACTCTGTACATACAGTGAAGAAAGGGAACATAAGAGAATATAAAGGCAATTGTTTTCTGGGAATTGATGCAGGATCAACTACAACTAAGGTGGCCTTGGTTTCAGAAGACGGAACTTTACTTTATTCATTCTATAGTAATAACAACGGAAGTCCTTTAAAAACCACCATAAAAGCCCTTAAGGAAATATACGAAATTCTGCCTAAAGATGTTAAAATTGTTCGCTCCTGTGCAACAGGTTACGGAGAAGCCCTAGTTAAGGCCGCCCTAGTACTTGACGAGGGAGAAGTAGAGACTGTAGCCCACTACCATGCCGCTGCCTTCTTCGAACCTGAGGTAGACTGTATCCTAGATATAGGCGGCCAGGATATGAAATGTATAAAAATCAAAAACCAAACCGTGGACAATGTTTTGTTAAATGAAGCTTGTTCTTCCGGCTGTGGTTCATTTATAGAGACCTTTGCCAAGTCCTTAAATTATGAGGTGGAGGATTTTGCAAGGCTTGCTCTCTTTGCAGAAAATCCCATTGATCTTGGAACCAGATGTACGGTATTTATGAATTCAAAGGTAAAGCAGGCACAAAAGGAAGGAGCAACTGTAGCTGATATATCTGCCGGCCTTGCTTATTCTGTTATAAAAAATGCTTTGTATAAGGTTATTAAAATTACTAATCCTAATGACTTGGGCAATAAAATGGTTGTCCAAGGGGGAACTTTCTATAATGATGCCGTACTTAGAAGCTTTGAGCTTATCTCCGGCTGCCAAGCTGTTCGTCCCGATATTGCCGGTATCATGGGAGCTTTCGGTGCCGCTCTTATAGCCAGAAAACACTATAAAGGCGGAGAAAGTACCATGCTTACCATAGATCAGATTAATGATCTTACATTCGAAACCTCTCTTGCCCGCTGTAAAAGATGTACTAATAACTGTTTGCTTACAATTAATAAATTTACCGGCGGCAGACGTTTTATCTCAGGTAACAGATGCGAACGGGGATTAGGCAAAGAAAAGAAGGAAGATAGTGTTCCCAACCTATTCGATTATAAAATGGAACGTTACTTTAATTATCCTACTCTTCCTAAGGATCAGGCTCCCCGGGGTACGGTAGGAATCCCCAGAGTCCTTAATATGTACGAAAACTATCCCTTCTGGCATACTTTTTTCACCAAGCTGGGATATCACATAGTTCTATCTCCTCCTTCTAGTAGGAAGATTTATGAGCTGGGTATTGAATCTATTCCCAGTGAATCAGAGTGCTATCCTGCAAAGCTGGCTCACGGCCATGTAGAGTGGCTAATTAAAGAGGGGGTAAAGTATATCTTTTATCCTTGTATTCCATATGAAAGGAAAGAGATAGCCGGGGCTAACAATCATTACAATTGCCCTATCGTTACCTCTTATCCAGAAAATATAAAAAATAATGTTGAAACCCTTAGGGACCCCTCATATGAATTTGCCAATGATTTTATTTCCTTCGAAAACGAAAGAATTTTAACTAATCGTTTAATAGAAATATTTACTAAAAAAGGAATAGATAAAGCTGAAATAAAAGAAGCAGCCAAATCTGCCTGGGAGGAACTAAACAAGGCAAGGGAAGATATTAAAAAGAAAGGGGAGGAAACCCTTAAATATCTTAAAGATAGCGGAAAAAGAGGAATCGTCCTTGCCGGCAGGCCATATCATATAGATCCGGAAATCCACCACGGCATTGCGGAAATGATTAACTCCTTTGACGTAGCTGTACTGACAGAGGATTCCGTATCTCATCTGGCCCAGGTAGACCGTCCTACAATCGTTGTTGATCAATGGATGTATCACTCCCGCCTCTACGCTGCTGCCTCATTTGTCCGTACTCAGCCTAACCTGGAACTGGTTCAGCTAAACTCCTTTGGCTGCGGCTTGGATGCGGTAACCACAGACCAGGTCCACGACATATTGTCAGCCTCCGGTAAAATATATACTGTTTTAAAAATCGACGAAGTAAATAACCTAGGTGCCGCAAGAATCCGTATTCGTTCCCTGCTTTCGGCAGTTAAAGAAAGAGAAAGTAAAAACTATCAGACTAAACTTGTATCATCAGCCTACCATAGGGCAATATTTACTGAAGAAATGAAGGATACTTATACCATCTTGGCACCCCAGATGTCTCCCATCCACTTTGAACTCTTAGAGCCTGCCCTAAGAAGCGGAGGCTATAATGTGGTGGTACTTCCCAATGACAACCGTAGTTCGGTAGACCTTGCCCTGCAATACGTCAATAATGACGCCTGCTATCCTTCCATGATGGTTGTAGGCCAGATTATGGACGCCCTTCTTTCAGGGAAATATGACATAAATAAAGTAGCCGTAATTATTACTCAGACCGGGGGAGGCTGTCGTGCCACCAACTATATAGGCTTTATACGAAGGGCCCTAGAGAAGGCCGGAATGTCCCATGTACCGGTTATCTCCCTAAGTGCATCAGGCTTGGAGAAAAATCCGGGACTAAAGATTACACCCAAGCTTCTTATTACAGCAATGGAAGCCCTGGTATACGGTGACATATTTATGCGTGTCCTATATAGAACCCGCCCCTATGAAAAGGTAAAAGGCTCTGCCAATGCTCTTCATGCAAAATGGCGTGACATCTGTATTAAGAGCCTTGAAAGGGGTAACTGGAGAGAATATAAAAGAAATATCAGAGGAATAATTAAGGATTTTGATAATCTACCCTTACATGAAGATTTAAAGAAACCAAAAGTAGGTGTTGTAGGTGAAATCCTTGTAAAATTCCTCCCTTCAGCCAATAATTATCTTGTAGAACTTCTAGAGGCAGAAGGGGCAGAAGCAGTTGTACCTGATTTACTGGATTTCTTTATGTATAGCGCATATAACCATAACTTTAAGGCAAAATACCTTGGTAAAAGTAAAAAAAGTGCCCATATTGCAAATACAGTTATCTGGGCTTTAGAACTACTTCGTAAGGAAGCAGTTAAGTCCTTTGAAAAGAGTAAGCGCTTTATTCCTCCGGTTCATATCAAGAAGCTGGCTGAATATGCTAAGGATGTAGTATCTATAGGTAACCAAACCGGTGAAGGTTGGTTCCTAACGGCAGAGATGTTAGAGCTTTTGCACCAGGGAGTATATAATATAGTATGTACCCAGCCCTTTGCCTGCCTGCCAAATCATATAGTAGGTAAAGGTGTAATAAAAGAACTAAGACGCCAGCATCCTGAAGCAAATATCGTAGCTATAGACTATGACCCCGGTGCCAGCGAGGTTAACCAACTAAATAGAATTAAACTTATGCTTTCTACCGCAATAAAAAATATGGAGGCATAAACAAATAAATATATAAACAACAATAATCCCCTACAATCCGATATGACCGGATAGCAGGGGATTAATTATTTATGTAAGTTATGTCTTTATATGTTTTCAATCTGCCAGTCTATAGGCTGAATGTTATTTTTCGCTAAAAATTCATTGGTTTTACTAAAAGGTTTACTTCCAAAAAATCCCCTGTAAGCCGATAAGGGACTAGGATGTGGAGCCTCCAATATAAGATGCTTTTTATTAGTAAGCATAACTTTTTTGCTCTGGGCCGGCCTTCCCCATAATATAAATACAATGGGCCTATCCTGTTCATTTACGGCTTTTATAACAGCGTCGGTAAACTGCTCCCATCCTTTTCCTTGATGGGAATATGCCTTATGGGCCCTAACTGTCAGTACTGTGTTTAGTAATAAAACTCCCTGCTTAGCCCACTTTTCCAAGCAACCGTTATTAGGAATATAACAGCCTAAATCATCATGAAGTTCCTTATAGATATTTACCAGGGAAGGTGGTATATCTACATGAGGTTTTACAGAAAAACATAGGCCATGGGCTTGGTTTTTGTTATGGTAAGGGTCTTGGCCGATAATAACTACCTTCACTTTACTTAAAGGAGTAAGATGAAAGGCATTAAATATATCATCTGCCTCAGGATATATAATATGTTTTCTATATTCATCTACTACAAATTTATATAATTCTCTATAGTAGGGTTTTTTAAACTCACTGGCAATAGCATCTAGCCAATCATTAGTAATTGCCCCCATCTTTATCACAGCCTCACATTTATACCTTTCTGATGAAGATATTGCTTTACTTCCATAATTTCTAATTCCCCATAATGGAATAAGGAAGCTGCCAAAACAGCATCTGCCTTGCCTATTAAAATGGCCTCATAAAAATGCTCTAACTTTCCGGCACCTCCTGAAGCAATAACCGGGACAGACACATTTTCAGAAATAAGCTTAGTTAATTCCAAGTCATAGCCATCCATGGTTCCGTCACAATCTAAGCTTGTTAAAAGAATTTCACCTGCACCAAGGTCTACGGCTTTTATGGCCCATTCCAGGGCATCCATGTTAGCATCTATACGACCGCCACTTTTTAGCACTGTCCAGCCTGAATTGTCAGCTTTTTTCTTTGCGTCAAGAGCCAGTACTATGCGATCGCTTCCAAACTTATCTGAAGCCTGTCTAATTAAGTCAGAATTATTAATAGCCGCTGTATTTATTCCAACCTTGCTGGCCCCAAGCTTTAAAACCCTGTCAATATCATCTATTGTCCGTATTCCTCCACCAACTGTAAAGGGAATAGATACAACCTTAGCTATCTTGCCAATTATATCAAGATTTGTATCTCTTTCTTCAGTAGTTGCAGAAATATCCAAAAACACCAGTTCATCTGCACCTGACTTATCATATGCTGCTGCTATCTCTACAGGATCCCCGGCATCATTTAAAGAGGTAAAATTAACACCTTTTACCACACGTCCATTATGTATGTCTAAACATGGAATAATTCTTTTTGTTACCACAATCCACTCTCCAATCTGCAACTTAACAATCCATTACATAAGCTTACATTATTTAAGTTAGTTAGAATAAAGATTTTTTAAAACCACATCATGTATCTTCAAACTATACTTTGCCTTAGTTTCACTATTGATAATGCTATCGGCTTGCTCATTGGTTAAATTAAATACATTTTTTAATTCAGCTAATATCTGATTTTTGATATTATCAAAATCTGATTCAATTCCCAACATTTTAGCCAACTCAATATACTTATCATATCTTTGCAGTCCCTTAAGCAGTGCATCTAAGGCTTCCGGGTATTTTTCCATTTTATAATAACTTTTGTAAGAATTCAACTGTTTTTTTACAAACATAACAGTCATAATTTTATCATAAAGAGCCACATCCTCATCTTTTAGTTCTATTCCATATATCTTATCATAAGCCTCATCATATCTTTGTCTGCTAAAATAATCAGTTGCACTCTTTATGCTAATTGAATACGAATACCTCTTGCTGCTAAATAAAAAAAGTGTTGTCATAATTCCAAAAAGCACAAATACTATTGAAGCAGCAAGCAAACTTATTCGTCCATTATCCATCTCTTCAATAACTTCTGTCATATCTTGTTTCTGTCTTTCTTTTTTAGCCTTCTTTGTTTTCTTGACTTTTTTAGCCTTCTTTACTTTTGGTTCCTTTATTTTTTTCTCCTTTACCTTTTTGTCTTTTACTTTTTTGCCCTTTACTTTTTTCTCCTTATCCGTCTCGGGCTCTATAGTTATCTCTTCTATTTCTTGGATATCTGCCTCTTCTATATTAACAAATAATTCAGCTTTTTCTTTCTTACGGGATTTTCTTTCCCTTCTCTTTTTCTTTTTTTTATTGTCATCATTCGGCGGCGCATCCTCTTGAAAGACTTCAAGTGATTTATCAGCTAAATCATCTGCTGTTGTGTTTGCTTCTACTTTTAATTCTGTTTTTAGTTCTGCTTTTGTTTCCGTTACTGATTCTGCTTTTATTTCCGTTATTGAATCTTCTTCTGCTTCTGCAGAAAAAGCCTCATAAGCAAACTGCTCAAATTCATCAAAAACCTCCTCCTTATGAGATGATTCGTCATTACTGGCAGCAAACCCGCCAAGTAGTTCTGTTATTGCCGCAACGTCATCATCCACTGGATTTTCTGGATCAAATTTTTCAAGGAGATTAAGAAGTTGATTCTCAGGACTTAACTCATCTTCTTCTAAATAATTATCCTCATCTTCTAAGTTATCATATTTAACTTCTTTGTCACTATAGTCATTGTCTTCTGTGTTATATTCTTCCAAAATGATATCATCTGAAAACATTTCTAATTCATTTAATATATCATCTAATTCTGAATCTATCATGTCTTCATTATCATTTTGATTTTCCTGATTATCCATTTGTAGAAATTCATTATCTATATTATCTTGTGGATTTATATCACCATCTTCCGATATATCAACAGAAGTATCACTATTTAAAGCGGCTTCTATTTCTGCAACATCATCATGGTTTAAGTCTTCTGTGATATCAAGATTATCAAAATCCTCTATATCCTCAAGGTCTATAGAAAAATTATCTAAATATAACTCATTATCTATTAAGTCCTTCTTTTCTATGCAGTCATCACAATATTCAGTTCCATTACTTACATTGTTATTACACAACTTACATTTTGCCATAAGTCACCGCCCGTTATATGTAATTACTCGGAAGATTTTTTCTATAATTCAATATCCGGATTAACATTACTAATTATCTTCCGTAAGTCTAAAATCTCTAATGTTTTCCCATCTATGTTTAATACTCCTGCTATTGCTTCTCTGACAGAAGTACTCAGATATTCTCCTGGTTCAGTAATGTTGGCAACAGTTGTCTTGTGAATTCCTCTTACTTCATCTACATGAAATCCTATATTCATATCTTTAATATTTGTTACAATCAGCATCTCATTTTCTGCTTCTTCTGATTCATAAAGATTAAGACTTGCTGCCAGATTTATTACGGGAATTAGAAAATCCCTAGGCATTACTACCCCCTCAATATATGGATGGGAATTCGGTATCTTCCTTGGAGTTTGATCATATAACAGAATTTCCCTAATATCATTGATGTCAATTCCGTATGAATTTCCTCCGGCTTTCAGTTGTAGAATTTCAATTTCTAAATTTTCTTCACCAAGAATTAATCCCTTATCCATCAAATACCTCCGCTTTCAAAACATATATTCTTCTTTATTATATATCGACAATTTATAATTTTATTATAGTATATATGCTTAAAAAAGACAAACAAAATCAGATAAGCTATCTTTTGCCCTATACTACACCTTTTTCTCTCTTAAAGACAGCTATAACTTTTCTACTGGCTCCATTTGTTTGATTTGTATCGAAACAGTTAACTAATTCCCACCCTTCCTTGCCATATTCATTTAATTTATGGTTAAATTCTACGGTATTAAGTATCCCCCCAGACCATCCTCTGGTAGTAAATTCTATAGCCTTGTATTCCCAACAAACCATCATAAGTACCTCCTTTATTTATTTATTTTTACATAATATGTGAAATATTTAGCTAGGATAAGGGAAACTGCACTTAAAATACATTTTTTTCTAAGATTTATTATATTATTTTACTAATATGCAAGTCAATATAAATAAAGGATTTTACTAATAAATAATTCCAATATAATCATGGCTATACTTTTTATTTGCATGATAAAGAAGTATATCTCCTGCTTTAAAATTAAAGATACAGCCCTTGTTATCTTTCTTTTGTATAATGGGTCCTTCTGTAATCCACATGGAGCAATGTCCCCTGTTTTTATAATTGCTTCCGTTGCTATAGGACAAATGCATTTTGCCATTCTTATCAATAGTTATGATATTGAAGTTTACTATTATATAACCGTCCTTAAGCCAAAAATCCTCATTATAATCAATGCCATATTTACTAAGGTGCCCATATACATCATATCCTGCCGGTACCACATATGTAGTTGTAGGCAATTTATATGTTCCATACCAACGCTGCATATATTTAGACAAGCTAAGTTCAGATTCTTTGGTTAATTCCTTGATCTTTTTATATGATGGCAAGCCTGTAATATGGGAGGCATAATTTACTCCTATAAAGGTACGAAAGCTGCTTGTTATACGGATATCACCATAAGAATACATAGGGCTATACTGATTGGCAATTTTCGCATAGGTAGTATTAATAACTTTGGCAGTGTGCTTTATCTCTGCCGAAGGTATTTTGCTATGTGGGTTTCCTGTTGTTCCAAATTTAAGATTTACAAGATCTATACCTTTCCCTACCTTAACTAACAGCTCTTGTTTCCCATCTATCTCTTCATTGTAATATAAGTCCACCTTTTGTCTGTTCTTTCCGTCTTTATCGACATAATAGAAAGTGGGAATTATCCGTATGGTACAGCCACTTCCATACATCTCACCGGTGGTATCTAGCATAAATCTAAAAGCATATCCTGTCTTTAGAACACCCAAATTATTGTACTTAGGATGACTTCCATTTATTAATGGGAGGGTATATTTATTGTATCTGCCACTTTCATGGCCATATTGATTTTTGCTACCTACAGTGTAATAATAGGCATAATCATTATGGTAATTGTTTCTTTTAGTACCGTCTACTGCCCCCTCAAAATATTTCAACATAGTAGTGTCCTTTATGCGAAAAACATCTTTCCATCTTCCTTCATCAGATATGTCGTAAATTGTAAAGCCATACATCCTACCTGATATCTGAAAAGTCTTGCTTGAAGTTGCAACATAATTGTTTATGCCGGTATTTCTTATATTTTCTGTATTATTAAGTTTATCTTGTCCATTTACAGCTATAGTCCTAAACTGTGCTGTATATACTCCCTCATTTACCCACATAGGCACATAAAAAGCTTGTGTGTCTTCACCAAGAATAATCCATGTACCTGCCTTAATTAAATCATCATTTTTAGGATCCTTATCATTATAAGTATCAATATATACATCAAAGGGT
>Ga0209537_1000206_pt1 | contig 69024 bp, 58 predicted proteins | sample BioPla4DNA1_FD_187698 | JGI IMG/M metagenome (GOLD analysis project Ga0209537, IMG submission 187698) | Biogas fermentation microbial communities from Germany - Plant 4 DNA1 (SPAdes) (version 2) | ecosystem: Engineered > Bioreactor > Anaerobic > Digestate | place: Bielefeld, North... | reverse complement strand
CACGCTATTTTTTTTATCAGTTAATTTTCATTAATTGATCAATTCCAGACATTTTTAATATTTTTAGAAGTGTCTGGCTTGGGTTTTTAATAGTCATACTGCCCCCAAAACTTCTAATACGGTTGAATCTTCCCACAATCAACCCTATACCTGAGCTGTCCATAAATGTAACACCACTCATATCCAAAACAAGCTTTTTCACAGGTGCTTTTAAAATATTTAAATCAATGGTATCCTTTATTTTAGATACTGCATGGTGGTCCAGCTCACCTTTCAGGTAAACAGTCAGAACCTGATTCTCCTGCTTAATGGTAATATCCAATGTCATCACTCCATTCCTCTCATCTTATTCTTTATTTCCCGAAAAAATCCTTTATTTCTCTTTATCCATTAAATCTGTTGCAAGTTTTTGAAGTCTTCTCATGCGATGATTGACACCGGATTTACTAAGTTTGGGGTTAAGCATTTTACCAAGTTCTGAAAGACTGGCCTCGGGATTTTCCATTCTTAAACGTGCTATTTCCCTAAGGTTTACAGGAAGATTTTCAATTCCGACAGTATCATCAAGGTATTTTATATATGAAACCTGTTTTAATGATGCGTTCACTGTTTTTTCAAGATTGGCAGTTTCACAGTTAACCAATCTGTTAACCTGATTTCTCATATCTTTCAGAATGCGTATATTTTCCATTTCCAACAAAGCATTATGTGCATTTATAATATTCAAAAAATCGACTATATCCTGACCTTCCTTCATATAAACTATATCGTAATTCTTACGTTGTATAAGTTTTGGTTTAAGATCATAGCACTCCATGTATTTAATAAATTCACCTGAAATTTTGCTGTTTGTGAAGGCCATTTCAATGTGGTAGGATTTGTCCGGGTTACTTACCGAGCCAACAGCCAGAAACCCTCCTCTAAGGTAAGCCCGGATACAGCACCTGTCCTGGAGTTTAAATTCAAAGTATTCTATTTTCTGCTGTTGCAGGTTAATATTTATGCCAATTGAATTTAAAAATTTATTTCCTTCATCGAGATCTTCAATTCCTGAAAAATTCAGCCTGTAAACAACGTGCCTTTTAAAGCGTGTTGTCTTCTCTCCGCTGATTTCCACCCCATCAGGTACTATTTCCTTTACCCAGCTGTACACCATTCTTGATACCGGTGCATGCTCGGTAATGAACAAAAGCAAGTTTTTTTTCCGGATTTCACGGATAATAAGGCCTGTCCTAAGAATTCCTGCAAGCTCGGCAAATCTGCAGCATGGTTTTTCATTCTGAAGTCTGCAAACTTCATCCTTAATATCGGACGAAAATGACATATTAAGCCCCCTCCAGGTAACTATTTACTCTTCTTTGTATAAGGGTAAGTATCAATGTTTTATCATAGGAAGATAATCCTCGGTATATGACCTTAAAATTTCCGAAACGCTCCACGCTTGTGCAAAGCATCCTCTTGCAATTAAAGGTTCATTTCCATCAAATATTTCAGATATATTTCCTATGCACGCATTTCTTAAATGATCATAAAAAGGTAGAAAAAATGATTTAATCATTCCGGCAAGGTTTTTATCATCACGGTATACCCGAGAATAAGCAGTTATAAACTGCCCCAATGGCCAAACCCAGACCGTTCCCTGATGATAGGCTCCGTCTCTTTGGTATTGATCGCCTGTATAAATTCCTCTATACCCCGGGTCTTTATTATATAATGATCTAAGACCAAAGGCAGTATATAACTTCTGGTGAACAGTATCTACAACCGATTTTGCATGTTTACCTTCAAGAACAGGAAAAGAAAGGCTTACCGACAGAATCTGATTTGGCCGTATTCTTCCATCCCTGCCCTTTTCATTAACAACATCATATAAGCAGCATTCATCTTTATTCCAAAAAACCTTTAAAAAGCTTTCCTTTATTTTCCCGCCTAATTTAATATAATCACTATTGTTTTGTCCGATTTTTTCAAGAATGTAAGACATAACCATTACAGCATTGTACCATAAAGCGTTTATCTCTACAGCCTTTCCATGACGCGGTGTAACAACCCAGTCCCCCACCTTTGCGTCCATCCAGGTAAGCTGCGTATACTCATTTCCTGCTGATACTAAAAAGTCCTTATCCATTTTTATATTGAAAAGCGTACCCTGTTTATAAGCGGTAATAATATTGTTTAATGCTGTAAGCAGCTCATTCTTAACAAATTTAATATCTCCGGTATATTGAATATACTTATAAACAGCTTCAAAAAACCACAATGCTGCATCAACAGTGTTATATGCAGGCTTATCGCTGCCATCGGGAAATAAATTCGGTATAAGCCCGTCTTTTTCATATTTTGAAAATGTGTATAAAATATCCCGGGCATCCTTATATCTTTTGGTTGAAAGGGTAAGGCCGGTCAGTGCTATCATGGTGTCACGTCCCCAGTCTGTAAACCAGGGGTACCCGGCGATAATTGTTTTTGAATTTGTGGAGTTCCGGTGAACTATGAATTTATCAGCCGCTAAAACAAGCTGCCTTAGGAACTCGTCCTCAATAAATTCCGATAACAGAGCCTTTTGCCTTTTAACCTCTTCTTCTATAATTACTTCTCCGTCAAGTAAATCAAAAGCTTCATTGAAACTGCAAATTATTGTAATTGTTTTATCTTCACCCTTTTTGACATCTATGTCATAGTATCCGGGTATATAATGATCTTCAGTTCCATTTAAACCTCTTTCATGCTCATAAGCATAGTCCATGTTATAAAAGAAACAATGATTTTTAACGGGTTTTCCATCAGAGCATGCAATAAGGATTTTTTTCTCCATATTAAACGGAGTAATATGCATTGTTTTATCAACCATTTCAGTTGAAAAATTTATAAATCTGCTTTGAGAAAGATTATGATAATTTCTGAAATTAATCAAAGGTGTAAGCTGTATTTTACAATTTACAGGGTTCTTTATTCTGTATACGACAGCCACCTGATTTTTACCATGCCTTAAGCATACTCTTTTCTCAATCCTCATCGAACCTAACCGGTAATGAAATTCAGGGATTTCGTTATAACAGAAGGCCTCAAGGTAGTATTCGCCATGGGCAGTAAAGTTTGGCGTCATAAAGGAATGCAAATAAAATTCTTCGCCATTTATCAAAACCATTTCGCTTATGGAGGACAGTATCAAATGACGATCAACGGGTGGGCAGAGAGAGGCAATCAAAAGACCATGATAGCGCCTTGAATTCATGCCGATAATTGTGCCACAGGAATAGCCTCCAATTCCGTTCGTTAACAGCCATTCCCTCTTAATTCCCTGCTCGGGTGTTGTCCAATATGACTTGCCAAACAGCATTTATACTTTCCCTGCCTTATAACCGCTAATTTCAAGTACAGCCTTTGCCAGCTTTATGGGATCATGCCTCACGTAACCTTTATTTATTTGCAGTAAATCACGTTCTATGATTCTAATTCCCAACTTCTTAATCCTGTTGGAGTCAAGTCTCACCATTGAAGCACCGTCTCTAACATAACGCCTGTGTATTTCGTCGGGTACTCTTCCAGTATTTACAATACAATAATCAATAAAACCGTCACACCCTGCATGCTGATATATTGTATTAATATGATCGTAAACTGTATAGCCTTCGGTTTCGCCGGGCTGCGTCATAATATTCGCCACATAGATTTTGATTGCATCGGATTTTGCAATTCTCTCTACAACGTGGTCTACAAGCAGGTTTGGAATTATACTTGTGTAAAGGCTTCCCGGTCCGAGAACTATTATCGATGCTTCATCAATCGCACTTAGAGCACTTTCTAAGGGTTTAACATTATTCTTGTCCAAATATACCCTTTTTATTCGTCCTGGATGGAAAGTATTGTGATTGCCTATTTTCGATTCACCTTTTATTATAACTCCATCCTCCAGTTCAGCTATTAAATTTATATTCTCCGATGTAACAGGCAACACCCTTCCGGTAACAGCAAGTACCTCACTCATGTTACGTATTCCTGCTTCAAAGCTTTCACTGATCCCTGTCATAGCTGCCAAAAAAAGATTTCCAAAAGACTGCCCTTTTAAATCGCCTTCCGGAAACCGATATTGCAGAAGTTTTTCCATTTGAGGTTCAGTATCGGCAAGTGCCAGAATACAATTTCGTATATCTCCGGGCGGCAACATCCCCAGATCTCTTCTAAGCATACCCGAACCCCCGCCATCGTCTGCGACTGTTATAATTGCAGAAATATTCGCCGTAAACTGTTTCAAACCTCTCAGCAAAGTGGAAATTCCTGTTCCACCGCCTATAACAGCTATGTGCGGTCCTTCCCTGAGCTGTGAACGATGGTAGATCTTTTTTCCTATATCCAGCATTTTTGTTGGAACATGGGTACGCCCGTTGTTATTAAAATTAAGCAATTCCAAAATAATCCTTTTAAAGCAGACAAAACAAAAAACAATACCTATACCGCAGAGAAACAATGCCATTATTAACTGAAAGGTTTGAATATCGGCCCGGTATACCAATACTATGATCCCGGTAATTATAAACAACAGACCTGCAATGCCCTTTGATAACCACTTTCTATACTTATATGTAGCAGAAAGAATTTTAAAAGGATTCATTCTTCATTCTCCTGTTATCTTTCTCTATATCCCTGTGCTCAAGAACTATACTGCTATTTTTAGCCTTTAATATGTCAAATAACCGATTTGCAATTGTAACCGAGCGGTGCTTTCCACCGGTACAGCCTATACCTATTACCAATTGGTTTTTACCTTCCTTTACATAATTGGGGATAAGAAAATCAAGCAAATCAACAAGTTTTGATAAAAAGACAGTACTTTCGTGAAAACTCATCACATAATCGCTTACTTTCTCATTATTCCCGGTTAAATTCTTCAAAGTATCAATGTAATATGGGTTTGGTATAAAGCGGACATCAAATACCAGGTCGCAGTCTATTGGTACTCCATACTTAAAACCAAAGGAAATTACATTTATGATAAGTCCTGAAAAAGGTTTTCCTTCCACAAATAGATTCAGAATTTCCTGTTTAAGCTGTCTTGGGGTAAAGTTTGATGTATCAATGATGTAATGTGCTTTTTCCTTTACTGCCTGCAGAATACGCCTCTCTTCCTTTATCCCGTCCAAAATACGTCCCTCGGGCGACAGTGGGTGCATCCTTCGGGTTTCTTTGAATCTTTTTACCAAAACATTATCCTGTGACTCGAGGAACAGGATCTTATAAGATATACCGTAAGCAGCAAGGGATTCAAGGGCGGGAAACAATTCCAGAAACAGCGAACCACCCCGTATATCCATGATAAGTGCTATCTTATCCATTTTATTCTGTCCCTGAAGGCATATCTCGGCAAACTTCGGTATCAGCGAAGGTGGAAGGTTATCCACGCAAAAATATCCAATATCTTCAAAATATTTTACACAAAGGCTTTTACCTGCCCCCGACATACCGGTAATAATTAAAAACTCCACCGTTTATCCTCCCAGTATTTTAACTTCCTGCTGTAACATTACACCGGAAGCTTCAAAAACTCTCTTTTTAACCAGTTCAATCAGTTCAATTACATCAGTAGCTGATGCAGTTCCTGTATTTATTATAAAACCGCAATGTTTATCAGAAACCTGAGCACCTCCAATTTTATATCCTTTAAGGCCCGCTTCTTCTATCAGCTTTCCGGCATAGTACCCTGCAGGCCTTTTAAAAATACTGCCCGAACTGGGGAAATTCAATGGTTGTTTTTCCCGTCTTCGTTTATTAAGTTCTTTCATTTTATTCTTAATCTCGTCTCTGCTTCCTTCCCTTAGCATCATCTTCACTTCGAGTACTACAAGATTATCTTTTTGCATTTTGCTTGTTCTATAATCAAATTGCAACTCTTCAAAGCATAGACGGACAACACTTGCTGTATTGTCCATGCATGTGGTTTCAAAAACCACATCCTTCATTTCTCCGTCATAAGCTCCTGCATTCATTACAACTGATCCGCCTACTGTTCCCGGAATCCCTGCTGCAAATTCAAGACCTGATAATGAATTATGACAGGCCAGATTCGAAACAGAAACAATAGATGCTCCTGATTTTGCTGTTATAATATTTTCATTTACCGTTACCGATGAAAAATTATCTGAAAGCTTAATTATCACACCATCATAGCCCGAATCATGAACAATCAGGTTCGTGCCATTTCCAATTACAAAATATGGTATATTGATTTTACACAGGTACTTAATTATTTCCCGAATCTCTGCAACACTTGAAGGAAGTACAAGCATGTTTGCCTTTCCACCCACACGCATGGATGTGTGCTCTTTCATCGGAACGTCTAACAGTATTTGCTCGTCCTTAAGTATTCGGCTCATTTCCTTCAAGACATCAATTATCATGTCATCATTCATACTGAAAACTCCGTAATAATATGGTTTTCTACTTATTGATCACCGTTTATATTTCTAATTGAGTTTCTCTCAATTTCCTGCATCACTCTCTGGTTTAACACTTTTGCTGCATTATAACCCATTTTTTTCTGTCTGTGATTCATTGCGGCAACTTCTATAATAATAGCCAGGTTTCTGCCTGGTCTTACAGGCACTGTGAGTGATGGAATTTTAAGTCCAAGAATTTCAGTGTACTCATCATTAATACCCAGTCTGTCATACTGCTTATTAGTATCCCATAATTCCATATTTACAACCAGATTAATATTTTCGGTCATTTTAACCGCGCCAACACCGTATAGATTTTTAACATCCAGAATACCCACTCCGCGGATTTCTATAAAATGCCTTATGATGTCGGGCGAGCTTCCAACCAGAGTCCTGTTTGAAACCTTTCGGATTTCGACAACATCATCTGCTACAAGACGATGGCCACGTTTTACTAACTCCAGCGCTGTTTCACTTTTTCCAACACCGCTTTCGCCAAGCATTAAGACCCCTTCACCATAAACTTCCACCAAAACTCCATGTTTTGTTATGCGGGGTGCCAATTCAACATTCAAATACAGAATCAAATAACTTGCGAACCTCGATGTTTCTTCATCGGTGCGTAAAAGTGGTATGCCATATTCGGTTGCCAGTTCTATCATTTCGGGAAAAGGTTCTTTTCCCCTTGCGATAATCACACATGGAAAATCATGGTTAAAAAATGAGCAAAGGCTTGCATATCTGTCCTCGTAGGAAAGTGAAGACAGGTATGCCATCTCCACTGTACCGATTAGCTGAATTCTGTCTGAACCAAAATACTCATAAAAACCTGCAAGTTGTAGCCCCGGCCTGTTAATATCGGCTGTTTTTATTAAAATATCATGGGACCCGGGTACATAGTTTAACTCTTCTAATTTAAACTCACTGATTATTCTTCCTAATGTAACATCATATGATGAATTTGGCATAATAATCACCTGCCTTTTTATTTTGCTCTTATTCTTACCGGTTAACACGTAAAGATTATATTACGATATTTTAAGGAGTTTCATCACTACTTCGCCCATTTTATCTTTATCACATACTGTTTTATGAAGTATTTCTTTTTTGTCCAAATCTCTTAAACCTTTCGGTATTTTCCATCCGGTTTTTTCAGACAGCAGGTTTAATAATTCGAATTCATTAAGGCCTTCGGTTTCTTCACCGAACAGTGCTTTTGCCACGCTTTGGTTAAACTTAAACGGGCTTGCTGTGGAAACAATAACCGTTGGAGAAAGATCCCCGGTATAAATTACATACTTATCATAAACATCCATGGCTACCGCCGTATGAGTATCCAATACATAACCGTAATCCTGGTAAACACTCCGGATGCATGCAACAGTCTCACTGTCGTTGGAAAACCCTGCCCAGAACACATTCTGAACTTGTTCCCTGATTGAATTATTTACTGAGTAAAAACCCTTTTCAGTAAGGTCTCTCATATAGCTTTTAATAAGGTTTGAATCGCTGCCGCTTAGTTCATACAAAAGCCTTTCCAAATTACTTGAAATAAGGATATCCATTGAGGGAGACATCGTTTTATGGAATTCTCTGCGCCTGTCATAGGTACCGTTAATTATAAAATCGGTTAGCACATTATTCTCATTAGAAGCGCAAATCAGGCGGTTTACAGGAAGCCCCATGTTCATTGCATACCAGGCAGCAAGAATGTTACCAAAATTTCCTGTTGGAACCACAAAATTTATTTTTTCACCTGGTATTATACTTTTATCTTTTAACAGATCAGCATAAGCAGAAAAGTAATATACAATCTGTGGAACCAGCCTTCCCCAGTTGATGGAATTTGCTGAAGAAAACCTGTAACCTTTTGTGCCAAGAGCTTCACAGATTTTCTCGTCGTTAAAGATTCTCTTTACACCGGTCTGAGTATCGTCAAAATTCCCATTTACAGCCACTGCATTTGTATTCATACCTGTTTGTGTAACCATCTGAAGCCGTTGGACTTCACTTACCCCACCATTAGGATAAAAGACAACGATATGTGTTCCATCTACATCAGCAAAACCCTCAAGGGCTGCTTTGCCGGTATCTCCTGAAGTAGCTACAAGAATAACTATCTCTGCCTTTTCTCCTGTTTTTTCAATAGCTTTCACCATGAAATGCGGAAGTATCTGCAAAGCCATATCCTTAAAAGCGCATGTGGGACCATGCCAGAGTTCAAGCATATGAAGATGTTCATGAAGTCGGACAAGCGGAGCAATCTCCGGTACTGAGAAATTTTCTCCATAAGCTTTTGCCACACATTCACTTAGCTCTTCTTTGCTGAAATCTGTAAGAAAAAAAGACAGTATTTTCTCTGCCCTTTCCCGGTAAGTAACATTAACCAAACTTTCGATAAAGTTTAAATCAATACTTACTCTTTCATTAGGAACAAATAACCCACCATCCGGCGCAATACCAATCCTTATTGCCTCTGATGAGGTAATATCAAAAAGTCCACCACGTGTGCTTTTGTATCTCATATGTATCCTTCTTTCAATTTTATTAAACTCTCTGATTAAACTAATGATAATATAATATAAAAAGTATAAAAAATCAAAGAATTTTTAAGTATCGGAGAATCTGCATAGTCTTCTTTGCCAACTACATTTGAAAAGTAAAATTGTTCACGAATTGTTCACAACTTTAATCTTCTCTTAATGGAAATTTTATCATAAATGTGCTATACTATAATCAAGACAACATTCATTAACTTTTTTTCATTTTGTTCCTCCTTTTAATAATAGATGTTGTTTGATTTGATTTTATTTGATATGTTATTTTGAAAAGCACATTATAATAATGCAATTATATTTATAAGTACATACGCAATGTGCTTTTTTTTTGCATAATTTCAGTTCTCCCGGCTAACTTTTATCAGTTTTATATCTGGTCTTTCAAAAACAACAGTACCAAGGCTAATGAGCTTACCTTCCTTTAGATCCGGAAACTTATCATATTCCAGCTTACCTATAACAATATACTCCACATTGTATTTTTGAATAAGCTCTTTTGTTTCATCAATATCATCCGACTCATATATTTTTTTTACTTCGTCAATACGGTTCTCGACAGCATTTCTATCGCCCCTCCACAGCCATTCATGAGTATACCATCCCTGAATTGTTGGAAGACCTGTGGCCATGGATATCCTGCAATTTTTTGTGTAACTGTCTCCGTTAGCTTCCAGTACAACAGGTTGCCCCTGAACATTTTCACGTAACCAGTATATAAGCTCGTAATCATAAGGATATTCTTTTTCTAAAAAAGCAAGTCCGTCCAGTCCTTCATATTTTTGCCGATCCAGATCTTTGTACCAGCTTGGTATAGCATAAAAAGGATAGATCATTGGCAGTATCAGCATAATAATGGTTACTGCTCTCGCTATAAGTATCTTTCGCTCCTTATATGGTGATTTTCTGATTCGTATAAAAATATAACCTGCTGCAAGCCCAAACATGATAAATGCCTGGTAGGTGAGCTTGAACATGGTATTTGCCCTTGCATACCCATACTCATAAATATCCTTAACATAAACAAGCTCGGGAATAAGAACCAAACCCGTTGCTGATATACAAAGAATAACTGCAAATACATCCTCTAAGGAATATTTCTCAATAACTTTTCTTACCCTGGCAATAAGATTTAATTCCTTGCGTAATTTTATTTTTTCTGTTCCCTTTGCTCTTTTCCAGCTAATATTCTGTTCAGCATAAAGGATAATAACAAAGAAAATAACCACAAAAGCCAGCTGGTAACCCCAAAGAACAAGCAACTGGTGAGGCAGTGAGCGATTTTTGGCAAAACAAATCTGAGACGATATCTTGTCAAAGGTTAGATTAAAAGGAAGCGCAAACATCAATGACAATATAAGTACCGACAAAAAACGCACCATGGTAACAACTGCTGTTTTCTTGCTAAAGCCATTTTGGCGAATTCCCGCGCATATAAATACAAATAATGTAACGGTCAGATATATTGGAAAATCCCAGTAGTTGGACATTTGAAAAATACCGATAAAAAGCCCGATTAATATTATTTCGGGGATAAATAATTCTTCAAACGGATTTCGCATCTTAAAGCTTTCGCCTGTTCTTACCTCAAGTTTTCTGAATACTGCAAGTAACACCCCTATTAACGTTATAACAAAAATCATGTTAATAACGTGGGCATGTAAATCGGATACAACGAATGAATAGACCGGGAATTCATGGATGGTTTTATCATTTGTTTCAGGATTGTACCCTATATATCTGGTTGCATCGGGAAACCAGTATTTATCTCCCCCTTCTGAAAACTTGGATAAAAAGCCGTAGAAAAAGGAATGGAGATTTCCGCCGAGAGATACAAGCATTGATGCAATTAACCCTCCTGTGATTACGGAAATATTTGTTTTAACTCCATGCCCTTTTATCATATTTGAAACTATGATAAAACAAAGTGACATGCTGAAAGCAAACAGCGTAGCCATCATAATGTTATAGGAAATTTCGGTTTTAAGAGTGCTTAGTCTTGTCAGAAACGCCGTAACATACTGTCCGAAATAGTAATAATTAATTGAGCTTCCTGCAAACCACATATCCTTCGGTGGAACATACCCTGAACGAAGGATACTGTTCACAAACCCATAGTCCATGAATTTTTCAAGCCCTTCTATCTTGGGAGTAAACCCTCTTAGATAGGTCCAGAAACACAATGAAAAAAGAAAAATACTTTCGCCGGTAAGAATCCAGGGGATTGTGCCTTTATACTTACATGTCCTGAGTCTTTTGAAACTGCCGCTTCCTGCTAAAGAAACAACAGAGGTAATAATGCCTGAAATTACCGTAACATACCAACAGTTAAATGTGGTTATTTTCAATAGCTTTAAGTAGGAAAGGAGCCAAAAAACATATGAGCTGACAGCAAGCCCGATAATTTTTGAAAACAGAAAGCCCTTATCAGTAAATGTAGAAAAAATATTAACCGACATTGGAAAAAACAAGAAGCCAATGAATAATAAAACAGCCCACCATTTTATAACATATATAAATTCATTTTTCAGTACCAGTGCCCAAATTATAACAGTTAACGGTAATAATAAGTATGGTACCAACCTTGCCAGTGCTTTCAGAGAAGTTTGTATTTTGTTCATCTACCGTCCTCCCGTAATGAGTAGTGAACTAATATGGCCTTAAAAACCTTACTCATTTTTCGAATCAAAATTATTCTTATCTTTCAACAAAATTTGTAAAGTTATTATACCAGTACAATAAAAAATGCACAAGTTCAGTTCGGCTTTATTTGCACTATAGAATCCCAGATGATATAATAATTTCTATTGGTTATAATATATTTGGTTTTCAGACAAATTCTATCTTGAAAATTTGGGGTTTCTGAATACACTTATTTATAAAGGCTGTCAGCTTTTTGTGGATAGCCGGTGGCCTGAATTTATGCCTCGTTATCTTAGGAGAGTTTTATATGAGCCGAATACGTGCAGTTAAGGAAAAGATTACCAACGAGTTATTAAATCCTGACTTTGTTAAAAAATTCATCAGATATTTAATAGTAGGAGTATCCTCCTTCACTATTGAATACATTTTGTTTCTTATATTCCGAAGGGTTCTTCCGCTGCCTGTTGTTGTAACAAATATATTAGTATACACATTCATTTTCTGGTTCAATTTCTTACTGAATAAATTTTTTACTTTTAAATCCCATAAAAACTTCAAGAAACAGCTTTTATCATATGGTCTTTTGTTTCTGTTCAACATGGTAGCTGGAAATATCCTTCTCTTTATGGCTGTAACCGAACTTCTGAAATCTCTTTTTCCAGGCACGCCATGGATACCCTATTATTTGCCTAAAATACTTATTATGGTATTTATTGTGTCCTGGAACTTTATATTATATAATAAGGTCATTTATAAAGACTGAAGGAAAATTAAACGGAGGATATGCTCATGGCTTTCTTGTATATATTCCTTGCAATTTCCTTGGGAGCCGGAATTGTCCTGTGTTTAAAACCATATTGGCAGACAGGAATTGATGTTTTGAACGGACGAAACAGAATTGTAAGTCCTGTCTTCTTATTTTTTCCATCCTCTTACCTTGTTGGAACTTTGATTCTTTCCTGGGTAACTTACTTTTCAGCAACAGCATTTAAAGATACTGAAAACCCTTTATTATATGCCAATATAATATCAATAGCTCTTTCACTACTGATATTAACAACTATTGCCGTATTAAAACGCAGGCCTGTAAAAAGATTTCTAAAGGAATTCAGAAGATATGGGTTGAATTTTCATTTTAAAAAAACAGAATGGTTTATATTAATTTCATCAGTTATATTCTGGTCTTTTTTTATATGCCGTTCTTTTTATATGAAAGGAGATATTCTTCGTGTAGGAGTATCTGCATTCAGTGATTTTGGAGCTCATTTGCCCGTAATTCGCTCATTTTCCGTTGGTAAAAACTTCCCTGCCCAGTACCCGCATTTTCCTGATGGAACAATACGATACCATTTCATGTTTTATTTTATGGCAGCTTATCTTGAATACCTTGGATTGACCCTGCCACAGGCATTAAACATTCCAAGCATTCTTTCCCTTGTAAGCTTCAATATGCTTTTGTACGCTCTTGGCACATTCCTTACAAAAAAAACTTCAGCGGGACTTTTATCCTGCTTTTTGTTTGCATTCAGAAGTTCTTTTGCCTTTTTCACTTTTTTACACGGTTTTTCAAATGTCAAAAGCTTTTTCTATGCAGTGTCAAATAACCTGAGTGCTGACCTAAATTACAGAGAACACATAGGAAATACGCTGCGTGAAGAATGGGGATTATGGGCGCAGAAAGTATATATTAATCAGCGGCATCTCTCCTTTGCCTTTGGCCTTTTTATTATTGTGCTTTTTCTTATGCTTCCCCTTTTCATTGAAACTATTGAACATATAAAAAGGTCAAATACCAAAGGTTCTAAAAATATTTACCTGCAGCAAAAAGAGGTGTTTTTTAACCAATACATAAAAACAGTCTTGTTTTCCCGCGGAGCATGGGCCATTAAGTCTTTAATGCCATGCATTCTGTCCGGAATTATACTTGGGCTTATAGCATATTGGAATGGTGCGGTAGTAATAGCCGGAATATCTGTATTGTTTATTATGGCTGCACTGTCAAGGGGAAAATTGGGATATCTTTTAATGGCGATAATTACATTTATCCTTTCGGTTTTTCAGTCCAGACTTTTTTCGGGAAGTGGAACAGGAGTAGTATCTTTAAAATATAACCCGGGCTTTTTAGCAGAATCCGGAAGCTTAAGCCACATTTTCTCTTATTATACCGAACTGTTGGGAGTTCTTCCTTTTATTTTGGCAGGTATTTTCATTTTTTTTGGTACCCTCAGGAAAAAATGGGCAGGACTTGTTATCTCCTTTCTTTTCATAATACTCCTTATAGCATTTATGCCATCGGTAGATCTGTTTTGGGCCTTTTTTATAATAATATTATTAATTTTCTGTTATGCCTGCCTCATATATTGCAACAATATAGATATAAAAATAACCTCCCTGTGGCTTGTTCCCGTTTTTACCGCTCCTGTTATCCTTGCAACAACCTTGCAGCTTACCCCCGATGTAACCGTTAACCACAAATATATTATTCTGTCTGTAATCCTGTTAAATATTCCTGTATCCGATCTGTTGTCCGAACTGTTTAAGACAAAGACCACCCTCATAATTTCACTCTGTCTTATATTCCTTCTTACCTGTACAGGAATTGTGGATATGGTCACCCTTTATAATCTGGACAAAAACAGCGTATCATATAATCAAAAGGATCGGGTATGTGTTTGGGTACAAAATGAAACAAATCCCGAAGATATATTTCTTACTCATTACATGACCCACTACGGAGCACCAATGTCCATTATGCTTGCAGGCAGATGCGTGTATAACGGTTACCCGTATTTTACAATAACAGCAGGTTATGATATCAGCAAAAGAGAGGAATGCATGAAGAGAATTTACAGTGCAGCCAACAGCGAAGAATTAAAAAAACTTGCAGTATCTGAAGGTATTGATTATATTGTTATAGAAGATCAAAACAGAACTGCAGCAGAATATGTTCTTAATGAAGAGATATTTTATGAAACTTTTACTGTTGCTTTTCAGGATAATAATACTACAATATTTAGAGTCAGATAAATTTTATATTTTGGAGGGGCCAATCGTATGAAAATAGCTATTATAGGTGCAGGTGCCACCGGTCTTGCTGCCGGTTGGAAATTATCTTTAAAAGGCCATTCGGTTACAGTGTACGATAAAAATGACAGGCTGGGCGGACTTACAGCTGCCATCCCTGTTGGTGATGATATGCTGGAGATATATTACCATCATATCTTTACAAATGACACCATTATTATCGACATAATAAAAGAGTTGGGGTTTGAAAGTGAACTGAAGTGGTATGAGCCTTCCAATGTAATATATATAAACAATACAATCTATCCCTTTACATCGCCCATGGATCTTTTATTGTTTAAGCCACTGTCATTTATCAGCAGGATTCGCATGGGACTAATGGTGCTTCAGGCGCGTTTCGTAAAAGATTATCTTGCCATTGAAGATATTACTGCACGGGACTGGATAATTAAGCGCGGTGGTGAGGAATGCTACAATCTTGTGTGGGAACCTCTTTTAAACTCAAAATTTGACATAGACAGCGACAAAATAGCAGCAACCTGGATATGGAATAAGTTTAAGCTAAGAGGTTCAAGCAGGGGAAAAAATATAATTAAGGAACAGCTTGGATACATGGATGGAAGTTTTGTGAAAATTTACTATAGAATGGCTGAAATAATTAAGTCCTGCAATGGTGAAATCCGTTTGAATGATGGCGTGACTGAAATTTACAAAAGCAATGGCACATTTAAAATAAAAAGCAAATCAGGGATGGAGGAGTATGACTCGGTAATTTTCACAGCCTCCCCCGAAAAGTTGTCTTATGTAATTAAGGGTATGGGCAAACATTACCTGGACAGTCTCAGAAAAATAAAATACAAGGCAAATATTTGCATGATACTTGAACTTAAAGAGAGTCTCATGCCAAATTACTGGATGACCGTTGCAGACAAAGAAATCCCCTTTGTATTGGTTATAGAGCATACTAATCTTGTTAAAAACCATAAATATGGTTCACATATTGTTTATCTGTCCAGATACCTTGATGCAACCAATGAGCTTTACAGTAAAGACGATGAAAGTATTAAGGATTTGTTTATTTCGGGCCTTAAAAAGATTTTTCCTAATTTTAGTAAAGAATGGATTATAAAGTATCATATTAACAGGACAAGGGATGCACAGCCCGTTGTGAGAACTGGCTATTCAAAATTAATTCCTGAGATTGAAACCCCTATGAAGGGTTTATATCTGACTTCCATGTCACAAATATACCCTGAAGATCGCGGACAGAATTATGCAATACGCAGCGGTCTTGAAATTTCAGAGCGTTTTCCTGCACTTGAGGAATAGCTGAGACTATGGTAAATAACAAATGAAAGGAAGAAATTGTATGGATATTCTGTGTTCGGTAGTAGTTCCAATGTATAACGAAGAAGCTGTTGTATCCGAAACATACCGCAGGCTTACAGAGGTTATGGAAAAAACCGGCTGCAGCTATGAAATTGTATTTGTAAATGACGGCAGCAGGGACAATACAGCTGCACTGATAAATGAAATATGCGACAGGGATGAACGCGTTAAGCTGCTCGACTTTTCCCGTAATTTCGGTCACCAGATTGCAATAACAGCGGGTATGGATTACTCGTCGGGTCAATGTATAGTTGTAATTGATGGAGATCTTCAGGACCCCCCCGAACTGATCCCAGTAATGATAGAAAAGTGGAAAAGCGGATTCGATGTTGTATATGGGAAGCGGATCTCAAGAAGGGGTGAAACCTTTTTTAAAAAATTCACAGCAGCTGCCTTCTATCGTTTTTTAAGAAATATGACAGATGTTAATATTCCTGTCGATACAGGAGATTTCAGACTGATTGACAGAAAAGTCTGTGATGCCTTAAAACGTGTCAGAGAGCGTAACAGATATGTAAGAGGGCTAATCAGCTGGCTTGGGTTTAAGCAAACTGCTGTTGAATTTGAAAGGGAAGAACGTTTTGCAGGGGAAACAAAATATCCTTTAAAGAAAATGTTAAAACTTGCCCTTGACGGAATTACAACTTTTTCGTATAAACCACTTAAACTGGCATCCTATATAGGTACTTTAATATCTCTGGGAAGTTTTGTTTATCTTATTTATGTTCTTGTACAACGAATATTCTTTCCCGAAACGGTACAGCCTGGCTGGGCCTCTATTCTTGCAGTAAGCCTCTTCTTTAATGGAATAACACTTTTAATGCTGGGCATAATGGGTGAATATATTGGGCGTATTTATGACGAAGTAAAGGAAAGACCCCTGTACATCATTAAAGAGACCAGGAATCTTAACGAAGACAAATAGGTGATAAAGGACTTTTTAAAAAAGGGTATCTGTTGACATAAGAGCGCTTCTCATAATCATTCCACGCAGAAATCTGTTATACATTGCAGGACACTTCAGATTCTTGCCAAAAAGGCTTAATTTAAGTTTTGAAACTTTCTTTGAATAATCAGAATGAAATTCATATAAACTTTCATTTAAAGCGCTTGCAAGGTGGTAAGCGCTTTTTAATGCAAAACTTATCCCTTCAGCCGAACTTGGACTTATAAACCCTGCTGCTTCCCCAACCAATGCACAGTACTCATTCCCTGTAATAATAGACGAAATACTGCCCGGCCTTAATAAAAAGGCTCCTTCTCTGAGTATTTTCTTACCATATACAAGCCCATTATCCCTAAGCTTCATTTTAAGCATTTTAAAACGATCAAGGGCAAGATTATTCTTTTTTAAAGCCGAACCAATTATCAAAACCTTACCTTTTGTTATTGTCCAGGAATAAAAGTCGGTTATTGTTGAATCAAAAATAGCACCATACCAGGGCATAGAATTATCTGTCTCAAACCATTCCTGAATGGCTACATAGGTTTCGGGCATTTTTTTATCGGGAAATACAGATTTTCTTACAAGGGAGTGGCCACCGTCAGCACCTATAATTATCTTTGCACTTTCTTTGTAGGTTTTCCCCTTATATGTGAAAGAAAAACGAACATCTTCACCTGTATATTCACAGGTTTTAAATGTACATCCAAGGGCAAGATCAACACTTGCCGGAATTTTTGACAAAAGCCATTGCTCAAATACCAGCCTGTCCATATTAAAATAAAATCGCTGATAATAACGTTCTATCCTATTATCAAAGTCTATTGTTCTAACTAAGAAAAGCTGAGGGTCCACTAATACCGATGAAGGGATAGCCATGCCCATTCTGCCGAGCATTTGTTGGGCATCAGGTGCCAATAATCCACCGCAGCATTTTGAATTACTATTTTCTGCGAGTATATCTCTCTTATCAATTAACAAAACCTTATAATTTTTATCCAAAAGCCGTGCCAGCGTGCAGCCTGCAGGTCCGGCCCCAATAATAGCTATGTCATATGGCATTTATGTACCTCTTTTATTATAAAAATTCTAATAATCGTGTATATGCCTTAAACAAAAATACGATGTGTTGTTCTACACATCGTATCTGGTGGGAGAGGGCGGATTCGAACCACCGAAGCTGACAAGCAACAGATTTACAGTCTGCCCCCTTTGGCCACTCGGGAACTCTCCCATATGTTATTTATCTTTGTCGCAAGGCGAACAATTAATATAATACAGGAGGTTTTCCACTTTGTCAATAATGAATTTAAAATTTTTTCATGTATTTAATCCTATTGTTTCCACGTTATTTCATATAATTCTTCTTTTTTACATTAATGTTCTTTTTACTCTGTATTACTTTTAGTAACCCTCTTTCAGATATCCTTTTTTCACTGCATCGTGAAGCAATTCTTCTACAAATTTCCAAAGTTTCGGTGAACAGTTTTTTATTCCGCTGTTTCTTTCAATAACCTGCTCAATGCATATTCCATGCTCCTTCCATGACTTACCTTCAGAGAAGTAATTTAAAAGAACGGGCTGTAATCTGTCCAATGCAGCAGCATATTTTGCCTCAGCAGTTTCCATCCGTTCGAATTCTTCCCATAGTTCATACATTTCTCTGCATTGTTCTTCGGGGAGCATTTTAAAAATACGTTCTGCGCACTTTTCTTCTCTTTCCCTTTTATCCTGTTTTGCCTTTTCATCGTAGCAATAGGTATCCCCTGCATCAATTTCAACCAAATCGTGCATAAGAACCATTTTTATAACCTTAAGTATATCTATTCCTTCATCAACGTGCCCAGCCAGCAAAAATGCCATGATTGCCAAATGCCATGAATGCTCCGCATCATTTTCATGACGGGACTTGTCGGTTAAATAAGATTGACGGAATATATTTTTTAACTTATCGATTTCAACAATAAACGAAATTTGCTGTTTTAATTTATCCATAATACTCTCCTTAATAACAGGAGGGGTTATTCCCCTCCATCTCTTCGGTTATACTATTTTCTCCATCAGTTTTATACTGCGCTCTATAAAAGCTGATAATGCATCGGGTTCCAGCGGTTTATGACTTAACAGGGCAATATCATAAATCTGCCTGACCAAAAGCTTCCGTTCTTCATCCTTTTCCTTATCATCGATACTTTCTGCAAGAGCTTTTACAAGTTTACTGTTACGGTTAATAACCAGGGTTTCTTCGGCAGGAAACATATTTTTTGCATCCCCACCGGCAAACATCCTGCTCATTTCCTGCATTCTTCTGGACTGTTCTGAAAGAAGAATGATCGCCGGTGTTGACTCAGCTTTTAGCTTTTCAACCTGCACCTTTAAATCTTTAATGTTCAAAGTATCTTTAAAAAGCTTTTCTATTTTTTCAGATAACTTCTTAGTTTCCTTTTCATCTTCTTCTGTTGACTGATCTTTCAGGTTTGATGTAATATCTGCGTCAATTCTCAAAAACTTAACATTATTGTTTTTGGACTCGAGAAAGCTTATAAAATGGTTATCAATTAGGGTATTCAGCACCACAGCTTCCATTTGATTGTTTTTAAACATGTTTATATATTGGGCCTGCTGGTTCACATCATTTACATAGTAAACTGTATTCTCATGCTTTTCCTTATTTCTTTCAAGATAATCATTGAGTGTAACATACTCATCATTTATTGTTTTAAATATAATAATATCCTTTACTCTTTCATAGAACCTTTCTTCACGCATACAGCCATACTTAACAAAGGGATTAATATCGTCCCAGTATTTAGTGTAATTTTCATACTCCTTTTTATGCAAAAGAATAAGTTTATCTGCAACTTTTTTTGTTATATGTCGTGAAATCTTCTCAACATAACCTTCATTTTGAAGAAAGCTGCGGGATACATTCAGCGGAAGATCGGGGCAATCCAGCATACCTTTAAGCATTAGCAGGAATTCGGGTATTACTTCCTTAATGTTATCTGCTACAAAGACCTGATTGTAATATAACTTTATTTTTCCTTCCATGGTTTCAAACTCATGCTTCAGTTTTGGGAAGTAAATAATTCCCTGCATTCTGAAAGGATATTCCATATTAATGTGGATCCAGAACAGGGGATCCTGAAAATCAAAAAATGTCTCACGGTAAAATTCTTTATACTCATCTTCTGTACAGTCCTTCGGATTCTTCTTCCAAAGCGGGTTGGGATTGTTTATTGGCTCCGGCTTTTCTTTTTTATCTTTTTCTTCTTCTTTATCCTCATCTATTAAGTAAAGCTCATAGGGTAAGAAGGAAAAATACTTCTTCAAAATCTCATGCATTTTAAAATACTCAGTATACTCCAAACTGTCGTCGGCCATGTAAAGGGTGACTGTAGTTCCGGTTTTATCCCTGTCAGAATTGGTCATTTCATACTCGGTATCTCCGCTGCTAATCCAGCGAACAGCCTGAGCACCTTCTTTATAAGATAACGTGTCTATCTGGACTTTATCTGCAACCATAAAAGCAGAATAAAACCCTAACCCAAAATGCCCTATTATTTGCTGATCATCTGTTTTATCCTTATATTTCTCGATAAAATCCCTTGCTCCGGAAAAGGCTATCTGATTAATATACTTTTTAACTTCTTCGTCGGTCATTCCGATTCCATTATCTATAACCTTAATGGTTTTAGCCTTTTTGTTAATCGAAACAGTTATCTGGAACTTGTCCTGCTCAGTTTCAGGTGCTTCACCAATAGACTGAAGCTTACTGAGCTTGCTTATTGCATCGGATGAATTCGAAACAAGTTCCCTTATGAAAATGTCCTTCTCTGAATACAACCATTTCTTTATTATAGGAAAGATATTTTCTGTGCTGATAGAAATACTGCCTTTTTCCTGAATCATACAATAACCTCCTGTTTTATTTTTACTGAAAGTTGTATTAAAAAAGCAACAAGATTACTTATTGCTGAGCACGAAGAACTAATAATGGCATAACCTTAAAATGCCATCGGTCATACTATCAATATCATAGACATATAACTTTCTAATGTCAATACTTTTTTAGCACTCTCGATAAGAGAGTGCTAAAATCAAAACTTTTCTATTTCGTTCATTAATTCTTCAATAATTCTGTCTTCGGGGATTTTTCTCAAGATTTTTCCCTTTTTAAAAAGAAGTGCACAACCATCTCCCCCAGCTATTCCGATATCTGCTTCCCTTGCTTCGCCAGGCCCGTTTACCGCACAACCCATCACAGCCACTTTTATAGGCTTTTCTACGTTTTCCAGTGCCTTTTCAACCTGCTCTGCAATTGCTATCAGGTTTATTTTTGTACGGCCACAGGTTGGACAGGAAATTAGTTCTGCCCCACGGTTGTATAAACCAAGGGATTTTAATATTGCTTTACCTGCTTTTATTTCTTCTGCAGGATCTCCTGTTAACGATACGCGTAACGTATCGCCTATTCCGTTTGCCAGCAAAGCGCCTATTCCAACTGCTGATTTGATGGTTCCGTTATATACAGTCCCAGCTTCTGTAACACCAATATGAAGTGGATAAGATACCTTTTCGGACATTAACTTATAGGCAGCTATAGTTAAAGGCACATTTGTAGCCTTTAGGGATATAACAATATCATAAAAATTCAACCTTTCCAGAATGGAAACATGCTTCAAAGCGCTCTCTACAAGGGCTTCCGGTGTAACTCCGCTATATTTGTCCAGAAGTTCTTTATCCAAAGAACCTGAGTTTACACCTATGCGAATAGGTATCCTGCGCTCTTTTGCACAGCTTATCACACTTTTTACCCTGTCTTCCGACCCAATATTTCCCGGGTTAATTCTTACTTTATCAGCACCTTTTTCCATTGCTGTTATTGCTAGACGATAATCGAAGTGAATATCTGCAACGACAGGAACAGAAATTTTCCTTTTTATTTCTTCTATTGCCAGGGCAGACTGCATATCTGGTATTGCGAACCGGACAATATCACAACCTGCTTCTTCAAGTTTTTTAATCTGTTCGACAGTAGCCCTTACATCAGATGTTTTTGTGTTCGTCATCGACTGAACGGTAATGGGGGCATCACCGCCAATGTAAACATTTCCTACACGTATTTTTCTGGTATTTTTTCTAAATATTAACTTACTCATTTAAAAGCCCCTGATAAGTTTTGGAATATCATTAAACAACGTAGCAATCATAAACGCTATCAATATAAAGAACCCCACCATTGAAATCCATGCTTCTTTTTCGGGATCAATAGGCTTTCTGCGGATTTTTTCTATAATAATAAATAACAATTTAGCACCATCAAGTGCAGGAAACGGAATTAAATTCATGACTCCAAGATTCAGGCTTAAAAATGCAGTTATCTGAAGAAGGTATAGCAACTTCTCTGAAAATCCCCTTCCCATTTCAACAACATCGCCTATATATGAAACAATACCTACCGGTCCTGATACATCTTTAAAGCTGGCTTTTCCTGAAATCAGCCATGTAATGGAATATAAAACACTTCTTATTGTAGATATCGAATAATTTATACTGCTTGCCAGTGAACTTATGAAATTGCCCTTCTTATATTCAAATTGTGCACCCAGGTCATAATATGTCTCGCTTGCCTCTGGCACTACATCGTGAAAAGTAATAATATCCCCATTCCTGTTAACAGTAATATGCACTGGCTTACCCTTTGTTTGCTGAAGATAATTTAAAAGGTCATCTCTTTCTGTTACCGGCACTTCATCAACTTTTATAATAATATCTCCCGGAATAAGCCCAGCCATACCCGCCGGAGAGCCATTTTGCACCGACCCTACCACGTTGTTTGCCTTACCATCGGTAGTGCCAACAGTTATTCCAATCAAATAAACCGGAGGTATTTCCTTTGGAGTAACTGTTGTACGCTGTACCCCTTTAACACCTTCACGGCGGTACGCAACTTCAACCGGCTCTCCTTCCGACACATACAAAAACATCGAAAGGTCACTTGGATGGAAAACATGCTTCCCGTCGTAGGATACAATCTTATCACCCGGCATTATACCAGCCTCTTTTAAAGCCGAATCTCCGCTTAACTGAGCTACAGTACTGGTACTGAAACCAAAAGAGAAAGAAATTACAGTTATTATCAGAATTGCTATAATAATGTTCATTGCGGCGCCTGCTACAACAACTAACGCCCTTCTTCCCGCCGATTTATTGTTGAATGCACGTTCGTCTTCCGAGGCTTCTTCTTCGCCTTCCAGTTTAACAAACCCACCAATCGGTATTGCACGTATGGAATACTTTGTTTCTCCTTTTCCCCATGAAAAAAGCTTAGGACCCATAAAAATTGAGAACTCCAAAACTTTCATGCCAACCCAGCGGGCTGCCATAAAATGTCCTAACTCATGTATAAGTATTATAAAGCTTAATGAAATAAATGCCATCAGAATATTCATATCTGTACCTGCCTTCTAAGAAATATTTTTTCTCTTTCCATAAAACTATTCTGCTTGAGTTAAACTAAAAACTTTCTTCATTTTGCTATACTCTTTTTCGTATATATTCAAGGTTTCTTCGCGTACTGAACAATCTATTTCTATTATATCATTAAGGGAAGGTTTAATATGCACCTTATGATTTTCCATAACAAGTTCAATCAAATCCATAATAGTTCTGAAAGAAATTTTATGATTTAAAAACAATGAAACCGCAACTTCATTTGCTGCATTTAACACAACAGGCATACTCCCCCCAATATTTGCTGCCTGGATTGCAAAATCAAGACATTTAAATACCCTTAAATCGGGTTTTTCAAAAGTAAGCGAGCTTATCTCACTGAAATCCACCCTTCCAAAATTATTAACGCAACGCTCAGGCCATGTCAGGGCTAACTGAATAGGAATTCTCATATCTGAAGCCCCCAGTTGTGCTATTATCGAACCATCATTGAAAGACACCATTGAATGGATAATACTTTGCGGATGAACCAAAACTTCAATTTTAGATAAATCCATGTCAAACAGCCAGCGGGCTTCCAAAACCTCAAGCCCCTTGTTCATCATTGTTGCAGAATCTACTGTTATCTTTTTTCCCATTGACCAGTTTGGATGGTTTAACGCCTGCTCTACAGTAACATCATTAAGTTGTTCCATGGTATAGCCGCGGAATGGCCCACCCGATGCAGTTAAAATCAGTTTTTCAACGTCTTCAATTCTGTTACCCGACAAACATTGGAAAATTGCCATGTGTTCACTGTCAACGGGTAATATACTAATATTGTTCTTTTTAGCAGCCTCCATTACCAGTCTTCCTGCAGTAACAAGAGTTTCCTTGTTTGCAAGGGCAATATTTTTACCTGCCTCAATGGCCTTAATTGTAGGAACAAGACCTGCAATCCCCACAACTGAGGTAAGAACGGTATCGGCATCGGGAATAGTAACAAGTTCAATCATCCCTTCAATGCCCCAAACAACTTTTATATTGGTATCTTTCAGCCGGGTTTTAAGCTCTTTTCCACGTTCAGCATTCAATACCGATACAATGGACGGTTTATGTTTTCTTGCCTGAATTTCAAGTTTATCTATATTTTCAGCAGCAGAAAGACCCAAAACCCGAATATTAATATTGTCACATACTTCAAGAGCCTGTGTTCCTATTGAGCCAGTTGAACCTAATACAACCAAATTCTTCGTCATATGCAAAACTCCAAAATTCAAAATATAACAAACTTAATATAAAAATATACTGTGGGGGCAACAAAAATCAAGCTGTCTATTCTGTCAAGAAGACCTCCATGTCCGGGCATGATATGCCCAAAATCTTTAATACCCACATTTCTTTTTATTGCTGAAGCTGCCCAGTCGCCCAGCTGTGATATTATCCCGCACAAAATACCTAATATCAGATAATGCAAAACATTAAGGTAGAGCCCTGAAAAACTGTTTATGTATAATATTCCATAAAGAGTTGTACATACAATGCTGCCCATAATTCCTCCTATACTGCCGGCAATAGTTTTATTAGGGCTTATTTCTGGTAGCAGCTTCTTCTTTCCAAAGAATTTTCCTATAAAATATGCAAAAATATCTGTGCTGAAGGTTCCTACTATTATAAGCCAGGATAATTCATACCCATTATCCATTAGTCTAACCATAAAAGCAAAGGATAACAGAAAGGGGATATAAGCCATTCCCAGAAGTGTAACAGCTACATCTTTTAATGTAAAACGTTTAGGTCTGAAAACAAGTTGAAGCAGCAGCCAAATGGTTACCAGGTAAGTAATCAGATATATAATGTCCTGCTGGAAAACCGTCCGGTATAAATCCTTTAAGAAGATACTTTTCAAATCACTAACAAAAGCACTGCCAATTAAATACATAAAGAAAATAGTACATGTAGAAAAACCTATAAACCTTATGGGATTAAAATTTACCTTTCTGACACTCTGATAAAATTCATAAAGGGCAACCAAAGAGACTGCAAAAACAGCTACGCCCACAATAAATGGTGGTAGTTGCATTATAATAAAAAGAATAACAGATGCAACTATACCACTTATAATTCTTGTTTTCAAAAAATCACCGCCGCTTTCTTAAAGGATTACACAGAAAATTAAAGAACAGACTGCATTATTTACCCAGGCTTCCAAAACGTCTGTTTCTTCTCTGGTACTCAAGGATTGCTTCTTCAAAATGTTTTCCCTTGAAATCCGGCCAAAGAACTTCAGAAAAATAGAACTCGGTATATGAGCACTGCCAGATAAGAAAATTGCTGATTCTCATTTCACCACTTGTCCGTATCAACAGATCAGGATCGGGTATGTCTTCTGTGTACAATCTTTTCCTGACTTCATCCTCTGTAATACTGTCTTTATCAAGCACGCCGGCCTCTACATCATCTACTATTTTTTTTACTGCCTGAAGTATATCCTGGCGGCCACCGTAATTCAGTGCAATTATTAATGTCATTTTATCATTGTTAATAGTGTTTTTTTCTATCTTATCGATCTGGTCGATCAGCTCCCGGGTTAAGCCTTGTCTGCTTCCAATTATCTTCACCCTGACATTTCTGTCGCTGTTTTCATTCTCTGCACTTTTTAAATAATCAAGGTATAGCTTCATCAGCTCATCCACTTCTTCTTTGGGCCTGGACCAGTTTTCACTTGAAAAAGCAAAGAAAGTAAGGTAGCGAATACCTAGATCATACGCCAGTTCAATGGTTTTTTTTACAGTTTTGGCTCCTTCACGGTGACCTGCACTTCTTGGCAACCCGCGTTTTTCTGCCCATCTTCCGTTTCCATCAACAATTATTGCTACATGCTCAGGTATTTTTATTAAATCTATAGTTTTATGTCTTTTAAACAACGCCATAATATTCCCCTGTTACATCTTTTATTAAATAATAAATTGCTATTTAAAAAAAATCAATACCAGTATATCAGAAAAAGAAAAAGTGGTCTATTTAGTGTATAGTTTAGCTGCGATAAGCGTTGTACAGGGAATGGTAATAATCAAACCAATGCTGCCTGCCAGCGCACGAACAATCTCCGAAGCCATATAGTCTCCGTTAATAATTTGCCCAAAGGGAATATCATATGCTGTAAAAAGCAGTATTAAATTCAGTGCACCACCTGCATAAGCAAGAATCAGTGTATTAGACATTGTTCCCATGACATCCCTGCCAACATTCAATCCCGATCGGACCAGCTGGGAAAAAGTAACATCAGGGTTGGCATTTTTTATCTCATATAATGCAGATGCAATGGACATACCTACATCCATTACTGCACCCATTGAACCTATAATGATCCCTGAGAATAAAAGCCCCTGATAATTAAACCTAACTTCCTGGGGAATATTTATCAGCATCAGTGTTTCTTCCTGTGCCAGCCCGGTAAGCCTTGCAGAAGAACCTATAATTAAAGCTAATGCACCGGCAATTACAACTCCCGAAACAGTTCCTATTGCTGCAGCATGAGTTTTCTTATTCCAGCCGGTAATTATAAGAAAGCTTATTAAAATAACGATACTGCACAATACGACCGAAGTCAGCAAAGGCGGAAAGCCTTTTAGAATCAATGGTATTAATATCTTTATAACAATAAATACCGTTATAAAAAGCGTAATAATAGTTTTTACCCCCTGACCCCTGCCTAATATCAAAATAAGAAATACAAACAAGGCCGTTATGAGTAACAGGTAATTCTCCCTTACCAGATCGGTAACATAAATATCCACCGGTTCTCCATAATCATCAATATTATATGTAATAAAAACACGGTCACCCTTTTTCAGCCTGTAGGTTTCATAATCGGTAAAGTAAGCAGTGGTACTGTGTTCTGCCATCACTTTTTTCCCCTTATGCTCACCTTCCAGTATTCTAACCTTCACAAACTGACTTTCAAAATAATAACTGTCTGCCAGTTCATTAACTTCATTTCCGGTATGTTCTAACAATTCAACAACCTTCGCACGTACCGAATAGGCCACATCTGTCGCTGCCATGGAAAACCCGACAGGTAAAAGCAGGAACAGCAGTAACACTGTCAGAAATTTTTTCATCGAATACCCCCAAGCAGTAAGTAAATAAAACAATCGATATCTATAAAATATCGATTGACTTCAATTATACTATAAAAAAAGAAAAGAAGGAAAGCTAAAGTGCAGGGATAACAGATTTGAAGCAGTTTATTAAAGAATAAATGTATATGACTCATTGGCCATTGTAATGATATCACCGTTTTTCAATTTAACCTCGGTACTGCAGGTAATTCTTTCGTTATTAACATATGTACCGTTTACCGAATTCAAATCGATTATATAATAGCTGTCTTCCCTTTTTACTATTTCTGCATGAATTTTTCCTACTGCTTTGTTTTGTATTGCATAATCCACACTATCCGAAAGCCTTCCTAACAGCATTGAATCTTTCGCAATATTTATTTTTTCGTTCGGATGCGAGTGGCTTTGAAGATATGGCATGTTTCCTGCAGCAAACCCCAGAATAACTGTCTTGTCCTGAATAACCGGAGCATTGTAAAGCCTTTTGCTGCCTTCGCTAAAATCTTCTGGTGTGCTATCAGATGGTAATACCGGTTCAATAGGCTCTGTTTCTTTATTTTGGTATTCGTAACCGTCTCTGAAAGCTCTGTTTTCTGTATCCTTCCTTTCGATACACACAGGTCTCCTTTTGGGAAGAATAATGTCTTCCTCAACAGCTTCATTAGCAAAACGTTTAAAAGCCGAACCTTCAGCCGGTTTACTGATTTCCTCTTTATCGGTTGTTCTTTTATCCTCTGAAAATAATCTTGTAACAAGAAAATAATTAATTGCAGAACCAATAAGAGCTAACCCCAGCAATGTGCTGGTTCTATTTGAACCGCTTTTTGAAAATAAAACGTAAAATAATATGCCAATTAGAAATATATTAACCGTACCTGCAACTATATAAGATTTTAACGGATATTTCAGATTGGAAGTTTGATCATTTTTCTCATGCTTCTTGATAATACTTTCACGGTAGTTTATTTTTGGAATAGGGTACTTCTGCTCCCCTGCAGATTGCCTGGAACTGACAACATTACTGCTGCTATCACTTTCATCAATAGACCGGTATGTATGGTTCTGTTTTTCAGGCTGTTTAGAGTTTATACACTTCAAAAGCTGTTCGGGGATGAATGTTTCAGACTTCAGAACATCCAATAACCTTTTTAAAAGGCTTCCGGATGAATCATCAAGCAATCTGATATCTTCAAATATCAGCTTCTGAAGAAAGTCTTTCATTGTATCTGAATGTAATCTTTCTGTCTTTATGGGGAAATACATGAAATATAACGATAAATCGCCAGGATCACAATAAATATATGCTTTGTCAAAAATAACCGAAGAAATATCAAGGAGATAATCCTTTAATTTCATCGTAATTTTTCCTACTTGTTTTATAAGATACTCAAATTCTTCGTATTTCAAGCTTTTTCTTTCCAGCACTTTTCCTAATGGTATTTTCGATGTAATTTCGTATGACAGCTTCCAATCATTGTTCAGTCTTTGAACAGACAACGGCAGCAAAAAATCAATTCTGTTTTTTGTCAGCATCTCAATTTGATACTCTACAAGCTCTTCCTGGGCAGGAATTGAAAATGATAAATAGCTTTTACCATTAAAACCCGCATATGTTGTTGTAAAGTCATGTAAACTTTCCATAAAATCACCTTTCAGTGAATTAGTAATATAAATGCAAGTGCTATACAAGGCGACAAAGGTACAGCAATATTTTTAACACTTTTAGCTTTGATACATTTAATTAGTCCATAAAAGGTGGAGAAGGCAAAAGTCAGGAATAAAAATTTAAGAGTATCCCCCGGCAAAAGAGATTGTACACATAATGCAACAAGAATGATATCTCCCAAACCTATTAAATCCTTGTTTATTACATATACGGTCAGAAGTATTGCCGACAAAACAATGCTGATAATCCAAGAAGTTAAGTTAAACATAACAAACACAGCATGCATTATGTTTATACCAAGTATGGCAGTACAGACAAGCAGCGGAACTTTTTGCTCACGAATATCAAAAATTGAGGAAATAATGAGTATTATTATAATTAAAACCTTTCTGGCTTCTTCTTCGGTTTCAGGAAGAACAAACATTACCACTAAATACAAAATAAGCGGAATCAATAAAGCAGTTACAATTAAAAATCTTCTTATTCTTTTTTTACTCATTTCCCTCATAATAATCATACTCACCATATTTTTTTACCTGAAAAAGCTCAATGTCCATTTTTTCAGCCAGTTTTCTGCATTCTTCAAAAGCTTGAACATAAGGCTCCGGAAGCATCTCATTTTCGGGAACAACAATATAGGCAACCCTCTTGTAATTACCTGATAAAAGCGATAAATCTATTATAAAGTCTTTAGTTTCGTATTTTTGAAAAGTGCTTAATTTATTCAAATTTTGCTTTATTGTTCCTACAACAGCACTTTTGCTACTATAACCCGGCAGGAAAGGGTTCAGAGAAAAGATCATAACTAATGAACCATCTTTACCGTTGTGAGCATACTCAATTAAATCAATGGTTTTAAAATTATCAGGGGTTATTTCAGCATGCCCGTCAATTTTATTTTTCAATTCGGATGCAAACAGTTTATCTATTTTTTTCCCTCTGGCCAGGTGCTGTGATGCTGAGCTTTTTTCTTTTTCCAAATTCCATACACTTTCGTTTTCAAATATGGAATCCGGGGGTAGAGCCCGGTCTACACCCCATGTCCATGCAAGCAAACTGACCCTGTTTCTGAGCCTGATTTCAGGAATGATAAAAATTCCCGGCTTAACCGTATATTCCACTATAATATCTATGGTTTGCCCGTCATTGAAAAATGTGGAACTTGAAAAGTCTAACCGTTCCATTCCACCTTTTATTAATAAATGTTTTCCTAACTGCTTAGCATCAACTTTTAAATCTTCGGACAGATTGTTCTTAAGCATGTTATTTGTAATGGCACCGAAAAGTGCGGTTTTTGTTTTACTTATTAATGAATCTGAAAGAGCGAGACCTATCAGTTGAACCTCCTGCATCGGATCTTTCAGTATTTCGTTAACGGTTTCCATAAGCTCAGCAGAGGAATCCTGAATATTTTCAAACTCCTGAACAGTGTGAAGAAGATTCTCGATGACATTTCCACCGTCTTCTCCAACGGAACTTACATCTCCGGTTAAACTTTCAACCGCTTTATAAAATGTTACTATTGCCTCAGTCTGTGATTGTATTTTTTCTTTTGCATTGTTTATATCGTCTAAAAATTGATCATGCTGCTGTTTTAAGCCTGATACGGCGTAAATATAGCTATATTGAGACAGCTCTATAGCTATCTGATTTAAAGCGTGCTGCATTCTGCTGTATGTTGTTATTATGCGTACAATAGACAGTATTGAAATAAATGCGAATATTGTCAGAGGCAATACTATTGCAGCTTCTACAGTTGCACTGCCTGATTGCATTTTCTTAAATTTATTGTTTCCGGCTTTTTTTAGCCTTTTATTGTGTTGCCCTGTGTTCAATAGCCATACCCCCATCTTATTTTAAATCTACCTGATTGGTTTCCTCTTAGAAAAGATGGAATAAACATGGCTTTCATTGATATATCTGCCTCAACTAATATAAATGAATTGTATTCAGATATTAAAAAATCCGGATTATCGAGGGTTTCTCTCATGTTAAGCTGCATCAAATCTGCAGCTCTGAGCAGCTTTGTTTTCTGGGGCACAGCAAAAAGAAGAAGCCTTAAATAATCGGTATAGTCGAAGGATACAACCGTTCCGACCAGCTGGCTTTGTAAACCCTGATCTCCGATTTTGCTGCCAATCTCTTTCAAGCTTTCTGAAAGCTGAGTTGCACCAACATCAACTATGTTATTGAGACTTTCCTTTAACGAGGAAAATAGTTTTTTATATGATGGACTGTCAATAATAAAATCGATAATGCTATTTGATATATTGCTTTTATAATCTTCAAGCTTGTTCTTTGACCAGCCTGAAGTTTTTCCTTTAACAAACTGACACTGCTTCTGACAGATTTCCTGTACCAGGTTTTTAAGATCTTCTATATCATTTATTTCATATAATATTCCGAGGTCTGTAAGCTCTATGTAATCAGTAGTGTCGGTTTCACTCCCCAACTCTGTTATAGCCTGTTCCAGAGGCAGAAAAGCCTCATGAACCGCACTGGAAACCATATCACGAACTAATGCATTTATTGCATCGTCTGCTTTATCAATCCATTCATCCTTTGTTTGTTTCAGCCATTTGGATGAATCGTCCAGGAACCGGCCAGCTATGCCTGAAAATATGGACTCAAGACTAAGTCGCCAGGTGTTTACAGTTTTATATACCGGTACATCCTTACCGTTATTTATATCCTTTAAATCGAGATAGGATTCCCCTGCAGCCCAGCCAAAAAGAATAAGGTTTTTTACTATTGGCACTCCAAACCCCGTCCAGCCTGAAATTGATAAAGCTGCTGAATATGCTGTCGATATTTTGCCCGGATCCATGTAAACATGAATAAGGTTAAGCCCCATTCTTATTCCAAATATAGATACCTGCGCCAGGTTTGCGTTTGCTTTTTCCTCTTTCTTTCCAAAAAGAATATATTCTACTTCTGCTTTTTCAAAAAATGTTTTTTCCGGACATCCATAAAGATTTATCCTTTGTGTCGGAACTTTATCGGAATTTACATTTTTAAATGCACAAACAATATATTCATTAACATACAGAGACTTTAACAAGGCTTCACCGCCGAGTGACAAAACATTATCAATTGCTTTGGCGATATTTCCGTTAGTATCTAAAGACTTTTTATATTTTTCTTCGGGTTCTGCATTTGCCTCTTCACCTGGGAGAATTGAATCACTTTCGTTATTATTATTGGAAGGCAGACTTTTAAACAACTCCACCAGTTCCTTATCAGTAAGGTCCCTGTCTTTTCCGTTAAAGAACCTTTCATTTTCTTCTTTCCCCTTATCGTCAGCATTTTTAATATTGTTCCGAAGTGTTTTCTCGTAACCCTTATCCCTGTCCTCTGTTTCATTTTTCTCTTTAAACACTTTATTGCACCATCTTTTAAATTCATTTTTCTCTTTTTGATTTGCAGCCGGTTCTAATTCGTAAGAAGTTAATTTATAAACAGAAACAGTTAAGTTAATTCTTTCATTTACATTATTAAATTCTTTCTCCAAATCAGTACCGAAATCTTCCCTTTCAAAATAACCCAATGTTTCAAACAATTGCCTGGTCTTATTTATGAATATTTGAAGATCATTCAGTATTTCGCTAACCTTCTTTATAGAAGAATCCGTTGCAGTATATAATTTATTCAGCGATTCCAAGTTCTGATCCAGAACTGATTTTATTGAATTTAATATTTCAGGGGAGATAGATATTTCCAGTTTCTTCATGTCGGCTTTAATCTTAACTAAAAAAGCGTTATCAGACTTTTCTGATTGATTTTTTATATCTGAATTTATATCATCTGTTAACCTTGATATTTCTTCACCCTGTTTTAAAATGTCGGGTATCAGTTTTACGGATTCCTCGTGATATTTAATGAATTTATCAACAGTCTCTTCGATCTCAGCCATTTTTTCTCTTACAGTCTCGCCCTTTTGCTTTATTTCTTCAAGTATTCCCGTGCATATAGCTATCTTTGACCGAAGCTGTTGTTCTTCTTCTTTAATTGAATTCTTAATCGACTTTATCTCGCCATTTTTTGCTGAAATTTTTCGCTCAATATCCCGTATATCCTTTTCAATTTCTTCCAGCTCGTCATTTAATAAAAAAATCTTTGTTTCTAAACTGCTAATAGAGTAGCTTAAATGATATATCTTATCTTTACATGATTTTATTAATTTTTCATCAGGTTCGTCCTTACTATTTTCCTCTGATATTTTATCCTCAAGTTTTGAAATTTCTCTTTCAATATCCTCTATTTTTTCATAAAAGGAATCTATGCTATTCTCAATTTGGTTACGTTCTCTTTCGAGAGGTGCCATTTTCTGTTCAAGGCCTGATATTTCTTTTTTAACCTCATTTATTCTGCTTCTTGCTTCCTTTATTTTCTCAATTAAGGGTGGCATGGAAAGCCACGCCCTATCAAAGTCTTGTTTCGGTTTTTCAGCACTGTTTATTTCATTTAAAAGCAAGGACATTGTACGCAGATTATCATTAATCTCCTTCATGGGCCTGTCACCATTCAAAAACAGGGGAATTCTTTGAGCCAGCAGTAGATTCAAATAAACTTGATCCTCGCGGACTTTCTGCAACTTGTCCTCAAGCCCCATTCTTTTATTTAGCAGACCCGACTGGGCCATAAACGTATGAAGGGCTTTAAGTTTATCAAGAAAATTGCCTATGGTATTTACCGGTGCGCGGTATTTCATATAATGCGTGATTTCTTTTTCAAGCACATTTTCATCTGCAAGATTAAACATAGGATAAACCGATACATTGTCAACCGAAAAGCCAAAAAGGTCTGTAACCCCGGGCATAAACATATTCTCAACGCTTAAGTTCCTTTCTGTCAGATCATATATCAATGCTTCCAGCTCTTCCTCATTGTAACCATTTGCCCAAAGCCCATAGTTGTCTTTTAATGGTGCAAAGTATTGAGTAAGCGCTGATTGTACCGATAGCTGGACTGCAGCGCGGGCATGCTTTTCCCCCATGCGGAACCTGGATAAGTCTACAACTATTCCCGAAAAAGCTGTTAATGCAGACAGTATAACGCTGATAAATACTGTAATACTACCACGTACTTTCATCATTCACCTTTCTGTTCGAAATATTTTTTAATATTTTGAAGGGTTCCAATAAGTGGCCTGCACTTTTCTTCCATCCAGTCTTTAGCTCCTGATTCCTCATAGAGTTGTAGTATATAATCGATGTTTTGTATAAAATCCTGGGGATCGTTTACTACTGTTTCACTGTAAGTATCCAGTATTAAATAACCCGATGAACCGGTAAGTTTAAAAAAGCCTTTAAAAGGTACAGGGTAGGCAGCTTTAGCTCTGATACCAACTTTTTTACAGTACAATAAATTACTGTAAGTTACTTCAATATCAAAATTATCCTGGGGTGTAATAATACTTTTTAACATAAGCTCATTTTGTACTGTTTTTATGACTTTTTCCTTCCTTTTTTCTACATCTGTAAAAATATGCCAGTATATGCCTTCGCTAGCATACTCATCCTTGCTCGCAATACCATTCTTAACATTAATTTCATCAGAAGTATATCCCCATAAGAAAGCTAAATTCTGAACATTCTCACTTACCACCGCTTGCATTAAGCACTGCTGATAATACAGCATCCCGAGATATATAAGTATCAGGATGCATATTATGACAATTGGAAATACAACGGTATATTCAACGGTAACGGCACCATTTCTCCGCTTTTTTACAAAATGAGCTGAAATACTTAACCTTATCTCCATGGTCAGGGTGTTATTGTTGGCACAACGTATACTTCGGTATTAAGAACATCACCTAATAGCTTTTTGACAAAAGTAAAAATTTGTTCTCTGAAAATTAAAGCCAGCCCTAAAGCAATTGCCACCAATACTACAACTTCAACCGTATTAATTCCTTTTTGATCTGAAATAAGTTTTCTGATCATCTTTTTCATCTTCAACCCTCCAAAATTCAATATTTAACAGTTAATTGAAATATAGCCGGTGATATTGCAATAGTAAGAATAGCTAAAAGCATAAGCATCATTGGAAATACAAGTTTTGCCGAAGCCGTTTCCCCCATTTGCTTTGCTGCATGTTTGCGCATTTCCCAGGCTTCATGGGACATCATTTTTAGCTCGTTAACCATTTGATTCCCGCCAATTCTGGAATTTTGTACTATCATGCTGGAAAAAGATGTGATTTCCTTAACCTTGCATCTCTCCGAAAATTCCTGCCAGGCCTGGTTTTCACTGATTCCCGCCTCCAAGTCTTCAAGGACTGTGCCTAATTCATCGTATAAAGGTTTATTCTTATCAGCATCATTATATATCTTTACCAAAGCCTGACGAAGGTGCATTCCTGCGTTCATTAGCAGTGCAAGTTTACTGATAAAGGCAGGAAAATCGATCATGAAATTAAGTTTTCTTTTTTTAGCCCTGTCGTCAAGATTCCTGTCTGCTAAAAAGAACAATAGTATTCCTGCAACGGGGATTACAGGCAAAAATGCAGCACCCTGTTCAGAAACCGCACCTATAAAAGAAGAAACTACAATTCCCAGAAAGAAATACAGAAATTTTTCAGCCCAGTGAACTTTTAAAAAGAGGCCGGCATATCTTGTTCCATATACCATTACAATACGTTGGTATAAGAATACATAATAAGAACCTGATGCGGGTATATTCAGTTCATCGTAAAGCCACATACCTAATGGCAGGAAATTCTTATAGCTATATTCTTTTCTGTCAAGCGGGCTTAACTCATCGGAATACCTTCGCTTTAAGCTTTCATTCTTAACAACATATAAAATAATGGTAGTTATCATAATAATAAAATATACGGTACTCACACCATTCTCCTGCCTTAAAACTTTATATTCATCAGCCTGTTTGAAATGATTACCCCACTGCACAGCAGTATCAGAGAAAAAGTCATAATAACCCTTCCTGATGCAGTAACAAACATTGGTTCCATAAACTCGCCGCTCATTATTGATATAAAAAGAACCATTGCAACAGACGACACTGAGAGAATACGCTGCTCCTGTTTTTTTGCAGCAATGCTTGTTTCTATCTCCTGCTTTATTTCAATACGTTCACTAATCATTCTTGTAGTTGTGCGGATTATTTCCACCAGGTTCCCACCCGTCCTTTTACAAACAGAAAAAACATCGGCAAAATGGTGTACTTCTTCGATTCCTGAACGCTCAGCAAAATCCTTCAGTATAGATTCTATGTTTTCATTCATCTGAAGTCTTTTTAGAATTAAATTAGTTTCGCTTACAATATCTGATTTCTCCCCGGGATATAAATTTTTCAATGTTCTATGTGCCTGTATAAAAGCCTGTTCAACAGATCTGCCGGCAGACAGCGATGCACCAAGATAATACAGCAGGTCTTTAAACTGAAGCCTAAGAACATTTCGTCGTTTTTCAATAAGTTGCTTTTTTCTGATTTTAGGGTAGAAAAGGCCTGTTAATGAACAAAGTACTGTCAAAATTATATTTCGGTAGAATACCCAGCCAACAAGTGCCATTGTTATAGCCCCTGCAGAAGCATAAAGAAGCCACTCAAGTTTACCATAGTTGTATATATCGTAACTGGCATAATATAACAACTCTTCATTTAAGGCTTTATATTTCACTTTAAACACCATCTCTGATAATTTAGAATAGATCGTATAAAAATTGTAAACCAATGTCAATATTCTTGGCATAAACAGATGGTTTTCCGGCATAAATAGTTCTTTTATACTTTCACTCAAAAATTGATGCGATTCATGCAATTATTGCTACAGAACATAAGATAGGTGTGGCTTTTAATGGGATGTAATAATTGATATGCTTTCCTGAATATCAGTTTATTCAATATTTAATATAACAGAAAACGTACTTCCCTCTCCTAATTTGCTTTTTACACGGATTTTCCCACCGTGCCTCAGTATTATTATCCTTGCTATCGAAAGGCCAAGACCATGACCACCCTTGTTTCGGTCTCTTGATTGATCTGCACGGTAGAATCTGTCAAAAATATTGTGGATATCATTGATGTCTATACCGCATCCTGAATCCTTTACCGTCATAACAGCCTGGTTTTCTTCTTTCTTTAAGCTTATTTCAATCTTTTTTCCAGGTTCAGTGTATTTTTGCGCATTGTCTGTGAAAATTCGCATGGCTTGTTTTATACGGTTCCTGTCGCCAATAATATCAATGTTTTTTTCAATTGAATCTTCAATAATATGATGCTTATTTACCATTCGGGTTTCCTTAACAAGTTCTTCCATCATATCACTTAGTGAAAATTTCCCTTTATTTAAACTCAGCGTATCCTTATCATTTCTCGCAATAAACAAAAGCTTCTCTACAAGCTCCTTCATATTATCAGTTTCCTTTGCAATTGCATCAATAGCTTCGGTCAATACTTCGGGATCGTCCTTTCCCCATCTTTCGAGCATACGTGTGTATCCCTGTATTACCGAAATAGGTGTCCTTAGCTCATGGGAGGCATCGGATACAAACTGATTTTGCTTGTTGTAGGCAGCCTCAATTCTGTCCATCATTTCATTAAAAGTAATTACAAGCTCTTTTAACTCATCTTTTGCGTTTGTAACATTAAGTCTCAGGTTCAGGTTTTGTGCTTTTATCTCCTTTGTCATCTTCGTCATTTCAGCAATTGGATTAAGGACATTTTTCGTTATGGAATTGCCTCTGAAATAAATTATAATAGTAACAATACCGTACAAAACAGCAGAAAAACCAAAAAGAATCATCATCTCAATCAGAGTCTTTGTTACGTTCCTGAAAATATTTACCTCAAAAACTCCATCTGAATTACTGATGTATGATTTGAACATAATAAATATTGATCTGTCTTTCCTGTAAAACCATAGGGGTATTTGGTGATGAGGTTTGGAAAAGTCCTTGAATGTATTGATTATAATTTCTCCGGTTGAATCAAACAAAGCTATTTCAGTATCTTTTTGAACAGCTATATCGAATATGCTTTCTGACAAATTATCCGATAACAGTAAATCTTCTATGATGCCTCGTGTTTCTGTTCCTACAACAACCAGGTTAAAAACAACATATACAATGATGATTAGAATAAGACACGACAAAAAAGTATCAATAAGCATCTGAGTATAAGAAACAGAAATACGACGACTCATTGAAAAACCCGTTCTGCCTGAGGTTTTTTTATGTTTATTCCTTGGGCCTGAAATCTTTGAATTTTTCTGTTGGGATTTAGATTTACGTTTCTCTGATGCAAATGATACTTTTATATCATCTTTTAAATTTTCTGTCTTATTCGCTGTATTCAAAAATATACCCCACTCCACGTACTGTCTTAATATATGTAAGGTTGTATTTCTGGTCTATTTTAGCTCTCAGATATCTGATGTATACATCTGTTACATTTGTATCACCGTAGTAATCATATCCCCATACCTTCTCTATCAGCTGTTCGCGGGCCAGAACTATTCCCCGGTTTTCCATCATATATTCTAAAAGATCATACTCCTTTTTTGACAGTGGGATTACTTCATCCTTATACGTCACTGTGTGCTTTGTCTTGTTCAGAACAAGGTCTCCCGCCTTCAGAATATCATTGTCTTTTTTAATGGAACTGTTCTTTCTTTTAAGGGCAACACGTATCCTGGCAAGCAGTTCCTCTATGGCGAAGGGTTTTGTGACGTAATCATCTGCCCCGCTGTCAAGACCTACAACCTTATCGGATACATCATCTTTAGCAGTAAGCATTATGACAGGTAAGTCTGAGGATTTTCTGATACGCCGCAAAACCTCAATACCACTGAGAAGAGGAAGCATCAGATCAAGTATCACGAGGTCAATATTATTATTCAAAGCTTTTTCCAGCCCGCTCCTGCCATCAGAAGCAATTTCCACCTGATATCCTTCGTGTCTGAGTTCAAGTTCAAGAAACCTCGCTATCCGACTGTCATCCTCAACTATCAGTATTTTTTCAGCCATTTTTTCCCCCTTGAAATTTTTAATATCCGGTCAGCAAAAATCTTTATCGCTACTCTATAATTATTTCATTATAATCATTTTTTTGTTCTTCGGTATTTACAGCAATATCCTGTGGCTGATGCTGCACATTTTGATTTTGATTCTTATTTTGATTTCTATTTGTATTTCTGCTTGTTACATCCTGCACCATTGAAGAAATATCCACTACTTCGCCATGCGATTTTCTGATGCTTAGCTTATAGCCCAGTAATAACAGTATTAATAAGGCAGGAATTACTATATACGAAGCGAAAATAACAAATAGAAGCAAAATGTTCACAGGTATGTCAATAAACACATTATTGCTTCCCTCGATTACCACTCTGGTTTCAAAGCCTTTTCTGATTAATTTACTGACACTTTGCCAAAAATCATTAATCTGTCTTTTACTGTCAAAATCCCTTGTATTATAACTGCCGGTTTTTGTACCGTTCTTACTCTTCTCAAAATCTACAATGGCTTCAAGTACATCTCCATTGTGCTTTTCCAGAAAAAACTTGGCCTCTTCATAGCTGCAATTTGTCCTTTTTCTCATTTGATCTACCTGTTCCAATGTAACCATGGACTGCACCTCCAAAAAATTTCTTACATTGGACATTGTATAATTCTAAAATTAATTGTGCCTTTATAAAAAATTAAAGTTTCATTAGAATTATATTAATTCATATTCTTTAAAAAGCACCCATTGGGCTAAAATATGGGCATATGCTGCTAAAACAACCTAAGAAATTCTGTTTTTCAGGTAATACCACCATCAGGAGCAGCATCGCCCATGAACACGCCAGATGCTCAAAGTAACCGGAAAGTGCTTATAATCCAAGCATGAACTGGTATTTTAAATCTTCAAAGCCTGGTAAATATTCATGGCCAAAATCAGGATATATTAAAATATTCTTTTTAGATTGAATTTTATTGTATGCAGCAAATTGAGTGGAAGGCGGACAAATAGTATCCATAAGGCCTGTAGCCATCAACACTTCACCATTGATCCTTTCTGCAAGATGCTGTATATCAATATACCCCAATTTTGTGAAAATCTCTTCCTCGCGTAAATGCATAGGATCAAATCTTCTGAAATATTGAGACAGTTCCACATATGCATCCTTTGCGAGATCCATCTCCCACACTCTTTTATAATCACTTAAAAAAGGATAGCATGGCGCAAGTCTTTTAATCTCCGGCACGAGTGCTGCACAGGCAATAGTTAAAGCCCCACCCTGGGAACCACCCATTGCCCCAACCCTTTTTTTGTCAACAAATGGCATATCCATTATAATTTTTGCCAGCATGGCAGTATCAAGGAATATGTCTCTGTACAGTAAATTATCCGGGTTTGGATCATCAAGGCCGCGGATTATATGCCCCTGAAGGGTATTACCGGATACACCTCCCTTGTCTTCAGACAATCCGCCCTGACCACGGCAATCCATCGCTGCAACAACAAAACCCGAAGCGGCATACCCAAGATAATTTTGCCAGTCCCCACTATTCCCCGAATACCCATGAAAGTTAAGAATTGCAGGCTTCTGGTCATTAATGTTTTTAGGCTTCAAAAGTTTCGCATAAATCCTTGCACCCTTAACTCCTGTAAAATATAAATTGAAACATTCGGCAACAGGTGTTTCAAAATCTGCCGGTATAAGCTCAACATTCGGGTCTGTGCCATGCATTTCATTTAAAGCCCTTTGCCAGTATTCATCAAAATCTGACGGCTTAGGATTAATTCCCCTGTATTTTTTTAATTCATCAAGCGACATGTCAAAAACAGGCATATATGCAACCTCCTTGAAAACGTCTTGAAATATTAATTATAGTAATATAAATAATTATCTCTAAAACACATCAACACGACAGTCTTCTTTACCCTGCATTCATACTGATGTTATCCATGTCTAGTTCAGGGAACTTGCCTTTTAACAAAAAGGCCATTAATGAAGTTCGCCAGCTATGTTCTGCAACGCTCTCGGTTCTTCCCTTTGAAGTTGTACATTGACGAGGTGTATCCTTCAAGCACTCTGCCATATGTAATATTCTAAAAACACTTTTGCTTCCATAACACCCACCTCTCATAAGAATTATAACGTTAATTATATATATTAACAATGATAATTTAGCTCTCGGTTGAAATCTTAAGCTCTGACATTATGGACATTAATTGCCCCTTTTGTTAAAATAAAAAATATTATGGAAGCTTAAAACCAAGCACATAAATTTCAGGAGGACAGAATGAAATCAAGGCAATATTACTATAGCAAGTGGTTCAATAAATTTCTGAAATCAACCTTTGGGCTGTATCTGAAAAAGCGATTCAAAGTTAACATATATAACAAAAAAATACAAAATATTAAACCACCTTATTTAGTTATTGGAAACCATGTTGGAGTATGGGATCCATTTCTGATGTCCATTGGAATATCTGATCCCATTTACTTTGTTATTTCTGACTCACATTTTAGAAATTTCTGGTTAAGACAGGTCCTTAAACTGGTGGGTGGTATACCCAAATCAAAACAATTGGCAGATTCGGGGACAATTCGCGCAATATTGTCTATTATTAAACGAAAAGGAGTAATTGGGCTATATCCTGAAGGTGCACGTAATTGGGATTTAAAAAACGTACCCGTTATATATTCCACCGCTAAGCTAATCAAAAGTTTGAAAATCCCCGTTATAAGCACTGTTATGCAGGGAGCCGGGCTTACAAGACCAAGATGGGCAAGGAGTTCAAGAACGGGTATGATAAATATGAATTATGATATCCTCTTAAAGCCCGAAGAAATTAAAATAATGGACGTTGATGCCATATACCAAAAAGTGGTAGATGGTATAAATATGAATGAATATGAGTGGCAGAAGAAAAATATGATTCCCTTCAAAGGCAATAACCTTGCAGAGTATCTTGACTTATTCCTTGTGGTATGTCCCAAATGTAAGTCTCTTTGTTCACTATACAGTCATGGTGATTTTTTCACATGCAGAGATTGCAGTTACACTGTAAAATATGATGAATATGGGTTTTTAAAAACAGAGGGTGAAAAATTCTTTGATTCACCGCAAACCTGGAGTGAATGGCAAAATGATTATTTATACAAGTTATTTTCAAAAGAAGAGTTTAAATCAGGTAAGGCTCCTTTGTTTACCGATACCGATACCAAATTGTTCACCGGTAGACGCAGGGGAAAGCTAAGAAAATACAACTGGTTGGGTAAGGTAGAGCTGTACTTTGACAGGTTTGAATTTAAGCCCGAAAAAGGAGACATGTATACGTTCCCGTTAGATGAAATAAGCGGCATGAATACTCAGAACAATAATAAATTTGAGTTTTATTACAAAAACACCCTTTATCGCTTTAAATTTACCACACAGCACAAGTCGATTTACAAGTATGAGCTTGCCATTAATATTATTGACAGAATAAAATCAGATGCCTCACCAAACTGAGTTATAAAGTAAACGACATAACAACAGCAGATAATGTACTTAGCAGGGTTCCCAGTAAATAATACTCTGCGAAGGATGCATCTTTTGTTATTCTGTCGTATCGTGCTATGGATTTGGCAGTTAACACCAATCCAATGGCTGAGTATTGTTTTAAAGAAATAAAAAGTAATATAATTATTCTTTCCAGAGTGCCGATATATTTGCCTGCTTTTCTGTTTTCGCCACCTTTTTTGTTTTTGTTAGCCGGCCTAAAACTCATTAAAAACTGGGAAATGATGATATTTGCCGGCTTATGTATCGCTAATAAAACAACCAGCCAGTTTAATAAATTCTTTGCAGATAAACCCGTAGTTAACAGCAGACTTTTGGTGAAATAATTAACGCAAAATGTATAGTTCGAGCTAATAAATGAATAAGCTATTATTATCAAACCGAGCACATGCAACACCTGATCTGTAAAAAACACATTTTGTTCGATACGAGCTGTAAAGCAGCCTTTCTTCTTCTGTACCGAAATATATATGTATTTCAAATAATCAATTGAAAAATGCAGAACAGATGCTATTGTGGCAAACAAAACAATTGGCAGGGATATGACCGGCAAAGAAACAAACAGCATAGATAACCAGTATAATAATCCATGTAGAAGAAGTTTCTTTTTATCCTCCCGTTTTTTATAAGCCATATATTCGGTTTGTATATAAAAATCACCCACAATATGCCCTAAAATCAGCAATAAGAAATATTCCCTAAACATTATATCTCCTTATTTTACTTAATATTTTCTCTACTGTATACAATGCTTCCCTGTAGGTATAATAATTTCCGCTATCAAGGCGTTTCTGGAAAGATGATTGCTCAATTCCAAGCCTTTTTGCAGCATTTGACTGAGTATCATTATACTCCAACATATCCCATATAGCTTCTCTTTGCCGATCTGTCCAGGAATTTCTAATAACTGCCATCAAAGATATTACCGTATTGATTAACTCAATACAAATATTATCTCCATCATCGATCTCAACCCTAATATCAGTTTTTCCTGCCTGTTTTTTCCTTTCATTTTGGCGCAAAAAGTCAATAGCCTGCCTTGCTTTATAGTATGCAGGCCCATCTGCACCTATGGATAATTCAGGATTGATGTCGGTAATAATATCACCAATCCCTATACCAAATCTTATTTTTGCCGGGTACATCTTCCTTTCAATCTCGGTAATAATGGCCATAACATTCTTTCCATTAATCAATAGCCCTTGAAATTCATCCCCCAGGGTAATTGTAAATTTGGAAGCTATATCTTGCTGGTATTTATTATTAATGTTTTGCAGAGTATTCTTTAACTTTAGCTGTACATCTTCCCGGTTTTTAATTTTCTTAGAGTTTCTTATATCACCAATAATAGCTATATACGCGTCTAAATACGGAATCACACAATCCCCCCTAAATCTTACATAAAAAGTATATAGCATTCAACATGAATAATCAAGAATTATTCACTTTTAAGGCTATAATCATAAATTATTCCTTCATAAATCTATGATTAAATACAGATTAATCCTCACAGGTTTTGCTGCAATCACATCAAAAAACCCTATAAACCTTTTTATCAAGGCTTATAGGGTTTTTTTCAACTATTCCCACTCAATAGTGGCTGGTGGCTTTGAGGTAATATCATAAACAACACGATTAACACTGTTTACCTCATTTACAATGCGGTTTGACACTCTCTCAAGAACGGCATAAGGAATTTTAGACCACTCAGCATTCATAAAGTCGCGGGTAGTAACAGCACGAAGAGCTATTGTATAATCATAGGTTCTCTTATCCCCGGTTACACCAACACTTCTCATATTGGTCAGGACTGTAAAGTACTGATTTATAGATTTGCTTAATCCTGCTCTAGCTATTTCTTCTCTGAAAATTTGATCTGCATCACGAAGAATCTCAAGTTTTTCTAAAGTGACTTCTCCAATAATCCTTATAGCAAGCCCGGGCCCGGGGAATGGTTGCCTCCATACCAGTTCTTCAGGCAATCCCAATTCCAGCCCTACTTTGCGTACTTCATCTTTAAAAAGATCTCTAAGGGGTTCAATTATCTCTTTAAAATCCACATGTTCGGGAAGGCCTCCCACATTATGATGGCTCTTTATTACTGCTGCATTACCAACCCCACTTTCAATAACATCGGGGTAAATGGTACCCTGAACAAGAAAATCAATTTCACCTAATTTTTTGGCTTCCTCTTCGAAAACGCGAATAAATTCTTCTCCAACAATTTTTCTTTTTTGTTCGGGATCAGAAACACCTGCAAGACGTTTTAAAAAGCGTTCCTGCGCATTTACTCGAATGAAATTCATATCAAACCGGTGCGTAAAAATATCTTCCACCTGGTCGGCTTCATTTTTCCGAAGCAAGCCATGATCCACTAATATACATACAAGTTGTTTTCCCACTGCCTTGTTCACAAGTGCTGCTGCAACAGCAGAATCAACACCACCCGATAAGGCGCATAAAACCTTTTTATCGCCAACCTTCTTCTTAATCTCCGTAACTGCAGCCTCTATAAATGAAGACATCTTCCAGTCTGCGCTGCATCCGCAAATTCCAAACAGGAAATTCTTAAGCATGTCTTCTCCATTTTGGGTCTCCAGCACTTCGGGTTGAAACTGAACACCGTATAGTTTTTTCTCCTCATTTCCAATGGCAGCAACAGAACAATTACGCGATCTTGCTAATATTTTAAAACCGGGAGGTATTTCGGACACATGAAATGTATTGCTGAGCCAGCAGCTTGTTTCGGTATTTATATTTAAAAATAAATCATTGTCAGTTTCAAGCGCAATTTCAACCTTCCCCGGTTCGTCGCGGGAAGCTTCTTCAAGTATTCCACCAAGTTCGGAAACCATTAACTGCATACCATAACATATGCCTAGAATTGGTATGCCCGTCTTAAAAATTTCAGGATCGCATTTAGGCGAATTCTCATCTATTACCGAAGCTGTTCTGCCGACAAGAATAATCCCCTTTGGCTTTTTTGAAAGAATTTTGTCACAGGAAGCATTATAAGGTATAACTTCACAGTATACATTTGCCTCACGGACTTTACGGGAAACCAATTGGTTAAAATGTCCTCCGAAATCAATAATTAATACAGTATCATTGTTCAATCACAAGTCCTCCTTTCAGGTATGGCAAAAATTTAATTTTCCTATGATACCAATTACAGATTATGGGTTAAATTACTTTCCTAAACAACACACATAGTAATAGTATATATGACTACAGCGATAAAATAACAGACTCCTGTAAGGTTTGTAATTCAGTATTCATATATTATAGTTTAAAATATTTCCAAGCGCAATGAAAATCTGTTTTTATTTACACCGACGAGCTATGAACCTTTTACAGCTTGTTTCATATATTATTAATGAACAAAGAATAAAGGAGATGGTTCTCGTTTGAAGTATAATGAGTTAAAAGAGTTTTTAGGGAAATACCCCTATTGTTTTAAGCAAAATAAGGAAAAGCAAAGGGAATTTGACCGCAGGGTGGCAACTGCTGAAGGAAAGCCCATAGTTTTTGCACATCATGAAAGAAAGGATATAAAAGATTAAACTTAGAAAAACAATGACTCCTTTATACGTTTTGCTATATATTTAATAACAAACCGTGAAGGAGTCATCTTTTTCCATGAATGCCTTTCAGACACAAAAATTATTTCTTTATTTATTCTTTTAAAAACCCATCAGGATCGTACCTGTTATTTGCATCCCAAAAAATCCATTGCTCATATCCTGCATCGTATACTGCCTGTATTTGCTGCCTGTATTGTTCAGCAGCATATGTCTGGTACGCCTCTTTTGGAAGCCAGCTGGCTGTATATGCCTGAAGATAAGGCCTTATATCTGCTTTATATCCTTCCACCTTCGAAAGCCTATCTCTTGCCATTAAAAGTGTATTATAAACCACCGCATAAGGCTCAAGATCAGGGTTTGGAAATTTTATACCATTTACGATCTGCCCCCTTGCATATAATGAAGGATAAGTCATAGGTGAGATATAGTCCAGGTCTTTTCCAATCAATTCAAGATACTGGCCAATATCCTCACGATCTTCAGGGCTTACACAAACTATTCCAAAAACATCAGCAGAAATAGTCACATCTGGCATTTCTTCCCTTGCGTAGGCAAGGAAATTGTTAATAACTTCATGCTTTACAAAATCAGTTTTTCCAAAATTCATTTTACTTCGGTTTCCATCAGGAAAACGCACATAATCAAACTGGATTTCATCAAAACCAAGTTCCACAGCTTCCTTTGCTATATCCACTATATATTTCCAATTCCGTTCATCACATGGGTTTAACCATGTCATATCCTGATTGTTTTTCTCTTCACGCCACAAGCCACCATTGATGTGTTTAACTGCCCGGTCAGGATATTTTTTTGAATAGGCTGGGTCTCTGAAACATACAAGCCTTCCAATAACATAAATATCCTTTTCATGGAGTTTTTCAATAAGCTGTTTTGCATCATATTTCCTTAAAAATGTACCTGCTTCAACCACTTCCGGTACCTTTGATTCATAGCTGACAATACCGTCATCGTTTTTAATATCTATAACCAAAGCATTCAGCTCTGTTTCTTCAATAAGATTTAAATAATAATCCATTCTCTCCTTATTTCCTGCAGACCACCCTGTCAGATACAATCCCTTAACCTTTACATCTTTTTTTCCGGTAACAGGAGTTGGAATAACTGTAGGTTCAGGTGTTGGAGTAGGAGTATTTGATACAGTTGCAGGTTCCGGTGTAGGTGTTGCTGTTAATTGCGGTTCCGGTATCGGAGTAGGGCCATTCTTTGCAGTTTCAAATTTACAGCCTGTTAATAAAGAAATGATAAAAATACAAACAACCATCAGTAAAAAAACTCTGTAACCTCTCATCTAAATCCCCCTGATTTTTCATTTGTGTAAATTGAAGCCTTATTATTTTCCCCGAACAATGCGATGTTTTTCAGGTATTTTTTCGCTCAATCTGTATAATCTATTATACTACAACAAAATAAGATAATGTTATAAAAATTGTGACTGTTTTCTTGTTTTTTATCATAATTTTGTCTGTTGTCAACGCCGGAATATATTTGCTGATCTGTTGTTCAGAATTGCCCCAATCATCGAAACAACCGGCTGTACAGCCGGTTGTTCCAAAATAAACCTACAAATGACGGATATTTAAAAAGAATTTCCCATTTTTCTCCAATTGCATAAACACATAAACTTATCATAATCTTTGATTTTATTCCTGAATCCATTGATATAAGGGCACTGCAAAGGTATGGACAACTCACTTTATCCAAGGTTTACTGCATACCCCGGAACCGTTCTTCCGAATATCTTTGCAATAATTGGCCGTGTTGCTGCTTTTTCTCCATTGAGTGTAACATCCCAAGCTTTAGAATTGTCCCTGGCAAAAATTATTGTAACCTTATCAATAGCTGCTTCAACACCGCATTCCATAACTATTCTGTTTTCTGTAGCCCTTACCTTTATGGTGCTTTCTGCGTCCATTGCATTTACGGAGTATTCACCCTCTCCATATACTACAAAACAAAGATTAGTATATTCATCGATCTTGTTTCCTACAAATCCTGTTTTGTCTGTTTCACCCATTACATAATTCTCGTTCAGGTTAACAGGTATTATAAAGCCATTTTTAACAAAGACAGGTATTTTTTCAAGTTCGCAGGGATACTCTATTATCTTTCCTCCAGAAGTTCTTTCCCCTGTCCAGAAATCGTACCATTCACCTTCAGGTAAATAGATATTCCTCTCAGTATGCCCTTCAGTTATAACCGGGGCTACCATAAGCCCTCGCCCAAACATATACTGATCGTCTATGTCTATTACCTTTTCATCCTCAGGATAATCATAAATCAGATGGGCCATCATAGGTCTTGACATACCGACACAGTTTGCAGCTTCTTCCATCAGATAAGGGATCAGATTCATCCTGATGTTGGCATATTTCCTGTACTGCTCTAAGATTCTGTTGTCTTTATTAACCCGGGCCATATTCCACGGACTTCTGTCATTAATCCAATGTTTGCGTTCTGTAAGGAAGAATTGTCCGGACCTCGGTTCAGAGTGAAACTGCATTACGGGACAAAAAGCCGCAAATTCAACCGATCTTATGTACAGCTCTGTTGTCGGGAACGCACCTGCAAATCCGCCGATATCAAAACTCCAGAACAGAATCCCGGACAAACCTGCTGAAATTCCCGCTGTAAGCTGACCTCTCAGTTCCGAATAGTTTGACAGCTGGTCGCCCGCCCAGTGTATAGGATATTTTTGTGCGCCTGTAAAACCTGCACGGCTGAAAGTCACGCCGTTGCCCTCGCCTAAATGCTTTTTCAGAAAGTCATTATAGGCTCCTGCATACAAATTCGGATATAAATTACGCATCTCTTCCACATCTTTACCGTTATAAAACCTGGCACTGCTGTCGTATACAAATTCCCCTCCATCAGTCTTAAAACCTGCTACATTGAGTTCGGTTAAAAGGTACTCTCTCTTTTTGAACCACCAGTCTACTGCTTCAGGGTTTGTAAAGTCCAAAACCAGGGAATTATTGAACCAGTTGTCGGTTATCCTGTATGGGGTTCCGTCATCGTTCATTATGCAGTATTTATTTTCGATAGCATAGCACTCATCATTGTAAAGCTGATTGTTTTTATTGCCTTCAATATATTTTATTACAGGAATCTGCCAGAGAATAAGCTTGATATTGTTTTCTTCAAGTCTATCGGTAAAAGCCTTCGGATCAGGCCATTTGCACTGCTGTTCAAAGGTAAAATCACTATATTTAAACCCCTTACTCCCGTCCTTTAATTCATATTTCGCGTCATTAAATATATAGAAAGTTCCTTCGTCACTCCAGGCTTCCAAAACCATAACAGTAGCAGGTATTGAATGATAATTCAATTGCTCTATCTGCTCCTGTGCCTCTTCCTGGGTATTCCACCCGTTAGCTGAGATCCATGGCCCAAAAGCCCATTTTGGTGGCAAAGCAGGTGCTCCCGTCAGTTTATGAAACTCTTTTAGTATAAAGCTTGGCTTGCCAAGAAAAATATAATCATCAAAAAGCAAGCCTCTTCTTTTACACAGGCACTCAATTTTTACATCCACCAAATCAGTTGAATCAACCGGGTTCAGGAAGAAATCACTGTGATAGGAAGTATCCCTATAGAAGCCATATCCCTTTTCAGAAAAGAAGAAAGGCATGGGTATATATGTTTTTTCCTGCTGGTTTGTAAATTGTTCTACAACATGTGATTTAGGAGCCAAACCTTTTTGATTTATCCTGTCAAACTTCTCTCCAAAGCCATAGAAACCTTTACCCCGCATTCTGAAAGACTGGCTTACTTTATATACATTACCCGCAGCATCTATATTCAGAGCCAGAGCCATATTATTTACAGAAATTTCGATTATTTCTTCCCCATCCTTTGAAATAAACAATCCGAAGGGTTCTTTGGAAGTCTTAATACTGTATCTTTCATCAATTTTGTATTCATATCCGTCTATCTTTTCCAATACTTTAATATCGACATGTTTTTGCCCGCTATGACTGCTGAGCCTGATAATATTGTTGTGGGCTTTTGCCTCGATACCATAGCAACTTTCGCCATATTTGTACACCATCCATATGCTGCTTTCGGTTCTGCCCACAAATTCAGGCTTTTCCAGCTCAACCCGTGTAAGCACATCAAAGCTGTATTCCCTGGTGGAAACTTCGGCTTCAGATGATCTAGCCATAATTTTATATGTTACGTGAACCGACTTTGGAAATGGACCCAGAGTAAAAGAAAAATATGCTCTGTCATCATTATCCTTTGAAAACCTGGAACCTTTTATCTTTTCCTGCTCTACCCCGTCCAGAGTCCACACCATAAATACATCGGATTTCTTGTGAAGATGTTCAATTCTGCAGTTAATTTGAACTTTTTCATTTTTAAGAGGATAATGCGGTATGCGCTGGTATCCGCAATCATAATAAGGTGATAGCCCGCAAGGCAGATGCTTAATAAGCATGATTTTCACTCTCCCTGTTATTTTATTCTGCTTAATACTTTTAACTAATTTCGGATATTATTCATTTAGTTATGTCTTTAACCGAATCCCTTTCAACTATATCCACCGGAAGGATAATGTCTTTCTTTTCCTTAATTTCATTTTCTATCGTCTGAATAATAATCTCAGCTGCCTGTTTGCCTTTTTCAGTAATATTCTGCCTTACTGTTGTCAGAGAAGGATCGGTAATTTTGGCAAGATATACATCATCGAATCCTATAACAGACATATCATCCGGAATCTTTAAATCATTTTCTTTAAGTCCTTTGATTAAACCCGCCGCAAGTATATCTGCTGTCGCAAAGGCAGCCGTTTCTCCATTTTTGCTTTTTGCCAGCCAATCTCCTGCCTTTATGCCATATTCATATTCAGTATCTCCTAAATAGATAAGCTTCTCATCAAAGTCTATGCCAAACTCTTTCAACGCATCTTTGTAACCCAGAAGCCTGTTGGAGTTTACTCCGTTCTCCTTTACCATTCCCGATACGAACGCTATTCTCTTATGACCTTTCTAAATGAGGTATCTTGTTGCAAGGTAACCTCCATACCTGTCGTTGATCTTAATGCTATGGAAATAGTGGTAATTACAATAACTATCCACCAGCACTATTGGTATCTGGCATTGCTTTAGTTCCTGGTAAAAACTGTCTGGGTATATTCCAACGATGATTATACCGTCAAGGCCGCGGTTCTGGGCCACCCGGATATATTTCTGATCGGCTTCGGTTCCTGAGATAAGCAAATGAAACCCCTTTTTACGTGCTTCATACTCTACACTGCTTAAAAATTCTCCATAGAACGGATTGCTGAACATAAATTCCTTACTTTCCTCTGCCTGAGGTATTACAACTCCTATCAGATTTGACCTTTTGCTGACCAGACTTCTTGCAGACAGATTGGGAACATAATTGAGCTTCTTAATTGCCTCCTTTACCCTTTTAACGGTCTCATTGCTTATAGATTCACTCTTTTTATTATTTAACACATAGGAAATTGTTGCGGTGGATACGCCTGCTTCTCTGGCAACCTCTTTAATGCTGACTCTCTTTTTCTTCATGACATATTACCTCGTTATTATCAAATATTATCAATATAGAATTTGATCAAGCTCATGCATTTAATATGTCAATTATAACAATGGCAGCCATTGCTCACAATCATTGCACACCATAAACGAGGCAAAATATATGCCCCTCCTGCTGTTTGTAATCCATTTCTGTGATTCCATAGAGTTGTAAAGAGCTTTTAATGCGGTTATAAGGCATTCTGATTATTTAATACATACTCTTTTAAGGATTTGTATGTTATGTCGGCCATGTGCAATATTCTTTCATCGCCTATGCCTACTGTTTTCATACCGGCTGTTTTGGCTGCCATGATACCTGCAATAGAATCCTCAAATACCAGGCATTGATCATATGGAACACCCAGATCATCTGCCGCGATTTTAAACACCTCGGGATCAGACTTTGCACGAATCGCCCTTGTGCCATCGGAAATAGCATTAAAATAGCCGGTTATCTTCAGCCTTTCCAATACCATCCGGGCATTTTTACTGGCAGAACCAAGAGCTATAAATATTTTCCTTTCTTTAAACTTATTCAGACATTCCAAGGCCCCTTCCAAAAGGCAGGATTCGTCAAGCTGAGATATGTAATCTATATACCTTTTGTTTTTTATTTCTGCCAGCCTGAGTTTCTCCTCACAGGTCAGATTTGAAAGGCCTCCTATTTCCAGTACTATCTCAAGAGCTGACATACGGCTGACACCTTTAAGCCTTTCATTGTGCTCATCTGTTAGAGTAAAACCCAGATGCCCGGCCAAATCTCTCCATGCAGCATAATGGAAGTTTGATGTATTTACAAGAACTCCGTCAAGATCGAAAATTGCAGCCTTAATCAACTTGTAGTTTCAATCCTTTCTCTTTCATTCTGCTAAATTTCAGGACATTTTACAATTCTGTCAGCTTTACGGCCCTTCCACCTTCTTGATTTATCCTGATGTTCCAGAGCTCGTTTTTGAATATTACATTGAATTTCATTGATTTTATTCCTTCAGGCAACCTCGGAGCAATTTTAAACTCACTTACGTCATGGGTCAGACCTGCAAATCCAAAAACAAGTGCTTGCCAGGAAACACCAAAGGCAGCAAAATGAAGTCCTTCTTTTCCGGTATTCTCCATAACATCATGGAGATCCAAGAACAGGCTTTTATTGAAATACTCATCTGCCTTATCCATGATTCCAAGCTGTGCTGCCAGCTGAGCATGGGTACCGAAACTCAAACTTGAATCATGTAGTGTCAGCGGCTCATAAAATCTCCATGCGGCATCTTTTTGCTCATGGGTAAATTTATCAGGAAAAAGTGTCATAAGAAGCAGTACATCAGCCTGTTTTATAACTCTGTATCTCTGCAGCCTGTCGTAACTGATTTTATAATATAAAGGCCTGTCATCTGTTTTGTACTTGCTGATTTCCAAAGGCTCTAACTTCATAAACAGGTCATCCTCAATATATAGCTTATTATCCTGATCATAATTGATTTTAGCTTTTTGTATTATGTCATCCCACTCGTCAATTTCCTTTATGTTAAGCTCCAGTCTTGTAGACAGTTCTTTCCATTTATCCGGATGTTCCTGCTTTAAAATTAAGACTGCGTTTTTTGCCAGTTTTAGGTTGTTTACAGCCATCCAGCTTGTGTATGTATTATTGATGGTGCACCCGCCATACTCATTGGGCCCCTTTACAAAAATCATGTTATATATATCCTCGCTTTTGTCATAGTAAACCTGCTGACCCAATACCGCGCTGTTTCAATTAAAATTTCAGCCCCGTAGTTTATCAGAAACTCGTTGTTCCCTGATACCTTTACATAATTGTCTATTGCATAAGCAACATCGGCAGTTATATGAACTTCACAACAGCCCGTATCCCATGTTTCACATTGCTCGTCTTCATATAATCGCCTCTCATTACTTAATCGTTTAAGTCAGTTCAATTATATTTTATTTATATGGAATGTCAATACTGTTTTTTATATTTTTTACTTTATATCTAATTTTTTCTTTTATTTTCTCTGGTTTTATCTGTTAAGAAAGAGCACAGTAAAGCTAATACATGCTCAATTACAGATATTCATTCTGTATAAGGCTGTAATAGAGAAAAAGTGAAAGCTGAAAAATCATTAAAATCTGTTTTTTGGCCTCTGTAACGATTTAGTTACAGCTTAAGTTATACCGGCTGGTTTAGTATTTTATTTCTGTAATTGGTGTTATATGCTTACTAATAACTAAATCATTTAAGGTAAAGTTTTAATTTTAAAACAACAGACAATTACTTAAGTTTCAATTGTCTTAACCGAATCCCTCTCAATAAGCTCAACATCAAGAACTGTGTTCCCGGCAGGAAATGAGGGATCGTCAATATGGCGGAAAAGTATATCGCAAGCAAGACGGGCTTTTTTTGTAATATCCTGATATATTGTTGTAAGGTGAGGAGAAACACAATTTCCTATTGGCAAACCATCAAAGCCTATTATTGAGTAATCATCAGGTACTCTGCACCCTAATTTCTTGAAATTTTCTATAATTGAATACGCCAATGTATCGGAGGCAGCAAAAATAGCTGTTACTGGTTCTTTAAAAGACTTTATAATTTTGGCAGGGTTTTGAATGTCACTTTCATCCAATATATGTTCGGTACTCATCGTAAATCCATGTTCTTCGAGTGTATCCCTGAAACCATTCAGTCGCTGCTGTATTACTCCCGATGTAAGGGTTCGGCCGACAAAAGCAAAACTACAATGTCCTTTGTTGATAAAGTGCTTTGCTGCAAGTACCCCACCTTTATAATCGTCTATACCTATATTGATAATTTGACGGACACTGCTGTAGCTGTCTGTAAAAACAAGAGGGATTCTGTTATCCTGCTGTATTTTTTTTACATCATGATCAAAAGTACCTATAAAAATAGCCCCTCGCGCATTCCAAGCCCGCAGACGCTGAGTAATATCATCATAATTGTCTATAAAATGCAGCATAAGGTAATAACCTTTTTCCTGAACGTAAGGAACAATTTCCCCGACCATCGTGGCGTTGTAAGGGTTGATAAGCTCGTTTCCGCTCCCCTGGACAATCACAGATATAATATTGGAAGCCTTCGCAGAAAGGGATCTGGCGGTTGAGTTGGGTACATATCCACGCTTTTTAATAATCTCCTGAATTTTTTTAATATTTTCCTCCGAAACTTTTGAAAGCTGACCGTTCACAACACGTGAAACTGTCATAACACTAACACCGGCTTCCCGGGCAATATCCTTTAATGTAACCATAATCTTTGCTCCTTAATTAATATTTAGTGTTATCGTTATACCTTTTAAACGCACTTTTTGCAGATAGCATATGTATAATTATAGTAATAATTCACATATAAGACAAGTGTTTTTAATGATATTTTATTAATTTTTAAAAAATTCTTGACAGTATATGGGAGTCATGATAATATATTTAGTGATAACGTTAACACTATTTTGCTTCTTTCAGTATTCTGACAACGTACTAAAATCAAACAATTCGGGATTTTGCTGCTCATTTTAACTTTAATGCCTTTCATGAAGCAAGTCATAAGAAATGGAGGTTTTAGTCTTGAAAACAAGCTATCAGAACCCTGCTGCTAAAAACATCCGGCAAAATTGGGGCCTTTATCTTTTACTGCTGCCATCAGTCATTCTGCTTATATGTTTTGCATATAAGCCCATGTACGGCGTCATTATTGCCTTTAAGGACTACAAGTCTGCCTCGGGCATCATCGGAAGCCCATGGGCAGACCCCTGGTATAAGTATTTTTTAAGGTTTTTTAAATCATTTCAATTCAAAACAACTATCACAAATACCCCCCTTATAAATATTTATAGTCTGACTGTAAATTTCCCGTTGCCTATTATAATGGCACTAATCATTAACCAAATGCATGCCGGAAAGTTCAAAAGAGTTTTCCAAACTATTACCTATATGCCTCACTTTATATCAACAGTTGTCATGGTTGGACTTATAAGGATTTTTCTGTCTCCCGGCATAGGCTTTATGGGTAATATATGCAATCTTCTGGGCATTGAAGCACTGAATTTAATGGGTGAAGCAAGTGCTTTTAAAAGCATCTATGTATGGTCTGACGCCTGGCAGCATACAGGTTGGGATAGTATAATCTATATAGCTGCTCTGTCTAATATCGATATATATTTGTATGAGGCAGCTACAATAGATGGCGCCAGTAAATTGCAGAAGCTTCGTTACATTGATATTCCAATGCTCATACCCACAGCTTCAATTCTACTGATTATGAGAGTTGGAAATCTAATGAGCCTCGGTTTTGAAAAGGTCTATTTAATGCAGAACGATCTGAACCTTTCAGCCAGCGAAGTAATAGCCACATATGTATACAAGATAGGTATTAACGGCGCTCAATACAGTTATTCAGCCGCAATTAACATGTTTAACACCATAATTAATTTCATTCTTCTTATTACAGTCAATCAGATCACTAAAAAGATTAGCGAAAACAGCCTGTGGTAGAAAGTGAGGAATAAAAAATGTCAGATTCAGTTCTTAGAATGCATTGGCAAAAGAAAGCAAAACAACGTTCAACTTCAGACTACATATTCAATCTAGTAGTTTTCAGTTTTTCGGTAGTAATTTTACTGGCAGTTGTCTACCCGATTTATTTTATCATCATTGCATCTTTCAGTGACCCTTACGCAGTGTCAGGAGGAGACGTCTGGCTCTGCCCTGTAGGTTTTACCCTTGACGGGTATAAAGAACTCCTTAACCACAGTAGTATATGGAGGGGGTACTGGAATACAATTCTTTATACTGTTGTAGGTACATTTATTGGTCTTGCTGTAAACATCCCGGCTGCATATGCACTTTCCAGAAAAGACCTCTTCGGAAGGAATGCAATCATGCTTGCCTTTATATTCACAATGTTTTTTAATGGCGGTCTGATTCCAACTTTCCTCACAATTAGAGATTTCAATCTTTATAATACTTTTTGGGTTATGGTACTTCCCTTCTCTGTATCAGTATATAACATCATAGTGGCCAGGACGTTCTTTTCCAACAGTATTTCATCTGCTCTTTGGGATGCTGCACGAATAGACGGTTGCGGGAACCTCAGGTATTTTTTTAAAATTGTTCTTCCCCTGTCTAAAGCTGTAATATCAGTTATCGGACTGTGGATTGCCGTGGGTCAGTGGAATTCTTATTTCAACGCGTTGATTTACCTAAAGGATGCAAAACGCTATCCCCTTCAGATCATATTAAGGGATATTCTGATAATCAACAATGTACAGGGCGCTTTAGGTACTGGTGAGGCTGCCCGAATAGCATTACGACTGGCTAATCTGATGAGATATTCCATAATCATTGTTTCCACACTTCCTATAATGATCTTTTATCCTTTTGTACAAAAATACTTTAACCACGGTGTTATGATTGGCGCTGTTAAAGGCTAAATGCCTTAAATAATAAATTAAGGAGGAGAGAAAAATGAGTAGTACTTTAAAAAGGGTAATCAGTCTTATAGTGGTAATCGGACTGTCCGTTGTGCTTCTGACCGGATGTACCGGCACTAGGGCTGATAAGGAAACTGATGGCAAAAGCAGCCCGAGCACTTCCAGCATAGGAAAGACCGAAGACCAAAACTTCAATCCCGAAGGCCTGCCCATTGTAAATGAGCCGGTCACTCTACAGGTGCTTACTACCCGATGGGGCAGCATGGGCGACTCTTTCACGCAGAACCAATGGCTTATCGACCTTGAAAGGAAAACCAATGTAAAAATTGAGTGGCAGGTACATTCACTGAATGACTGGAGTGAGAAAAAATCCATTCTTCTGGCCGGTGGAGAGCTCCCTGAAGTGGTAATCGGCATGCAAACTTTTGATGACACAGACATCATGATCAATAAAGAATACTTCCTTGATCTGACCAACCTGATAGACCAATACATGCCTAACCTGAAAGAAGCAATGCAAACCATTCCGGAATTTAAAACTATAGTAACTTTCCCCGATGGCAAGATCTATTCCCTGCCAAAGAACCTTCCTGCACGTCCAATGACCTGCAACCAGCCTATTATTAATAAAAAGTGGCTGGATAACCTTGGTCTTGAAGAACCTACAACTGTTGACGAGCTTTACTATGTATTGAAAAAGTTTGAAGACAAGGATGCCAACGGAAATGGTAATCCTGACGATGAATACCCTATCTGCGGAGCCAAAGGACTTAATATGGATCTTTTAAATCCCTTTGGAATTACAGATTTATACGGAAATAAGATGATGGTTATGGACGATGGCAGCCTGGCCTACTACCCGATTACAGAAAACTACAAGGAAGGACTGAAATGGCTCAGAAAGCTCTATTCAGAAGGAATCATAGATCCCGAGTCTTTCACCCAGGATGCCACTATGCAGGATAGCAAAAGAAAAAATCCGTCAGCTTCCCTCGTAGGTTTTGATTATGCATGGACTCCGGATGCCCTTTTTGGCCAGTGGTCCGACGAGTACATTGCATTGGCTCCCATCAAAGGTCCTGACGGTAAACAGTATGCAGCCGGTGATAAAAATGGCATATCCAGTATCATGAGAAACGAAGCGGAAATTACTAAGTTCTGCAAACATCCGGAAGTGGCGGCCCGCTGGCTGGATCAGTTCTATGACGGTGAAGCAAGCATCCAGAACTTCTGGGGAGCTATTGGTACCGTTATCACTAAGAACAGCGACGGAACATATGTTTTGAATAATCCTCCTGAAGGAATAAGTGCCGATGCCTGGTACTGGGATCAGAGCCTCAGAGATTTTGGTCCTAAATATGTAAGCCCGGATTTCCAAAAGAAAATCAAACTTTCACCGTCCAGTGGAGATGGTCTTAAGTTAGAAGTTAGCAAACTGGGAGATCCTTTTATAACTACACCTTATCCCAATGTAATGTATACAATGGAAGAAAGCGATCAACTCTCTACTCTACGTACAGATATAGATAAATATATTGAAACTACCCGGGCAGAGTGGATTACCAAAGGAGGAATTGATGAAGGCTGGGATGCTTACATAAAACAGCTTAACGAAATGGAGCTCGATCAGCTTATAAAAATCTACACTGACGCCTATACCCGCTATCAACAAATCAAATAGTGTAACAACAAAGCATCCTCATTTTCGCAAATTTAAGCAGGAAGATGGTTCCTATATTATCATGAATCATCTTCCTTTTCTACTTGACTATCAAATGTATAAATTATTTTAAGCGGAACTTTCCCATCTGCCCGAGGTTCCACATGGAAGAACCAGTCCGGATGATGTTACAGGAAGACCTATTTCGTCGCTGTATGCGTGGCCTCCAAACCTTTTTGTCATGGTCAGGGTCAAAATATTGGTAAGAACGCTGGGAGCAAGACCTGTAGTATATGAGTTTATCAGGAAGAATAGCGGTTCAGGGCTTAAAATCTCTGTACATAACTCTACCAGTCCATACAGCTCATTTTCTATCTTCCACTGTTCCCCTTTAGGGCCTCTGCCATAGGACGGCGGGTCCATGATGATCCCCTCGTACATCTTACCCCGGCGCTTTTCCCTCTGTACAAATTTAATCACATCATCGGTTATGAACCTGACAGTCCTGTCACTCAGTCCCGATAACAGAACATTTTCCTTTGCCCTGGCCACAGTACTTTTTACTGCATCAACATGACACACTTCAGCTCCTGCGCAGGCACATGCCACAGTAGCTCCTCCGGTATACGCAAAGAGGTTCAGTACCCGAACAGGCTTTGATGAAGATTTTATTATTTTCATCATCCATTCCCAGTTTACAGCCTGTTCAGGAAATAACCCGGTGTGTTTTGACCCTGCAGGCTCTATATAAAATGAAAGGTTACCATAGGAAACAGTCCATCTTTGCGGAATTTTGCTTTTATAATCCCACCGGCCTTTTCCTTTCTGATTTCTTCGATAGTGAGCATCTGCATTCGCCCATACTTTTTCGTTGCGCGTATTAGGCCACATAGCCTGTGGTTCGGGCCTTCTTAAAATGTAATCGCCCCATCTTTCGAGTTTTTCCTTGTTTCCGGTATCTATAAGTTCATAGTATTTCCACTTATCTGCAAGCAGCATTTAGTAACTACCCTCCAAATGCATTTTCGCCTAATTTTAACATAACGGGCAGTAAAATTGAAGGTTGTCATATTACTTAATGCAAATATTTATTTCGTTCAGAGAAATAATAAGAAGAAACGGGTAAATTTATTTTTTCCTATAAAGCAAAAGGAGGTTAAACATGAGCGAAAACAAGAAAAAACAGGTCTTTATGCAAAAGCCCATAGAAAGACATGATACTGCCTCATGGGCCGATATTGAAAAAACTCAACCTGTAACAGGGGTTATAATACCAAAAGAAACAGGTGTAATAAACGCTAAGGAATATGTAGATCAAAACCAAAAATAGAGGTATTAAAATTTTAAAGGCGCCTTTTAAGACGCCTTTAATTACTGTTATTTATTGATACTGCATTTCTGCCAGACGTTTATACGATTCATATCTTTCTCTGGCATGCATTTCAGCCTTATCAAACAAATCTTCTGCTATCTCAGGGAATACTGTGGCCAGTTGCGAGTATCGCACTTCTCCGCGTAAAAATTCCTTGAAATTCTTTGTAGGCTCCTTAGAGTCGAGGATAAACGGATTTTTTCCCTGTTCTCTAAGGGTTGGGTTATAGCGGTACAGGTGCCAGTAACCACATTCAACGGCTTTTTTCTCTTCTGCAATGCTTGTTCCCATTCCGGTTTTAATACCATGGTTGATACATGGTGAGTATGCGATTATAAGAGACGGCCCTTTATAGTTTTCAGCCTCCACAAGTGTTTTTATAGTATGATTCATGTTTGCACCCATTGCAATTTGAGCTACATATACATAACCATAGCTCATAGCCATCATGCCAAGATCTTTTTTCCTGATTTTCTTACCTGCAGCTGCAAATTTTGCAACGGCTGCAGTTGGTGTGGCTTTTGAAGATTGCCCTCCCGTATTTGAATAAACTTCAGTATCCAAAACAAGCAGGTTCACATCGTCACCGGTTGAAAGTACCTGATCCACTCCCCCGAATCCTATGTCATAAGCCCAGCCATCACCGCCTATAATCCATTGGGATTGTTTGATAAGATAGTCCTTCAGGGATAGAATCATTTTAAATATCGGATTATCAGGGCTCTCTTTCAAAACTTCCATAACCACTGCCGAAGCCTTTTTGGATTCTTCTCCATCATCGAAACTGTCAAGCCATTTTTGAAATGCATCCTTAGCTTTATCCGAGATATCAGTTTTCATTGCTTCTTTCATTAACTCTGCTATTTTCTCCCGCAGCTGCTTTACACCAAGAAACATTCCATAACCATATTCAGCATTATCCTCAAACAGGGAATTTCCCCATGCAGGACCTCTGCCAGAAGCATTTGTCGTATATGGTATGGACGGTGCGCTGGCACTGTATATCGATGAACACCCTGTCGCATTTGCAATCAGCATTCTGTCACCGAATAACTGGGTAAGAAGCTTAATATAAGGTGTTTCTCCACAGCCCGGGCAGGCACAATTAAACTCAAACAATGGCCGTATAAACTGACTGCCTTTAAGCGTCTTTCGGTCCATGGCCTCTTTTTCGGTTACAGTTAAACAAAACTCATAGTTTTCAGATTCCATCATTATTTCCTGTTCAGCATCTTTCATAATCAATGCCTTGCCCGGTGCCGGACAGACATCGGCACATACTCCGCAGCCCGTACAATCCATCGGACTGATTTGAATCCTGTACCTGTACTTTTCGAGTCCTTTCCCCTTCGCCTGCAAGGTTTTGAAGGTGTCAGGAGCTCTTTTTTCTTCTTCGCTGTCCAATAAAACCGGCCTGATTACTGCATGAGGACAAACATAAGAACATTGGTTACATTGAATACATTTGTCTATTTGCCATTCGGGAACAAGTACAGCAATTCCGCGTTTTTCAAATTTTGTTGTGCCAACCGGGAAACTTCCGTCTTCCATACCAATAAAAGCGCTGACAGGAAGTTCATCTCCCTCATGTCTTGCCATCGGTCTTTGAATTTTTTTAACAAATTCGGGTTCATCCTTTATTGGCATTTCTTCATCGACAGCATCCTTCCATTCTGCCGGAACATTAACTTTAATCAGAGCCTTGAGAGATCTGTCTATGGCCTCTTTATTCATATCGACTATTTTTTGACCTTTTCTCCCATAAGCAGTCTCAACCGATTCTTTTAGATAGCGTATTGCATCATCCGCAGGAATTATTTCGGTCAGCTTGAAAAAAACACTCTGCATAACCATATTAATGCGATTTCCAAGCCCTACCTCTCCCGCAATCTTAATTGCATTTATTATATAAAAATTAATATCATTGTTGGCTATATACCTCTTTATTGACGCAGGAAGTTTATCGTTCAGTTCTTCCTCACTCCACTGGCAGTTTAGAACAAATATCCCCTTCTTCTTAAGCCCCTTTAAAAGGTCAAAGTGATTTACAAAAGAAGGATTATGGCAAGCAATATAGTCGGCATTATAGACAAGGTAAGACGAGCGGATTGGCTTCGGACCGAACCTGAGGTGAGATATGGTAGAACCGCCCGATTTTTTGCTATCGTATGAAAAGTATCCTTGTGCATATAAATTAGTTTTATCACCAATTATTTTAATGGCTGTTTTGTTTGCACCTACAGTACCGTCAGAACCAAGTCCCCAAAATTTACAGCTCACTGTTCCCTCAGGTGTTGTGTCTATTATCTCGCCTTCTTCAAGAGATGTATTCGTTACATCGTCTACAATACCAATCGTAAACCTGTCTTTTGGATTTTCTTCTTTAAGATTTTCAAAGACAGCAATAATCTGTGAAGGTCTTGTATCCTTAGAGCCAAGTCCATACCGCCCGCCAATAACCTGAATATCCAGTTCATTTTTAAATATGAAATTTGCTATATCCAGATATAAGGGTTCACCGGGTGCACCCGGCTCCTTCGTTCTGTCCAGCACTGCAATTTTCTTAACAGTCTTTGGTAACACATTTAATAAATAATTATGTGAGAAGGGTCTGTATAGGTGTACCCTTATTGAGCCAACCTTTTCACCTTTCCCAGCGAGATAATCCACCACTTCATCAATGCAGTCACAAACCGATCCCATTGCCACAATTACATATTCAGCGTCAGGATCGCCGTAATAATTAAAGGGCTTATAATCCCTACCGGTAATTTTACTTATTTCCTGCATATAGTCATTAACAATGTCGGGTACAGCATTATAAAATGGATTCGATACTTCTCTGTTCTGAAAGAATATATCCGGGTTCTGTGCCGTACCGCGAACCATTGGACGACCAGGGTTAAGCGATCTTTCCCGGAATTTTTGTATTGCATTAAAGTCCACCAGCTTTTTTAAGTTTTCATAATCAAGAACTTCTATCTTCTGCTGTTCGTGGGATGTCCTGAATCCGTCGAAAAAATGCAGAAAAGGTACCCTTGATTTAATCGCACAAAGATGTGCAATAGCACCCAGGTCCATTACTTCCTGCACATTTGCCGATGCCAGGAGTGCGAATCCCGTCTGACGGCATGCCATTACATCCTGGTGATCACCGAAAATTGATAACGCATGGCTGGCAATTGCCCTGGCAGATACATGAAATACTCCCGGAAGCAGCTCTCCTGCAATTTTGTACATATTAGGTATCATTAAAAGCAGTCCCTGAGATGCTGTGTATGTTGTGGTTAATGCACCTGCAGCAAGTGAGCCATGTACAACGCCCGCAGCTCCGGCTTCGGATTGCATTTCTATAACCTTTACCGGCTGATCAAACATGTTTTTCCTGCCATGGGCAGACCACTCATCCACCAGTTCAGCCATTGGCGAGGATGGTGTTATAGGATATATACCCGCAACCTCGGTAAAAAAGTATGATGCATAAGCTGCTGCTGCATTTCCATCCATTGTTTTCATTTGCTTTGGCACTTTCATCATCCTCCAAATGTTTTTACATGTTTATATTGCTCTCCTGATCCTGGTTTTAGTCATGAAATATGCCAGATTGAAAACATGAATACGAACTGGTATAAATTTTTTGCTCAAAACCCTTGAGATTTTTTTAAATATGTCTTATAATACTTAATGTCGCCGTCGGGGTGTAGCTCAGTTTGGTATGAGTGCTTGCTTGGGGTGCAAGAGGTCGCTGGTTCAAATCCAGTCACTCCGACCAGTTAAAGTGGCCATATTGATTTAAGATTATTACTCTTAAATCAATATGGCCACTTACAATTTAATGGCATTTCAGGACTTGGAGTAACTTATCAAGAAGTATTCAGGATGGAAGATAAAGTCGATTACTGTAAAAACGACGCAAAGCATTCCAATATTTCACATCGTGAATAATATTTGTAATTTTATCAAAACTAAATAGCGACACTTATAAAGAAAGGAGCAGGTAATATGCCGCAACAAATTAGTGAAATGGAGTTGCAGAATTTGCGTCAAATGATTGGAGCCCATGATACATGTATAAAAAAACTGGAAACTTACGCACAGCAGTGCCAGGATCCAGCGCTTAAGCAGATGCTGCAAAAAGACGCGAATGATGCAAAGGCAAACAAACAAAAGCTAATGTCATTTTTACAGTAAGGAGATGATTATATGATGACCGAAAAGGACATGGTCAATGACTACCTGAGCTCGTTAAAAAGCAGTTTAACAGGTTATTCCACTGTTATATCCGAATGCAGTAATCTTCAGTTAAGGCAGACTTTTCAACAAATGCGTAACCAGGATGAAGAACGGCAGCTGAGGCTTGCTCAATACGCCATCCAGAAAGGATATTATCAGCCCGCACAACAGGCGCAGCAAAACCAGATACAGCAGGTTTACTCTCAATTACAAAGTGGCGGCCAAGAGCAACAACAACAGCAGGGTATGCAGAAGTAATCATTAACACGATGCCTATGCATTAAGATGAGGCAGGGGTTTTATCCCCTGCCCCTTTAGTGGGGGTTAATAATTGAGCAATATATGCTCTTTTATTAAACATCCCGAAAACTACTCAAATAACCCGGCAGAATAGTAACGTTCGGCAGTATCGGGAAGAATAACAACTATGTTCTTACCCTTATTTTCAGGCCTTTTTGCTATTTGTGTCGCAGCAAAAACAGCTGCTCCGGCAGAAATACCCACCAAAAGCCCTTCCAAAGATGCCAGCTTCCTTGATGTCTGATAAGCATCATCATTTTTAACAGGAAATACCTCATCAATAATATCTGTATTTAAGACCTTTGGTATAAACCCGGCTCCAATGCCCTGAATTTTGTGAGGACCTCTCATACCTCCGGACAAAACAGCTGAATCAGCCGACTCGACAGCAATAATCCTGACATCTCTTGCTCTGCTCTTTAGAACTTCACCAACACCTGTCAACGTTCCGCCAGTTCCAACACCGGCCACAAATATATCAACCTTGCCATCTGTATCACGCCAGATTTCCTCAGCTGTGGTATTTTTATGAATTTCGGGATTCGCTGGATTTTCAAATTGTTGCGGTATAAATGAATTAGGTATTTCTGCTGCCAGCTCATTGGCCTTTCTGATTGCCCCACCCATACCTTCCTGGGCAGGAGTAAGGACCAGCTCTGCTCCTAATGCCTTCATAAGGTTTCTTCTTTCCACACTGAAATTTTCAGGTAGTGTAATAATCAGACGATACCCTTTCACAGCAGCAACAAAAGCCAGAGCAACACCAGTGTTTCCGCTTGTTGGCTCAATAATAACCGTATCTTTGTTTATAAGGCCTTTTTCTTCTGCGTCCCGGATCATAGCTAAACCTATACGATCCTTAACACTTCCCGCAGGATTAAAATACTCAAGCTTTGCTATAATTTTTGCTTCCAATTCCTCAGAATTACTGTAATTCGCCAGCTCAAGCATGGGCGTGTTGCCTATCAGCTCTGTTAAATTCTTTGCTATCCCAGCCATGCACTCACCTCTAAGAAACAATATTATTACATAGATTCTATCAAACTACGATGCATTTATGCAATTATTTTATGTAATAATAGGTATCACTGGCTTGATTTTTCCAAAGCCTGAGCAAGATCCTCCAACAGATCCTCTGGATCCTCAATTCCAATTGAAAGCCTCACCATATCGGGTGTCACCCCTGCAGCTAATTGTTCTTCTTCAGATAACTGGGCATGAGTTGTACTTGCCGGATGGATAACCAGCGATTTTGCATCTGCTACATTAGCAAGCAGAGAGAAAAGCTCAAGGTTTTCAATAAAGCGGATTCCCGCCTCTTTACCACCTTTTATTCCAAAGGTAAAGATGGAACCGGCACCTTTAGGAAAGTATTTTTCAGCCAGGTGGTAATATTTGTTACCCGGTAATGACGGATAGTTCACCCAACTTACTTTTGGATGCTGACTTAGAAATTCCACTATCCTTTTCGTATTCGAAAGATGCCTTTCAACTCTAAGAGACAGAGTTTCCAGCCCTTGCAACAGCAGGAAGGAGTTAAACGGACTTATGCAGGCACCGGTATCCCGTAAAAGCTGTACCCGGGCTTTTGTAATATAGGCAGCATTTCCAAAAGCTTCGGTAAATTTTATACCATCATAGCTTGGGTCTAGCTCGGTAAGGTTCGGAAATTTTCCGCTTCCTTCCCAATCAAATTTACCTGAATCTACAATAACACCACCTATTGAGGTACCATGGCCTCCCAGATACTTTGTAGCAGAGTGTACAACTATATCCGCACCAAACTCAAAAGGCCTGATTAAATATGGTGTTCCAAAAGTGTTATCTACAATAAGCGGAATCTCATTTACATGGGCAATTTCAGCTACCTTTTCAATATCAATAAGATTAATCCCGGGGTTACCTATTGTTTCAATAAACAGCGCCTTTGTACGGTGGTTTATTGCCCTTCTGAAATTTTCAGGATCGTCGGGATCAACAAAGACTGTTTTAATTCCAAACCTTGGAAGTGTGGCCGAAAAAAGATTATATGTTCCTCCGTATAATGTGCTTGCAGAAACAATTTCGTCTCGGCTTTCTGCAATGTTCAGAATGGCATAAGTTATGGCAGCTGAACCTGATGATACCGCCAGGGCACCAACACCGCCTTCTAAAGCTGCCATCCGCTTTTCAAAAACATCGGTGGTCGGGTTCATGATCCGTGTGTAAATGTTACCAGATTCTTTTAGTGCAAAAAGGTTTGCTGCGTGCTCGGTGCTGTTAAAAACGTAGGATGTTGTTTGATAAATTGGTACGCTCCTCGACCCGGTAGCAGGATCGGGTACCTGGCCGGCATGGACCTGGAGTGTGTCGAATCTGTAGTTTTTTCCACTCATATTTATTCGCTCCTTTTCTGCAATTCTCCACTTAACGGCTTATATATAATACATAATGGCATCAAAGCCATTTAACCTTCTGTAATCATTTGCAAGATCTTCAAGAGTGATAGAGTCAACCATCTCATTCAGGCATTCGTTCATCCTGTCCCATACCATATCTTTAAGACAAGCTTGAATCATATTTCTGCACTCTGAATTATCAAATTCAATAACCGATAACTCTCCCTCTAAGACACGGAGTATACTTCCAACATAAATATTTGATGGTTCATCCGTTAATGTATAGCCCCCCTGGGCACCTTTTATGCTCCTTACAAGACCTGCCTTTCTAAGCACCGAAAAAACCTGTTCCAGGTAATTGACTGATATCATCTGCCTTTCTGCAATACTGCTTAACGATACATGTTCACCACCTGAGAAGACTGCCAGATCCACCATTGCCCTAAGACCATATCTGCCCTTCGTAGAGATCTTCATTTAATCCCCCTTCCGAGTAAAAAAATCATATGTAATAATTTAAAATATCTAAATGCAATAATCAGGATTTTGCATTGCATCAAGAGTACGAAAATGTTCTACAAGATCGGCAAGAGTGATAGAACTGGCAAGAGAATCCAGCCTTTCTCTGATCTTCTCCCATAAAAAACGTGTAGAACACATTTCATAACGGATGCATGGCTCTTCGCATTCTTCAACAATACACTCAACCAGCGCTAAAGGCCCTTCCAGTATTTCAAGAATCTCTTTAACACTAATTTCGGAAGGCTCGCGTGAAAGCATGTATCCGCCCTGAGCACCCCTTATACTGGATACTATTCCTGCTCTTCGTAACACAAGAAATATTTGGAGTATGTAAGCTTCAGACATACCGCAATACTGAGCAATATTTTTTATACTTACCGGTTCAACTGACGAATTAAGCGCAAGATATATAAGAGCTTCAAGACCGTATTGTCCTCTGGTTGATATTTTCATTTTAATTATGCCCCCTTTTATCGAAACTAATGGGTCACGCATCAATAGCCATTCAACTCATCAAGATTATATGGTGTCTCCTGATATACATAATAATTCAACCAGTTAGAAAACAGCAAATTAGCGTGTCCTCTCCATTTTGTTACCGGTGGCTTTGTAGGATCATCATCAGGGAAATAGTTCTTTGGTATCTTTATTTCCAACCCTTTTGCAACATCCCGATCATATTCGGTTTTCAGCGTAAGAGGATCATATTCAGAATGTCCGGTAACAAAAATTTGTCGATCATCCCTGGATCTGATTATATAAACCCCTGCTTCGGCTGATTCTGCCAGGATTTCCAGTTCTGGAACTTTTTCAATATCTTCCCTGCGTACTTCCGAATGCCTCGAATGCGGAACATAAAACACATCATCAAACCCTCTTAAAAGTTTTACGTTCTTTACCGTAACAGTGTGCTCAAATACCCCAAAAAGCTTCTCGGGCAGCGGATATTTAGGTATATTATAGAAGTGGTAAAGGCCCGCCTGGGCAGCCCAGCAAATATACATTACTGAGTAAACATGTTTTTTGCTCCAGTCCATTATTTTTTTCAGCTCTTCCCAATAATCCACATCTTCAAAAGCCATATGTTCCACAGGGGCGCCCGTAATTATCATTCCATCAAATTTTTCATCCTTCACATCATCAAAGGTTTTGTAGAAAGTTCTCATATGCTCTATTGGAGTATGTTTTGATGTGTATGTTCTGGGATGCAGAAGAACAATATCAACCTGTAGAGGAGT
>Ga0209537_1000205_pt1 | contig 69127 bp, 65 predicted proteins | sample BioPla4DNA1_FD_187698 | JGI IMG/M metagenome (GOLD analysis project Ga0209537, IMG submission 187698) | Biogas fermentation microbial communities from Germany - Plant 4 DNA1 (SPAdes) (version 2) | ecosystem: Engineered > Bioreactor > Anaerobic > Digestate | place: Bielefeld, North... | reverse complement strand
ACTTGCAATAATCGAAAAACCATACAAACTATGGGGTAAGGATCAACATCTTATTAGTGACATTGCAGATACTTTGAGTAAATATTGTTGTTGGAGGTGATGCGTTGCGAAAAAAAGCCCTCTATTTTGTGCTTGGATTTCTTTGTTTTATTATTTCACAGCCTTTATTGCGCTTTCCACTGTTAGAGAAGTTAAACCAGAACCCTGATTTTACACTTGCCTATATGGCGAATCCGTTACTCATAGGAGTTTTAATTGCTTTAACTGCCGGTATTTTTGAAGAGGGCTTCCGGTTCTTATTTAAACTCTTTTTCATGAGGCCGGACATGTGTGAGATCAGTCAACCGATTATTTTTGGGCTAGGGCATGGAATATCAGAAGTATGTGTATTACTGCTTCCCTCCATTAACGTGCTTTTGATAACTGGCCAATTACCTCTGGCTTTGATAGAACGAGTATTGGCAGTAACCTTTCATGTGACAGTCACAATTGTGGTGTGGAATGGATTTCAAAGAAATAAGAAAGTACTGTATTTGCTGTTAGCTGTTTTTCTCCATGGATTGCTGGATGCAACAATTCCTATTTTCTCATTTTACAACATTTCGCTTCCTATTCTTTATTGTGTGATTCTTGCAGTTGATCTTTTATTGGTGCTCTATGCTTTCCATTCACGAAAATATTATCTCAGGGAGGAGACTTAATGAAAAAGTTGAAAATCAAGTCTGTCTTTATTTTAGCGCTGTCAATGATCATCTGTTTTGGATTGTTAACCGGCTGTGGACAGGGATTGTCCAATGATTTTGATGAAGCTGAAGTCAAGTCAACCGCGCAAGAGGTGATCACAATGGTTAATGAGAACGATTCTGAAGGCTTGAGAGAAATGTCTACTGCCCAAATGAAATCAGCCCTTACAGATGATGTATTAAATCAGATGTATGAAGCAATTGGTGAAGCCGGAGCTTTCGAACAAGTCGAAGAGATGAAGGTGGCCGGTGCAACTGAAAATGATACAGAGTATGCGGTTGTTGTTGCCAAGGCAAAATATGAAAAAAGGTCCTTCACATATACGATAAGCTTTAACAAGGATATGAAACTTGCAGGTTTTTATTATAAGTAGCATAATCTGCAGTTGTTTAGAAAAGGCTTCCAACTTGGGAGCCTTATTCTATTTTTTAAATGATTGCTAATATCCCATAGATAAACTATAATAACCATGTGTTCGGAGAAGCCACTTAAGATTTTTGGGGTGGTTATATTTTTTTGCTCAAAATGAGGGATGAAGCATGTTCGCTATAAAAACTCTTGCAAAAAAATACCTGTTTAGCGGAAAAGATTTTTACTCTCAGCTGTTGGTTATCGCCTTACCTATTATCATCCAGAACTTTATATCCTCTTCTCTGAACATGGTTGATACTGTTATGATCGGGCGTTTGGGAGAGACTGAAATTGCAGCTGTGGGCCTAGCCAATCAGTTTTTCCTCTTATATAACCTTCTTATCATGGGCATCCACAGCGGGTGTTCAGTGTTTATCGCCCAGTTCTGGGGCAAGGGGGAAAAGGGAGGCATCCGCAAGGTCCTGCTGGTTGGGCTGCTGGCATCTGTGATCATATCTTTTCTCTTTACTGTAATCGCCCTTTTTTACCCTGAAGGGATCATCCATATCTTTACTCATGACCCTCTGGTTATCCGGGAAGGCGCCTCTTATCTTAAAGTTGTAAGTATCAGTTACGTGTTTACTGCTATTAGCTTTGGATTTGCTATAGCTTCACGCAGCATCGGAAATACTGTGCTGCCTATGTTGGTCAGCGCGCTGGCCTTGGGCTGCAACACATTCCTAAATTACGTGCTGATCTTCGGTAATTTCGGTGCACCACAGCTGGGGGTAGTGGGGGCAGCTATAGCCACTGTTGCTGCCCGGATTTTAGAAATGCTGCTTCTCATATCAATAATCTATCATAGAAGTGAAGTTCTCAGAGTTCATTTAGTTGATTTCAGAGGGCTCTCTAGAGCATATGTGGGCAGGATATTTAAAACTGTTCTTCCGGTAATATTAAATGATGGGTGTTGGGCTCTGGCATTTATATTATATTCGGTGGCCTATGGAAGGCTTAGTACCCAGGCTTTTGCCGCTGTTCAGATCACCAATACCATTCAAAACCTATTTTTGGTTGCAGTATTCGGTATAGCTAATGCAGCCTCAGTCATGGTGGGTCATAAGATCGGAGCAGGTAATAGTGAGGATGGAGTCAATTACGCCTGGCGCTTCTCCGCTCTTGCCTGGTTGGGTGGTCTATTGATCGGGGGATTGATGGCAGCAGCTTCACCTGCTGTTCTATCTCTTTTCAATGTTTCAGCAAATGTCTATCAGAGCGCGCTGCGCATTCAGTATGTTACTTCCCTGGCGATGGCAATCCGCGTTTTCAATATTGTACATATTGTGGGGGTACTGCGGGGAGGGGGAGATGTGAACTTTGCTTTGATCGCTGAGGGAATTACAATGTGGTGTATTGGTGTACCACTAGCCTTTATAGGAGCATTTGTGCTTCATCTCTCTGTAGAATGGGTTGTAGCCCTGGTATTGGCTGAGGAAGTAGCTAAGTTTACTGCCATTATGTTCAGGCTGCTATCAAAGCGCTGGATAAAAAATGTGGTTAATGAGATGACTGTGCAAAAAAAGAGTGTTGCGCAGACTGTATAGGTTGACAATAATTCAAAAGAGGGAGAAAAAACCCGAGGCCCCAAGCCTCGGGTTAATTTTAAGGTAAACAGCTTAAGCTAAACGCAAGCGCAGCTTAATTATATAGCACGGCCCACATCGTTTCCTGCACGGATCGCCAAAGCGATGTTGAAAGGCTCATTGCAGTCTCCGATTGTGTAAGTCTCTTTCACCTTAACACCGTCAAGCAAAGATTTGTTGGGCTGCAAGTCAGCAGCATTGATGATCGAGTCTGCGGGGATAACGACCTCAACCCCTTGATCAGTTTCAATTGTAACCTCTCCATCGCCAATCTCTTTAATATTGGAGCTCGGATAGGCTTTTACGCCCAGAGCATAAAGGGCTGTAGTCATAAAGCGGTGGGCGTGATGAGACTGTTGCTTGTTGAGTTCCTCATTGGGGTTCGGTGTTACAATGGTGACCTTCTTTTTGCGCACTGTCAGCCACAAAGCGCAGTCGAAGGCTTGAGCGTTTGAGCCAAATACCACAACATTTTCGCCGGTGTCCGCTCCCATGAATTGGTCATATTCGATAATCGGCACATTACCGCCACTTACCTCCAGCTTGCCAGGCAACGCGCCCACTGCAAGGATCACAACATCGGGGTTTTCGCTGTTAATAAACTCGGTGTCGACTTCCTTTTTCAAAACAACTTCCACACCGTTAATCTCCAACTGCCTGATCAGGTATTTTTTAAGGTCCTCAAGATTTTCGTGGGGGCCTTTGACCATACTTGCAAAGGTTAACTTGCCGCCGAGCACATTATTCTTTTCATAGAGTGTTACTTTGTGACCGCGGGCGGCTGCGATGCGGGCGGCTTCCATACCTGCAGGGCCGCCGCCGATAACCATCACCTTCTTCTGGCTTTTAGCCGGCTCAAGCTCATAGGTCTTCGGACCCTTGTCGGTCATTACCCGCTGGGTCAGGGCGTTAACACGGCAATAACCCATCTGGCGGTTCATCTCGTTTGATCCGATGTGGCAGTGCAGGCAGCGGGTACAGGGGGCAATTTCATCGATGCGCCCCTCTTTCAGTTTATTGACGTATTCAGTGTCAACTGTAAGCGGCCGGTTCATCAGATAAAAGTCGACTTTGCCGTCGGCGAGCGCTTTCTCAAAGAAATCAGGGGCATGGGCCGGATCCATGTAAGTAACGGTACCGCAAGGAATGCTAAGCGCTTCTTTGTAGCGGGCGACTATGTTGATCAGCATACCGGCGCCGCTGTGGTTGGCGATCAACTGTCCTTGAAAGTGCCTTGAGAAATCCCATTGGGTGCCGTATCCGGTTGCACCCTCAAGACCGTTTAAGATAAAGTAAAGGTCGCTGCCGAATTGACAGGGGTGGTTGTCAAGGGGACCTAATCGCAGATGCATCGAATCGCAGCCAGCTGCCTCTATCAATTTGGCAAGGCCGATACCTTCTTCAATAGTCATTGTTCTATTATGTGGTTCGGTGACAGCGTTATCTAATGTAGCCAGGGTGGCGTTGTTGGTAAGGTTGTCGTTTTCTTCAACGCAGTTCATTAAGACTTGAACCACAAAATCTTCGCCGCAGGCTTTTTTGATTTTTTGGATACACTCGGTCACGAAGCGCGCCCGGTTTTCAAGACTGCCTGCACCGTATTCATCAGTGCGTCTGTTGTGGAAACGGGAAAGGAAATGAGCGCCGAGGTTGAAGCCGGCGGCGTTGATCTCAAAAGCAACAAATCCCATTTCCTTTAATTGTTTAGCGATGGCCACATAACGGTCTTGGAGCCCGGCGATGTCTTCGGCAGTCAATTCGGGAATCGGCTTCGGTGCGATTCCATATGTCTGATAACCCAGCTTGGCACCGTATTTGCCGCACTCATTAACTAGTTTCTTGCCGAATTCAATAGCTTCCTTAGGCATTGGGCTGCCATCAACAGGCGGCTCTAATTGGGGAACCCTTTCTACGTAGATTAACTCAACACCGCCCTTAGCAAACTGTACGTAGTACTGAAGAAGTTCATCGGTAAGCCCGGCTAAGTAAGTGGCTGAGCCGGCAGCTGATTTAATCATGCGGTGGTTAAGTTCAATAGGTCCGATTTTCAGAGGTGAAAAGAGTGTCTTGAAATCTGTGGTGTTTTGTCGGTAGTCGTAATCTTGCGGATTGAGGTAAGCCTGTGGGATAAATTCTCTTTCATCTGCTCCAGCTGGTGTCTTTCCACCATTCTTATCCGAAGGCTGTTCTGTTCCGCCACAACCGGTTAACAATCCGCTTGCAGCTACTCCGGCTGTTCCAACAACTGCTCCCTTAAGAAACGTTCTGCGTGAAATGCCCTTTTTTAGTTTCTCATCATTACTCATGAACACCTCTCCTTTCTAATTGTTCTTTGATCACCATATTGAAAAAGCCGCAATGAGGTTGCCTGTCAACCAATTGAATATGTACTGTTGACGGCAACCTTAACTTATGTTTATCTTTTCTCAGTATATCATCAGCTATTGTTTATATATATTGGATAGATCTACGAACATTTTGATAATAAACTGTAGAGCAATCCGATCACACCTAAATTCCTGTATAACTATCCGGGCCACTCCGCCCGGGTCATTCACCTGGCTTTTTTAATTCAAGTACAAACCTCAACTAGCAAAAACTCAAAACACTTTGATGAGTCAGCGGTGATTTATATATAATGCTGTTGTTGTCTGCTGTTGCTTTGTGATATACTTAATCAGAATATAGTCATATTTAGTTATAATTTGTCGATATCAAAAAGATAAAGGATAGCAGCAAAATGACCACTCAAACAGGAGAAACTTTGTATCATATACTACTCAATCTGGTACTAAGGGAGAAAGGGTTAGATGACCTGGCAGCTGCCTTTTCCAGGATTATAGGTTCCACAGTATTTTTACTGGACAGGGAGTTTAATTTGCTTGCGTGTTCAGATGAATCGACTACCCATTTATGTAGGGAGCTTAAAGCTAGGCTGCTGGAAGATCATGTTGATATCCATGATCAGGTAACAATAGTAGAGCTGGACCATGAACGATATCTGTCTTTTTTTTTGCTGCCTATACAGGTTGACACAACAATCTACGGGTATCTTTGCATTTTTGATGACCCCCGAAAACTGCGTACTATAGATGTTACAGCTGTGGAGCAAGCGGCGCTGGTAATGGCATTGGATTTTCAGAAACGCATGGCGGTCGAAGAGATAGAGAGGCGTTATCTAAATGATTTTGTCAGGGATTTATTAGAGGGGCGGATGGAATCTAGGTCCAATGCACTTCATAGGGGAAACATCTACAAGTGGGATCTTACGAAACCGCAAGTGCTCTTTGTCATCAAGCTCGTGACACCTTTGGGGCAAGGAATTTCACACGCCAGTATTCAAGCCAAGATGCACTACCTTCAGAAGCTTGAAAAGGTGATCAGGAATGCAATCAGCACCCACTCCAAAAGATACTTGGTTGCACATCTCGGTGATGTGAATGTGATGCTTCTGATCCCTAAATCAGAGACAACAGCATCGATCAAAGAGGAGTCCATACAGGTTGCCAGGCACCTAATTCCCCAATTACAGAAAGTCATAGAAAACCAGGACATGGTGGTTAAAATAGGCATATCCAGGGTCTGTTATGATTTTTTTGAACTGCCTACAGCTTTTCATGAAGCTGTTGAAAGCATACAAATGAACGTGCAGATGGATTCATCTCATGAGATTGTACATTATGATGACCTTGGGATAAACAGGCTTCTTTTACGAATAACCGACACAGAAGAACTGGAAAATTATTGTGAAGAGCATTTAGGTGAACTGATCAGGTATGATGAAGAACATGAGACCAGTCTGCTAAAAACCTTGAGTGTAGTGATCGAGACCGATGGTAATTTGAAGGATGCGGCTGATAAATTGTTTATCCATTACAATACACTGCGTTACCGGCTGCGCAAAATAAAAGAACTGTCAGGGATAGATTTCACTTCGTGGAAGAAAGTAGCGAGGGTAGTATTGGCTCTTCAGGTGTATCACATTATTCAAGCCAGGAAAAAGGGTAAAGAGGCAAAGTGGGCGCCCTTTGTCAAGTCGTGACAAGTTCTGGCCCTCAAGTTTGGTTCTTCCGTATAATGACAACCCCCCACAGAAGATGGTACGATAGCAGTAACAATGAGGAAGGCCCCCTTGGGAGACGAAGTGAACACCACGAGCGGCAAAAATTCCCAACATTTCCCCCCTTAATAATTATATATAGAAAGATATAAAAAAGTCGTCTCCCAAAATTTTTATTTTTTGTTTTATGAGGGAGGGTGGATAGCAGTGGATAACAAAGAATTAGCAACAAAACTTGAGGAAATATCTGAGGAAATTGATATGGTTAAGCGGCGAATTATTAGGATACTTTCAAAACAGAACGACAGCAGCATATTTGATAATGAAAGTGAAGGTCAATGGGCAAATAATAATGAGAGAGGCTTTTTCAGCCTCGATTAAAGTTTTGAGAAATATAACGCAGCGGCTGGAGCACATCTGGCCGTTTTTGTTTTGGAAGCAAAGGGACGTTCTTTTCGCTTCCTTTGCTTCGATAGTTTTCCGTAATTGACAGCATAACCCCTGTTCCGGCACAGCAGTCATAAAAAGGTAATCAAAACGGAAAAAAGAGCACTCAATGACTCGTTTCTTTACAAATCCTTTTCTTGAAAACAAGAGAGGGATTTTTTTATGCCTTAATGGTGGTGTATTAAGTACCGCCGGAAAAACTGCAATGCAGGGGCTAGCATATAAATGTAAATGATGTCACATATGGTAAAACCTTCATATAATACAGTACAGTAGAAAGGAGTGATGTAATATGCATAATGAATCAAACTTTAATCCGGAAGGAGATTCAATGCTCAATCCAGAGTCCAGACCTGACAACTACAATAGAGACGATAATTATGTAACCTACTCTAAAACTATAGAAAAGTGTTTGCCTCTGAGCTGTTTTTGTGAAAGGGGAGAGCTCATTAAAAATGGGGGATTTGAGATCCCCAGCGTTGTCCCTGGCCAGGTCTTTTCCGACTGGAGTTTGGGGTTGAGCTCTGAAGGTATAAATATGTCATCGACTACTGACAACGTTTATGAAGGAAACAGCGCTGCAAGCATTCAAACCACAATTACACCAACAGCAGAATCAAGGCGCTTGCAACTGCGCCAAAACGTGATTGTGACACCCGGATGTTTGTATGGGTTAAAATTCGCTGAAAGACTTGTGGCTTTAGGTGAGACCGGTACTGACCTGCCAACTCTCATAGTGAGAATCTATTATGTATCCCAGGGTTTCGCCGAATACAACCTTTTAAATAAAGTTATTCAAAAGACAAAAATAGACAGGAAATACAACCTCCACCACATGACTGCAAGGATCCCTGTACCCTGCAATGTGTCCGGGATTATTGTGCAGTTTGAATTCTTCATAACTGACAGCGGAGGCACTGTATGGAATTTAGATGGTGTATCACTGCGTGCCCTATCTAAAATATCCGCCTGTTGCTGCAAGGAGTGATTATTATGACAATATTAATTCCAGGGGAAAAGCCCATATACAAAGGTAATGAAATACATGTAACAATTTCACCCAAAGAGAAGGAGAAGTGCATTCCGAAGATTTGTTTTTGTGAAAAGGGAGAGCTGCTTAAAAACGGGGGGTTTGAAACTCCCAGCTTCAGCCCCTCCGAGGTATTTGCCAGCTGGATAGTACAAAGCCGGACTCTGGATATAGAGTTGGTCAAAGATACTGAAAATGTATACCAAGGCCGCGCTGCGGCAAGCGTCCGCACAAGCTCACCGTCAGGCCCCTTTCCTTCAACCCTTGTTCTTCGTCAATATGTTAATGTGACACCTGGCTGCCTTTATAAATTGAAGTTTGCCGAAAGGCTCGTAACCCCGGGCCAGACGGATAGCATAGTTCATCTGCTTATAGCAAGGCTTGTTTACCTGGACGGAAGACAAAATGAATATGAGCTTTTAAACATCCCCATACAAAAGACGGCAGTAGATGAGAAATATAACCTGCACGAACAGATAGCGGACCTTCCTGTTCCCTGTGATGTACCAGGAATTATTGTGCAGTTCAGCTTCTATATAATAGATACTCCAGACTCTGTGTGGAACCTGGATGCCGTATCTCTGCAGGCCGTATCACGGATTTCCGCCTGCTGTTAACACAAGTTTGCGGCAGGTTAACAATGCCCTCTATAGCTTTATGCGTGTGAGAGGGTCAACTATGAAATAGAAAGGAGTGTCTAATTTGGCCAAAAAAGTTCAGCCCAGTCACGACAGTCCTGTAAAAATAGATAACGATAAGCATCTTAAAATAGAAATAGACAGCCTAAAATGCTGCCATTTACCCGATTGTCCCTGTGAGACAGGAGAACTGATTAAAAATGGCGGGTTCGAGATATTAAGCACTGATGATTTCCAAGCATTTGCACATTGGAAAGCGGTAAATCCGGTTTCAAATACAATAGTAAGTCAGGCACCTACAGATATGACTCCTGTGCAATACGAAGGAATAAGAGCAGCATGGTTTAGAACTGAGGTCTCAGATCTGGAGCAACATTCAATATCACTTCAGCAGAATGTCACTGTGACTCCAGGCTGCATCTACCAGTTAAGCTTTGCGGAAAACTTGCTAGCTGGTAGTCCTGCTACTTTTCCTAGTCTTGTGGGGAGGGTATATTATACAGATAGTGCCGGCAACCAATTTGACCTGATCAATATTTCGATTGCTACAAGCGGCGTTTTTGAAAATAAAGTGGATAAGGGTTATAACTTCCATCAAAAAACAGCTGATATACCTGTACCCTGTGATGTGTCAAAAGTAACGGTCCAGTTTGATTTTTCTGTAAGAGATACAGGGGGCACGATTTGGTTGCTGGATGGTGTCAGCCTGAAGGCTGTATCCTCTGTATCCCCCTGCTCTAGAGATAAATGTGCTTCATCAGGAGTCATTTGCCAGACGAGAAACCTGGTTAGAAATGGGGACTTTGAAGATATTTCTGGAGGCATAGGTTCGCCGTCTCTATATTGGCGTCAATTGCCGGAATCTGGCGCATTAGCCGAGGTTATAGGTTACAGTACGGCATATGAGGGAACTTTTTCAGTACTGTTTGCTAGTATAGAAACCGAAGTTGCCACATTTAAATCAGTTTCCTTGCGCCAAATCGTACCTGTAACACCTGGCTGCAGATTGGAGTTCAGCTTTGCTGAAAACTTCCGCAACCGGGGGGAGGCGGCCGGAGATAGCCCTCGGCTTATAGGGAGAGTCTTTTGGGTCAATGACGGTGGCATTGAGTTTGACCTGATAAATATTCCAATTGCAAAGATCGGCGGTGAAAATGACGAGGATAAAGGATTTAACTTCCATAAAAGGATTGCCGATCTCCCTGTGTCTTGCAATGTGACCAGCGTCTATGTGCAGTTTGATTTTTCCGTAACAGACATAAGAGACACCCAATGGATCCTGGATGCGGTACAGTTGCGCCCTGTGCCCTGGGACCCGGCCTGTTGCCTGGACTGTAAGGGGGTGAGTTAATATGCAGAAGTATAAATTCTCAAGGTGCAGCTGTGAAACTAGGGAACTGATCAAAAACGGAGGATTTGAAATACGCAGTAATGAACCGGATTACCCGTTTCAATACTGGGAGCAAGTTAATCCGAATTTTGCCATAATAAATAACAGCCCGAATGTCGCTATTGTTGCCTATGAAGGGCTGTCTGCAGCCCGGTTTGAAAGTTCAGACAGCGCTGAAGAAATAGATAAATCAGTATCACTGCAGCAAAAAGTTATTGTAACTCCGGGCTGCGTCTATAAGCTAAGCTTTGCAGAAAATTTATTGTTTAAAGGCAACACAACAGCGGCAGCGATACCCCTCCTCACCGCCAGGGTTTTTTACGTGGATAATTTCGGCAATGATGTAGACCTTATAATTGTCCCCATATTCAAATTTAGCCTGGAACACGATCCCAACAGGGGTTATACCTTCCACGAGGCAGTAACTGATGTACCGATACCTTGTGATGTATCAGAACTAATTGTCAGGTTTGATTATTTCGAAAACAGCACCGATGGGAGTGTCTGGCTATTAGACGGTGTTTCCCTGCGGGCAGCATCGCCCATATCAGCCTGCTGTGAAAAAAGTATGAAATGCATATTGTAAAAGGATGACAAACAGTTGCAGGTTGGAATTCGCATACCATCTGTTTGAAAAAACCACCTTGAAAAACTAAGGGTGGTTTATTTTTTGGTGCTATTTCATGATATTTTTTGAAAGGATATTAAAAGTTGTTTGGCGAAGAATCAAATAGATCAGGCACGGAATTTATTCTACCGCTATAATAATAGATTCTCATATGCTGAAAGGGTGTTTAAAGGGACCATGAACTCAATTTTTAACGCCCCGATAGAGGAGATAATCAAAAACGTGTTTCTGTCAGAACCTATACTGGCGAGCCTTTAGCAAATGAGATTAAGGAAAAAATAAACGATTACATTGCCACTCTTTCCAATCCCTTTAACACAAAAGTGAACTTTAAGCTGTTAGAGTCGAAAACAGCAGCTAATGCGGCAAAACTGGGAACATATGGTGTCATTAAGGGTGCGGTTAATTATATTGGAGCGACAATTAAGAAGCAGGACTATGCTTTAGAGGCCCTCGGTTACGAATTTGAAAAACTGATTTTGTATATAACTTCTTTAGGGCTTGGTAGCTGTTGGTTAGGAGGAACATTCAAAAAAGGTGAGTTTGCCAAAGCGATGTCAGTGCAGGATGATGAATTTTTCCCTGTGATATCTCCTGTGGGATATCCGTCTGATAAAAAGCGCCTAGTAGACTCAATCATCAGGTTTATGGTGCATGAAAACCTGCGGAAACCATGGGAAGAATTATTTTTTTATAAAAACTTCTCCACACCTTTATCCAAATCAGATGTTGGGGAGTACTGGATCGCGCTGGAAATGGTGCGGCTGGCGCCTTCTGCTTCAAACAAGCAGCCCTGGAGAATAGTTAAAGATGATAATTTGTATCATTTTTATGAGTGTAAAACCCCTGGTTTTATCAAACTTTTTGGTTATGATATTCAAAGGATAGATATGGGAATTGCGGCTTGTCATTTTCATTTAACAGCAATAGAGAAAAACCTTAACGGATCATTCCACAAACTGCCTGAGGGGAAAACTGATCTTCCTGATGATACTTCATATATTTTTTCATGGGTTCAAAACTAAATGAGTACTATACCAGTTATGCCAACATTTCTCAACACAATCCTATTGGGTGAAAATCATCACGGTTATTGGCCTGGTTAGTTTTATCATTCTTTATGTTTTGTTAACTGTTACTTTTCTTAATCGTATTCTATAAAGCTTTTGTAGATACAATCAAATGCCAGGTCAGGCATAAATATCCATCTTTATATAGCATAGGTATGAGTGAAAAAACTGCAGGTATAAACTACTCATTGCCATCTTTTCGGTTTTTATAACGCAAATATGAGTGTATTTCTTCAGTGGATGGGGGAGGGGGACCTAAGATTTTTGCGAGGCTAAATTTGTGCCAACATATATTTAAAAAGTTACTTTGCATCTATTCTAAAATATCTGATAAATTTCATGAGTTTATGGGGGATGCGTGCAATTAGGGATAAGAATAGGTAGTATAGGTGAAATGATGCCTTTATAAATAGCATTCTTTAAGAATAACAGAGGAACATCAAGTTTACATAATATTATTATAGATTTAAATAGGGAGCACGGAGGGGGGATAAAAATGAATTATAAAGTTCTTAAAGATATAAAAACTATGGGAGGCTTTATTTTATCTATAATGTTGATCATTATCGCAGTGGCGCTGGCAGCAAATGATAATGATTTTTGGGTTTTCTGCGTAGTAGTATCTATGCTTGTTTTTGCTTTTAGTGTAAAAAGAGCTGATAATATATACAAACTAGAGAACGGCAATATAAACCAGAAAAATTTAAAAGATGTAAAAATAATAGCAGGATATATTGCATCTTTACTATTGGGTGTTATTGCATTGGTACTCGCAGCTAAAGCTCATGACTTATGGGTTTTCTTTTTATTTGTGTTTCTAGCAGTTTCTGCTTTAATTGTAGTTAGAGCTAATAAGAGATACAAAGAAGATTAGAGTCCAGAAGTCCTTTGACGTTCTTTTTGTGCTCACAAAGCAAATACAGGCTTTGTTTTATGTTTGATAAGGGTACCGGGTACATGTTCAGATATCAAAGAAAACCAAATTAATGTGATAAATTCTCCTAGATTTCAGAATAGCGAAAAAGTTATCGAAGTGGATCTTTGATTAATCAAGAAATAGCCCAAGAAACAACTGCACTTAATAATCAGCAGTTGGCTTTTTATTGGCTAAAAACATAGGGAGGTATCCTAAAATGCAGAACAATAGTTATTTGTTCCGTGATTGAGAAGGGAAAGCAAAAAGGGGTATTCAAGGGTATTTACTTCCAAGTTAACATAATTATTATTATCGGAAGTTATATGTTAAAGTGAAGAGAGGATGGGTTTTATTCAATTTGTTATGGGAAATGTTGAAGTTTTTACTTTGGGCAAAACCGGTAATCGTAAAATGTTTATTCCATAGTTTTTATATAGTTGTACTCCACTCAATTAATAGTTCTATAGTTATAAGTTAAACTCCCCTCTATCAATGGTTTTTATGTTGATAGCCTAGGTACAAACACCCTCTGAACTTTTTTTACAAGGCTTAAAACGCAAATTTGGGCGTTGTTTTTTTACTTGTTCTTATTTCAAGATCATATAAAATTAAAGGTATGGATGCTGTTTGGTCAAAAGATATTTCTGCATAAACTTTACACAGCATTATCGGTTAGATATCAATAAATACGCTATAGAAGGAGAACTGGTAATTGCAAATATCCGGGGAAACTCAGAAAAAGTCATTGGTGCGCTGCCATTTGAGTCTTTTGTTGGTGATTATTTTTTGGGGGAGCAGTTTTGCCAGCATCAAAGTTATTTTACCACAGGTACCGGCAAATACACTGGCTCTGTTTCGCTTTATTATAGCAAGTGTGGCTTTAGGAATTTTTTTTATGGTCACAAAGCAGCCGCGTGTCCAAAAGAAGCATCTGCCGGGTATGATATTCAGTGGTTTATCAGGTATTGCCGTTTTTAATGTTCTTCAAAACCAGGGGCTCCGTTACGCAGGTGCTACAGACTCTGCTATTCTAATAGCAATGTCACCTGTGTTTATAGCTTTGTTGTCATGGTTAGTATTAAAGGAAAAAATATCACGGCCTCAAATATTAGGTATTTTAATTGCGTTTAGCGGTTCTGTAATCATTGCTTCAAACGGCTCAGTAGAAAACGGCACTTATAATAAATTACGGCTTTTCGGTGATCTTCTGGTTGTATTGAGCAGTTTTGTTTGGGCGATTTTTAGCATAAATCTTAAAAAACTCTTAGACCATTACCCGCCAACAACAATAATGACCTACAGCACCTTTTTCGGAACAATTTTTTTAATCCCCTTTTCACTGATGGAGTTTCCAGTTTACATAACATCTGTTAATTGGGTAGTATGGTTAAATATTTTATACCTGGGTCTGCTAGCTTCTGCTTTAGGTAACCTAATCTGGAATGCTGCTTTGGATAAGATCTCCCCTGTTACTGTAGGTGCATATCTATACCTCTCCCCTGTTGTTTCAGCAGTGGTTGCTTTTCTTATTCTTAATGAAACTCCAAGTATCTATACCGTTGTGGGCGGGATAATTATTTTATTCGGCACATATTTAGCTGGTAAATAAGCAGATATTTATGAAATTAATGACACATTCGGGGATGAAAGGCAGAAGCTTCTCTGGTATAATGGTTGCAAAGCGTTTACATGTATGAATTATGTTCTCAATTAATAAAGTGTTTTCTAATTATAGATACGGAGGAGATTTATTGTGAAAAGGGACCTGACCCCTCGCCAGCAAATGATTTTTAATTATATTCAAAAAATCATTGATGAACGCGGTTATCCTCCATCTGTCCGTGAGATCGGAGAAGCTGTAGGTCTGAAGTCAAGTTCCACTGTACATTCTCACCTGGTTAATTTGGAGAAAAGGGGTTATATCCGTCGTGATCAAACCAAACCCCGGGCTATTGAAATAATCGGAAATAACTCATCAATTGTCCGTGTACCGGTTATTGGAGATGTTGCTGCTGGCAAACCGGTCTTGGCCTTTGAAAGCCCTGAATGCACTTTTCCCCTACCTGCTAGTTTCTTGAACACCACCAATAAGGTATTTATGTTAACTGCAAAAGGAGACAGTATGCTAAAAGCGGGCATTTTCAGTGGGGATTATTTAGTGGTGAGCCAACAGCATACAGCTGAAGATGGAGATATAGTGGTTGCCTTGATTAATGATGAAGAGGCAACAGTTAAACGATTTTTTAAAGAAAAAGACTGCATACGGCTGCAGCCGGAAAATGACTTTATGGAACCGATCCGGACTAAAAATGTAAAAATCCTTGGCAAGGTAATCGGTGTGTTAAGAAAGATTGAATAAGATTAATAAACCTGTAATATAAAAGCTATCACCATAAAGAGAGCGAGCAGCATTTTTAATATGCTTCCACCAAAAATACCGATAATCGTACCCATACCCACCCTTAATGCATCTGAGAGTTTTCTTTGAGAAAATATGAGCTCTGCAGCAATTGCTCCCAGGAAGGGGCCAAGCAAAATTCCGAAAAGCGGATTGATAAATACACCAATTAATCCACCCAGTATTGCTCCCCATATTCCGGCCTTACTACCACCATATCTTCTTGCACCGGCCCAGGCAACAATATTATCAATAAAAGAGGAAAAAACGGTGATAAGGAGCATTGCCAGGAGAAAAAGCAAATTAATCTGCTGGAAATTGTCGATGATGCCATAGATAAGCATAATTCCAAAAATAATAGGAATTGCTGGTATAACAGGTAGTAGTGAACCTAATACCCCGATACCCATGATAATAATAGTAATAATCTTAATTACTTCACTCAATTAAAACCTCCTCCCGAAAAATGCCTATATTCCTTAATTTTTTATACCTTTGTTCTATGATGTCATCCATTTTTTGATTCAGCAGTCCATCTAAATGTGATTGCAGTTTTTCCTTTACTATTTTATATGTTTGGGCCGGGTTTATATGTGCTCCTTCCAGCGGTTCCGGTATAACTTCATCTACTATTCCCATTGCATAAAGATCCTGTGCGGTCATTTTCAAATGTTCGCACATCTCACGGCTCTTACTGACATCTTTACATAATATAGAAGCACAACCTTCAGGAGAAATCACAGAGTAAACCGCGTAGGAAAGCATCAAAACACGGTCCGCAACTCCAAGAGCCAGTGCACCTCCACTCCCCCCCTCCCCTATGACCAGACTGATGATCGGTGATTTCAAAGCTGACATCTGCATTAAGATCTGAGCGATAGCCCAACCCTGTCCTCTCTCTTCTGCCTCAACACCCGGGTAAGCCCCCTGAGTGTCAATAAAACAGATAACCGGCCGTTTAAATTTTTCCGCCTGTTGTGCAAGCCGCATCGCTTTCCGGTAGCCCTCCGGGTGGGGCATACCAAAGTTTCTTTTTATGTTCTGGCTGGTACCACGTCCTTTCTGATGTCCGATCACTGTAACCGGGACTCCATTAAACAGAGCTATTCCACCAACTATGGCTGGATCATCCCTGTAGCAGCGGTCACCATGCAGTTCAAAGAAATCATCAAAGATGACTGCTATATAATCCACTGTTGTGGGTCGTGTGGGGTGGCGCGCGATCTGAACCTTCTGCCATGCACTCAATGTATTGTATTTTTCTTCTTTATATTCCTTTAATTTCGCTTCCAATGTGGCGATTTCCTGTGAAAAGTCTATCTGTTTATTTTGTGCTATCTCTTTTAGTTCAGTAAGTTTCTTTTCTATCTCTTGATAATCTTTTTCAAATTCTAAAGAATATTTGTAGGTCATCGTTTATCACTCCACCTGTGCAGTGCTATCATTTTGCTGAGATATTGTTTCATGTCTTTGCGGTGCACGATCTGGTCGATCATCCCATGTTCCAGGAGAAACTCAGCCCTTTGGAATCCCTCAGGTATTTTATGATGGATGGTCTGTTCAATGACCCGGGGGCCTGTGAAACAAACCAAAGCCCCGGGCTCTGCAATAATAATATCTGCCAGTGTAGCAAAACTTGCAGTAACACCTCCAGTGGTGGGATCTGTCAGTACTGATATATATAGCAGACCCTCTTGATGGAACCGGGCAACAGCAGCACTTGTTTTGGCCATCTGCATCAGGGACAGCATACCCTCCTGCATCCGGGCACCTCCGGATGCTGTGAATAACACAACAGGTAGCTTCTCTGCACAAGCTGTTTCAAAAACCCTTGCAATCTTCTCCCCTACTACAGAGCCCATGCTCCCCATTAAAAATCGTCTATCCATAACACCCACAATAACCTTTTCACCATTGATCTCAGCTTTTCCAGTGATAATTGCTTCATCAAGCCCTGTCTCTTCCCTGGTTTTAGCCAATTTTTCCGTATATCCAGGGAAGTTGAGGGGATCACCTGTCATCAATCGGTTATCTAATTCTAAGAAACTGTTATTGTCCGCGATCATCCAGATTCTCTCTTGTGCTGTGAGCGGATAGTGATAATCGCAGCTAGGGCAAACTCTATAATTTTTCTGCAGTTGATCTTCACTGTTGCGGCTGCCGCACTGCGGGCATGTCTCAGTTCCGGAAATTTGTGGACTGGATGCTTCACTAGGTGGTGGTAGGGTGATATATTTTTTTCTTGATTTTGGATTAAATATATCCTTAAATGACATTATTTCTCCTCCAGAGCAAAAAGAAATTCCCCCTCTGCTGCCGGAGCACCAGCAACACTCGCTCTCCCTCTTGCTTTACCGATATTTCCCTTTATTTTGATTAGTTCCACTTCCAGCAGCAACTGATCACCAGGAACAACCACTCTACGAAAGCGGAATCTATCTGCGCCAGCCAAATATACCAAGGTATTTTCATATTCTTCCTTGCTGAGAAGAGCGCAGGCTCCAACCTGAGCAAGGGCCTCGAGTATTAAGACACCCGGAAAAATTGGGTTTCCGGGAAAATGTCCCTGAAAAAATGGCTCATTTATAGATATGTTTTTCAAGCCAACTGCTTTTTGACCCGGTTCCAACTCCAAAATGCGATCCACCAAGAGAAACGGGTAGCGGTGTGGTAACAGCTGTAATATTTTCTCTATACTGGCCAAGCAGATCACCTCTCCCTGTCATATTTTTTCAAAACAAGAACAGCATTGTGACCACCAAAACCCAGAGAATCTGATAGAGCGATATTCACAATTTTTTCTCTGGCAGTATTGGGAACATAATCCAGGTCACATTCGGGGTCAGGATTGTTGAGATTAATGGTCGGTGGTATCATATCATACCTGCAAGAGAGTACTGTGGCGATAAACTCCACAGCGCCGGCAGCGCCCAACAGGTGACCGGTCATGCTTTTTGTGGAGCTTACCGCAATCCGGTATGCATGATCTCCGAACACCTTTTTGATGGCCTTTGTTTCCATAACATCATTGATCTCTGTGCTAGTGCCATGAGCGTTGATATAATCCACTTGGTGAGGATTTATTCCCGCATTTTTCAATGCAAGAGAAAAGGCCTGTGCAGCACCCCTTCCTTCGGGATCCGGCTGAACGATATGATAGCCATCACCTGCCGCGCCATAACCGATCAACTCAGCATAGATCTCTGCTCCCCTCTCCTGAGCATGATTCAACTCTTCAAGGATGACGATTCCTGCTCCCTCTCCCATGACAAAGCCATCCCTTTGAACATCAAAGGGCCTGCTGGCCCCTTTTGGATCCTCATTACGAGTGGAGAGAGCTTTCATAGCGCAAAACCCAGCCAAAGCCATTGGAGTGATGCATGCTTCTGCACCTCCGGTGATCATCACATCAGCATCACCATTTTGGATGATGCGAAAAGCATCACCTATTGATTGAGTTCCTGCGGCACATGCTGTTACTGTGCATCCGTTGGGGCCGTTAGCGCCGAGCATGATGGATACTTGCCCTGATGCCATATTAGATATCATCATCGGTATCAAAAAAGGACTGATATGGTTGGGTCCTTTTGTTAACAAAATTTCATGCTGTTTCTCATTGGTCTCCAATCCACCGATTCCGGTTCCAATCCATACTCCTATTCTTTCGGCGTTCTCTTGATTTATTTTCAGTTCAGCATCTTCAACAGCCTGTCTTGCAGCAGCACAGGCATACTGGGCAAACCTGTCCATCCTGCGGGCATTTTTGCGGCCCATATAATCTATTGGATTGAAATCACGTACCTGTGCAGCAATCTTAGTGGGATAATCAGATACATCAAAGTGTTCAATATGATCTATTCCACTCTTGCCTTTGATTAGATTGTCCCAAAAGGCAGCTCTATCATTTCCCAGGGGGCTGATCACACCCAGCCCGGTAATAACAACCCTTCTTTTTCTCATTATTCACACCTCATCCGCTATATATTAAATTAGGCCGCCGTCCACTGCGATTACCTGCCCGGTGATGTAGGCTGCATCAGGTGAAGCCAGGAAAGCTACAACACCTGCTATATCCTCAGCGGTTCCCGGCCTTTTAAGCGGTATACTGTTAAGGATATCCTTCCAGTATTCTTCAGGTAGATCCGCGGTCATATCTGTTTGAATATATCCAGGAGCTACAGCATTAGCAGTGATACCCCGTGACCCGTACTCTCTGGCTATGGCTTTAGTAAAACCGATAATCCCTGCCTTGGATGCGGCGTAATGTGACTGTCCAGCATTCCCTCTTAGTCCAACCACAGATGAAATATTAATGATACGCCCCTTTTTTTGTTTCAGCATCGGGCGGATGGCTGCCCTGGTACAGTAGAATGTACCAGTCAGGTTGGTTTTAATGGTCTGAAGCCATTCTTCATCAGATATCCTCAATAGCAGGTTATCTTGAGCGATCCCGGCGTTATTGACCAAAATGTCCAGCCTGCCAAAGGTATCTATGATCTGAGCTATCATTTCTTTTACCATTAAAGGATCAGTAATATCACAGCTTAATCCAAGAGCTTGCCCTCCATTATCCTTGATCAGCTGTACAACATCATCACATTCTGATGCAATATCACAAACTGCTACTTTATAGCTCTCTTGTGCAAGCCGCATAGCGATTGCTTTACCAATTCCCCTGGCACCTCCTGTAATGAGAGCCACCTCTTCCCTCACGACGCCCCCTCCTTTATCTTTTTGATTATTCTTTCTAAACTGGCTGCATCTTCCACATTCCCTAATAGCTTGTTTTTCACTGTTTTTCTTATTAAACCGGAGAGCACTTTACCGGGGCCCACTTCAATAAAACAATCCACCTTTTCAGCCATCAATCTTATTGATTGCTGCCATAAAACAGGCTTATACAGCTGCTCTACCAAAATATCAGGTAAATCCTGCTGCCTGATCTCCTGGGCCCGGGAATTGCTGATCACCGGAAAAAGGGGTTCTGACCAGCTGATTTTCTCTAAGTCCTGTTTTAAAACAACAGCTGCTTGATACATCAAAGAAGAATGGGAAGGGACACTTACCGCCAGTGGAACCACTTTGGCACCCTGTTCTTTGAGTAAGTCACCGGCTTTTTGAACAGCTTTGTGCTCTCCTGAGATCACAAGCTGACCTGGACAGTTGTAGTTTGCGATCTGAACAATCCCTATAGAGGATGCCTCATCACAGGCCAGTTCAACAATAGCACTATCCAAACCAATGATGGCAGCCATCATCCCCTGCCCAATAGGGACAGCATTCTGCATGATTTGCCCCCTTTTGATCACCAGTTTTAATGCATCTTCAAACTGTAGGGCACCGCTGGCCACCAGAGAGCTATACTCCCCCAGGCTTAAGCCTGCTGCAGCAAAGGGTCTAATTTCCTTATCCTTTAACAGCTCATAGATGGCTAAACTGGTTGTTAGTATAGCCGGCTGGGTTATTTCTGTTTTATCCAGTTCCTCTCGGGGTCCTTCAAAGCAGATCTTACTTAAGGGGAACCCCAGTATTCTATCAGCGGTTTCATAAATCTGCTTACACAGAGGAAACTGTTCCGCTAGTTCCTTACCCATACCGGCATATTGTGAACCCTGTCCTGGAAAAACAAAGGCGATTTTCATAACTTATCACATAACCCTTTCAAAATCTTTTCAGCTGTCTCCATCACATCCTGGACAATGGCAGCTGCTGGCTCCACTTTTTTCACCAGGCCAGAGCACTGACCTGCTAAAAGAGAACCATTTTCTATATCACCCTTGACAGCTGCCGGATATTTCCCTGCCCCCATTTTTTCCAATTCATCAGCTGACAAACCCTCTCTTTCTTTTGCAAGATAGGAGCGGGAAAATCGATTCTCTATAACACGCACCGGGTGGCCGGTAGAACTCCCACACACAACTGTGTCTCGGTCTCGAGCCTGGAGCACTCTCTCTTTATAATTGATATGTGCAGGGGATTCTTCAGCACAGATAAAACGAGTGCCCAGTTGTACACCTTCAGCTCCTAAAGCAAATGCCGCAGCTACACCACGGCCGTCAGCAATTCCACCGGCAGCGATCACCGGTATTTCTACAGCATCCACAACCATGGGAACCAAACAGATGGTGGTCATCTCACCGATATGCCCCCCTGCTTCTGTGCCCTCAGCAATAACGGCATCTGCACCCTGCCGGGCCAGCCTTCGGGCCAGAGCAACTGAAGCCACCACAGGGATCACCTTACAACCAGCCTCTTTGAGCTTAGGGATATATTTGCCTGGGTTTCCTGCACCTGTGGTGACCACAGGAACCTTCTCTTTGATGATCAGGTCCATAATTTCATCACAGTGAGGAGACATCAGCATCACATTAACTCCGAAAGGTTTATCGGTTATACTGCGGACAGTATGAATCTCTTTTTCAAGCCAACCGGCATCTGCTGATCCTGCCCCAATGATCCCTAACCCCCCCGCTTCTGAAACCGCTCCAGCCAATTTTCCTGTTGCGATCCAGGCCATACCGCCTTGAAGCAGAGGGTATTTAATATCCAATAGTTTAGACACTCTGGTAATGAGCAAAAAAATCACCTACTCCAGCGAACCAGTGCTGCTCCCATTGTTAATCCTGCACCAAATCCGATCAGCAGCAATAGATCGCCTTTTTTTAATCTGTTTTCCGAAACTGCCTCCGCTAAAATCAAGGGTATAGAACCCGCAGAAATATTCCCGTATTTATCAATATTGACCAACACATTTTCCCATGGAATATTCATTTTTTTGGCAGCAGCTTGAATAATGCGTAAATTGGCCTGGTGTAGGACCAGGTGATCAACATCCTCAATACCCAAACCTGTTCGATCTAAAACCCGTTCTGCACATTGAGGAATAATCCTCACCGCAAATTTAAATATCTCGCTCCCCTGCATCTGCATATAATGCATTCTACTAGCCACAGTCTCTGCAGAGGCAGGATAACGGGAACCCCCTGCAGGTATTTTCAATAAATCCCAACCCTCCCCATCAGCAGCCAGATATGTAGCTAAAATACCATGATCCCCCTCATCTTTCCCCAATACAACTGCACCTGCCCCATCACCAAAAATGACACAGGTATTGCGGTCCGTATAATCAACCACACGGGATAAAACCTCTGCACCGACGACCAAAATATATTTGTAGTCGGAACCGAGTAAAAAGTGTTCGGCAACTGCCAGTGCGTAGATAAAACCTGTGCATGCTGCATTAAGGTCAAAAGCAGCAGCCCTACTGGCATGTAAGCGGTGCTGCAGCAGGCAGGCGGTAGCGGGCATAGGCATATCTGGTGTCATAGTTGCCACAATGATCATATCCAACTGTTGAGGTTTGATCCCTGCGTTTTCCAGAGCTGAACAAGCTGCCAGATATGCCAGATCCGATGTGGCTGTTTTTTGATCAGCGATTCTTCTAAAGCTGATTCCAGTTCTGCTCAGGATCCAATCATCACTTGTATCCACCATTTTTTCTAGATCAGGATTAGATAAAACACCGTCAGGTACTGCAAAACCTGTCCCCAAAATATGTGCCCTTAACACTCAACTATGAACCTCCAGCATCTTTCCTTTACAGGAATATTTCAATAAAAATACAATAAAAATATTCCATTGTCAACATTTTTGTGCACAAATAAGAATACCATTTTCTGCATATTATAATACTTTCTATTTTTTTCTTAATGGTTGGTTAATTAATAAGGGATTTTCACAAAGGATGGCTGTTGTTGGTCCAAATTAAAAGATAAAAAACAGGATTGCTAAACCAATCCTGCGTCATTTAACTCTTGGGCTGCCATAATTGCTCCGATAATGGCATGGGCATAGGATAAGCCCCCTTGAAGGTAGATGATATAAGGTGAACGTAAAGGGGCGTCTGCAGTGAGTTCGATAGAGGATCCCTGTACAAAGGTCCCCCCTGCCATAATCACCTTGTCTTCATAACCGGGCAGAGGGCTTGCTACAGGCACAGCCCGGGAATCCACCGGAGAAGCCTTTTGGATCCCGCGGCAAAAGGCTTTCACTCCTTCAGGGCTATTCAATTTTATCGCTTGTACAATATCGGCACGTTTTTCCCCTGGCCGGGGTGATGTTTCAAAACCCAGCAGAGTGAATAGCTGAGCGGCAAACTCTGCGGCTTTCAGTGCCCCGGCTACAACCTGGGGCGCCATAAAAAACCCTTTATAAAAAAGGTTCCCCAAACCCAAATTTGTGCCCATGTGCAGCCCCATTCCCGGGGCTACAAGCCGGTCTGCGGCCTCAGTAACCAGTTCATTCTTCCCTGCCAGATATCCGCCTGATGGAGCCAAACCGGCGCCGGGATTCTTGATCAAAGAACCTGCTATGAAGTCAGCACCCAGATGTGTCGGTTCTTTTGCCTCTACAAATTCACCATAGCAGTTATCGACAAAACAGATAACATCTTGCTGGCAGTCCTTGATAAAGGAAATCAAATCTCTGATCTCTTCAACACTTAAAGCCGGACGCCAACTGTAACCCCTGGAACGCTGTATGATGACCATGCGCACTTTTTCTTTTAACAACTCTCTGATCCTGTCATAATCAGGATGCCCTTCTTCTGTGAGCTGTGCCTCTTTGTAAATAATACCCTGACTCTGTAATGACCTTTTTTCAGCTGAATCACAGCCGATGATCCTGGCCAGGGTATCATAGGGACGGCCTGTGGCTGAAAGGAGTATATCTCCAGGCTTGAGGAGCGATGCCAGTGCCAGGGAGATTGCATGAGTACCTGATATGATCTGGGCTCGCACCAGTGCTGCCTCTGTTCCAAATGTGAAGGAATAGACCTCTTCTAATCCCTCTCGACCTGAATCGCTGTAGCCATAACCTGTACCATCCCAGAGCTGATACTCAGTTATTCCCGCTTGCTGGAAGGCTTGAAGAACCCGGGCTTGATTGATTTTGGCAACTTCCTCTATTTGTTCATAAACGTTCTTTGCCATTTGCTCAGCTTCTTCAGCTAAGCCACATACTCTACTGCTGATCGAATAGTTGGACTTCAAATACTCTATAAATTGCTGCATATTTTCACCTTTATTCCATTAGTTATTCAAAATCTTCTTTCCTTATAAGCATTAGTTCCTCTCTGGAGAGGTGTGTTCTCTTAACAAGTCTTACCGCCTGTTTCCTGATGGCTTTTTCAATTAGATTACGAACCAAACGGGCATTTCCCTCATTCTCATTTCCATTCCGAGTTCGTGATTCCAGGGTCCTGCGCAAAACCGACTTTGCCTCTGAGTGCAGCCTGTACTGCCTTTTCTTAAGCATCAGTTCACCGATCTGCAGCAGTTCATCCACAGTATAGTCGGGGAATGTGATATGAATAGGGAAGCGTGAATAAAGGCCTGGGTTGCTGCGCAGAAACCACTCCATTTCCTGTTTATAACCTGCAAGAATAAGCACCATCTTTTCCTTATTATCCTCCATGGCCTTAACCAATACATCGATACATTCTTTACCGAAATCCTTTTCTCCACCCCGGGCCAGGGAATATGCTTCATCGATAAACAAAATTCCCCCGGCTGCTCTTTTGATCTGCTCTCTGGTTTTATGGGCGGTATGTCCGATATACTCACCTACCAGATCAGCCCTTTCCACTTCAACAAGATGCCCCTGGGAAAGGACACCCATCGACCGGAACAGCTTTCCCATGATTCTGGCAATGGTTGTTTTCCCGGTTCCTGGATTACCCTTGAAAATCATATGTAAGACCAGGGGTTCGGTACGCAGGTTTACTCTCTCCCGGCGTTTTTGGATCTGTACAAAGGCAGAGAGCTCTAAAACAAGCTTTTTCACCTCGCTGAGACCAATCAAGCCATTGAGTTCTTCTAATACCAACTCCGGTTTTAATCTAGGCCCTTCATCCTTGAGTGTTGACTGCCGATTATTCTGCTTGATGGAATAAGGCTGATAATTGCTTCCCCCGATCATCGATGGGAGCTTAAAATTCACCCGGCTTTCACCTCTGGTTGATCTTATGACACCACATACATTATACGCAACTTTAGGTGAAATAGTGTTAAGTGTACAACCAGGGGCAAAAACGCCGCTGCAAAAAATCCAATATTAGAAAGAGGATAAAACCCTGCAGGCTGATGGCTATGATCCCTGCAAACATCTCCGGGTAATTTACCCTGCTCCATGCTTCAAATATGAAGTAGCCCAGTCCATCAAATGTGGCAAAGGACTCAGCAAAAAAGAGAATGCTTATTGCAGTACCCAGGCTGATCCGTGCAGCAGTAAATATTTCCGGCAGACATCCCGGTATGATCACATGGCGATAGATCTGCTTAGGTGTTGCACCTAATGAAAGAACAGACAAAACTGAGTTGGCTGGAATATTTTGAGCCGCATCCCTTGTGGTCACTATAATCTGAAAAAATATGATCAGAACAATAAGTATTATTTTTGAAAGATCCCCAATCTTAAAGACAGCAAAGATCACCGGCAACAGGGCAATCTTGGGGATGGGATAGGTCAGATATAACTGTGGTGAGACCCACTTGTCCAGTTTTGGTTCCCTTCCCAAATAAAGTCCAAGGGGAACAGCGATGGCAAGCCCGATTAACAAACTGACCAAGACCCTATAGGTACTTATTAAAAAATGCTTCCAGAGGCTCTTGGGAAAGATATGAAAAAAAGCTATTAAAGCCGGAACCGGTCGCGGCAGAGCCGGGTTGTGTAGGATCAAGGCCAGTATGTCCCAAAGCACAAATAGAAATAGTGCTGCTGCAATATATGTGAGTGTTTTTTTCATATTGCTGTTCACTGGGAATATACCTCCAGTAAAGACCTAACCTCACTGCATTTTTCATGGTAAGATGTTTTTTTACGGTAGCCATCTGTTCCCTGTTCAGGATTATCTATCTGAGCACAGATCCTGCCAGGCCGCGCAGAAAGAATAACTATTTTTTGTCCTAAATACACTGCTTCTTCAATGCTGTGAGTGACTAATACACTTGTCATTTGATAACGCTTGATCAATTTTAAAATTACTTCCTGCAGGTTTTCTCTTGTTAAGGCATCCAAAGCTGATAGCGGCTCATCCATCAGCAAAAGCTTGGGTTTCAAGGATAAGGCCCTAGCCAGAGCAACCCTCTGCTTTTGACCACCGCTTAATTGTGCAGGATAGCGATCGATGCACTCGGTAAGCTCCAGTTCCTCAAACACACGCTCTAAGATATATTTAATATCCTTTTCATCTACTTGACGCAGTTTTAGACCCAATGCCGCATTTTCCCATACAGTTTTCCAAGGCAGCAATCCGTATTCCTGTAAGATCAGTGCCGTATCCCGGTGCGGTTTTAACAGCGGTTTCCCATTGAATAAGATTTCCCCTTTTGTGGGATGGAGCAGTCCCATCATGAGAAAAATAAGGGATGTTTTACCACATCCCGAAGGTCCTATGATGGCATAGCTCTTAGCCTGTTCAATTTGAAAATTAATATCCACCAGGGCATTGACTGATGCTCTGCCATTGGTATAAGCCAGGGAAACATTATTGAGAGTCAGCATTAATCATTACCCCTTTTAATCTATTGTTTTAATCACTTCATCTGTAACAATATCCATATAGGTATAATCCTCTGTTAACAGCTTATTAGCACGCAGCCAGTCGATTACCCGCTGCGAATCCTTTTCAGTTGGCAATTCAAGAGGAGAAAAGGTCGGTACCGGGTAAGAACTCTGCAGTTCTACCGGGATATTTACCTTTTCAATAAAAAGGTCCCTATATTTCTCAGGATTTTTTGCTACCGCTTCAGCACCCTCCCCATAGGCCTGAAGAAACTTTCTGATAGCTGATTTTTTATTTTTAATAACATCATCCCTGAAAAAATAGACAGATTGGGATATGTTTTCTGACATCTTAGTGTCATCAACCAATACCTTGGCCCCTTTTAGTTCTGCATGAACAGCTAAAGGATCCGCCAGTACTGCAGCAGTTACCTCACCCTGTAAGAGCATTTCCGCTCTCAAAGGCATCTTAGCGATATTGACCTTTTGTACCTCCTGCGGTTTTATTCCGTTAGCCAGCAGCATCTGGTCGGCTACATATTCAATGATGGTATTTTTGGAAATAGCCAGTTTCTTACCCTTTAGGTCATTAATATTTTCAATAGTGTTGGGAGCTGCCAGCATCGCAAAACGCCCTTCCTCAGGGCTGGCACCCATAGCCAGGGACACTGCTTTGACTGGCGTGCCTCCCTGCCGTATCAAAGCTACTGCCAGTAGGTCCCCCTCAACTCCATCCACAGCTCCAGCCTGTATAGCGGCATCTCTTTCAGCAGCACTTTGAAAATTGACTATCTCCACATCAATATCGTATTTCTTAAAAAAGCCTTCTTCTTGGGCAACATAGAGCGGTAATACCTCTTCATTGGGAAGTATACCGATCTTAAGCATATCTTCATTTTCACTAGTCACTTCTTGACTGCATCCTGACAGTAAAAAAACCGCCAAGATGGAGATGATGAATACTATATATAATAGCCTTCTTTTCATTTCCATCCTCCTCTGCAGGTATTACTCATTTTTATAGTTATTTGCCGAATCACAAGAAAGACTAATCGGTTTATTTGGCACAATTGTAGAAATCGCATGCTTATAAACCATTTGCTGTTTTCCTTCACTCTCTAAAATAATTGTGAAATTATCAAAACCCCGTAAATTCCCTTTCAACTGAAATCCATTAACCAGAAAGACAGTGATCGGAATTCCTTCTTTTCTTACTTGGTTTAAGAAATAATCCTGTAGGTTAATTTGTACTTTTGACATCTTTTATTCCTCCGTTTTCTAAACTTTGCCAATGTATTCTACATTAAATATTGATACTCCTGCATATAAAATGGGCAATTCTCTCTAATAGTTGCTGTGTCCCCTCTTCTGACAATGAGAACCAATGGATCCTGTTATCTCTACGGAACCAGGTCAGCTGTCTTTTTGCATAGTTTCTGGTTGCTTTTTTCGTTGATGCTATTGCTGCAGCTTGATCGCAATCACCCCTTAGATAGTCCACTACTTGTTTATAACCAAGGCTCTGCAGTGGCTTGATTGTTGGATCATATCCCATATCTAGAATAGACTTCACCTCCTCTACTAGACCATCTGCAAACATTTTGTCCACCCGAGCCTCAATTCTTTGATAGAGTTCTGCTCTTTTGCGTGTCAAACCGACCATTGCCAGCTTATATAAACTCTTTTTTCTATTATTGATGTAACTGGATATGGTTTTTCCGGTCAGATAATAAACCTCCAAAGCTCTGGAAATTCGCCTGAAATCATTGGGATGAATCCTTTGAGCTGCATCGGGATCAATCTTCTGCAGCCTCTGGTATAATTCCTCCTTACCACCTTGAGCCCATATTTCTCTTAGTTTATTTCGTATATCCTCATATCCTATTGTTTCGGGAAACTCATAAGGGTCAATGACCGCCTGAATATAGAGACCTGTTCCCCCTACCAAAAAAGGCAGTTTCCCTCTATCATTTATCTCCTGGATTTTTTGACGCGCTAATTTCTGATAATCGGCAACACTAAAAGCTTGATCCGGTTCCAGGATGTCGAACAGATGATGAGGGATACCCTTTTGCTCTTCTTTGGTTAATTTAGCAGCACCGATATTAAAGTATTTATATAACTGCACAGAGTCTGCTGATATGATCTCTCCATTGAACCTTAAAGCCAATTCCACAGCTATTTCTGATTTACCTACTGCTGTTGGTCCTGCAATAACCACAAGGGGTAGGCTCATCGATGAAACCACCTGCTCAGGTCAAAATCTGTTATTTTGATATAAGTTGGCCTTCCATGGGGGCAGTGATCAGGATGATCAGTGGCATCCAGTTGTACTAACAGCTGATGCATTTCCGCCTGAGTCAATCTATCTCCCGCCTTTATTGCGCCTTTGCAGGCATACAATCTTGCAGCAGCTTCTTTAATGTTGAAAGCTGTGTCCCCTTCTTCTTTGGCCTGACGGACCAGATCAAGGTGTTCTCTGAAAAACTGATCTGTATTAGTATGTGGTTGATCAGGCACAGTTATCAAAAAGTATCTGTTAGCTGTTTCCCTTTCCAAAGTATAACCGATATTCTGAAAAAACTCCCGGTTTTCTAGGTAAAGCTGTTCTTCCTCAGCTGTAAGCAGTATCCTATGGGGACAGATCTTTTGCGAAAACACTTTTTTATTCTGCCATTTAGCCTTTATTTTTTCGTAAAGGACCCGTTCATGAGCGGCATGCTGATCAATGATAAACAGGCTGCCCTCTCTTTCCGCGACAATATATGTTCCCAGAGCCTGGCCGATCAGGCGCATCTCCTGAAAAAAGGGATGCCTGTTCACAGAACTGTCTTTTACAATATCATCATCCTTGACCTGTAGGTCAGCATCCCTGACCTGAAGTTCTTCGGGAAATGACCGATTAATAATAGGTCTCATCTTAATTGGTAATGGCTCAGTCTCATATTTTCTTCTTTCTCTGGTATGATGAGTTGCTGGTTCCTGATGAGGACAAGTTTGCTCAACCTTTACTTGAAATCCGCGCTGTTTTTGTAAAAAAGAAGCCAGAGCAGAGTTTACCCCTCTATACAACACCCGGGCCACTAACTGGGAGTCGGAAAAACGAATATCGCTTTTTGTCGGGTGTACATTAACATCGACCATAGATGGGTCAATTTCTATAAAAAGAACAGCAGTGGGATACCGGCCAGTAGTGATCATTCCCTGATAGGCACTTTCCAGAGTATGGCTCAACAAAAAGTTGCGAACCAACCGTTTATTAACAAAAAAGGACTGATAAAAACGGCTTGATCTGGTATACTCCGGCTCTGAAACAATGCCTTCAATTTTTATCCCATCCTCTTGGTAAGAAACAGTTAAAAAACGATCTCTGGATTCTTTGCCGTAAATTATTGTGGCTGCATCCATTATATCCTGATTGCCATATGTGGCAAGGCAGAGCCTTTTACCAGAATAATAGTTGAAAGAAATATCTGGATACCCCAAAGCAAAACGGGTAACAACATCTGCTATAGCTGCTGCCTCAGAGCGGGGGCTTTTTAGAAACTTACGCCGTGGTTGGCTGTTAAAAAAGAGATCCTCAACAATCACCTGTGTGCCGCAGGGACAGCCAACAGGTGATATATCTTTGAGTTTACCACCCTCTACAACAACCTTGGTGCCGGCAACAGCATCTGCAGGCCTGGTCATCAGAGTGAAACGGGAAACCGATGAAATGGCTGCTAAAGCCTCTCCGCGGAAACCCAGGGTATTCACCGTATTTAAATCATCAGCTACTCTGATTTTGCTGGTGGCATGCCTGGCAACAGCCATTTTGGCATCATCTGGAGCCATACCACTCCCATTATCAATCACTTTGATCTCCTTTAAACCGGACTCTTTGATTTCCACAGTGATTCTGGTGGCACCGGCATCAAGGGAATTCTCTACCAGTTCCTTGACCACTGAAGCAGGTCTTTCCACAACTTCACCTGCTGCTATCTGGTTGATCACATTTTGGTCCAAAAGCACTATCTTACCCAATTACTAACACCCTGCCTGCTGTTTTTAGTCTAAAATTTCTATTTCTCCATCTGCTGAGAATTGATAATAACGGTCCTGGGGTTTGTCCTGAAGATAGACCACATCTAAACCTTCTCTTTCCCGTTTTCGCTCCTCATAATATCCTCTGGCTTCTTCCTGACAGGTCTTACAGGCCCTGTGGTGAATGGCAACAGCTTCGATTACCCTGCTCTTACCTGTGGAATACATTCCTCGCGATCTGATGATCTGGTAGCCAGGGCAATGATCACATAAGCGGATAGTTTCATTCTGCTGCTCTCTGATGCCGTCTGTGTCATAATAAATGTGTCTGTTGATCTCTTCAAACTTTTCTTTACGCTGATATCTTTGTTCTGCCAGCTGCTCTCGATCTTTCCAGATTCTCCACAAATAATCAGCCAGTTCTATGATGTAATCCATATTTTCTTTAGTTTCTTTAAAATTCTCTTCTTTGTAATCCGGTTCACGCACCCATGAATAATCAAGTCCGGCCATTGCCAGTATAATCCCTGTATTCACATAGGGAAGAGCACTTTCAATGGCATAACCGCCCTCCAAAACCGCTAGGTCCGGAGATAGTTTCTCATTTAACATGGCATAGCCCCTGGCTGTGAAGCGCATATTGGCCAGAGGGTCAGTGTAGTGGTTGTCCTGCCCTGCGCTATTGATGATCAACTCCGGTTTAAAATCATCCAAGATGGGCAGGACCAGGTTGTCCATAAGATAGAGGATTCCTTCATCTGTTGTATAGGGCTGCAAGGGGATATTGATGTTCATTCCAAAGGCAGCTGGGCCCCCTAATTCATCACAAAAGCCGGAACCTGGATAGAGGGTGCGCCCATCCTGGTGATAAGAGATAAACAACACATCAGGGTCATGATAATAAATATCCTGTGTTCCATCACCGTGATGAACATCTGTATCCACAATAGCGATCCTCTGCACACCGTATTTTTTCCGCAGATACTCGACCATAATCGCTTCATTATGAATGTTGCAAAAACCGCGATTTCCATGGACAACCCTCATGGCATGGTGCCCGGGCGGCCTCACCAGGGCAAAACCGTTATCTATCTCTTTGTTCATCAGAGCATCTGCTAAAACCAAAGCACCCCCAGCAGCATAAAGGTGTGCATCTGTGATCTGTGTCTCTATATCTGGTACACAGAAATGCGCTCTGGCAATATCTTTTTTTAGAGCCATCCTGGGTTTGTACTCTATCAGCTCTGGAAGGTCCATAATCCCCTCTTCGAAAAGCTGATCTCTTGTATAGAGCAGCCTTTCCTCCCGCTCAGGATGGGTGGGAGTGATAGCCCAATCAAAAGCCGGGAAAAAAACCAAACCTGTTGGCATCAGTGATCACCCTCTTCCTGCTGTTTTAATATTCCTGTGGGGAATTGGACACAAACATCGATCAATCGCCCACCGGTTCTCCAGCCCCGCACCATATTAAATACCTCGCTGTAGACCAATTCAGGCTTGTCATCAACGGCAATGCCTAATTTTTTCCCTTCTTCTATCAGCCTGTTCATAGCATAACTTTCTGCATCAGCAAGAGTTTTTACATCTGTGTTTTTCTCCTGTACACCGTTTTCTTCAATAAAAAAGAACTGCCTCTCTGTGTCAAAGTGGAATGTAAGGCGCAGGTTAACCTTAGCTAGTGCTGCACCGATCGCGTTGGCCACCTCAGCATCAGGTGGAATCAGGGCATTACATCCCATCTTTTTGCCTAACAGAGGAAGTAATACCGGTGAGGCAGCACCGATACCAACCAGGTTATGGGGTCGCACCTTCTTTTTCTGCCGCAGCTCCCAGATACGGTAAGCAGGTTCCTGTTCCCATGATAAAAACATTTTTTCTATTTCAGATATGATCCTTTCAGCTGTTTTATCCAGAATTAGCTCTGCTGTCTTGTAGGGATTCAGCTTAAGCCTCTCCCCCAATATCTCCATGGCCCTGATGGCTTTTTGTTCATCACCCAGTTCAGTAAGCCCGGCAACCCGCATGGCATCAGTGGGTGTGGGGCAGGGCCCTCCTAAACAGTAAGCAGGGCCTTTCCGGTAGGGCATAATTTTGAGAGCTCCATCCTCAACCTCTAAACAGCTGTCCCCTCCTACAGCAGCAGAACTGGTGGCAAAGGATCTGACCTGGGTGAGCCTGTCACCTACCCGTGCACCACGGGAAGCAAACAAGGGCCTTCCAGATAGGATCAAGGCCAGGTCCGTAGTGGTTCCACCGATATCCACCACAACAGATGTTTCCCCTTCTGGTGTCAAAGCCAACACACCCAGTGTGCTGGCCGCAGGTCCTGAAAATATGGTTTCCACCGGTTTTGCTGCTGAAAGCTCAAAGGAAAGTGTACCACCATCTGCTTTTAATATATAAAGGGGTGCAGTAATCCCTCTTTTTTTCAGGAGTTTTAATATTTCAGTGTAAAAACTGTTATAGTTTGCCTGTGTAGCCAGAGTGAGCAGTGTGGTGTGTACCCGCCGGGGAAAGTTCAAGCGCCCGGTCACCTGATGTCCCATCATCACACACAGGTTGGGAATGTGTTCTTTCAGATAAGAAGCCACTTCTTCTTCATGCTTTTTATTACGCTGTGAAAACTTTCCGACAACAGCAGCTTTTTTGATCCCCTTCTTTTTTATCTCTTCTGCACAGTTTTTTAAATTCTGTTGATCGAGGGGTTCGATTTCCCGGCCCCGGTAGTCAATGGCACCTGACAGTAAATAAGTATCAGGCACATGGTAATCATAAGTATTGGGATTAAGGCCAGGACCAGGAATGATCACCAGTGCTGCGGGTTCTATTCTTTTAGTCGCAATAAGATTGGTGATCAATGTTGTGCTTAAAACGATTCGCTCCAACTTTTCTCCCTGAGCTGCATCCAACAAAGGATCGAGAGTACTGACCAGTGTATCCAACAAGTGCTCATTATCTGTTGGTTTTTTTATTTTTTTGATCACCTGTTGACCATCAAGTAACACGGCATCTGTATAGGTGCCTCCCACATCTAGACCAATTAACATCAGCAAGTCACCCACCTAAATAATTATCTTTTTTGATGGCCCTTTGGTTTGGAGGATGTGTTTTCTTTCATCAGGCGCTGCTGCCATTCGGAAAGGATGTTCAGAGCTTCGAGAGGTGTTGTCTGAACCAGGTTGAGGCTGCGCAGTTCCTGTATAATCATACTCTTTTCATCAAAAAGCACCAATTGCACAGGTTGAGTAACTGCTGGTTTTTTCTTATCCTTGAATTCCTCTTTTGCTTCCAGTGAATCAGCCACCTCCCGTGCACGCTCCACCACTTCAGCAGGGAGATTGGCCAAACGTGCTACTTGAATACCATAGCTTTTATCTGTTCCACCTGGGACGATTTTATGCAGAAATACGATATCTGTACCCTCTTCTGCCACAGCCACAGAATAATTAACTACTCCACTGAACTTTTCAGCCAATTGGGTCAGCTGATGGTAATGGGTAGCAAAAATTACCCTGGGTTTAATGTAATCATGGAGGTATTCCACGATCGCCCAGGCTATTCCCAAACCATCAAAAGTGCCTGTGCCCCTTCCTACTTCATCCAGCACAATGAAGCTATCCTTTGTAGCATGCTGGAGTATATAGGAAACCTCATTCATCTCCATCATAAAGGTGCTCTGACCCTTTCCCAGATCATCCAGCGCTCCAGCGCGCACAAAAATGCGTTCTGCAATCCCTATTTCTGCCTCCTCCGCAGGGATAAGAGATCCGCACTGAGCCATTAGAATCAATGCAGCAATTTGGCGCATATATGTGGATTTTCCGGCCATATTTGGCCCTGTAAGAATATGAATCCTGTTGTTTTCCTCCCCAATCTGTATACTGTTGGGAACAAAAGAACCTTCAGGCATAAGCTGTTCTAAAACCGGGTGGCGACCATTTTTAATGGTTATAATTCCTGTATTGTTGATCTTGGGCCGAACATAATTATAGCGGGCAGCTGTCTCTGCAAAAGATGCCAGACAGTCAATTTGAGCCATCAGCTGTGCGTTTTTCCGCACTCTCTCTGCAACTGCTTGAGCCTGATCAAGGATTTCGAGGAATAGCTGGTATTCCAACTCCTGCAGACCTTCAGTAGCCCCTAAAAAGTTGGCCTCTTGTTCTTTTAATTCCTGTGTAAAGAAACGCTCACCCTGGGTGAGAGTCTGTTTTCTGATATAGTTGTCAGGAACGAGATGCAGGTTCGGTTTGGTAACCTCGATATAATACCCAAACACTTTATTAAATCCAATTTTTAAAGATTTGATTCCCGTGCGTTTCCGTTCCTCTAACTCCAATCTTTTGATCCAGTCTTCCCCTTGATCGATCATTTCTCTCAACCTGTCCACCTCGGAGTTGTAACCGCTTCTGATAACCCCACCATTTTTCGGGTTGACAGGAGGGTCGTCAATCAGTGCCTGGAAGATCAATTGCTTTAACTCAGATATAGGATCCAGCATATTTCCCAGCTTCTGAAGCAGATTGCTGTTTGCTTGTTTCAGGCTTTCTTTTAAATGGGGTATTACAGACAGCGAATTGGCCAGTGCAAGCAGATCACGGGGAGTGGCAGCCAACCAATCAATCCTGCTGATAATACGTTCCAGGTCATATACACTGTTTAACTGATCCCTCACATCCTTGCGCAAGAAATAATTCTCTGCCAGTTCCTGGACCGACTCCTGTCTCTTCTCTATTTCGGCCACATCCAACAGTGGCAATCCCAGCCAGCGCCTTAAAAGGCGGGTACCCATTCCTGTCAGTGTTCGATCCAGGGCCCATAACAGGCTGCCTTCTTTTTTCCCATCGCGAAGTGTAATAAACAGTTCGAGGTTTCTAATGGTCATGGCATCCAGGTACATATGGCTGCCTGGGGTATAAACCTCTATTTTGCGAAAGGGAAGTTTATCTGTTTTTTGCGTTCCCTGTAAATAGACAAGAAGGTTTGCTGCAGCCGCTAAACCCTCTTTCATGGCATTTTGGTTGAGGCCAACCATATTTTCTTGGCCAAACTGCTCAGTTAAATGATCTTCTGCTGCCTGGTCTACCTCAGTATAAAGCACCTTTTTATCCCAGCAGTCCCTCAACAGAGATTGAAAAACAGGTAACTGCCCGTTTGCGACAATACACTCCGTTGGTTGAAGACGGTTTACCAAATCCACCAAATATTCGGTACCTTCCGGATCGGAAAATTGGGCAATCTGAAACTCAGCTGTACTGATGTCACTCCAAGCACAACCGATATTATCTTTCTTCTGGTAGAGAGAAATAATGTAATTGTTATTTGACTGATCAAGATACTCCGGATTTAAAATAGTACCAGGGGTTGCCACCCTGACCACATCCCTTTTAACAATACCCCTTCCCGGTTTAGCTTCCTCTAACTGTTCACAGATGGCAACCTTATAACCCTTTTCTAACAGTCGATTGAGGTAATTTTCTGCAGCGTGATAGGGCACCCCACACATAGGTACTTTTGCATCTTTGCCAAGCCCACGGCTGGTAAGGACAATATCCAGTTCTTTAGCTGCCTTTACAGCATCCTCCCCAAACAGCTCATAAAAGTCTCCCAAACGAAAAAAGAGCAAACAATCTGGATACTTTTTTTTGATGGACTGGTACTGGTTCATCAAGGGAGTATTACTGCCCACTGCTGCCACCTCTTTTTTTAGCTACTTTTTTAACTGCAGCCTGAACAGCCGTCACAGCAATCAGGTGAACAGGTTTCCCCTCTTAAAACCTGGTTAATAACAGCGTTGACCTGCTGCAGTAATTGATTGAATTTCTGTTGTGCAGAAAAATAAGCCTGAATGTTTTTGTCTGCCTTTACTTTTTCCTGCAGTTGATTGAATTCATCAAATGCCTCATCATTGACCTCTTCCCCTGCCTCCTGGGCATTTTTGATCTGTTGAAACTTTTGTTGGTACTCATTGATCAACCGCAGTGATTCCGGGTTGCTGTCAAGATTCTTTTCCGCAGCATTCAGAATAGTTGCTTCCTCAGTTTCCAATAGCGCATACCCAAGTTCCTGTGCTTTTGCCATTAATGACAAAATAAGCACCTCCTCTTTTGTTTATAATTAATTTCTGGAAAAAGGGGCAGATCCCTCTTTTTGTTGAACTTTTTTTAATTTACCTGACAGGTTCCAAGTTTGGGCAGATATGATCTGAACATCTGCCAATTTGCCTGTCAGATCTGTGTCATCCAAAACCTCAAAATTGACGATCTTATTGGTCCTAGTGCGACCGCTCCAGCGTTCTGGATCCTTTTTACTTCTACCTTCCACAAGTACTTCTACAACCTGGTTTACCAAAGGAAGGTTTTGCTCCAGAGTTATCTTATTTTGCAGTTCTACCAACCTCTTAAAGCGGTCCTTTTTTACCTCTTCTGGTATTTGTTCTGACATCTCTGCTGCCGGTGTTCCTTCACGGGCAGAGAATAAAAATGTGTAGGCAGCATCAAACCTGACCCTCTCCACCAGATCCAGTGTGTCCAAAAAATCTTCCTCTGTTTCTCCTGGAAATCCAACAATAATATCAGTTGTAATACTGGCCTCTGGTATCCTTTCTCTGACCGAATCGGTCAGTTTTAAAAATCTTTCTCTGGAATAGCCTCTGTTCATAAGCTGTAAGATTTTGTTGCTCCCTGCCTGCAGAGGAAGATGAAAGTGCTCACAGACCTTTTGTGAGGCAGCAATAGTCTCAATTAACTCATCAGTAAAATCCCTAGGGTGAGAAGTCATATACCTTATCCTGGACAGGCCATCTATTCTATCGATTTTTTCTAGTAGTTTGGCAAAATTGATATTGCCGTTTAGATCTTTTCCATAGGAGTTGACATTCTGTCCGAGCAGCATCACCTCCTGATAGCCCCTTTCTGCCAGTTCCGCTACCTCCTGGTATACCTCCTCAAGAGGACGGCTTTTCTCCCTACCTCTTGTATAGGGAACAATACAGTAGGAACAATAATTATTGCAGCCGTACATAATGGTTACATATGCCTTTACCTTGCTGGTGCGGCAGGCAGGCAGCACTCCGGGTATATCTTCATCAACATCATCAGCGATCACACGACCGCTCTCCGCTTCCCGCAGAAATTCAGGTAAATAGTGATAGTTGCGGGTTCCGAAGATAATGTCCACAAAGGGAATTTTATTGATCAACAGATCCCGTACCTCTGGGTTATGGGTCATGCACCCTCCCACTGCAATTACTAGATCAGGATCCCTCTTTTTTCTGTGTTTCAAATTACCCAGCAAACCCAAAGCTCTCTGTTCAGCGCTTTTTCTCACAGAACAGGTATTGAGAATAACAATATCCGCCTCCTCGGGGTCTGATGTCCACAGGTATCCCTCCTGCTCCAGCAGAGCACGCATTATTTCGGTATCATGTTCATTCATCTGACAGCCTGAAGTCCATATATTGAATCTGCGTTTTGACTCCATTGCCCCACCTACTTCAATTAACTATTTCTCAAAATCCATAAGGACAAGACCTTTTTATAGTATATCAAATCGGTTTTTCATTGAAAGCCTTACTTAACAATATTTTTTATTTGGGGGAGCAGTAAACAGGACCAGTTCTCCAAATTCGGCCGGTAATCATCCAATTGGGAGATCGGTATTAATGCTCCCTGTATTTTGTTCTTTTCCCTGACAGTAATCTCATCTGATAGACAGGAGATTAAAAACACCAAACCTAAATGGTGCTGTCCCACTTCAGTTTGTTCATCATTAAGAAACCCCAGGAAACCATAAGAGTAGTACCCTGGGAAAACAACCTCTTCTTTCAATTCCCTGTTCAGGTTGGAAATGATCAGCTTTCTGAAACTCCTGGCAGAAACCGGGTTGATGTGGCCGCCCAAACCGAAGGAATACTGATCAAGCAGCCTTTTTTCACCTGTTGCCTTAATTCGCTGGTAAACAAAGATCCTGTCCCTGTATCTGAGCACCAGATAAACAATCAACTGCTTATAGCTGGGGTCCTGCTCCATTTGGTTCCGCTCCCTAAAAACCCCGTTCTCAGCGAACAGGTTCCAAAGGACATGATCTGTACCAGCCTTAAAGCCTTGAAAACAAACATTGTTTGCCTGTAAAAGATCTTTAGAAACAACCAGTATTTTTTCCGACAAAGTAACAGCCCTTTCTAAGGTTTTCTGTTACCTTCTATTATTTTGATAAAATTCCTGCCCGTTATCAAAAACCCCTCCCAATTGGGAGGGGTGAGATCCTTTGCAAAATTTTCTTATACAGCTCTGCGGTGAGGGATGCTGTTGTTTTTATCAATGGCCTTTTTATAGAGATTAACATATTCCTTTGCTGATCTCTCCCAGGAAAAATCGCTTTTCATCCCTTTTACCACCAGACTCTTCCACAGATCCGGTTTGTTCCGGTAGATATCAACAGCACGCTCAATGCTGTGCAGCAGTTCCTGGGATCGGTAGGGTTTAAAGGAAAAACCATTGCCCTTACCTGATTGTTCATTATAATCCTCAATAGTATCAGAAAGTCCGCCCACTGAACGCACTACAGGGATTGTGCCATACCTGAGACTGATCATTTGGCTGAGGCCACAGGGTTCAAAGCGAGATGGCATCAGAAAGATATCGGAAGCTGCATATATCTTCTGGGCCAGTTCAATATTGAATCCAATGTTGACTGCGGCCTGCTGAGGGTATCTCATTTTGAATTCGGTAAACTGCCTTTGCAAATGGTCATCCCCACTCCCTAGCAGTACAAATTGAACTCCCAGTTTCATTATTTTATCGAATATCTCTATAATCAAACTGAGTCCTTTCTGATCCACCAGCCTGGTGATTATACCCAATAGCGGTGTATCGCTCTTGGGCAGCCCTAATTCCCGTTGTAGAGCATATTTGTTCTCCTTCTTTAAGTTGATGTCTTCTACTGAATAATTCTGATAAATATATTTATCAGTTGCAGGATTTAGCTCTTCATAATCAATCCCATTCACGATCCCATATAGATCCTGTGCTCTCTTGCGCAGCAGTCCGTCCAAACGCTCACCATATTCTTGGGTCTGTATTTCCATGGCATATTTTTTACTCACAGTATTGATCACATCTGCGTAGATCAAGCCGGCTTTCATGAAATTAACCATACCGTAAAACTCCAATTGCTCAGGATTAAAATACTCATCCCCTAACCCAACAAGTCTTAGAACATTTTTGGGAAAAGTGCCCTGATGCTGAAGATTGTGTACGGTGAAAGTGGATGCTATTTTTTGGTAATACGGATCCTCTGCATATTTAGTTCTCAAAGCTAAAGGTATTAATCCTGTATGCCAGTCATTACAGTGTATGATATCTGGGTGGAAGTCAATTTGCGGCAGCATATTAAGCACTGCTTTACAGAAAAAGTTGTACCGCTCAGCTTCATCACCATAACCATAAATCCCATCACGGTAAAAATACTTATAATTGTCAATTAAATACACCGGAACTTCTACTTTTTTTCCCTTTAAAGTTGTTTTTCTGATAATACCTGTTTCTAAATGATGATCCATTTCTACAGGATAATCCAGCAGATATTCTCCCTCTTGTATCTGTTTGTATTTAGGAATAGCAATACGCACATCATGCCCTAAATGTTTTAAGGCTTTGGGTAAAGATCCTGCTACATCTGCCAGACCTCCCACCTTAGCCAAAGGGGTAAGCTCTGCTGAAACAAAAAGGATTTTTAGTGAATCTGCTGCCATACTAACTCCTCCTTTGCTCTGTTGTTTTGAACAGATGTCTCTCTTAGGTATTTTGCTGCTGATTCAGGTGGGGTTGGGTTAATGATTATTCCTGTACCCCATTCAAACCCGGCCACAATAGTCAAGCGGGGGAGAACTTCCAAATGCCAGTGGTAGTAAGGAGCATCATCTTCACCTGAAGGAGCACTGTGGAGAACCATGTTATAAGGTGGGTTATTCAATGAACCTGTGATTTTTTGCATGGTTTCCTGAACAATCTCAGTCAAGCTTTGCAACTGTCCGCTATCCAGTGAGCCAAAACTCGCTTGGTGTCTTTTAGGCATAATCCATGTTTCAAAGGGAAAACGGGACGCATAAGGACAAAATGAGATAAAATCTTGTTTTTCCGCTACAACACGCTCTCCTTCCTCTATTTCATGAGCGATCATATCACAATAAATACAATGTCCCTGTTCTGTGTGATACTCTTTTGCTCCTTTTAATTCTTCAGCAATAAAAGGAGGGACTAAAGGTGTAGCGATTAACTGGCTGTGGGGGTGTTCCAGTGATGCACCAGCGATAGAACCCTCATTTTTAAAAATTTGGACATATTTGATATCTTCCTGCTCCATCACCGCCCTGTAACGGTCGACCCACATCTGAAATATATCTCTTGCCTGATCAAGAGAGTGTTCTTCTAATGTAGAGTTGTGATCAGGTGATTCAATCAAAACCTCATGAGCACCTAACCCTGGCCTGGTTACATAAAAGTTTTGATTCTGCGGCCCTTCTTCCCCCGATTTTAACGCGGGGAACAGATTGGGTACAACTCGAACCCACCAACCCGGACTATCTGTTTGTGTTCCTTCTTTCCGATAGGCGGTGATCTCGGGTGGTGTTTTACTTTCATTACCTACACAAAAAGGGCAAGACCCCCCTTTTCTTTTCTCAGGCCGAACTGGGAAGTCTGACGGCCTTTTGCTGCGTTCTGTTGCTATGATAACCCATTTTTTTGTGATTGGCTCCTGCCTCAGTTCAGGCATTTGAGCTTCCCTCCCTAGTTTTTGTCTTTCTTTAAACATTCTTCTCCCTTCGATTTGGTTTTATGCATTGCTATTGATGTTGATTATTTTTTATTAAACTCTTGCTGATTAATACTTACATATTAAGTATAAAAAATTAAATTATGGGCATTTTATAAAACAGGAAGGCCGCTTACCTCCTGTTAAGCAAGTGGTTCTTGCTTAAATAGCTTAACCGGCAAAGAGAGGAAAGCGGCCTTCTTATAATTTATAAAGATCACTTTTTATTAATGCGGTTTGCAGTGCTCGGTAAATTGATCGACAGGTTAATCCTCATCGGGGTTGTCATCTTCATCACAAGAGGGATATTTCAAAAGCCCCAGTCGACAGAGAATCGGAGAACTATATAACGCTAAAAAAATGCAGACAACACTGATTAAAACCAAGAAATACATACCAACACCCACAGCCATACCCAAACCTGCTGTAACCCAAAGATTTGCTGCCGTGGTCAAACCCCTTATATTACCACCTTGTTTCCAGATTACACCTGCGCCAAGAAAACCAATGCCTGTAACGATCTGGGCAGCAACACGAAAGGGATCAACACGATAACCGTAAAAATCATAAGCTAAATCAGGAAGACCATAAACACTGACCATCATAAAAAGGGTTGCTCCAATGCATACCAGGGAATAGGTGCGGATGCCGGCCGGTTTCTGATTACGGGACCTTTCATAGCCGATGATCAGACCGATAAGAAGTGCGATCACCATTCTTATCAGCATTTCGCTTTGAGACAGCATTCCCTCATCCCCTCCCCTTTAAATTACTATATTAACCGTAACAAATAACTGAAGTAATGTCAATCAATGGTTAATTTTGCTATAGAATGGCTTCTGTTACCTCTTCCAATTGTTTTAAATTTCGGCACTCAAAAACCTGTCTGCAGTAAGGAGTATAAATACCGATAATGCTGTCCTCAGTATTCCATTCATTTCCTGGCTGAGGGTTAAACCATAAGATTCTTCTGACATGCTCCCCTATTCGCTGCAAAGAATCCCTCTCATCATGGCGATAGTTATTGCGGGCATCACCCAGAATAATTAATGTTGATTGAGGTGAAAAAGTTGGCAGATATTGCTTCTCAAACAGTCGAAACACCCTGCCGTAATCGGAAAACGGACTCATAGCATACCTGGCTTTGGCAAAAGCCTTTTCCAAGGCTTCCTCAATATTGTTATTATTAAAATACTCTGTAACCTCATCAACTGTGTTAACAAAGAGAAAAGATCTTATATGGCTGAATCTGTTCTGAATTGTATAAACAAGCTGCAGCATAAATTCACTGAAAATAGCTACTGATCCGGAAACATCACACAGCAGAATTAGCTCAGGTTTATTGATCACCCGTTTTCTGTATTTCAAGCGGACTGGGGTTCCACCGTTGATCATGGCATTCTTTATAGTTCTCCGCAGGTCAATTTCCCCATGCTTTGCTCTGCGGTAGCGCCGGGCATATCTAGAAGCCAGTTTGCGTGCCATTTTAGTGATATGTTTGCGGATCTCCTGAACTTCTAGCTGATTCAACCGGTAAAACTCCTTTTCTCTAATGTTGGCAGCAAGAGCTATTTCCTCTAATGCTTCAGGACCGAACTTTCTTACCAGTAAATCCTCTACCAGAGATTCCATATATTTTTCAATAAAGGAAAGGCACTCCAGCCATTTGGAATACCTGATTTCACTTACCTTTTCCTGAACACGGATTTTTTCCAGTGTATTGACTGCTTGATACCAGCCGATAGCCACTTTTGCCTGATCAACAAGTTTATCGATCTCAGTGACTGCCCCTTGTTCCAGTTCACCGAGACTCTCTATTCCCATTTTTCCAAGTCTGCGCAGCAAAGGATAGTTCGTTTCCCTGACCGCCTTTACTAAAAGGAGATAAGGTGATGCACCTGCACCTCTTCCCGTTCCTGTACCCTCAATACTGTCAACCAGTTGCATGACAGCAGTTAACTGATCAGTCTCCTGTTCATCATGATTGATATGTTTCTGTAATACACCCGGTTCCAGGGAAAAAAAATACAACCGAAATAGTTTGTCAAACAGCGGTTGATCTATCTGATCTACGATTAATGTAGAAAGAAGGGCTGTATAAAAATCTTTCTGTGCCAGTCCTACTGCTGCAACAGACTGGACTGCTGTAGCGATCTGGGTAACCGAAACATTAACTCCCCCTTTTCGCAGGAGCCTGGCAAATTCTAAAATTTTTTCCTCCAGCAAAAAGCACCCCCTCCTATCATCAAGGAATAGAGAGGAAAGATGGGAACACCCGGTCCTTTTCAGTTGTATTATACACTAATCATCTGGAAGTAGAGAGGAAACCCTGGGAAGAATCTTATCGATATCTGACTGATATTTTAAGAGAATGCTCAAGGTGCTTTGAACAATATCTGCATCAATTCGTGAAACACAGAGGGTAATAAGGGACCTGGCCCAATCGATGGTTTCTGCGATACTTGGTGGTTTTTTAATATTTTGTTTGCGCAAAAGCTGAACAAAGCTCACCAATTGTTGAGACAGAAGCTGATCAATTCCAGGCACCTTTAATTTGATAATCTCTAACTCCCGTTCAAATGTTGGGTAGTCAAGGTAAAGGTGAACACATCTCCTTTTCAGGGCATCACCAAAATCGCGAAAATTATTGCTGGTTAGCACAGTCAAAGGCACACTCTTCGCTTTAACAGTTCCCAACTCCGGAATAGTGATCTGGTAATCTGAAAGGATTTCCAGCAGGAAACTTTCAAATTCTTCATCAGATTTATCAACCTCATCAATAAGCAGTACCACCGGCTCTATAGACTCCAATGCGTCCAGGAGAGGACGGCGGAGGAGAAATTCCTGGGTAAAGATGTCATCTTTGGCTTCATGCCATGATTTGCTCTGGTTTTGCTTTAAATGCAGGCAGAGCAGCTGTTTTTGGTAGTTCCACTCATAGAGGGCTTTGGCCTCATCCAAACCTTCATAGCACTGAAGACGGATCAACCTGCTGTTGGTCACTGCTGCAAGGGCTTTGGCCAATTCTGTTTTACCGACCCCTGCAGGTCCCTCAACCAAGAGGGGCTTTTGCAGTTTCACAGCCAAATAAACAACTGTAGCAGCATTCCTGTCAATAAGGTAATGATATTCAGCCAGTTTTTTCTCCAGTTCCTCTCGAGATTGAAACATAACCATCCTCTTTCCAGGTCACATCCTGATAAGTTTTCCGTTAACTCGCCCTTTGTGGGGGTCGTGATTAATAGCTGTAGTTGGGGGCTTCCTTGGTGATGTCCACACTGTGCGGGTGGTTCTCCCGTAAACCTGCATTAGTTATTCTGATGAACTTAGTTTTGTTCTGCAGTTCTTCGATGTTTTTCACACCGCAGTAGCCCATTCCGGCACGCAGCCCTCCAACCAACTGAAAGATAATCTCAGATACCTGACCCCGATAAGGAACCCGTCCTTCCACACCTTCAGGCACTAATTTATCTGTATTATCTTCCTGGAAATAGCGGTCAGCACTACCTGAGCGCATCGCCCCCAGTGATCCCATCCCCCGGTAAACCTTATACTTTCTACCTTGATAGATTTCCAAATCCCCAGGGCTTTCCTCTGTGCCGGCTAAAAGATTGCCCAGCATCACCGTACTGGCTCCAGCTGCCAGTGCTTTTGTAATATCCCCTGAGTATTTGACACCGCCATCAGCGATAATAGGCTTTCCGTATTTTTTCGCTTCCTGGGAGCACTCATGGATTGCGGTTATTTGAGGCACACCGATCCCTGCTACTACCCGTGTTGTACAAATGGAGCCGGGGCCGATCCCCACCTTAACAGCATCTGCACCAGCCTCAATCAAATCCCTTGTAGCTTCTGCTGTTGCTACATTACCCGCGATCAACTGCAGATCAGGATAAAGGGTTTTGATGTTTTCCACTGCCCTCAGTACCCCTTCAGAGTGGCCATGAGCAGTATCCACAACAATTATATCAACCCCTGCCTCTACTAAAGCACTTAATCGCTCTTTATAATCAGGTCCCACACCGATGGCAGCACCTGCCCTTAATCGCCCTTTGGAATCTTTTGCTGAGTTGGGATACTGACGGGCTTTTTCGATGTCCTTAATAGTAATTAAACCACGCAAATTATAATTTCCATCAACAATAGGCAGTTTTTCAATTTTATGCTGCCTTAATATCTTTCTGGCCTCCTGCAGTGTGGTTCCTACAGGTGCTGTGATGAGATTATCCTTGGTCATTACCTCGCTGATGGGACGCAGCATATTGTCCTCAAAACGAATATCTCTATTGGTTATTATTCCTACCAGCTTTCCTTCAACTGTGATAGGAACACCGGAGATATGGTAATGCTCCATCAGTTCCAGCGCGTCTTTCACCAGATGTTGGGGGCTTAGAAATATCGGGTCGGTGATTATCCCGTGCTCTGATCGTTTTACCCGGTCAACCTCTGAAGCCTGTTGTTCGATACTCATGTTTTTATGAATGATCCCAATTCCGCCTTCTCTGGCTATAGCAATGGCCATCCTGCTCTCGGTCACAGTATCCATCCCTGCGCTGAGGATCGGTGTGTTCAATTTGATCTCATTTGTTAAAAAAGAAGAAACATCTACATCGCGCGGTAAAACAGAAGATTTCCCAGGCACCAGCAGAACATCATCGAAAGTTAGTCCAACTTTTCCATATCTATCCTCATTCACAGCAATAACTCCTTTCAACCCGCTTATTGGCTTCATTTTAGCATTTTATCATCACGCAAACAATAATATCTGTTATTCGGAAAACCGCCCTGTAGCGCTGTTATTGATTGTTCAGGTGATTGGTATCATTGAGCAGTGAAAGAACGATAAATCCCTGGTTATATTGGATGATATTAAGTGCGGTATTATCCTGTTGTATCCTGAAAGCATGATTCAAATCGATATCCAAAAGCCCACAGATAATGGCTCTGATGGTGCCGCCATGGGCTACCACAATAATGGTTCCCGGATCATTCTCTTTAAGAAGCTTCAAAACAGCATTATAGGCTCTTTCTTTCAGTTCAACAAAGGTTTCTCCTTTTGGTATCCGCACCGTTGCCGGGGACTGATACCACTTCTCCGCAAGTTCTTTGTATTTCTCACTGATCTCTTTATAGGTCAGACCCTCCCAAACACCGAAGTTTATTTCTCTAAGCTCTTCAGCAATCTGCACCCTAAGTTGATGAGGTGCTGCCAAAATAGAAGCGGTTTCATAAGCTCTTTTTAGATCACTGGAATACACAGCTGTTATTTTCTCGGTGCTCAATCTATCTGCCAAAAGCCTGGCTTGTTCCCGCCCGGTATCACTGAGTTCGACATCTGTATGGCCCTGGTAACGGGATACATGGTTCCAAATGGTTTCACCGTGGCGTACAAGCAGAAGTTTCGTCAACACAAATACCTCCTGTTAAATGTGTTAATAATATCAACGTACCAGAAGAAACCCGGTTAAAAGAACAGAGATTTCTATCAGCTCACAGGAAGCCCCATAGGTGTCTCCGGTGAGCCCCCCCAATAGATGTGATAACCAACTTGCCAGGATAAACAAAATAATACTACAGATAAAAAAGATATAAAGCCCGTTTATTTGAGCAAGAAAAAAGAGAATCGCGATAGTTATTCCTGTGGTTACACCAAAAAGAGGAACATTGCCGTAAATATTAAAGAGCATGCCTAGACCCTGTTTGCGGGCATAAGGGTAAAAAATTTGCACCCACACCATTGCCTGCCTTCCCATCACAGATGCCGCGATCAGAATAACAAGCATATCCGAACTTAACTGGGTGTAAATACTGTACTTAATCAGTAGAAGCACAACAGCACCCAAGACACCAAAAGCACCTGGGTGAGTGTCTTTCATAATCTCCAGTCTGTGTTCTCTGCTTCTGCCGCCATATATCCCATCAACTGTATCTATAAAACCATCGAGATGCAGTCCACCTGTCAGCAAAACATAAATAAACAATAGCAGTGCAGCAGCTATTGTCTGGGGAAACAGTTTTGCTAATAGATAATAACTGCCTGCCAAAATCCCGCCGATAATCAGTCCAACAACAGGGAAAAAATAGATGCTCTTTTTAAAGGTGTCCGGTTGATCAATACCTTTTACCAAAATTGGTATTCGTGTTAAAAAGGATAAGGCACATAAGAAACAACTCATCACTGTTCCCTCTATCTTATAAAACTTCTGGATCTGCTTTAAGTGCTTTAATATCTAATGGCATGCCTGAAATTAAAAAATATGCTTTATCTGCCTCTTCTGTCATGATCTGATTAGCCCAACCGGTCAGATCTCGAAAAACACGCCCATCCGGGTAATCCGGTACAACCCCTAAGCCCACCTCATTGGATACAATCAGAACATCTGACCTGCATTCTTTGGCAACTTTTGCTAAACGTTTTATTTCAGATAATACCTGTTTTGAACATATATCGCTCTCTTGTTCAGATGATTGTTTATAATAAAGGTTGGTCAAAAGCAGTGTTAAACAATCAATAAGTATTACCCCCTCCTCCTGACCGACCTCTTCCAATACCTCTGCAACCCTGTATGGTTCTTCAATGGTCTTCCAAGTAGCAGGCCTCCTTTTTTGGTGCTCTTTGATGCGGGCAACCATTTCCTCATCAAGTGCTTCTGCTGTGGCAATATAGGTTACTCTGCCTCCTAAGCTTGATGCCAGTTTCTCAGCAAAGGTGCTTTTACCACTCCTTGCTCCGCCGAAAATAAAGTAAAATTTGCCGCGTTTCATATTAATACCTCATTTCTTTGTTACAGTTTTTGTGCAATATAAACCAGGCGGGGAGCACTTTCATTGGGTGGTGAAAATGTGAAAGCCTGATATGTTCCCATCACCGTAAACCCCTGCCTGATCAAGAGTCTCCAAACATCAGAAGTATCATAGACTTTTTCATGATGAGTTTCACAGAAGTGGTGGTCCTTTTCCCCCTTAATAATACCGGAAACAATGACCTCCCATAGTTTATCTTTTTCATCATACCTAATACTCCAGCTTAGGGAATACCCTTCTTCATCTGTGCTGTAGTTATTAACATTTTGCGGCAGTAGTTGTGGCAAGTAATTTAGATCAAAAATGAAAAACCCTTCTGGATGAAGGTTGTGATAGACAGAGCGAAAAGCGGCAGCCAAATCATCCTCATTCAGGATATAGTTGAAACCATCCTGGAAACATACAGCCAGGTCAACCTGCTGAGGCAGCACCATTGATCGCAGGTCCTGTTTGAGAAAGGTGATCTTCTGCCCCTTTTTATGCGCTTTCTGCTGAGCAATTTTCAGCATTTCGGCTGATAGATCAACACCAAAGGTGCGGTAGCCTCGTACAGACCAGGGAATGGTTGAGTTTCCCGTACCGCAAGCCAAATCAACCACACTTTTAATATTTCCTTGAAAATTGGCCACTATTTTTTCCACATAGCTGACCCAAGCTTGATAATCGATTCCCTGCATCAGCTGATCATAAAAAAGGGCCAGTTTATCATAACTGGTTTCCACAGCTCAATCCCGCCGATCTCTTAGTGAAGGAACTGTTTTCTAACGATTTTTTCTAAGTGAGCAAGGGTATAGCATTCGTACATCTGGCTATAGCGCTTAAATTTCATAACAGATGGTAGATCCTGCCATTCCTCCTGAGGAAGGGTGTTAAGCCAGAGAATATCTTTGACCTTCCTCTTAAGCTTATTAAGTTCCTCCTCTGCTCGCTCAAGTTCCAGAGATTTTGTATCACTGACAATGATCACAACTGTATTTGAAGTCAGCATCAATGGATACTGCTCCCGTAGAGTATGTAGGGCAGCTCCTAAATTTGTTCCCTTTCCCCAGATGCGGCTTTTTCCAATAAGGCGCACCATTGTATCTTCAAAAGGCTCTCTGTTTGCAAAAAAAGGAGTGACATATTCCAGTTCTTCTGCAAAAATAAAACTTTCGATTTTTTTGATCACTGCACTCAAACCATAGATGAATTGAATAACAAAAGATGCATAGCGGGACATGGACCCTGAAACATCACAAATCAGCAGGATTTTCGGTTTTTGAATCCTTTTTTGTTTGTAATGCAGTTTAAAAATAACACCGCCGTAGCGCACATTAGCTTTGATGCTCCGTCTTAGGTCAAGTTTAACAACCTTTTTGCTTATCCGATAGCGCCGGGAGATCTTTGTGGCAAGTCTACGGGATAGTTTTTTCAGCATAATAGTAACTTTGGGAAGATCCTGCTTACCAATCCTTCTCATATCCTCATAGAGGATACTGCTGTCCTCACCCAACTCATTAATAATAGATGCCATTACCGGATCATCTATCTGGTTGTCAAAAAGCTGCGGGGAATAGTCATCTGTTTCCCCCAATCGCTGTTTCCAATAGCGCAGCGAACCGCGTATCTGGTTCTCCAGGGTTGGTTTAAACCTGCTGTAGCGGTCGTCAGGCAGGTTGCTTGCAGCAAGGTATTCCTTTATTTTTCTTTTCTCTTCCTCAGGCAGTTTTGCATAAAAGAGTTTTTCCTGTTCAGTGAGATCCAGGCTCTCCCCTTTGTAAGCTAGATCCGATTCCGCTTCATCCAGCAGGCGAATGGTCTCAGCCTGTTTCTCAACCCAGGCCTTTTCCTGAAGCTGTTTGATCTCAGGTGGTGCAAAATAAGTATCAAATGCCTGATCAAATATCTCTCTCTGATCAGGATTTTTGATCATAGTGGCAGCCATGGCCATTTTTACATGATTCCGGTTCAGAATATTTACATAGGTTAAAGCCCTAATAGCTGTCAGAGTTTCTAAAATACTGATATTAATGCCCAGGTGTCTCAAAATATGCACAAAGCGAGCAAAATTATTTTCAAAATAGTTCTGCAATTGTTTGCCCTCTTCCCCTATCTTTTTCTGATATTTTCGAGCAAACCCTCAGGTCCTAACTCTTCGAAAAATAGGTCGATGTCTTCTTTATCTTTGAGCAACAGATTAATGGTTCTTTTGATGTGCTCAGCCTCCAGCATTTCTGCACCCAAAATATGCAAAGCATTGGCCAGATCCAGTGTTTCAGAAATAGATGGTTTCTTTTTTAAATCCAGTTGATGTCTTAAATAGTTTATAGCAAGAGCTATCTCCTCTACCAGGCGCTCTCCTACCTGTGGGACCTTTACTCTGATAATCTTCATTTCTTTTTCAATGGAGGGAAAATCGATATACAGGTACACACACCTTCGTTTCAGTCCATCAGAAAGCTCCCGTTCCCCATTGTTGGTCAATACAACAATCGGTATATGTTTGGCTTTGATTGTTCCCAACTCCGGTATGGAAACCTGAAAATCAGATAGTACCTCAAAAAGAAATGCTTCAAACTCCTCATCTGTTTTATCAATTTCATCAATTAAGAGGACAGTTTTGTTAGATGCTTGAATTGCTTTCAATAAAGGCCTCTCCAGTAAATAGCTATGGGAAAAAAGGTTTTGCTCTGTAAGCTCACTGCTGCTTTCTTTAATTAACTGAATTTTGATCAATTGTTTCTGGTAATTCCATTCGTAAAGGGCTTTGTTTTCGTCAAGCCCTTCATAACACTGAAGTCTGATCAGTTCTGTTTTAAATACCGAGGCCAGGACTTTCGCGATCTCGGTTTTACCAACACCAGGGGCACCTGTGATCAATATTGGCTTTTCCAGACGAAGTGCCAGATATACTGGTACAATTATATCGTCTTCAGCTATATAGCCGTATTCTTCAAAATCATGACGGAGTTTTTCAATAGTTATCTGTGCAAGTTTACTGTACTCCATAACATTTCCTTTCATAAAATATTTTAATAGCGGTTAGCACCGATATAGCGCTCCTTATACCACTGTTGGTTCAAAGAAGTAAATATAACTCCCTGTTTTCTATTTGCGTGTATAAAAGTATTATTCCCTGCGTAAATCCCCACATGTACAACAGAGCCATTTTCCGCAAAGAAGACCAGATCTCCCACTGCAGGGGAATCCACTCTGGTTCCTGTTTTAGCTTGATCGGCTGCTACACGGGGCAGTTTAATTCCGTGAAGACCATACACATACTGGACAAAACCGGAACAATCAAAACCACTGGGACTGCTTCCTCCGTATTTATAAGGAACACCTTGAAATTGTTTAGCTGTTTCCAGTATATTTGCTTTTGGTTGAGGTGGATTAACCTGATTCTCCTTTTGCTTGGGTTTTGTGCTATTTTCTTTTTTGGGCTGAGGTGCCGGGTTGGAGTTAGAACCGCTCTGCTGCCGGCTGGGTGAACTGCTCTTTCCGGAAACCCGCAGTGTCATCCCAGGGTGAATTTGATCTCCTGTCAAACCATTTAACTCTTTAATAGTCTCAACTGATGTCTGGAATTTTAAAGCAATAGACCACAAACTGTCACCATATTGAACCACATAATTGACAGTATTTACCTGGCTCCTGGATGGGGCTGTGCTCCTGTTCTCTGCAGTTGAAGGCACAGTTGTTCCGGGTTCCGGGATCAACAATTCCTGACCAGGTATCAAAATTTCGCTGCTGAGATTGTTGACATACATAATGGCTTCTACAGAAGTATTAAACCTGGTTGCAATCAGCCAGAGATTGTCTCCATCTTGAACGGTATATTTCTGCTCACTATTTTGCTCTTGCTCACTTTCTTCCTCTAGCTCACCTGGTATAGCCTCGGTATTTTTTTCTTCGGTTTTCTCTTCGTTTTTTTCTTCTTCAGTTTTTTTCTCCTCGATATCCTGTTTATCAACAGCCTGACCTTTATTATCACTATTTAGAGCATTGTATGCGCTGGAAACAGCAGGCAACACAATGCAGGCTACGGCTATCACCGTAATCAGCAGCCAAAAGGTCTTCCGGTTCATCTCATGCCCCCTCCAAGTTTCAATAATATCTTATGTTTTCGTCATTAAAGACGGGATTCCTTCCCTATATTCACATCAAGCTAATAAGCTGTAAAGAAATTTCAAGTTTTCGACAGATTTTTGATCAACTCCCACTTCACCCACCATTGGGTATCCGGTATCTGGCCCATGGTGATCTGTGCCTCCGGTCATAACCAGTGCGTACTTTCGGCAGAACCACATATATTTTTCTGTCAACTCCTGATCATGGAGTGGATAAAAAACCTCTATTCCCATGAGTCCCTTTTTCACCAAAGCCGGTATCAGGTTATCCCGTTCCATTAAACCGGGATGGGCAAGAACCGGTATCCCATTGGCTTTCTCAATTACAGAAATGGCTGTAAAGGGATCCATTTTTGTTCTGGGCACATATCCGGGTTTTCCCCGTTCCAAATAACCTTCAAATGCATCTTTAATACTGTTTACATATCCGCATTCAACCATTGCCCTAGCTACGTGCGGCCTGCCTACTGGGGCTCTTCCAGCAATTTTTTTCACACGCTCATAATCGATGGAAATCCCTAGTTCTTTCAACTTTTCTATCATCTTAGCTGCTCTCAAATCTCTGGCTTGTCGCATCTCATGGAGAATCTGCTGGAGTTGCTGGGAGTGATAATCGATATAATAACCGAGAATATGTACTTCTGTGTCCTCCCAATCAGTATTAATTTCCACTCCGGGAATCACTTCTAAATTTGTTCCCCTGGCACTGTTCAGTGCACGTACTATACCGTCTGTTGTATCATGATCGGTTAGGCTGATAACAGAAAGATTTTTTTTCAGAGCAAGTTCTACAATTTCTTCCGGCATAAGTGTACCATCAGAAGCGGTGCTGTGGATATGCAGGTCTGCATACATAAGTAAACCTCCTTATAAAATTTGTTGCAGTATGCGCAGGCAGTTACCCCAGCAGATTTTTCGAATAGTACTTTCTTTGTAATTCCTTTTTTCTAATTCCGCAATGATCTCAGGATATATTGTAACATCCCTGATACCTGAAATCAGATTATCTGTTCCATCAAAATCAGAGCCAAAGGCCAAATAATCATCACCTACCAGGTCAAATATGTGATCAATATGCTCCAGTAGTTTCTTCATTCCAGAATCAGGAGCGCCGATAAATTCTGATACAAAATTAAGCCCTACCAATCCCTTTTTCTGAGCGATACCTTTAATCTGCTCATCTGTCAGGTTGCGGGGGTGATCCCATACCGCTCTGGAGTTGGAATGGGAGGCTATCACCGGAGCATCACTCAATTCGAGAACATCCCAGAATCCCTTTTCAGCAATATGTGAAATATCAATGATCATTCCCAGTTTATTCATCTCTTTAACAACTTCTCTGCCGAAATCAGTTAAACCCCTAGCATCCCCTTCAGCTACACCATCTGCTATCTCATTCCGGTTGTTCCAGGTGAGGCATAAGCTGCGCACTCCCATCCGATAAAGAATCCTTAATATGCGAAGTTCTCCTTCTAAAACTTCTCCACCCTCAACTGTCAACAATGCCCCTAGCTTGTCGGATTCCATTGCTTCCACAAGATCACTGCTGGATGTAAGCAGTTTAATCTTTTCCAGGTTATGTTCATACTGTTCCCAAAAGAAATCCCCTAATATCAGTATCTGTTTCAAAGGACTTAAAGAGGAGGATATGCCAGGAAACAGTGCGAAGAATTGGATCTTAACACCGGATTCCTGCAAACGGGGGAGATCAAGATGTCCTGATGAAGATCTTGCAGTTATCAGCCTATCGGTGAGATAAGCCTGGAGGACTGTATCACAATGGCAGTCAATAATCATTTCATATCTCCTTCCAGCGAACAATAAAAGCCTGTTTATTTACAGAGAAATAAACAGGCATAAAAGAGTATAAATAATAATTATAATTTCTTTTCATCTGGGTTCTACAATCAGTTTAATCGCCGTTCTTTCTTCACCATCGATCACAATGTCAGTAAACGCCGGAATACATATCAGGTCAATACCGCTAGGAGCCACAAAACCTCTTGCAATTGCTACCGCTTTAACAGCCTGGTTGAGAGCACCCGCACCGATTGCCTGTAGTTCTGCACAGCCCTTTTCTCTTAAAACGCCAGCAAGTGCACCAGCAACCGAATTAGGGCTTGATTTTGCTGACACCTTCAAAACTTCCACAAACCCAACCTCCCCTTTTTCCCATCCTGTAAAATCTAAAACGAATTTTATCTATTTTATCATTAATGGAAAAATTTCGCAAGGTTTAATTTTTGGCAACCTGTATCCTTTTTATTGTTGTTGTAATACCTTTTTCATGGTCTATTTCCAGATAAACGGCATTGAGCTGTACAGATCCTGATGCCACTTCAAAACGAACAGGTCTTTGTGTTAGGAATTTTTGTATTACAGGTTCTACCTTAACCCCTAAAATTGAGTTCTGGGGTCCTGTCATACCCGCGTCTGTGATATATCCTGTTCCTCCAGGGAGGATCCTTTCATCTGCTGTTTGAATATGTGTATGGGTACCGATCACCGCACTAACCCGCCCATCTGCATACCAGGCAAGGGCCATTTTCTCTGAAGTAGCTTCAGCATGGAAATCAACAATAGTTATTTTTGTTTGCTTGTTTATAATAGGAAGAATTTCATCCAGCATCCGAAAAGGGCAGTCAAGTGCAGGTAAATAAACTCGGCCTGACAAATTAATGATTCCTACTTTGTTGTTATCCCTGGAATAGGTAATCATATAACCCCGGCCGGGAGTGTCAGGAGGGTAGTTAGCCGGTCGGACTATACGGTCCTCCCTATCAATGAAGTCATAGACCTCCTTTTGATCCCAGACATGATTACCCATGGTTAGTATATCAACACCACTGAGAAAAATTTCATCTGCTGTTTTTCTTGTGATACCATTCCCCCCTGCTGCATTTTCTCCATTGGCAATTACCAGATGGGGATCATACTTTTCATAGAGTGATGGAAGCAGTTCTTTCACTGCCCTGCGACCAGGTCGTCCCACAATATCTCCAAGAAACAAAACTCGCAAATAAATACCTCCACCATGTCCACATTAAAAATTTATTTGTTGTACACCACTACTTTTCCTTCATCACGCAGGGCTATTAACTCGATATTTGCTCTGGACATTTTTGCATTCTCCAGCATATAGCTGATTAATTCCTCATGCAGAGTTTGGTTATCAACATTCAGATCCTCATCTTCATCTGAGATAAGAGATGCTCCAAATTGCTCCTTGAGCAGCGCAATCACCAAAGAAATTTCCTTCTGGGAAAGGGAATTGATATCCCTCTGGAACTCCATAATAGTGAAATGATCAAGCTGTTCAAAGGTAAATGCATTTAACTCTGATGTAATATCTTCTAAATAATAATATGCCTGCAGGGCTTGCTGCATGTATTTTTCAATTTCTCCTAATTCTAGAGTTATATTTTTCAGATAAAAGCTGAATTTAATTACCCGGTCCTTGGGATCCAGATTAATGGTTGCTATCTCCGGGTAATGGATAAGAATAGATGTAAGCAAATTAGCAATATGTGGTACACTGCTGTTTTTTTGATAAGGAATTGACACTCTATTACCCTCTCCTACTGTTCTGTTTTTTTCCCCTGTCTCGCTGTAAGTATTTCGTCAGGAAAAAAAGAATTCCTGCAATAAAAAGCTTCCTTTTCCTTGTATTAAAAAGAAAAAAGACCTGCACTGGGCAGGTCAGCAATTTTAAAATATATTGCAATTATTTTGCGTATTCTACATGTCTTGTTTCTCGTATCACAATCACCTTTATCTGACCGGGGTACTCTAATTTCTCCTCGATTTTTTTCCCTATTTCCCTGCTCAAGTGAGCTGCCTGGATGTCATCAATTACATCCGGTTTTACCATAATCCTGATTTCTCTTCCCGCTTGAATCGCGTATGATTTTTCGATACCCTCGAAAGAATCCGCAATCTCTTCGAGCTTTTCCAGTCTCTTTAAATATGTTTCCAAGGTCTCTCTTCTTGCTCCAGGACGGGCAGCAGATATGGCATCTGCAGCCTGAACAAGCACTGCTTCAACTGTTTCCGCTTCCTGATCCCCATGGTGAGCCATAATACAGTGGATCACCTCAGGGTTCTCCTTGTATTTGCGCGCGATGTCAGCTCCAATGGTGACATGGGGTCCCTCTATCTCATGATCAAGAGCTTTACCAATATCATGGAGCAATCCGGCACGCTTAGCTAACTCAGCATCAGCTCCCAATTCAGCTGCCATTGTCCCTGCCAAATAGGCAACCTCAAGGGAGTGTTTTAATACATTCTGACCATAACTTGTCCGAAATTTGAGCCTTCCTAAAAGCTTTATCAATTCAGGATGTAAATTGGGTACGCCAGCCTCAAAAGCTGCTTGTTCTCCCTCTTCCCGAATCTGCTGCTCAATTTCTTTTTGGGCTTTTTCCACCATTTCCTCGATGCGAGCTGGGTGGATGCGCCCATCATTAATCAGTTTTTCCAGGGCGATCCGCGCTGTTTCACGCCTGATGGGATCGAAACCGGACAGGATTACAGCTTCAGGTGTATCATCAATTATCAAGTCAACCCCTGTCAGAGTTTCCAGTGCTCTGATATTCCTTCCCTCTCTCCCAATTATTCTTCCTTTCATTTCATCATTGGGCAGAGGAACTACAGAAACAGTAGTTTCAGCCACAATATCCACAGCACCTTTTTGGATAGCCAGAGCTACAATTTCACGCGCTTTCTTTTCAGCTTCCTCCTTAGCCCGTGCCTCTTCTTCTTTAATAATCTGGGCAGTTTCACGTTTTACCTCTTCCCTGACATTATCAAGAATCATGGTACGAGCCTCTTCAGTTGTCAGACCGGAAATGCGTTCCAGTTCAGCGGTTTGATTCTGTAGAAGTTCATCAAGCTGTCTATTTTTATTGGACAGTTCCTGTTCCTTTTTGGCTAAGGCTTCTTCTTTCTTCTCCAGACTTTCCATTTTCCGATCCAGCGATTCTTCCTTCTGCAGATAACGGCGTTCCAAACGCTGAATCTCATTACGCCTTTCCCGGTTTTCACGATCTGCTTCAGTGCGCATGATATGGATCTGCTCTTTGGCTTCCAAAATCGCTTCTCTTTTTCTTGCTTCTGTTTCTTTTTCTGCTTCTTCTAGAATACGTTTAGCTGCCTCTTCTGCTGAAGTTATCTTGGCCTCAGCCAGATACTTGCGGAGGAGGTAGCCAAACAGTACCCCTAACAGGAGTGCTATAACTGCTAAAATAGTGTAAACTAATGGCACCTGATTAATACCTTTCACCTCCCTCCATTATCATACCCTCATCTAAAAACAAAACCGAGTAGAAACTCGGCCATTCATAGAAACTTCCCCACACCATGGTATTCAGTTTTATATATTATTCTCATAAGCAACCATTTTATGTAAAGAACTTGTGGAAGAAGTTCTATTAAACTGTTTCTGCATTTAAATTTTATTATCGTTTCCGGATCATGTCAAGAATTATCATCAATAGAGCCGTTTACTGATGGCTGCTTAGCCTCTGAAGTGTTTACATTCAACTTGACATTCGCCATCTCCCGTATTTTATCTTCAATCTCCTGGGTGATTTCCGGATGTTCCTTTAAAAATGTTTTAGCATTCTCCCTACCCTGTCCCAACCGCTCTTCACCATAAGCAAACCATGATCCGGATTTGGTGACTATATTGTAATCTATGCCAAGGTCCAATAAATCTCCCTCACGGGAAAAGCCCTTACCATACATAAGATCACACTCGATCTGTTTGAAGGGTGGTGCAACCTTGTTTTTGACAACCTTGATTCTGGTACGGCTTCCTACCACTTCAGTCCCCTGTTTGATTAGGTCCACTTTCTTCACTTCCAGCCTGATGGAAGAATAAAATTTCAGTGCTTTACCACCTGTTGTGACCTCAGGGTTCCCAAACATCACACCGACCTTTTCCCTGATCTGGTTGATAAATATAGCAGTAGTCTTTGATTTACTGACAATACCTGTTAGTTTTCTTAAAGCTTGTGACATTAACCTAGCCTGTAGTCCCACATGGGTATCCCCCATTTCACCTTCCAGTTCTGCCCGGGGTACCAGTGCAGCCACAGAATCGATGACAACCACATCCAGTGCACCACTGCGCACCAGGGTTTCTGTGATTTCTAATGCCTGCTCCCCTGTGTCAGGTTGAGATACATAGAGATTATCTATATCTACACCTAAATTCTGGGCATAAACCGGGTCCAGGGCATGTTCAGCATCAACAAATGCTGCCATTCCTCCTCTTTTTTGAGCTTCAGCAACAATATGGAGGGCTACTGTTGTTTTACCTGATGCCTCAGGCCCATAAATCTCAATTACCCTTCCTCTGGGAATTCCCCCAACCCCTAAGGCTAGATCCAGTGCCAGTATTCCGGATGGAATCACCTCAATATTGAGCTGTGTGGGTGCATCCCCCAAACGCATAATAGACCCTTTGCCAAAGGATTTTTCAATTTGACTAACAGCCAACTCCAAGGCCTTGAACTTTTCGTTCATTTCTCCCCATCCCTTCAAAACAGATGTTCGAAACTGTAATAATTATATTGTAAATGGAAAAGGTTGTCAACCAATAAAAAATTCATGATTCTTCACTAAAAGGTATGGCAGCCAGCGGTGAGTATATAGGCCCATGGGGAGTCAATTTACTGGCCATCATATGAATTTTGTTAACCAATATTTTATCATCAGGAAAAGGTCCAGCATTTTTTGTAATCACTGCCCAGTTCCCTCTACTGCGAAATCTTCCCAGTGTGATATGAGGATAAAATTTATTTCTCTTCTCTTTAGGAAACCCTGCAGAAGCGAGGGTATTTTCAATTCTCTGCCATAATAACTGCAGTCTATCCACCTCTCCTTTTAAGGAAAGGCAAATAACCCTGGGGTGTGAGCTACGGGGTAAAGCTGTGAGTTCCCCACACTGCAGATAAAAAGGTTTTTCCTGTTCTGCTATTATCTTCAGTTGGGTCACTGCTTTTTGTATATCCCCTCTGCTCAACGGACCAAAAAATTTCAGTGTAAAATGAAAGTTGTTTTTTTCTACCCATTTAACATCCAGTGGCAATTTGTATAAAGACCCAGCACAGTCACTGATGCGCTGCTGCAGTTCAGGCTGCAGTAGAACAGCGGTGAAAGCACGTATCTGTTCACTCAAAGGGAATCAACTCCATCAGGATTTATCAGATAACGCCGCAGAAAATCCAATGCCCTTTTAGCAGCGATGGTTTTCAAAGTGAGCCTCCCAACACCAGGATAAAAAACTTTCTGGGCTAGTTCAGCATCAGGTGTGGACAACCCCAGATAAACAGTTCCCACCGGAATACCGGACTCCCCTTCTGGCCCCGCTAATCCGGTAGTTGCCAGGCCAAATGTGGAATCAAAAACCATGCGCGCTCCTCTGGCCATTTCCCTGGCGGTTTCCGGGCTTATAGCTCCATATTGTTCTAAGGTTTCGCGGTTTACTCCCAGCACCTTTTCTTTTATTTCATTGCTATAGGCAACAATTCCTCCCTGCACATAACGGGAACTCCCGGATACATCGGTAAGATAACTGGCAACCATACCACCTGTACATGACTCAGCAACACCCACTGTAAAACCCCGGTTTACAAGGAGTTCCCCAACCTTCCCTGACAGTGTTTCATCATCAGACCCGTAAAGGTCATCACCCAAAATATTTATAATCTCATTTTCTGATTGTTGAAAAAGATCATCCTGCTTATTAGATAAACCATCCCACTTAAATATCAACCAAACTTCACCTGGCCCAGGCAAAAAGGAGCATGTTATTCCGGAATTCTGTAGGATGGCAACTAAATCCTTTAATTTTTCATAAACAATTGTTTCTCCAATACCGACGATCTTAAAAATTCGCTCCTTGATATTTCTGGGCGGGGGATAATGCTCCAATAGATAGGGTTTTACTTCTTTGATAAACATATCTCTGGCTTCCTGGGGCGGTCCAGGAAGAACAATGATGGTCTGGTTATCACTATATGGGACCAATATCCCCGGTGCTGTCCCCAGAGAATTATGGAGAGGAAGGGCACCACATGGCAAATAAGCCTGTTTCATGTTTACAGGGGGTACAGCGCTGTTCTTGTTAATAAAAAACTGCTGAATCTCCTCCCACAGATCATCGCGAAATTCCATGGGCATCTTCAGGGCATCAGCCACAGCCTCCCTAGTCAGATCATCAGGTGTTGAGCCCAACCCTCCGGTCAAAAAAATAAGATTAGCACGGCGCAGTGCCTCATACACTGCGCCTGTAATCTCTTCCAACTGGTCATCAATTGTGCTGAGCTTTTTAATTGTATATCCCAAAGCTGTTAACTGATCAACAAGAAAAGAAGTAGTGGTATTTTTTGTTTCTTCACTCAATAACTCACTGCCTATGGCTATGATCTCAACCTTGACAGTCATGTTACACCAACCCTTTAATGAATTACTCTGCGTTGTTCTATCATATCCCGCAGTTCGTCTCCGCTGATGTACTCCTGCTCCATCAGCAGTTCGGCTATCTCTTTAAGTGTTTCAAAGCTGCTGTGCAGAATCTGGTGGACTTTCTCCTCCTGCTCTTTGATAATCTTTTGCAGTTCCTGATGATAGCGTTCCTTGGGGATAATCTCTTCACAAATCACACCCAGAGATGAAAGACCCGCTGTAATGATCTGACGCGCTAACTTAACTGCTTGTTGAAAATCATTGTTTGCCCCGGTGCTCTGAGAATCCAAAACAACACTTTCCGCTGCTGCACCGGCCAGACAGATCTGGATCTGTTCCTCCAGGTACTCCTTAGTATATAAATACAGATCATCCTCAGGAACGGAGCGCACATATCCCAGAGCCCTTCCTCTGGTTGTCACAGTTAAATGAGATACAGACCCTTTTCTCAAAAATTCACTGATCAAAGCATGGCCGGTTTCATGGACAGCAATGCGATAGCGTTCCTCATCATTGGGCCTTCGATCGATTTTCTCACCCATCATTACCTTGTCAACAGCTTCCTTGAGATGGGATTGATGTATCACCGGAGATTTTTCTCTTAATGCCAGAATAGCTGCTTCATTGGCCAAGCTCTCTAGATGTGCACCGGAAAAGCCAAAAGATTCTCTGGCGATATCCTCCAATGACACATCATCTGCTAGCGGCTTGTTCCGGCAGTGTATTTCCAGAATGCTCTTTCTCGCAGCCTTATCAGGCAGGTCCACACGAACAATCCGGTCAAAGCGGCCTGGTCTGGTTAATGCGGGATCCAGCATATCCTCCCTGTTGGTGGCTCCCACCACAAGAATACGCACCTTATCATCATGTTTTAATCCGTCCATTTCCACAAGGAGTTGGTTCAAAGTCTGATCATACTCAAGATGTCCTGTGTTGCTGCCTCTTTTGCTCCCTAAAACATCGATCTCATCAACAAATATGATAGCACCATCTTTTTTTTCTTTTTGTGCACGTTCCCTGGCTGTTTTGAACAACTGGCGCACTCGCTGAGCACCGACACCAGCGTACACCTCAATAAATTCACTTCCTGAGGTAGCCAGAAAAGCTGAGTGGGTATATGATGCTGCTGCTTTAGCTAATAGTGTTTTCCCAGTCCCCGGAGGTCCTGTCAAAAGAATCCCTTTCAGAGGCCGGATTCCCATTTCTTTTATTTTTCCTGCATGAAGGACAAAATCAAGAGCTTCCTTTAGTTCTTGTTTGGCAGGTGCCTGTCCTCCTATATCATCAAAGGAAAAGTTAACCTGCTGTGTATATCCTGCAAAATTGGCACTGCCGGTCAACCCCTTCCGATCGATCAGCATATAAAGCATAAAGCCCAGACCAGCCAACAACAGCAAAGGGATCACATTTTGTCCCATCATAGTCAAAAAGATCAACAAAGCAATAGATGCACCCAAGCAAAATTCCCTAATCAATCATATCACCACCCAGTTTCTCCCACTCATCTACCTGATTTATGCGAGGGATGACTTCATAAAGATATCCCTGTTCATCCTTTAACACCAAATAAATATTGGATGAATCCATGGTCAGATCACATTGGACACCTTCCTGAGCGGCTAAATTCAGTACCTGTGTCCTCATATCTTGAAATTTACCTGTAGCAATGCCTTCATGAATAATAAAACTGCATTCTTCATAGAGCATGCTCAGGTTTTCTGTTTGCTTATCTAGAAAAACAATATCAGCTTCAGAGCCTAACCTCTGGTAAACCAGTTTGGCTGTTTTCTGATAAACACTCTGGAAATTTTCTATCTCTGGTGAGCGTATCGATACTGTTGATGAATTGTCCTGTTTTTCAATGTTTATCTCTTGGGCTGTTACCAACTGGCTGATCTGCTCTCGCAGTCCATCCCTGATATAATATCTATCATAAAGGTAATAACCACCGAAAAGGACGCAAAGAGTGAGTATCAACGCACAGATTACTGTCATTAATCTGATCTGGTTCAAGATGCTCCTCCTCTCCCGGTATATCCAAGATTATAACATAGACACACCCCTTTTCTCTCTAGTAATGAATGGAACTCATCATTCTATCTGAAAATCACAAACTCCGATCAAATCAAAAGCAGCCGCTTTGGTGATCCGTACCTTAACTATATCTCCGGGAGTTAACCCTTGACCTCTGACAATTACCCGGGGATCAATATCAGGAACATCTCGGTAGCTGCGCCCATAAAAAACACCATCTCCCAGATTTTGTTCGATAAGAACATCAAGGCTCCTTCCCACCTGTCCCTGGTTTTTACGCCGGGAAATATTGCGCTGCAGGCCCATAATCTCTCTAGCCCTTCTGCGCTTTTCTATATAGGAAACTGTATCAGGATATTTTCTTGATCTGGCTCCCTCTTCATGGTAATAGGGGAAAACCCCTAGCCTGTCGAATTCCGCCTGTAAAACAAACTCCTTTAATTCCTGAAAACCCTTTTTATCTTCACCGGGAAAACCCACCATAAGGGTAGTCCGGAGAGTAAGCCCAGGCAAACTGTCCCTCAGCTCTTTCAGCAGCCGGAGATAACTGATAGAATCTCCTTTTCTCCCCATTCTCCTGAGTATCTTGCGGCTGCTGTGCTGAAAGGGAAGATCCAGATAGCGGCAGATTTTGGGTTCCTCCTGCATTGTTTTCACTAATTCAGGTGTCAGGAAATGGGGGTTATGATAAAGAAACCTGATCCAGTGAAGCCCATGGATCTCACAGAGCCTTTTCAATAGCCCGGCCAGCGTAGGTTTACCGGGGAGATCACGACCGTAAACCCCTGTATCCTGAGCGACCAAAATAACCTCTTTAACTCCAGTTGCCGCCAATTGAACTGCCTCATCATAAATAGACTCAGGTGGCCTGCTGCGCAAGGGCCCACGTATGTGTGGTATCAGACAAAAGGAGCAGCCGTGAGAACAGCCTTCGGCAATTTTCAGATAGGCTGTGTGTTTGGGTGTGGTCAAGAGCCTGGGATAATCCTTTTCCTCACTTTTAATAGGGAGAGGCTCTTTTTCACCAGCAAGGATCCTCTCAACATAGTGCAGAATAAAAGGAGCTGTATCAACCCCCAGCCATCCATCAACCTCCGGAAACAGCTGAGATAACCTCTTTTCTCCATACCGTGCAACTAAACAGCCAAAAACGATCAGTGTGCGGCATGACCCCTTTTTCTTCAAATCCAGACATTTTAATATGGTTGACACAGCTTCATCAACTGCTGGTTGGATAAAGCCGCAGGTGTTGATTAAAACAATCTCGGCATCTTCAGGTGATGGTGTTACAATATAACCTGCACCTGTCAAAATGCCGAGAACCGTTTCACTGTCAACAAGATTTTTTGTGCATCCAAGACTGATCATGCTAATGATTTCCATAGATTAGATACCTTTCTTCGATCATTGTTTTCTATCTCTATCAACTACTCAGTTCTCTTGTATTCCTTATTCACCACTTCCCCGGCTTTGCCTGGAGGAGGCTCTTTTTTACCATTATATATCAAATCAACTCCACCGGCATTTCCCAATCTCAACTGTATGGAATCCTCTGCTTCGAAACTCTTGGTATCTCCAGGGTAAATATGGCCACTGAATTGTACATCCCCATCAACCCTTACCTCTGTCCAGCACTGCTGTCTGCCCACTATTTCCAGTGTTATGGTTTCCGGCTGGGGTGGGGATTCAGGTTGTTCTGGTTCTTTCTGCTCTTCCTCTGCTACAGGTGGATTTTGCTCTTGTATAGGAGAATTTTCCCCATTTAAACTACTAAAATAAAGAAATGCAGCGGTAAAAATAATAATTGCAATTAATGCAAAGCCCAGTTTTGTTCTGCTGCTATAAGATTCTGATTTTGGTTCCACAGTTTTTGTTGTTTGTTCAAATAGAGGGTGCAGTGAATCTGGCTCTTTGCTCTCATATTGTTCTCTATATTGATTTATGATCGGTTCAGGATCAAGATCGAGAAAGCGAGCATAATTGCGCAAAAAACCTATACGATAAGCCTCACCCGGTATTTCCTCAAAATTCTCCTCTTCCAAAGCCTGCAGATATTTTGATCTGATCTTTGTTTTCTCTTCCACATCAAATAAAGACAGCCCTTTATTCTCACGTTCTGCTCGCAACAGATCTCCTATATTCATAATAAACCCCCTCAAGCTTATTAACTTTTTCCCATAGCACGGCGTGTAGCCTGACGGAATCCGTAACCGGCTGCCAGTCCTCCCGCAATCCCAGTCGCAATACCCATCACGGTTCCTGTTCCTTTGAGGGGGGAAGCGGGAAGAAAAAGGGTTTCCTTTTTGGTAGATAGCACTACTCCCTGCTGTGGAAAGACAACCACCAATGCAGCGAGCCCATGATCAGCTATTTTTTGACAAACAGGAAAGGATGTCTCCGGCAGTCCTAATTGAAAACCTCCTGCAAAATTGTATAACTCGTTCTCATCGCATACCAAAAAAACTTGTGGTAATCTAGTAAACCCCTTCTCTATAGACCAATTAAGTGAAGCACCAATGATAGATGTAAACAAATTATATTCTTTTATTTGCTCAAACAGTCCCTCAATTAATTGTTCAAAAGAGCTGTCGATCAGGAGAACTTTCGCTGAATGTAAAAGATCATCCCAATTCTTTTTTTCATCTTCGCTAAAATTATATACATTTGCTGCTGCTATTTGATATAGTTCGCTAGCCCCATTCCTCACGATTAATCGCTTAGGAGTGGAATAACTGTGTGAGCGGATAATATGCTGAACATTAACCCCATTTTCCTGGAGCTGTTGGTAAATATGATCCCCCACATCATCCTTACCCAGCACAGTAAATAAGGTCGGTTTCAACTGGTGCTTGGCCAATTCCGTAGCCATAAGAAAACCTATACCACCACAGGAAAGATCAATAGTAGAGTCCTCTACCTGAGCACTTATCTCTAACCAGGCTTTACCTGCGATAAGAATCCCTGATCTTTCATCAAGAATATAACCCCTACCTAATATAAATCCTTTGCGCATGAGATTGGAAATATGTACAGCTGCAGCAGATCGTGTAATTTGCAGCTTTTTCGCCAGTTCCTCCTGGGAAATGGTAGGGTCCTTTTTCAGGTGGGCAAGTATTTCTTTTTCCCTTTTGGTCAAATAGGCCATTTGGCAACTCCTTATATCTTAACAAAAGCTGTAGTTTATTTTAATATTGTTTGTTTATATCATAACTAATTCTATTATTAGATTTCAATTCCTTTTATTTCTCAAAATATCTGTAAAACTGCTCAGCTGTCATTAACACTTCTCTGGGTTTTGATCCTTCAAATGGTCCGACTATACCTTTCGCTTCCAGTATGTCAATTAAGCGGGCCGCTCTAGCATAACCGATGCGCAAACGCCTCTGCAGTAGAGATGAAGAGGCCTGTCCCATTTCAATAACCAGTTTTGCTGCATCAAAAAACAGTTCATCCCCATAATCATCCTCTTTTTGCACTTCTTCCTGCTCTACAGGAAATTCAGGAACATATGTAGGAGTCCCTTCATTGATAAGATGTTTCACAATTTCTTCCACTTCAGCCTCTGTAACCAGAGCACCCTGTATGCGTATCGGTTTAATGGCACTTACCGGCATAAAGAGCATGTCCCCTCTTCCCAATAGCTTTTCCGCCCCATTCATATCTAAAATGGTTCTTGAATCGATCTGGGAGGATACCGCAAAAGCAATCCGTGAAGGAATGTTTGCTTTGATCACACCGGTAATCACATCCACAGAAGGACGCTGTGTTGCGATGACCAAATGAATACCTGCAGCCCTAGCCATCTGAGCCAGTCTACAGATGGCATCCTCCACATCGACCGGTGAAATCATCATCAGGTCAGATAACTCATCAATCACCACAACAATATAAGGCAGAGGTTGCTCCTGAGAGTTTTGGAGCATTATTTGGGCATTGTATTTGGTTATATCCCGTACACCCAGAGATGAAAAGAGTTCATAGCGTGTTTCCATCTCAGTGACCACCCATCTAAGAGCTCCAGCGGCCTTTTTCGGTTCTGTTACCACCGGTGCTAAGAGGTGTGGGATCCCGTTATAGGTTATCAATTCTACCATCTTTGGATCGATGAGCAGCAGTTTCACTTCACTGGGGTTGGCTTTGTAAAGTATGCTGCAGATTATGGTATTGAGACAGACACTCTTCCCTGAACCTGTTGCTCCAGCAATCAAGAGATGGGGCATTTTTGTCAGGTCAGCTACAATAGGATTGCCGGCAATATCCTTACCCAATGCAATACTGAGTTTGGATGCCGCATCTTGGAACTCAGTGGTTTCCAAAATCTCACGCAGGCAAACAGTTGCTATTTCCCTATTTGGCACCTCAATACCCATAGCTGCTTTTCCCGGAATTGGAGCCTCAATGCGCACAGCAGGAGCAGCTAAACTAAGAGCAATATCATCTGCCAGTCTCATGATTCTACTCACCTTTACCCCCGGAGCCGGCTGTATTTCATACCTTGTAATAGCTGGCCCTTTATGCACCTCACTGACACAAACTTTGATCCCGAAGTTGTTCAGTGTTTCTTCGAGAATACGCACATTTTCAATCAACTCTTTGTTCAAACGACTGCTCTTGAGCTTAATAGGCTTTTTTAATATTGAAAGAGGAGGTGCAGCAAAACTGCTGGAAGAAGTCACTTTTTCCTCTCTTTGAGAATGAGGTATTTCGGGTTCTTCTGTAATATTTTCCTTTTCAGCTACATCTTCTGATTCCTGTTGTGTATTATAATCTACAATCACAGGTTCTTCTTTTTTCTTTTCCACTGGCTCCTGTGGTTTTTTAACAGTTTTTTCGGGAGAATCCTCTTCAACAAATAGAATGCGCTCCAAGAAAGTTTTCAGAACAGATCCTGCTCTAACAAAAAACTCAGCTGATTTTTTCAAGAACTGGCTGAAGGGAACACCGGTCAGCATAACCAGACTGATGATGCACAGAGCAGCGGTGAGAATAATAGTACCTGGTCGTCCCAATAGGTAGATAGAGGCTATACTCAGTAAAGCTCCTAAAAAGCCGCCTCCTCTTCCCTCCAGCCCAGCCTGGTAAAGGATAGGAATGGCATCACTTCGGGAAACTCCAGCCGGGAGCAGAAGTTGGTGAAGAATAATCAGAACAGCAGTAAATAACAGCACAACTCCTATATTCCGGGATCCTTCCATAAACGGACGCCGCAGCCAACAGTTAATACAGGCAAAATAAATGAGCATAAATGCAAATAGCAAACAGCCTATTTTACCTGTGCAGAATGTAAGCAGGCTGATCAATAAATTACCGATAATACCTGTTGATTTAAAAAAACTGACAATAATGAGAATAGCCAGAGCAAAAAGTGCTACCCCTAATACTTCATATTTTAAGCCGTCGTGATTATTGCTTCTCTTCTTGATCTTCCTTCGCATATAATTCACTTCCCCTCTCCCTGATCATCCCAAATTATAACACTTCACAGCGACCCGGAAAACTGCATTATTTATCTGCGATGGTTCATAATAAAAATAAACAATTAATGAAGGGGGCTGTACATGCAGGGCAAACATGAACCAACACCACCACCCAAACCAAGAAAACAAACGCAAGGAGTAAAGAAAATCGATACCATTAAAGAATTCGGCCAAACGGATGTACCTACAGTTAAAACAAATATACACTGTCTGCCAATAATCGGACAGATAGAGGGGCATTTAATCCTGCCGCCTCAAAATAAAACAACAAAATATGAACACATCATCCCACAGTTGGTTGCTATTGAACAGAATCCGGAGATCGAAGGACTCCTTATCATTTTAAATACTGTGGGAGGAGATGTCGAGGCAGGTCTTGCCATTGCTGAGATCATTGTCAGCATGACAAAACCAACCGTTTCCCTTGTTCTCGGTGGAGGACACTCTATCGGTGTCCCTGTTGCTGTGAGCGCCCGTTATTCATTGATAGCCGAAACAGCTACAATGACCATTCATCCC
>Ga0209537_1000203_pt1 | contig 69426 bp, 59 predicted proteins | sample BioPla4DNA1_FD_187698 | JGI IMG/M metagenome (GOLD analysis project Ga0209537, IMG submission 187698) | Biogas fermentation microbial communities from Germany - Plant 4 DNA1 (SPAdes) (version 2) | ecosystem: Engineered > Bioreactor > Anaerobic > Digestate | place: Bielefeld, North... | reverse complement strand
AAATACTCCGAAATAATGAAATCCGAGCCTTCGGTTGAAGACATTGAAGATGAACGGTTTGATTATTCATTCACGGTAATGGTTGTCACAAAACATGACGAATCCCTTTTCCAAAAGGAACTGAATTCTGTCGCGGAAGTTCGCAATGTTGAGGTTGTACGTATTACCGAGAAGCATGCCGGAAACATCCAGGACGAAGATAATGAGCAGTATCTGCACGATGACGAACCTGATACGGCAGACGTTGATTCAGCAGCCCAGGCTCAGAAATCAGGTATCGCAAAAAGGCTTACAAATAAAACAGTTCGTGTTGATATTGACAGGCTCGATGTGCTTATGAACCTGGTAAGTGAATTGATAATTATAAAAACAAGGCTTGATGATGTAGGAGTGGGTGAAAAAACGAACGAATATATCGCCGCGCTTGAAAATCTTGAGCGCATAACGACAAGTTTGCATGACGCGGTTATGAAGGTAAGAATGGTACCCGTTGAAAATGTCTTTAACCGCTTCCCGAGAATGGTCAGGGATATATCCAAAGAACTGAAAAAAGATATTGTCCTTCATATGTCCGGAGAAGAGACAGAGCTTGACAGAACGGTAATCGACGAGATTGGAGAACCCCTTATACATATAATCCGCAACTCCGCCGACCATGGTATCGAGAAGACAAAGGATCGCATTGCGAAAGGTAAAAGTAAAACAGGCAGCATCTGGTTAAGGGCTTACCAGGACGGAAATAATGTTGTAATCGAGGTAGAAGACGATGGTATGGGAATAGATATAGAGAAGGTTCGAAAGAAGATCGTTGAAAGGGGTTTTGAAGAAGAAGAAATCGCGGCTAATATGACGCCGAATGAAGTTATCGAATACCTTTTCAAACCGAATTTCAGTACTGCCGATATGGTAACCGATCTGTCCGGTCGAGGTGTCGGGCTTGATGTTGTACAAACAAAAATTGAAGCTCTTGGAGGTACAATTGAACTGGAAACTGAATGGGGGAAGGGCAGTAAAACAATTATCCGCCTGCCTCTTACCCTTGCTATTATTCAAGCGCTTCTTGTAATGGTAGGTCCCGAAAAATATGCTATTCCGTTAAGCTCAATTAGAGAAATCAATAATATCTCTCCTTCTGAAATAAAAAATGTAAGAAATCAGGAGGTTATACTTCTAAGAGACATGGTGATACCCATTATATGGCTTCATGATATACTTGATGTGCCGCGTGAAAAGAATACGGCTAAAAAAGAATTGACCTGTGTTATTGTGAAAAAAGGGGATAAGTTGTCCGGATTGATTGTTGATTCGTTAATCGGGCAGCAGGAGATTGTAATAAAATCGCTCGGGAAACTCTTGGCAGGTATCCGCTGTATAGCCGGAGCGACCATTTTGGGCGACGGAAATGTCGCGCTTATTATTGATGTGAATGCCATTGTATAGGATAGTATTTTACCGCGGCTTGATAAAGGAGGATTGGGATTGTGGGAACTGAAAGAAAACAATTTGTTGTATTTCGCCTGGATAACGAGGAATACGGCGCGGATATAAACAAGGTAACAATAATCGAACGGACGATGAATATAACAAGGGTCCCGATGACACCACCTTATATTAAAGGCGTTATAAACCTTCGCGGCGATGTTATTCCGGTAATGAGCTTAAGGCTCAGACTTGGGCTCGATGAAATAGATGAAGATGAAAATACCAGGATAATTATATTCAATATAAATGGTATATCTTTCGGGGCAATCGTCGATTCGGTATCCGAGGTACTGCAATTTGACGACAGCCAGATAGAAGGCGTCGGAACGATAATAAGCGATAAAGCTCTTGATTATATAAGCGGTGTCGCAAAAGCGCAGGACAAGCTGGTTACCCTTATAAACCTCGAAAAATTAATAGCTGAACTGATACCTGCATAAGGGCATTGGCTGTCATGTATGATGAAGGTATATACTGAAAGGTGAATGGTATATGGATTTGTCATTATTGAATTCTTTCCACCTTGATGTGCTTAAGGAAATTGGAAATATCGGCGCAGGAAATGCCGCCACGGCTTTGGCAAAGTTATTGAACAAAAAGGTGGATATGAAAGTTCCCCAGATTAGAATAATGGGGTTCAGTGAAGTGAACGAAGTGCTCGGCGGGGCCGAAACACCCGTGGTAGGCATTTTGCTGTCGGTTTTGGGCGATATCTCGGGATACATTCTGTTTGTTTTGGAACAAAGCGCCGCCAACACGCTTGTAAACATCCTTATGAGCAAAAAACCTGATGAAGAGTTGGAGTACAATGAAATAACCCTTTCCGCATTAAAGGAAGTGGGAAATATATTGACAAGTTCATATCTGTCCGCTTTATCGACTTTAACAGGATTAAATATTAAGCCGGATGTTCCCGCATTGGCTATTGATATGGCCGGTGCGATATTAAGCGTGCCGGCAATTGAATTTGGCAAAACAACCGATACGGTTTTGTACATAGAAACAGAATTTATTGAAGGCGAAGATAGAGTAATCGGTGATTTCTTCCTTGTACCGGATACAGAATCATACATACGATTGCTTGATTCATTAGGAGCAATGTGCTAATGACGGATAATATCATAAAGGTGGGGATGGCCGACGTTAACTGTACCAAGCATCCCGGGGTGTTAGCAACTTTAGGACTTGGCTCATGTGTGGGTATTGCACTCTATGATATAAAAATAAAAACGATCGGGCTTGCGCATATTATGCTTCCCTGGTCGCACCAGGCAAAGAACAATGCAAACCGGGCCAAGTTTGCCGATACGGGAATATTGCTTCTTTTGGAAAAAATGAGCGAGGCCGGTGCTTCTTTAAAAAATATAGTTGCAAAATTGGCCGGTGGCGCACAGATGTTTTCATTTTCGGGAAACTCCGACATGATAAGAATTGGCCAGAGAAATGTTGAGGCTACCAAGGAGGTTTTACAGCAGCTTCGTATCCCTGTAATATCCGAAGACACCGGCGGCAATTATGGCCGGACTATTGAGTTTTACTCGGAAGATGGGCGCCTGATGATAAAAACGATAGGGCATGGAATAAAATACATCTGAATTGCTTTCAAAAACACAACGAAAGAAATTGCTTATCGAGTTTAGATCCTGGCCGCATAAGAGAGGATTCGTTAATAAAAAGCCGTGATATAAAAACAGATAGCAGACATGGAGGGTTTAATGCGATATATTCAAATGCTGCCTTTGCTTATGGCATTGGCTGCTGCGCTTATATCAGGTATTTTAGGATTTATAAAATCAACGCCGCAAAAAGAAGTAATCATGCAAATGGCATGGGTTATGGTTGTTTTTTATGTTATAGGTTTATTTGCGCGTTCAACGTTAATATGCACGATGGAACAGATAGAGAAAAAAAGAAAGGAAAGAGAAGAAGAGGAGGAAGAGAGAAAGAAGCAGGAGAAAGAGGAAAAAGAAAGAGAGGAAATGGTCGGCACGAATGTTGATTTGACTGCCGGTGATGATTCTTTTAATCCATTGCCTTTCACCGAATTTATAAGAAAAGAGTTAAAAAATGAAAATTAGCTCGATCAATCATGACTGAGCGCATTCCATTGACAAAAAGCGGCTAAAAGTTACATAAAAACATTGAAAAAGGTTGACATATGGATTGTCTACGATACAATAAAGATAGAAGTGGCATGAAAAATGTAGTATTAGCTCACTGTGGTTTATTATTAAATGCAATATCATCGAATTGATTTACAGGTTTTATGCCGGCGATAATGCTGCTTGCTAAAAAAATATACAAAAGATAAGCCATACACGGCTGTCAGGAACAAAGCGGAATGGGGGATATTTATGTCTGCTAGAAAAATTCAAAGACAGCAGGAATTATGGAGAAGGTATCGAGAGACAAAAGATCCATCAATTAAGGAGCAGCTGATTATTGAATACGCGGATTTGATAAAATATGTTGCCGGCAGACTTAGTATATATTTCGGTTCAAATGTTGAATATGATGATCTGGTTGGTTACGGTGTTTTCGGTTTAATTGATGCAATTGATAAATTTGACATAAATAAAGGGGTTAAATTTGAAACTTATGCGTCTCTAAGAATCCGGGGTGCGATTATAGACAGTATACGTGAGCTTGATTGGGTTCCCCGCTCCCTCCGTAAAAAAAGCAAAGATCTGGAAAGAGCTTATTCAGAGCTTGAAAATGAACTCGGCCACGCCGCTACCGATGAACAAGTCGCTAAAAAACTTGGTATTTCTGTTGAAGAACTAAATAAGACGCTGCAGGAAGTAAATATGTCAACCATGATATCGCTGGAAGACTATCTTGAACAAAATTATGAATCAGGTTTTGATACATCCAACGGTGATGAAGACAGAATTCCGGAAAAAAGAATTGAACTGACTGAACTGAAGGAGATTCTTGCGGAATCAATTGATAAACTCCCCGAAAAAGAAAGAACGGTTGTTACCCTTTACTATTTTGAAGAATTAACCTTAAAAGAAATAAGCACGATAATGAAGGTATCGGAATCAAGGATATCGCAGCTTCACACAAAAGCTATATTACGTATGAGAGGGAGGCTTGACAGACATAAATACATATTATTCGGTTCCTGAGGTGTTACAATGACAATGAAAGATTTCGATGAAACGATGATTGAAAAAAAACCATTTGAATTAACATATGGCACCGATGGTGTCTATCTTACCGTTAACCGTATATTTGACATAACGGTACAGGAAGAGGAAGTGTTGAATGAAATCCGGCGTAAAAAAATCCGGAACTATAATGCTGCGGTAATATCGGATACGGTAAAAAAAGCTTCCGGCAAACCGGTTAGAATTGCAGACAAGCAGGAAGAAGAAAAAATAGACGCGGTTGTCGAAATAATAACCAGTCCGGATAAAATGAAGGCATATATAAAAATAAAGCCTCCGGAAGGAGGGGGCAAACCTGCCGGGCTTCAGGAAATTGCTTACCATTTAAAACAAAGCGGCATCATATTTGGAATAAAAGAGGAGGTTGTTCATACTCTCACCGAAAACCCGATATACGATCAGAATATTCTTGTCGCGGAAGGAATGGCGCCGATAAACGGGAAAAACGGGGAAATTCATTTTCTTGTGGATATCCACAAGGACAGAAAACCGATTATTATGGAAGACGGATCCGTAAATTACAGGGATCTTGATTATATTGAGAATGTCCGAAAAGGACAGAAACTATGTGAAATAACACAGCCAACTCCCGGGATTAATGGAAAAAATGTTGTTGGAACGGTGCTTAAGGCTATTGACGGAAAACCCGCGAGAATGGTCAGGGGAAGGAATGTATACAGCAGTGAGGATGGATTAAGCCTGTATTCGGAAATTGACGGACAGGTTATGTATATTGATGGTAAACTAAGTGTTTTTTCAACATACGAGGTGCCTGCTGATGTGGATAACTCAACAGGAAATATTAACTTTGTAGGAAACCTTTCGGTACGCGGGAATGTCCTTTCAGGTTTTGTTGTTGAGGTTGGAGGGAATGTTGAAGTTTTCGGAGTTGTCGAGGCTGCAACAATTAAAGCCGGGGGAAATATTATTCTGCGCAGAGGAATGACAGGAAACGGGAAAGGCCTTCTGGTCGCAGGCGGCGATATAATTGCGAAATATATCGAAAACAGCCGGGTTGAAGCCGGTAATGATATTAAAGCCGAAGCGATAATGCATACAGATATAAAATGCGGAAACCGCCTTGAACTTGGCGGTCGAAAAGGTCTTTTGGTTGGAGGAACCGCGCGGGTAGGCAGGGAAATAGAAGCAAAAGTCATCGGAAGCTACATGGCTACCACCACAACGATAGAAGTAGGCGTTGACCCGCATGTGAGAGAAAGGTATAAATTTTTAAGACAGGAATTAATAAAACTGGAGGAAAACACAAAAAAGGCGAACCAGGCCGTAGTGCTGCTCAGGAGAATGGAAGCGGCGGGTGCGATTACCGAAGAAAAAAAGGAACTGCTGGATAAAAGTGTGCGATCAAAAATATTCTATGACAGCCGCATTTCGGAATATAAAGAAGAACTGAAGGAATTGGAGGAAAGGCTTCAGCAGGAAGTAAAAGGACGCATAAAAGTTTATAATTACCTGTATCCGGGAACAAGAATTTCAATTGGATCGGCTAACATGTACGTAAAAGAAACCTTGCAGCATTGTACCCTGTATAAAGACGGCGTAGATGTAAAAATTGGCCCGCTGTAATACGACAGATGTAAACAACTGCTTAATTGAAATGCTAAAATTTTTCGGGAAGTGATAGTATGGCTATTAAGCCGATCGATATGCAAATAATAGTGCCGAGGGTAAACGAAATGTCCCGCATGCAAAATGAAGCGCAGCAGCGAATCCAGGCATCACACCAGAATGCGGTTCAAATGGCTGTAAAACAATCTGAGAATGATACCCGACAGGTGAATGCACGGGAAGAAGCACATAATACGGTTATCAGCGAAAAACAGCAGAATGAAAAAAGGCAATCAAAGCAGCAGGATAAAGAGAACAAGCCCGATAAGGAAAAAAACGTTCAGCAGCGGGAAGATAATAAGCAAAAGCCTTTAGGTGCGACAATTGATATACGGGTGTGAATTAAAACGCGGCGGAATATGAATTTATGATGTATAATTAGCGGCAAATAAACGTTTTACTTATGATAAAACTAACAGAGGTGCAAAAGATGACGGCTTTTTTTGTCTGTATAATCCTGATAGGGATTGCTATAGTCATTACAGCAATGATTTGGATTGTTGTTGAGCGGAAAAAATCGCGGGATTACCGGCTTGAAATTGATGAGCGCAGGTATGAACTTCAGAAGACGATTGAGGAAGCGGAACAGCTTCTTATTGAACTGAATAATTTTTCTGATTATATTGTCAGCAGGATGGAAGAAAAGCAGCAGGAAATTGAATTTGTTATCGAGGCTGCTGCCGAAAAAGCCGGCCTTTTCGAAAAAATAAACGACCAAGCTTCGAATACTAATCAACTCAACAGCGAAACCGATGATGCGGTATCCGAGATTCCCGAAATTGCGTTGAAACAGGAAAAACATACTGAAGTGATTCCTATGAAGAAAGGGAAGATAATTTCATTTGACGCGAAAAAGCGTGAAGTATTAAACCTGTACAAAAAAGGAGTCAACAGTACCGAGATCGCAAGAATGCTGAATATGGGAAAAGGTGAAATTGAATTGATTTCACGCATGATTAAATAGATAAAGGGAAACGGAACGGTGGTTTTGTTAAAAGCGTGTATGCGGCAAAGTTCTGTTTGATTGGAAGAGGTATATATGACAAGAATCCATGGAAAAAGTATATTGCTTGGAATGGGCTTCGGAACAATATTTACGGCGTTGATAGGATGTATATTTTTTCTTGGATATACTCCCGATATGGATGAAGCAAAAGTTAAAACACTTGCTAAAAAATACGGTATGATTGAGCCGGGAGAACTTGCCCAAATTAGTGTTAATGGCAGAATTTCCATTGAGGTCGAAGAAAGCGACACTCTCGCAGAGATTGCAAAAAAGCTTAATGATATGGGTCTTTTAACGGAAACAATGCAGTTCCAGCTTAAAGTGTTAAATCAAAAAGCCGAAGGCAAAATATTGCCCGGGGTGTACGAGTTTACGGGTAATGAAGACGAGCAGGAGATTATTGATATACTTACCGGCGTCTCTCCTTAACCCGATTCAAATTTACCTATATGCAGCAGGGTGTTGGAGCATGTCGCCCGCAGTCACCGAAAGCACCCGAATCAGAGCCATGTACCAACCGGAATGCGGCAGCACTGCCTCAACCAGTTAACCACCCGCTGCTTTACCGCTTGTTCTGAAGATCTATTGTACAATAACGGAAACTATAGCGGAATGAAGCATTAGAGATATACAGTGCCCCTTGTTGACGTTATTGTACAATAGTTCAAAAGGAAGGTTACGAACATAATTTCCGTGGGTCCTGGTTCGGGTGTTCGTTTGGCGGTAAAGAAAGATTTTACACTACTTGATTTCAATATAAGTCTGTGTTAATATATTAAAGCAATTGTACGGTCAGTACAATTGCAGTGCTTGATTCATTTTATACTGTCGTTTTAATATGCCGGTGTGCTGGAACTGGCAGACGGGGCGGACTCAAAATCCGTTGCCAGCAATGGCGTGTGGGTTCAAGTCCCACCACCGGCACCATAATTTCTTCGAAAACCCGCTATTTTAGAGGTTTTTCTGCATTAATACACACTTCTCAAGAGATATAGAAGCAAAAATATAATTATCGCTGCTATTCCCGGGGAAAAAATAAGTAAACGGATGTTTAAAAAGCAATCCGGAAAGTAGTATTGATTTATTCTAAAACCTGTAATATAATTATAAATAATAAATTATAATCACATTTTTTCCTGTACTAGAATTATGAAAGTAAAACATGCAGCTATGTTTTGCAGTTATGTCGGTAAGGAGAAATTAAGGCAATGAATCGTTAGAATCCAAAAAGACAAGATCCGGAATTATTGTTCCCAAAATTTATTCCCATGTAAAAAAGCATTTTTAAAACTTGCAAAAGTAAAACAATAAAACCGAAAAATAAAAGAATTAATGGAGGTATGTTAAATGAATGAATCCATACACAAGTATATGAAAGTAGGAATAATTCATTTTATGGCCTACCCTTCCACAATGAAAGGCGAAGGTCCGATAGTTGAAACGGTGAAGAAAATAGCCACGGACGATTATTTTGACGCGATTGAGCTTACCTGGATTAAGAATCCGGATACGCGCAGAGAAGTGAAAAAAATTCTTGAAGCGTCACATATGACTGTTGCTTATGGTTCACAGCCACGACACTTAACGACCGGTCTCAACATAAACGACTTAGATGAAAAAGGAAGGGAAAAAGCGCTGGAAACCTTAATTGAAGGTATTGATGAAGCGTATGAGTTAGGGGCTGTCGGATTTGCGTTTCTAAGCGGTAAATATGAAGAGGACAAAAAAGAAGAGGCATATCAGGCACTTTTGGAATCGACCAGGGAATTATGCGCTTATGCCAAACAAAAGGGAAATATGAAGATAGTGCATGAAATATTTGATTACGATATAGACAAAAAGAGTCTTATAGGTCCTGCAAGTTTAGCCCTAAGGTATGCCGAGGATATTAAAAAAGATTATGATAACTTTGGTCTCATGGTGGATTTAAGCCACCTGCCGTTGGTCAGGGAAACCGCGGAGCAGGCCATTTTACCCATTAAAGAACACATTGTACATGCCCATATGGGTAACTGTGTTGTTAAAGATCCGTCATTGCCGGCTTATGGGGATGCGCACCCCAGGTTTGGTTTTCCCAACAGCGAAAATGATGTGGACGAGCTTATAGAGTATCTTAGGGTTCTGATGAAAATCGGTTTTCTGAATGAAAAGAATCCCCCCATTGTAAGCTTTGAAGTAAAACCGTTCGGAGATGAAGACTCCGATGTGGTTATTGCAAACGCAAAAAGAGTATTGAACCGGGCATGGGCGTTACTGTAAAGTTCAATTTTCGGTTATATGCGGTTTAACCGCGAGGGTACGGAATGTGTAAAGATTTATGTTGTAATAACTAAAAATGAAGGAGTGTTAGGAAATGAAAATTGTCGTACTTGACGGGTATACGCTGAATCCGGGCGATTTAAGCTGGGACAGGATAAAAAAGCATGGCGAAACTGTTATATATGACCATACACCGTTTGATAAGACAGTCGAAAGAGCAAAGGGCGCAGAAATAGTGTTTACCAATAAAACTCCGCTCGGCGAGAAAGAGCTTTCGCAGTTGGAAGGCCTGAAATATATAGGGGTTCTTGCAACCGGATATAATATTGTTGATATTGAAGCTGCTAAAAGAAGAAATATTGTCGTAACGAATGTACCGACATATGGTACAAAATCGGTCGCGCAGATGACATTTGCGCTTATACTTGAGATGACACAGCATGTTCAGCGGCATAGTGACGCGGTGCGTGACGGTGCATGGACGAACTGCAGGGACTTTTGCTTCTGGAATTATCCGCTGATTGAACTTGATGGCAAAACCATGGGTATAATCGGATTTGGACGGATTGGACAGGCGGTCGCCGATCTTGCCCATGCGTTTGGCATGAATGTATTGGCATATGACATAAATAAAAGCGATCAGTCGGGAAGAAAGAACTTCAAATGGGCTGAAATTGATGAAATTTTTACGAAGTCGGATATTGTAAGTCTCCACTGTCCATTATTGCCTGAAACTAAAGGCATTATAAATAAAGATACTCTTAAAAAAATGAAAAAGTCCGCATTTCTGGTCAACACATCAAGAGGGCCTTTAGTTGTCGATGAGGATTTGGCGGACGCCCTGAACAACGACGTTATTGCGGGAGCTGCTCTTGATGTGCTTTCGGTTGAGCCTCCGGCAAAGGATAATCCTTTATTATCGGCAAAAAACTGTATTGTTACGCCTCATATTGCATGGGCTACAAAAGAAGCCAGAGCAAGGCTTATGGATATTGCTGCCGATAATCTTGATGCCTTCCTTACAGGTAAAATAATAAATGCGGTAAATATGTAGCTGTATTTCCGAGTTTGACCGTCATCGTAATAACCTGTTCGGGAGAGAACCGTACAGTACCTGGAAAGGTCAAGCGCTCCATTAATTGGAACCTGAACCATTCCATTTTTTATAAAAATAGTATTGATTTATTCTAAATTATAGATTATAATTATAAATAATAAATTATAAAAAGAAAAAATTTACATAACAATAAATATCTCATTAATAAGCGATTTATATCTCAAATTATTAAGGCTCTTGTTTAAGCAGACGTTTTGCGTATACAAAGCCAACACAGCCGCAGAAATATCATATTAAGATTAAGAAGGCATTTCTTAAATAATAAACCAAAAAAATTTAAGCGGAGGTGGATATATTGCAGGTTTTTTTAGGAAAAGGGCCGGAAAGAATCATTATTATCAATCTTCAAAGAGGAGAAAAACTGCTTGAAAACAGCAATGGATTTCGCAATTTTTAATTGGAAAAATTATGATAGATAAGTTGAAGAATGAATTTTATATAAATTTTGTTAAATTTGACTATTTTTTTGTTTAAAAAATTATGATAAAATGTTATTATATATTATAAATTATACAAAATACTTGACTTGTTTATCCTCTGTACTTAGAGGATACCGAGCAAAATCTCTATTCTTTACAAAGATAGTTTTTTATGTTATCTTTTAAAAAAAATAATAATTTATAATAAGGAAGTGCTTTAATATATGTTCCTTAGCGGATTAACCGATTATGCGTATACGGAAATATTAAATATGATTTTATCATCCGAGATAAAACCGGGTGAAAGGATCAGGGAGGATTTATTGGCCGAAAAATTCGGGATTAGCCGTACTCCTGTGCGTGAAGCCGTAAACCAACTGGTTCAAAATGGATTCATAGTGAATGTAAAAAGAAAAGGACTGTACTGTGTAAAATTTTCGGAGGAAGAACTTCTGGACCTTATTGAACTAAGAATGTCTTTGGAATCGTTGTCCTTCGATAAATGTATAGAACGGGCTGCCGATAAGGATATACAGGAATTAAAGGAAATTGTTTACGACTTTAATGAAAAATACGGCCGGATAACGGCAAATATGGGTCCGGATGGTATTGGCAAAGAAATATCAAAGCTTCATAATGAATATGATGTGCGTTTTCATGTCAGTATCGCAAATGTATCAAACTCCTCCAAGCTGATTAAATACATTACCGAGGTTGAAAACCTTCTTTTAATTTCGAGACAGCGCATATACAGAAAAGAGAGCGGGAGAGATATAATAGCGCTGTCATGGAAGCAGCATGAGCAAATTGTTGAAGCAATTGAAGCCAGAGACAAATCAACGGCTGTGGATATACTGGGTCAGCATTTAAAACTGATGAGAGATACACAGATTGAAACCAACGAATCCGATGCTTAATAATATACAATTCATTAACGCTTAAGTAAAACATTTATCGTAGCGGATATCAGCTGTTCAATAAGGCGAGATTATATCTTTTTTACCGGCTCGGCTTATACTGAAAAACTCAGTTCAGAATCGTCAGTACAAAATGAAATATATTAAAAAGAATAATCAGGGGTAAGTGCGTGCCGGTTAAAAATCTTTTATTTTACCAGCCGCTTATCCAAAACCGGCAGTTATAATGCATTTCATTACTGAATAAGTTTATTATGGGTTCTTTTCGGCGATACTAAGCTTGGCCGGCTGGAGGAATAAAAAGGTGGTTCAAAAAAAGAACCACCGAAAAGGGTTATTGCAACTCAATACAGCCTCCAGCCTGCTTTATGGAGTCAAAAATCCCCGCGAGATCATTGTCTGAGAAGCCGCACAGCTTTTTAAGAAACGGAAGTCTTATGATTATGCATATACCGCTCGGAGAAGATATTTCAAAAATATTCAGCACGTTGATTTCAGCTCCTGCCGGAATAAAAATACGCAGTATCGTTCCCTTTTTTTGAGGACATGCTTCTCTTCTTGCCCCCAAAACATCAAATCTGTTGTTATCACGTCCTTTGGAAGCCAACAAAGCGTCTCTGTAGGTCATACGGGCATACCTCCTTTTAATTATTCTTAGTTTATTTTATGTACATGCAGGCAGAAAGTTTACATAATGGAATGGTATGATAAATGCTGCCGAATTGGACATAAACAACGCTGTATAATAGTGAAAAGATATTTATTACGCTGTCACAACAGATTATTGCAGGTCTTCAAAATAATGAACGAAATAAAAAACCTGCGATTTTGATATAGCTTCGCAGGATTTGTTTATCATATTCAATTATTTATAATAGCTTTTCAGCCATCTCAATCATTCGTTTTACCATTTGCCCGCCGATGGGTCCTCCCTGTTTCCCATTTTCGTAGGAAGTCAGGTCTCCTTTGTAGTGGTCATTGTTCTCTTTAATATATTGCAAGGCACCTATTTCTTTTGCGCATTCAATTTTGAACTTTGTAAGCTGTTCTCTTTTGGAAGGAACCAGCGGAGTTTTTGGTCTCGACAATTTTCTCACCTCTTTCTTAGTGTTTTTTAATATTTTTCCCTCGAGGCAAGATAACAATACCAAGCAATTATTACTTGTATCAACGGAAAATATTCATCAATTCAACAAATTATGCTGTTTATATCAATAAGTCTGGTTTATATAGCTGTCTGCCAGCGATTGTATTTTTTCATCGCGAAAAACGCCATTACTGCGAAGACTCTTCAATATTACCGGATTTTTTGAATGGAGAACGAGATCATACGCTTCCATGCCGCCATACCGTAATGAAAGCGTGTTAATTTCCATAAGAACATCAGGATCGCGTATTACTATTTCAAAAAGCTTATTTTTCAATTTTTTTGATCTGACTTTAACAAAATAAGCGTCAATATTCCTGTAATCCAAAAGATTAAGTAGAGTCATCGTTGCCTTATCTTTTTCAAAATAATAATTATTTGACTGTAAAATGCAGTGGCGCCACTGCTTACTGCCGGACGGGTAATCCTTGGACAGCCTGTAATGAAACTTTGCCAGCACATTATAATAATGGTAGTTATATATCGATTTTTTTATGTTGTCTACTATTTTAAACGGTTTTATTCCTAGCTTTTCAATGGTCCTGTAATTTTCTTCAATAAATTCATTTTTTGTTAAGTCACCCATTTTATATTGATACAACAGGCTTTGCCGGTGCCGCAGGAACTGCTCGAATTTATCGCGTGCCATTTTCTCACCGCCCATTTCTTACTTTATCTTAATGTATCCTGCAATTATTGTAAAGTAAAAACAGGCGTAATGCTTTTATTGAACAGGGAATCGTAAGGGGTATAGGGTTTACATATACCCCTTATCGCCTTATTGCGAGGTGTACATACCCTTGCTGTTCATATAATTGAATATTGCTTCGCCATGCTGTTGTTCTTCTTTCTGTATATGATTCAAAACATTCCGTATCTGCGGGTCTTTAAACTCAAATATTGCGGTATTATAAGCGTCTGACACGTATTTCTCCGTCATAAGCATATCCGTGCATAAATCCTTATCGCTGTTTTGATAATTCTGCGTTCCGCTTTGCGGCATGAAACTTTTTTGCTGCTGCTGTTGCTGCTGGCTGCTTCCTCCGCTCTGCTGGTTTGTTGACGGTATCTGGCCGCCCAGAAGCTGATTAATCGTGTTAAGGTGCTGTTGTTCCATTTGGGCGTTTTGATTGAATATGTCTTTTAGTTGCTGATCCGATGCCATATCGGCATAGTTTGAATATTTCTGGATACATATTTCTTCATGTCTTTTCTGGTCCTCCAGAAGATATCTTTCTTTTGCGGTTAAATTCATTTAAAACACCTCCGGGTATAGTATTTTCAATAACAAAAAAAGTATCCGGCAGAATTAGTGTTGAAACGCCCGGACCGCCCGCTGTTTTTTGGAATGAATTTGCGGGTTACTTTTCAAAACGCACAATGGTCGCCGTAACTTAACCAGAGGAATCAAGTTCCGGACCGAAACCATTAGTTGACAACGTGCGGCTTTTTCATTATAATCATATCAATAATTATTGGATATCGAAAAGGCAAGGAAGGGGACGATTAGCCGGTTATGCCCAACAGGGATAAAACGCCGTGACTGAAAGCGTTTTTTGGAAGCGGGGCCGGTGAAAGAACACCCCGGAGCCTGCCGGATGAATGCCTTGATAAAGCTGTAGTCCGGCACGTGAAACCTGCGTTAACGGTAAGAGCGGAAGTTTATCTTCCATTAGGGTGGTACCGCGGGAAATGCCTCTCGTCCCTTTGTTGTGGACAGAGGTTTTTTTAGTTTGACGAAGATTATACGGAACGAAGAAGCGAATAATAGTTATTGGGGTGATATAAATGTTAATAAAAGCACCTAAAGGAACAAGGGATATTCTACCTGATGAGATACACAAATGGCATTACGTGGAAGAGAAGTTTAGTGAAATATGCAGCAGATTCGGGTTTCGGGAGATCCGTATACCGGTTTTCGAACATACTGAACTTTTCGAACGCGGAGTTGGTGATGCCACGGATATTGTTCAAAAAGAAATGTATACTTTTTCCGATAAGGGCGGAAGGAGTATTACATTAAGACCGGAAGGAACGGCAGGCGTCGCGAGGAGTTATATCGAAAACGGAATGGCTTCATGGCCGCAGCCGGTTAAGCTTTTTTACAATATTACGGCATACCGTTATGAAAATGTTCAAAAAGGCCGATATCGCGAATTCCACCAGTTGGGGGTCGAACTTTTCGGCTCTACAAAAGCCGATGCTGATGTTGAGGTGATATCTCTTTTGCATCTGTTCCTTGAATCGGTTGGAATTCGCGGTCTTTCTCTGAGCCTCAACAGCATAGGCTGTCCTTCATGCCGGGCCGAATATAACAGGAAACTGAAAGCTTTTGTTGAATCGAGGCTGAACCGGCTCTGTGAAGACTGCAATAACAGGTATCAAAGGAACCCTTTGAGGATTCTTGACTGCAAGGAACAGGGCTGCATAAATGAACTGCGGGATGTTCCTTATCTACTCGATTATATCTGCGGTGACTGCGCCGAACACTTTGAAAAGGTAAAGGAAAAACTTGCCGCGATGGGTATACCGTTTACCGTTGATAAAAAGATAGTCCGCGGTTTGGATTATTATAACCGTACTGTTTTTGAGTTTGTTTCGAAAAACATAGGTTCACAGGGAACCGTATGCGGCGGTGGAAGGTATGACGGCCTTATTGAGTCGGTCGGAGGCAGTCCGACGCCGGGCATAGGCTTTGCCCTTGGAATTGAAAGGCTGCTTATTGAAATGGACAGCCAGGGGATAGACGTGCCTTTGCCGCCTTCGCCGGATATATTTATCGGCGTTATCGGGGACAGGGCAGGCCTTTATGCCGAAAACCTCGCGCTGAAGCTTCGCACCGGCGGGATTATATGCCATAAGGACATAATGGAGCGGAGTGTTACGGCGCAGATGAAATACGCGAACAAGCTGAACGCGAGATTTGTTGTTATCATAGGCGATAACGAGGTTGAAAGCGGAAAGGTTGAACTGAAAGATATGAGTACCGGAGAAACAAGAATGATAAATATAGACACTCTGCAAGACAGGTTGAAAAAATTTAAGCAGGTAAATTCATAATAGTGAAGGAGAGGTATATATGGCAGAAAACATTACAGGAATGAAAAGAACCCATCGCTGTGCCGAGGTTACGGCGGAAGATGTCGGCAGGGAAATTGTCGTGATGGGCTGGGCGCATAAAAGAAGGGATCTCGGCGGTGTTATTTTTATCGATTTAAGAGACAGAAGCGGCGTTTTGCAGGTTGTTTTCAATATCGAAAAAGACAGCGCGCTGCACGCGAAAGCGGAACAAATCCGGAGCGAATATGTCCTTGCGATTAGAGGGGTTTTGGTGAACCGCTCCGAAGATACGATAAATCCCGCGATAGCAACCGGGGAATGGGAACTTGTCGCGAACGAACTCAGGATCTTAAGCAGAGCCGCGACACCTCCTCTGCTCATAGAAGAAGATATTGAAACAAATGAAGCTGTAAGGCTGAAATACAGGTTTCTTGATTTACGCCGGCCCGATATGCAAAAGAATTTAATGCTCCGTCACAGGATAACGAAAATAGCAAGAGACTATTTTGACGAACAGGGTTTTCTGGAAATAGAGACACCGATTCTTATGAAAAGCACACCGGAAGGGGCGAGGGACTATCTTGTACCCAGCCGTGTACACCCGGGCAAATTCTATGCACTGCCCCAGTCGCCTCAACTTTTCAAGCAAATCCTGATGGTTTCGGGTTTCGACCGGTACTTTCAGATTGCGAGATGTTTCAGGGATGAAGATCTGCGTTCCGACAGGCAGCCGGAATTTACGCAGATAGACCTTGAAATGTCATTTGTCGATGTTGATGATGTTATTGCAGTTAACGAGGGCTTTTTAAAGCGCGCATTTGATGAGGTACTGGGCATAAAGCTTGAAACACCGTTCACGCGCCTGACATACAGGGAAGCTATGGACAGGTTTGGCACCGACAAACCGGATACGCGTTTCAGTCTTGAGCTTGTGAATCTATCGGATATTGTCAGGAACTCAGGCTTTAAAGTATTTTCCGATGCGGTGTCAAAGGGCGGAAGTGTTAGGGCGATTAATGCGAAAGGCTGCGGCTATAAATTTTCGCGCAGGGAAATTGACGCGCTTGTTGAATTTGCAAAATCGTTCGGAGCAAAGGGTATGGCGTGGATCGCCGTCGAGAAGGACGGCTTGAAATCAGCTATTACCAAATTTATGAGCGAAGACGAGATTGGTCAGATTATAAAGCGCATGGATGCCGAACCGGGAGATCTTATCTGCTTTATAGCGGACATTGACGAAATAGTATTTGATACTTTAAGCCATTTACGTATGGAAATAGCGGCGAAACTGGATTTAATCGACGACAGCAAAATCAGCCTGCTCTGGGTAACCGAATTTCCGCTGCTCGAATATGATGACGAGGAAAATAGGTGGGTTGCGAAACACCATCCGTTTACTTCGCCAATGGATGAAGATATCGGGCTGCTGGATACGGATCCCGGAAAAGTCAGGGCAAAAGCTTATGATATTGTGCTCAATGGCGTGGAAATCGGCGGTGGGAGTATAAGGATACATGATCAGGAACTTCAGAAAAAAATGTTTTCGATAATAGGCCTTCCTGAAGAAGAAGCCCAAAAACGGTTCGGTTTTCTGATCGAGGCGTTTAAATACGGTACTCCTCCGCACGGTGGTTTGGCTTTTGGCCTTGACAGGCTTGTGATGTTAATGGCAAAAAGAAATTCGATCAGGGATGTAATCGCGTTTCCGAAAGTTCAAAACGCTTCGTGCCTGATGACCGGAGCGCCGGACAGTGTTGAGATAAAACAGCTGAGAGAGCTTCATATCCGCGTACTGGAGGCAGACTGATGATCAGAAACCCGGCCGCAAGGGAAATAATACGATGGCTGGCGCAAGTCGTGCCGGTCATCGTAATTACTGTTTTTGTGATAGCTTACATAGGTCAGTTTACGATCGTCAAAGGCGATTCGATGCTCCCTACTTTTAAAAACAACACCGTACTGGTTATTGAAAAACTGACCCGGAGGCTTGGAACACTGAAAAACGGGGATATAGTGGTAATAAGAATTCCTGAATACCTTGACGGCAAAAAAACATATGCGATAAAAAGAATTATCGCTACAGGTGGCCAGCACATTTTGATAGAAGACGGATATGTTCTTATAGACGGGATAAAGCTTGATGAAGATTACACGGGCGGAGTCGCGATGGGCCCGGTTTCAAGCCTTTATAACGATTTAACGGTTCCCGATGGCCATATTTATGTTTTGGGAGATAACCGTTCACCCGGTGAAAGCAAGGACAGCAGAACATTCGGCCCGGTTGCGATCAGCAGGGTTGAGGGCAGGGTTGTATTCCGGCTGTATCCGTTTAGTAAACTGGGCATTATTCATTAGCGGTTCCGTCGTTTCTAAAGGAACCTGATCGAAATATTTCAAAGCTTATATGAATACAGTATTATGCCAATTCGAGCAGACCGGTATACAACTGGTAATACCTGCCGTGTTGTTTTATAAGATCGTCATGGTCACCGCGCTCGACAATCGAACCGTTTTCAAGGACAATTATCGCGTTTGAATTACGTACGGTCGACAGCCGGTGCGCTATAACAAATACCGTTCTTCCTTCCATCAGCCTGTCCATGCCTTTTTCAATCAACGCCTCTGTCCGGGTGTCTATCGAACTAGTGGCTTCGTCAAGAATAAGAACCGGCGAATCGGCGACTGCCGCACGGGCGATTGCAATCAACTGCCTTTGGCCCTGGCTTAAATTCATGCCGTCCGCCGTGATAAGAGTATTGTAACCTTGCGGCAGATGTCTAATGAACGAATCGGCATTAGCCAGTTTAGCGGCCTCAATAACTTCTTCATCGGTTGCGTCGAGCCTTCCATATCGTATATTCTCCATTACCGTGCCGGTAAAAAGATGCGTATCCTGCAGCACCATCGACAGCGACCGGCGCAAATCCTTCTTTTTTATGTTGTTTATGGGTATGCCGTCATAAAGAATCGCTCCGTCTGGCACATCGTAAAAACGGTTTATCAAATTTGTCACCGTTGTTTTGCCGGCGCCCGTGGATCCCACGAACGCTATTTTCTGGCCCGGCTTTGCGTACAGCGTTATCCCGGACAGTACCGTCTTGTCTTTCTCATATCCGAAAACTACATTTGAAAACCTTATATCTCCTTTTACCTCTACATATTCTGCACTACCGTCATCTTTCGGGATTTTCCATGCCCAAATCCCGGTCCGTTCAGCGGATTCGCGTATTTCCCCTTTTTCATTTTTTTCCGCGTTTACGAGTGTTACAAAACCTTCGTCCGTTTCAGGTTCCTGATCAAGCATGTCGAATATGCGCTCGGCGCCTGCCAGAGCCATAAGTATTGAGTTAAACTGCTCGCTCATCATAGTGACAGGCTGGGCAAACGATCTTGTATACTGCAGGAAAGATGCAAGAGAACCTATGTCAAGCCCTGTCGTGATTGACATTACCGCGCCTGCAATCGCGGTAATTGAATAATGTATATATGAAAGATTTCCCATAATAGGCCTTAACATGCTCGCAAAAGTGTTGGCTTGCTTCGCGGCTTCGAACAATTCGTTGTTAAGATTGTCAAAGTCCGATTTTACCTTGTTTTCATGGCAGAAAACCTTAACGACTTTCTGCCCTTCGATAAGTTCTTCGATATATCCGTTAACCTTTCCGATAGCCATTTGCTGCTCTCTGAAATATCTACCGCTCTTTGAACCGAGTTTTTTAATTATAAAAATCATAATTACAAGCATTAATACGACAATTACTGTTAGGATAGGGCTTAATAGCAGCATTGCTGTAAAAACACCGCTTACCATAAGCATTGACTGAAAGATATGGACAAAACTCTGGGAGAGCATATTGCGCAGCGCATCGGTATCGTTTGTGTACCTGCTCATTAATTCGCCGTGCGTATGTGTGTCAAAAAAGCGAATCGGCAGTGTCTGCATATGTGAAAAAAGGTCGGTACGGATTCTGTATAAAGTGCCTGTTGTTACCGTAACCATAAGACGGTTGTATGAGTATGTCGCAAGAACCCCAATAGCGTATATCATGCCCATTGTAAGGATCATCCGGATAAACTCCGACAGGTCAGGGTTCTGCCGGCCGATATAAGGAATTATATACCGGTTGAACAGTGGTTTAAGGAAGTATGTCGCCGCAATATTGGATGCGACGCTGATTAAAACGCATATGAGAACCAGTACCAGTTGAACGCGGTAAGGTTTCATGTATGAGATTACGCGTTTAATTATTTTAATCGCGTTTTTCGGCTTCATAATATTCATATTTCGCATTGTACGTTGTTCACGCCCCGACATTTTCAACAACTCCTTGATGCTGCGATTCGTATACTTCCCTGTAAATCGGGTTTGTTTCAAGAAGGGTTTCGTGCGACCCGACCGCGTTAATCTTTCCGTCGTCCATTACGACAATTTTGTCCGCATCTATGACGGAAGCGATTCTTTGGGCGATAATAATTACAGTCGTCCCCGCAAGGTATTTTTTCAGCGCCTCGCGGATTTTCGCGTCGGTAACGGTATCCACGGCGCTTGTACTGTCGTCGAGTATTATTATCTTCGGTTTCTTTAAAAGAGCCCTCGCTATGCAAAGACGCTGCTTCTGCCCGCCGGATACGTTCACTCCGCCCTGCCCGAGAACGGTGTCGTAACCGTTCGGGAAAGACATAATAAAAGCATGGGCCTGGGCTGCTTTGCATGCCTCTATGATTTCTTCATCCGTAGCGTTTTCGTTTCCCCATTTCAGGTTTTCTTTTATTGTCCCGGAAAAAAGCACATTATTCTGAAGAACCATCGCTACCGAGTTCCGAAGTGTTTTCAGTGAGAAATCCCTTACATCGCGGCCGGACACGATGACTTTTCCATCAAGGACGTCATAAAGCCTTGGTATCAACTGGACAAGGGTTGTCTTTGCCGAGCCCGTCCCGCCGATAATGCCTACGACTTCACCGGATTCGATGCTCAGATTTATGTTTTCGAGTACTTTATTTCCTTCAGGTCCCCCGTAGCCGAACGAAACGTTTTCAAATCTTATCGATCCGTCTTCCACGGGAATCCCTTCTGAGCTTGGTTTTTCAGTTATGTCCGGTTTTTCTTCCAGAACTTCGACTATACGTGATACCGAAGCTCTTGAAATAACCAGCATTACAAAAACCATTGAAATCATCATAAGAGACATCAGTATTTGGGTTACATAACTGATAAACCCCATTAATTCGCCTTCAAGCATATCCCCGGCTATGATTAAATTTCCTCCAAACCAGGAAATCGCCAGCATGCAGCCATACATCGCAAATTGCATGACAGGCATATTCCAAATTACAATATGTTCGGCACGCCGTTGGGTCTCGCGTACCTTGTTGGCAATATCCCTGAATTTCTCCTCTTCATATTCACCTCTTACAAAAGCCTTTACAACGCGTATCCCAATCAGGTTTTCCTGGATAACGGCATTAAGCCGGTCGAGTTTTTTGAACATTGTTCTGAATTTCGGGTAAGCTCTTGTGGCAATGAAATAAAGGGCAATACCCATAAAAGGTATCGCAACCATGAAGACTGCCGACAATCTCGTATTTATCGATACTGCCATAAATGTTGCCATTATTAACATGATAGGTGCTCTAATCATCATACGGAGCATCATCATAAACGTCATTTGGGTATTCGTTACGTCCGATGTAAGCCTTGTTACCAGGGATGCCGTGGAAAACTTATCAATATTCGCAAAAGAATAATCCTGAATTTTATAAAACATGTTTTTTCGTATTTCCTTTGAGAATCCGGTTCCGGCAATCGAAGCGAAACGAGCGGCAAGGGCCCCCATAATAAGTGAAGTGACAGCCATTATAATCATCATCGCGCCCATTCTGAGAATATAGTCCAAATCACGGTTAGCTATTCCGATATCTACTATTTTTGTCATTGTGCGCGGTACGTTTACTTCAAGAAATACTTCGATTATGACGGCAGCAGGAGCAAGAACTGTGTATGTTTTATATTTTCCGATATATGGAAACAGCTTTCTAATCATTTTCAGCATTCCTTTTTTTATTGTATTTGATCATATTGCTCATCTTATAAAAAGAGAAAAAGTCCATGTCTTCAATATCCAAAGAGTATTTTTTGGAAAGGTTGGCTATAAATCTGTCAACAAAACTGTTAAAAATCCCCATTTCTTCGTCTGAAAAACCTTCAAGCATTACGTTATCTATCTCGTCAAACACCTTTCTGCAACGTAATGATAATTCTTCGCCTTTCCTGGTTATATACAGCCTTTTATACCTTAAATTGTTATTGTCCGGCCGTTTTTTGAGTAAACCCGATTTTTCCATTCTCTTTGTCGATAATGCTACGGAAGCAGGCGTAATCATTAAATTCTGCGCAACCTCAGCCTGCGTACATCCGTTATGCGCTTTGACATATTCCAGTATAAAAAGTTGTCCGGGATAAAGTGGAAAGTTCATTGTTTCCCTGCGGCGGAGTACTCGCCTAATAATATAAAGTTTTTCAATGCATATCGCAGTTTTTTTAATCTGCATTTTTAAACTCCTGAAACCGTTGCCGCTTTAGTTAAGCGTTTAATTATTAAACGCTTAATATTATATGAAAAATTGTTTACATTGTCAATAAAATAAAAGAGCATGGTCTGAATCATGCTTGCACGAAACCGTCATTATGATAAAATAGAAACAAGCATAAGATGGATAAAACATTTTTACCTCTTGTTTTTATTGCTTACGGCAAAGGGGATTACGTAATGCAAAACACAATGGATAAAAAACGTCTTTTTAGAGACGTGTTTTATGAAATTACTACGGATGAAGAACTTCTGGAATCTTTCAGTCACGGTTTCGTTTCAAAAATAAAGTTTAATAAAAGTTCGGGCAGAATGGAAATACATCTCGAAATGCCGGGTATGGTCAAGGTTGACAAGGTTTTTGACTTGGAGGAATCCCTTAGCGGTTATTTTAATGTGCCTGTGTCTGTAATTCCGCATTTTAAAACAAATAAGATAGACTGTGTTTTTGTTAATAACCACAAGGAAGATTTTATCCGGGTTATGGCCGGACAGTCGGGGCATTATGAGTGTTTGCTCGAAAACGCGGAGTTCATGCTTGAAGGCAAAAATTTATATGTTCATTTGTCTACTAACGGCGGCATGATCCTGCAAGCGGGCAATTGTCATAAACAGTTGGAGAAATTTTTCAACGATTGTTTTGGCGCAAGTATTTGCGTGTCTTTTATCGATCCGCCGTTTGATGAAGATGAAAGAAAAAGCTATATACGAAATAAAACCGTTAAAGAAGCGGAAGCGGTAAAAAAGATTATATATGATACTGCGGAAAAGGCGGGAATAAACAATAACAAAAAAATAACGGAAAACACGCCGGTTTATAAGCATAAAAACGGTTCCGTGATATACGGCAGGGATTTTAGTGATGAAGCGGTGCCGATGTCCGAAGTAACGATTGATTCAGGGCGTATAACGGTTAAAGGCAAAGTAATCCGGATTGAAACGCGCCCTCTGAAAAACGGACGGGTTTTGTTCTCTTTTGATATAACAGATTATACGCATACATTAACCGTAAAGTGTTTTTTGACCGAAAAGCAGCTTGCATCGTTAAGTGAGAGAATACACACGAATGACTGGCTGTTGGTTAACGGAGACGCCCAGTATGATACATTCGGCAAGGAACTTACTGTCAGGGCAAAAGCCATCAGGGCAACAAGCGTCGCGGAAAGAATCGACAATGCCGTGCAAAAGAGAGTGGAACTGCATCTTCATACAAAAATGAGTCAGATGGATGCGATAACTCCGGTTGAGGCCGTTGTGGAAAGGGCTGCAAAATGGGGACATAAAGCTGTCGCGATTACCGACCACGGTGTGGTTCAGGCTTTTCCGGATGCGCATTCGGCGGCAAAAAAGCATGGAATTAAAATTATTTACGGCGTTGAAATATATCTGCTCGGAGAAGAAAAAACAGGAAAAAAAGGTCAAATCGACTACAAAAATACGGATACCTTTCATGCAATACTGCTTGTGGAAAACAAAACGGGATTGAAGAATCTATACCGCCTGATATCGGAAAGCCATCTGAATTATTTCTATAAGAGACCAAGGGTTCCGAAATCCGTCCTGGCAAAGTACAGGGAAGGTCTTATCCTTGGAAGCGCCTGTGAATCCGGTGAAGTTTACAGGGCTGTTGCGGCAGGTAAAAGTGATGAAGAGATTATCAAAATAGCAGAATTGTACGATTATCTCGAAATACAGCCGATTGGGAATAACGGCTTTATGGTCGGTTCGGGCGAGGTTTCCGGATATGAAGAACTAAGGGAATACAACCGTAAAATCGTTGAAATCGGCAGGGTTCTGAACAAGCCTGTTGTTGCCACCTGCGACGTTCATTTTCTCGACCCCGAGGATGAAATATTCAGGCGAATACTTCAGGCCGGCCAGGGTTATGATGATGCGGAAAGCCAGGCGCCGCTCTTTTTCAGGACAACCGAAGAAATGCTTCAGGAATTCTCATATCTGGGCGAAGAAACCGCTTTTGAGATCGTTGTAAAAAATACACAGTTGATATCGGACAGGATAGATGATATCTGCCCTGTACCCGATGGTACTTTCCCGCCTTGCATAGACGGGGCAGAAGAGGAGATAAAAAAAGTATCCGAAGAGAAAGCCGCGTCATTGTATGGGGACCCGCTTCCCGAACTGGTCCGGAAAAGACTTGACAAGGAACTTGATTCCATTATAAAAAACGGTTTTTCGGTTATGTATATAATAGCGCGCAAGCTTGTATTAAAATCAATTGAAGACGGTTACCTTGTGGGATCGCGCGGTTCGGTAGGCTCTTCGTTTGTCGCGTATTTAATCGGAATTACCGAGGTTAACTCGCTTCCGGCGCATTACAGATGTGAAAATTGTCTTTATTCCGAATTTTTTGATACAGGCTGCGGTTTTGACCTTTCCGATAAAAAATGTCCGAAATGCGGGCAGGTTCTTCAAAAGGACGGTTACGACATTCCTTTTGAAACTTTTCTTGGCTTCGATGGTGACAAAGAGCCGGATATAGATCTTAATTTCTCAGGGGAATATCAGTTAAAAGCGCACAAAAATACTGAGGAATTGTTTGGGAAACAGCATGTGTTTAGAGCCGGCACTATAGCGACAATTGCTGAAAAAACGGCATTTGGTTTTGTTAAAGGGTATCTTGACGAAAAGGGAATAACAGCTACAAACGCCGAGATAAACCGGCTGGTGGCGGGATGTACGGGCGTTAAGCGCACCACCGGGCAGCATCCCGGAGGTGTCATGATTGTGCCGCATAATATGGAGATATATGATTTTTCACCTGTTCAAAGGCCCGCCGACGATGTGGATTCAAATGTAATAACCACGCATTTTGATTATAACGCGATCAGCGGACGAATCTTAAAGCTTGATATTCTGGGTCATGACGATCCTACGATGATTAAGATGCTCCAGGATATTACGAACGTTGATCCGAAGACGATACCAATAGGAGAAAAAATGACGATGGAGATTTTCAGAAGCACGGAACCTTTGGGGGTTTCTCCGCAGGATATAGGCAGCGAAGTGGGAACTTTTGGTATACCGGAATTCGGCACAAGATTTGTACGTCAAATGCTCGTGGAGACAAGGCCATCTACTTTTTCGGAACTGGTGAGGATTTCAGGATTATCGCACGGGACCGATGTATGGGCGAACAATGCCCAGGACCTGATAAAAAATAATATTGCAACCCTGTCAAATGTTATTACGACCCGTGATGATATTATGATATCATTGATTAATTATGGGATTGAACCGCTGAGTGCGTTTAAAATAATGGAGGACGTCAGAAAAGGAAAAGGGCTGACCGAAGAGTACGAAGAAACGATGAAGAAAGCTGGCGTTCCGGGCTGGTATATAGATTCCTGCAAGAAGATTAAGTATATGTTTCCGAAAGCGCACGCCGCGGCTTATGTAATGATGGCTTTCCGCATAGCCTGGTTTAAGGTGCATTACCCGCATGCGTTCTATGCGGCGTATTTTACCGTCAGAGCCGATGAGTTTGACGCTGATATAGTCTCAAAAGGACGCGACACGGTGTTAAGATCAATAAACGAGCTGGAAAAGAAAGGTAACGACGCAACGCAAAGGGAAAAGAATCTTCTTACTATTCTGGAAGTCGCAAATGAAATGTATGCACGCGGCATCAACTGCCTTCCCGTGGATTTATATGAATCGGACGCAGCTCGCTTTATTATCACGGATAAGGGGATTCTTCCGCCGCTTAACACGCTTCAGGGACTTGGCGAATCTGCGGCACGCCGTATTGCCGACGCGAGAAAAAAGGGTCCCTTCCTTTCTGTTGATGATTTAAAAATCAGAGCGGGAGTGAGCAAGTCAGTAATAGAAATACTCGACAATCACGGCTGTTTGAGTGGTATGCATCTAAGCAACCAGATATGTTTTCTATAACAATTATACGTATGTTTTATTACGGGAGGTAAAATATGTAAAAATAAAAAATGCATCATTATCCATAAAACATAAAAACATTTTATGTTTTATGATAAAGATACCTGAAAAGATGAAAGGCTGTCTTTAAGGCAAGGCTCTTAAAGCGGTAAACCCTTCATTGTGATATAAAAACAGAGCTTCTTCCCTTGTTTTAAAATACCGGGTAGCAATCTTTTCTGCCTGAGAGGCCTTCTCATGGCGTTTTGCCTGTACCTTTATCGTAGCCATTCCTCCGGCAACAAATGCCATGGCAATACAGCCAGCCTCTTCGCAGGCCTTATGTAATTTTGCAAATTCTTTTTGTGTTTCAGGATCATAAATCGGATCCATCTTCTCCATCATTGGGATATAACCCCATTTGCCGCCGAAACTTTTGCCTTTTGTAACAACATATTCAGTTAATTCACGTACATCTTCCACGGTAGCCAGCCCAAAACCCTCCGTGTTGACAATATTCCGGCCCGGAACATCATATTTCTTTAGTTCCCAGGTTGCCATACAAAACACACCTCCAGTTTATTTAAAGCCTCTTTAATTTACCTTTCCGATTGTGTTCATGCTATCAAGAACATTATTGAACTGGTCATATATTACTCTTAATTTATCTTTTATTATCAGCGAGTTATCCGCGCAGTCACTTGCGGCCTGTGAAATATTATCGATATCGTGCAGCACGTTGTCCACGGATTTAAGAAGGTCGTTTGAAGTGGAATCAAAATCTGAAACCATACTTCTTACAAACGATGCGTCCTGGTTATATTTATCCGCTATCTCAAGCATTGATATATAGTCGCTGTTAACGTCGGTGGACATGAATTCCAGCAATTTGTTTGAACTGTCTGCAAGATGATTTACCGAATCTTTAACCTGGTCGGTGATGCTTTGAATTTTTGAAACAACACCTTTTGATTGTTCCGCCAGTTTTCGTATTTCTTCGGCTACAACCGTAAAGCCCCTTCCCGCTTCTCCTGCCCTTGCAGCTTCAATTGACGCGTTGAGTGCGAGAAGATTTGTTTGTGATGTAATTTGTACAATAGATTCAGATAAAATTGAAATTTGTTCAACTACTTTAGAGTTCTCTATTGCCTTTTCAAGCTCGGCCTTGGTTCCGTAAAAGACCATTTGAGCCTTCTGTTTAGAGTCTATTACCCGGTTTTTAAGATCTTCGGCCCGTTTTTCGATCTCTTCAACGGTTACAACACCCCTGTGATGTTTTCTCGGTGATAAATTGAACCGAACCGGCGATGTCCAGTGTGGAAGCGGCTATATTTTCGGAAGTGTCGGTAGTTTCGCCCATAATTTTAGCAAAATTGTCCGTTATTTCAATTGTGTCTTTGATTTCTGAACCGAGTATATCAAGGTCGTTCAAAATGACTTTATAAATATCGGTTTCATTCTCTTGTTTGCTTTTTTCATTGTAAGTTTTAAAAATACATTCCAATGCGTTTACAGCTTTTCCTATGTCGTCATCCGTTGATTTAAGAATTTTTGGTATTTCCTGATGCGTACTGTTTTGAACTGCCGATTGAATATAATCGGCTAATAATCTGTTAATTTTTTTTGTGAGTTCTGAAAGCAATCAATACAGGAAAACAAGCTATAAATGCAGTGAGTGAAAGAAGCATAATTAATATAATAAGTATGTCTGTTTGTCGGGTAACAATTTTCACGAGGCAAAGTATGGAGACGACAAGAAGCAGAGATAATATAACAATTAATAACAATGAAACTTTGATTTTAGATTCACAAATAACTCTCCATTCTCCATGTTATACTTTATTCTTTATTCTTTATTCTTTTATATAATTATATAATTTTAACAATAAAATTGCTAATTATTTCATAAAAATAGTTCTATTTGACAAATATTCCATAATTACTGCTCGTAAATTAAAGCAATTCAATTGTTTGACTTTATTATATCTGTTAGATAGAATATGAAATGTCAGGAGAAGATTTATAAAAACATTAATTGTTGCTCATACTTTTTCTCCATTATACAGTATTTCTATATGGAGTGGTTTTTTTGAATAAAAAACTGCGGGATGAAGCTACCGATAAATTGTTTGAAGCAATCCTCCTTCTAAGAACCAAGGATGAATGTTACAGTTTTTTTGAAGATATCGGTACCGTAGCCGAAATAAAAGCGTTTGCCCAGCGGTTAGAGGTGGCTAAAATGCTTAACGAAGGGAAAACATACCGTGAGATTCACCAGAAGACCGGAGCGAGCGAGGCTACAATCAGCAGGGTTAACCGCTGCCTGAATTATGGTGCCGATGGTTATCGCATGATACTTGAAAGGTTGAAGGAGCAAGAAGAAAAGAGGGAATAGATTGAAATTACTGGAAAGAATGTTTGGTACTTACAGCGACAGGGAATTAAAGCGCCTTGAACCGCTTGTGGATAAAATAGAAGGGCTGGAAAGCAATATCGAAAAGCTTTCGGACAGCGAATTGAGGGCCAAAACGGATTTGTTTAAAAAAAGGCTTAACGCAGGCGAGACGCTTGACGATCTTTTACCCGAAGCTTTTGCTGTTGTGAGGGAAGCGTCAAAGCGCGTATTGGGAATGCGGCATTACCGTGTTCAGCTAATCGGAGGCATTGTACTGCATCAGGGACGTATAGCCGAAATGAAAACAGGGGAAGGTAAAACCCTGGTCGCGACACTTCCTGTATACCTTAACGCTCTGGAAGGAAAAGGCGTCCACATTGTTACCGTGAATGATTATCTTGCCCGCCGTGATGCGGAATGGATGGGCAAAATATACCAGTTCCTGGGCTTAAGTGTGGGTGTTATTGTACACGGTCTTGACAGCGGCCAGCGCAGAAAAGCATATAACTGTGATATTACCTACGGAACAAACAATGAGTTTGGGTTTGATTACCTCAGGGACAATATGGTTGTCTACAGGGAGCAGATGGTTCAACGCGGTCATAATTATGCCATTGTTGACGAAGTTGATTCAATTTTGATTGACGAAGCCCGGACGCCTCTTATCATATCCGGTCAGGGTGAAAAATCTACCGATTTGTACCAACAGGCAGACAACTTTGCTCGCACTTTAAAGAGAAAGGTATTTACCGAGACCGATGATAAATCCCATGATGATGAAATTGACGCCGATTATGTTGTCGATGAAAAGGCGCATACCGCAACCCTTACAGCCAGAGGCATAGCTAAAGCTGAGAAATATTTCGGCGTTGAAAATCTTTCCGATATTGAGAATATGACGCTTTCGCATCATATAAACCAGGCTTTAAAAGCTCATGGTCTTATGAAAAGGGATGTGGATTATGTCGTAAAAGACGGCGAAGTAATCATAGTTGATGAATTTACAGGGCGTCTTATGTACGGAAGAAGGTACAGCGAAGGGCTGCACCAGGCTATTGAAGCAAAGGAAGGAGTAACTGTTGAAAGAGAGAGTAAAACACTTGCAACAATTACATTCCAGAATTATTTCAGATTGTACAAAAAGCTCGCGGGCATGACCGGTACGGCACTTACCGAGGAGCAGGAATTCCAGGCTATCTACAAGCTTGATGTTATCGCGATACCTACGAACCTTCCCGTTATCCGCGTCGATCATCCGGATGTGGTATATAAAAGCATTAACGGGAAGTTTGAGGCTGTATTGAATGATATAGAAGAAAGTCATAAAAAGGGGCAGCCGGTGCTTGTCGGCACAATTTCAATAGAGACTTCCGAGCACTTGAGCCGGCTTTTAAAAAAGCGGGGTATAAAACATAATGTCTTAAATGCGAAATACCATGACAAGGAAGCCGAAATAGTCGCTCAGGCAGGTAAACTCGGAGCCGTTACAATCGCGACAAATATGGCCGGCCGCGGAACCGATATAATGCTCGGAGGCAATCCGGAGTATCTTGCCAAACAAGAGATGCGCAAACAAGGCATGGATGAGTATTATATAAATATGGCTACGAGCTTTCATGAGACAAACGATGAAGAGATATTAAAAGCAAGAGCTGTGTTTAAACAGCTTTACGGGGAATATAAGAAAGAAACCGATGCTGAAAAACTAAAGGTTATTGAAGCCGGTGGGCTGAAGATAATAGGTACCGAAAGACATGAGTCGAGGCGTATAGATAACCAGCTCCGCGGACGTTCCGGCAGGCAGGGCGATCCCGGAGAGTCAAGGTTCTATATTTCTCTTGAAGATGATCTTATGAGGCTGTTTGGTTCGGATAGGCTTCAGGGAATGGTAGACATGCTTGGGCTTGAAGACGACCAGCCGATAGAACACCGTATGCTTTCAAACGCTATTGAAAACGCCCAGAAGAAGATCGAAGGGATAAACTTCAACCGCCGCAAAAACGTGCTCCAATATGACGATGTTATGAACCAGCAGCGCGAAGTAATATACAAGGAGCGCTACAAGGTGCTTAACGGCGAGAACCTTAAAGAAAACTTCCTTAAGATGATTGAAACGACGGTTGATTACATTATCAATCTATACTGCAGGGAAAGCCCTCATCCTGAAGAATGGGACTGGAAAGCACTGAAGGCGTACGCCGAAAGCATCGTCTTGCCGCAGGGTTCGATACGGCCCGAAGGTTTTGATATGGAAACCCTTACCGCCGACGAACTGAAAGAAGAAATCGTTAAAATTGCGTTCAAAAAATACAATGAACAGGAAGAAACTTTCGGCAGCGAAATAATGAGAGAACTGGAACGGCGGATTCTTTTGAAGAATGTCGATGAGAAGTGGATGGACCACATCGACGCCATGGAACAGTTAAAGCATGGCATTGGGCTCAGAGCGTACGGGCAGCGTGATCCTATCGTTGAATACCGTATGGAAGGCTTTGACATGTTTGATGAAATGATACGGAATATCCAGCAGGATTCGATACGCGAAATAATGCATATAAGAAAGGAAAACATTACGGTACAAAGAACACAGGTAGCGAGACCCATAACAGCGACTCACGGAGGGGATACGGTGAGAAAACCAAAAAAACGCGAATTTGAAAAGGTCGGCCGTAATGATCCATGCCCCTGCGGGAGCGGGAAAAAATACAAAAAATGCTGCGGGGCATGATGCCGGATTAATATATTCCGGTTTACCCCATGTAAAAAAGAAGGATTGTAATGGACTATAAAGACGCTGTTGCATACATTCACAGCCTTGAGCGGTTTGGAAGCAAGCCGGGTTTGGAAAGGATTGGGGCTCTTGTTGAGCGCCTGGGAAACCCTCAGGACAAACTGAAATTTATTCATATCGCTGGAACAAACGGAAAAGGATCAACTGCGGCTTTTATTTCAAGCGTTTTGACCTGTGCCGGGTATTCGACCGGATTGTATACATCGCCGTTTTTAATCCGTTTTAATGAAAGGATAAAAATAAACGGGGAAGAAATACCTGACTCGGATCTTGCCGAATACGCGTACAGGGTTAAAACAATAATTGATAAAATGGTTGAAGAAGGGTATGAGCATCCAACCGAATTTGAAACAATAACCGCGCTTTCTTTTTTATACTATTATGAAAAAAAGTGTGATGTTGTTGTTCTTGAAACAGGCATGGGAGGACGTTTTGATGCCACGAATATAATAAAATGCCCGCTCGTGTCCGTTATTACGAAAATATCGCTTGATCATACTCAAATTCTCGGAACTACGTTGGACAGCATAGCGTTTGAGAAGGCGGGCATTATAAAACCCGGCGGAATTGTTGTGACATATCCGCAGGAAAAACCCACAGGTGAAACAATTAAGGCGGTATGTGACGAAAGAAATGCCCGACTTATATCTGCCGATGCCAATGACATAAAAATGATCGGGATAAAACCCGGGAATATGATTTTTAACCATAGGGATTACGGCATAATTAAAACAGGAATTGTCGGAATTCATCAATTACACAATGCGGCAGTCGCACTGAAGGTAATAGAAGTACTTAAATCATCAGGTTTTGATCTGGACCGAAAGGATATACGTACCGGATTTTTAAAAGCGTCATGGCCGGGACGTTTTGAACTTATTGGACGCAAACCGGATTTTTATATTGACGGGGCGCATAATCCTGATGGTGTAAGGGCTTTTATCCAAACATACAGAAAAATTTATCCAAAACAGAAGGCGATTATTATTTTCGGCGCATCAAAAGATAAGGATTATGACACAATGCTCCGCGAACTTTCGACAATTGCGGAAGGGTTTATTGCGGTAGCCGCGGATACACCCCGCGCTCTGCCCGTAAAAACACTTTCAATTGAAATGCGAAAGTATTGTAAAAATGTTGAATTTAGTGATACAATAGAAGAAGCAGTGACAATGTCGTATATGAAAGCAGCGAAAGCTCATGTCATCGCAGCTCTCGGTTCTCTTTTTTACATCGGACAGGTGCGAGAAATTGTAGGTAAAATAGCATCACGCAGTTTTTAATAATCGGATAACCTTATAAACAGGGGTGTTGGGTATGTTGAATGTATCAACTGAACTGGAGAGTTTTCAGCCGATAGACCTGGAAAAAATTGAACAAGAAGCCGGTGATTTGCCGGAAGATACCATTAAAGCAATTCAATTGTTCAACAAAGCCCTTGAAGATATAAAATTTGGAAATGAGGACATTGCTATAATTCAGCTTAAAAAAGCAATTTCACTTTATCCTTCCTTTTTTGAGGCTATGAATCTTTTGGGTATATGCTATTACGCGGCAGGAAAAACAGACGCGGCAAGAAACGCGTTTAAACAGGTCATAGACGCCGATGACAGCGGCATAAAAGCTATGCAGTACATCAATAAAATAGACGGTTTTGATGAACAAACGGACTCTGCTGCTTATAGTAAAAAGAAAACCAAAAGCAGTAAAGCTAAAAAAGAAGGGACAGCATTTTCCGAATGGGTTGCCAATGGCCTTAAAGCAGAGGACAATAACGTATACGGGTTGAAATATATCGCGGGCATATTAATTGGAGTTGTTATAACCGGGTTTATATGGTATATGGTTCCGACAAATAAATCTTTGTTTACAATCCAAAGAGTTGAGAATATTGTCAAAGACCCTGAACTGGAAAACCATATAATACAATTAAACGCCAGAATTGATAAACTCGAGCAGGATTTGGAAAGCAGGAAAGATGAAAATTTAAAGCTGATGGACAGCTTCCGCGTTTATAAGGATTGGGTCACCCGGATAAGAGAAGCGGAAGAGATTTATAATGAGGGGAAGTATACCGAAGCGGCCGAACTGATGATGAACCGGCAGGGAACCGCGGTACCCGATGATTTGAAGGAGATGTATGACAACCTTTGGGATAAAATACGCTTAAAAGCTGCGAACCAGTATTATAATGACGGTAATAAAACTTACAACGGAAATACGTCGAGAGATATAGATATATACAGAACTGCGCTCGAACAATATGAAACGGCTATTGCGTTAATTGATGCCGACAGCGTATCATATAAAGCCGCGCTTTATTACCAGGCCGGTAAAGCGGCAGCGCGCTGCAATGAACGGGAAAAAGCGGTGGAATTGTTTGAATACATAATTGATGAATTTCCAAACAGCAATTACAGGTCATATGCTGCTGCACGTTTGAACGAAATTGAAAGCGGAATGGAAATAACGGGGAATTAAGAATAAATATATAATCGGACATATACAATATAACAAAAGCAGGGGAATTTAGAATGGTTATTATTTTAAATTCCCCTGTTGCTGTTTCTTTAAACTCAGAAATGGAAAGACTTAAATCAGATTTGCGCCTTAACCTTTTTAAGTTTTGCAAACCTGGGCAGTCCGTTTTCCATCGGGGGTGACGATTCACCCTGTATTAACGGGAGGGCATAATCGATGAAGGCTTGCGTCAAGCCGGTTCCTTCCTCGTTAATCCATTCTCTCGGTATTTTCTTCTCGGCATTAGCAACTTCCGACAGATTGACAATTTTGTAATTGCATTTATATTCAGGCGTGTTATCCCGTTCATAAGCAACCATATGATCGGTGATCCCGGAAACAGCATATTTGACTGCCATCCTGCCTGCATTAAATGCTTCCTCAACGTCTGTTTTAGACGCACAATGGGATGCGCAGCGCTGCAGCAGGCTGAATTCAATTGCGCGCGCTTTGCAGCCAAGTACCTGTTTGAGCTTGCTTGCAAGGACCTGTGCCGTGCCGCCAAGCTGTGCGTGGCCGAACGCGTCTTTTTCCTTTGCAAGGTCTGAACCGTACTCCGAAATATACCTGCCGGCTTTGTCTTTAATTCCTTCGGATACCGTTATGATTACTTTTCCGTTGTTCTTTTCATATACCTTTTTTACATCGGATATAAATTTATCCATATCGAATACGATTTCGGGCAGGTATATCAAATCGGGTCCCGCTCCTTTATATGCAGCCAATGCGGTTGCGGCCGTCAGCCATCCCGCGTTCCTTCCCATGACCTCAAGCACGCATACCATAGGAGTATCATAAACGCGTGCATCCAGATAGACTTCCATCGTAGATATCGCGATATAGCGCGCCGCGCTTCCATAGCCCGGGCAGTGGTCGGTTGCGGCGAGATCGTTGTCTATCGTTTTCGGAACCCCGATCACGCGGCATTCATAACCGACTTTTTGCATGTACTTGCTGACCTTATTGCAGGTATCCATTGAGTCGTTCCCGCCGTTATAAAAGAAATAGCGGATATTATATTTTTTGAATACCTCCAGCAGTCGTTTGAAATCCGTATCATCCACATCGGGGTCTGCAAGCTTGTAACGTACGGACCCTAATGCGGAAGAAGGGGTAGTTTTTAACAGTTCAAGTTCCTTTTCATCCTCATAACCAATATCGTAAAAATTTTCTTCAAGTATTCCTTTTATTCCATGCGCAGCCCCATATATTTTCGGTATGCACTCCTGCTGCAGTGCCTCGGTAAAAACACCGGCGGCACTTGAATTGATAACGGAAGTCGGACCGCCAGACTGACCAAATATAGCATTTCCAACCAATTTAGACATATAAACTCCTCCTGTAGCACCAATAGCGTTTTTTTCAGACTATAATATACCATAAAGAGTTATTAAGTGCAATTAAATCGGTTTAGGACAGTTTTGCGTAAACGGTGTTTTTTAGTCGCTGATTTTCCGATATTGTTAATAAATAGAATGTGTTTTTTTTCGAAAGAGTGAAGAAAAGTGGCTGGAAAAGTATTGATAAATATTGAAAACCGCTATATAAAAAGTGTCGTTTTAAAAAGCCTTTACGAACGTAATTTTGATTTTCTGGAGGTTTTGGACGAGAATGACCTGATGCTCAAGCTTGATATTTTTCGTGAATCAATTATTTTTTATATAATTGAAATAAATTCGCGGGAATATGAAGCACAGTATAACCTTATAAAAAAGCTGAAGTCGAATGTCACTGCGCCCGGGTTTTCAATAATGGCTATTATACATGAGGGTACGTCCGAAATTGTCAGCGGAGCTAAGGACGCGAAGATTGATGATGTTTTTCTGATCCCTGAAAAACGGGAATTACTGCAGGGTTCGTTTAACAAAAGGCTTGACCAGTTTATAAAGAAGTTTCCTTCGGCAATAGTAAACAATCCCGAATGGATAGAATACAGAAAGAATATAGTGTCCGCATTTTCGGAAAATGAGGATTTAAAGCGTGAGATTAAGAGAGCGGGAAGAGGGAAATATCCGGTATCTTTTGTTATGGGCAGGATTTTCGGTGCGGAGCCGGAAAAGATACAGGACTTTTATCGCAGGTTAAAAAGCGTTTTACGCGATACCGACAGGATCATGAATTATGATTCCCGCACTTTTGTCATAGTCTGTCCGTTTACGCCAAAAGAAAACCTGATGCAGGTTGAAAATAAAATAAGAGGGACGTGTGAACAGCTTTTTGGAAGAAACACGCTGTTCAAAAGGCTGGATATGTATGGAGCAACATATCCGAACGATGGCAGGAGTGTCGAAAAGCTTGTGGAATTGTGTGAAAAGGGTGTCCATGACAGCATTGTAATATCAGGTATACGCGAGCCTTTAAATGAACTGAGCAGGGAGCAGCTTGAAGAATATAAAAGGATGCTGCGTCTCTATAAAGAGTGAAAGGAAATATCGGTTATTTTTCCTGTGTCTTTTTCCTTCCGGCGAAAAGGTATAAAAGCAGTGCGGCTAGCCACAGCAGTGATACGGTATATTTCCATAAAGGATTAATCGGAAGAGGCGTAAAATATCCTTCGGTTATTCCAGCCAATACGAACAGCGGTATTGTTCCCATCAGGAGAAGAAGTGCTTTCTTTCCGCCCGCTGTAAATGAATGCCTGCGGGAACGCAGACCGGGAAAGACTATTGAACGCGCAATTAACAATCCTGCTGCGCCGCAAACAAAGACGCAAAACAGTTCAGGCACCCCATGGGGAAGGATAAGCGACCAGAAAACGTAGCCCATTCCCCTGTTGACGGCGGCTGCTGATAAAGCTCCCAGCATAAAGCCGTTAATGATCAGAACGTAAACCGTTCCTATTCCAAAAGTAATACCGAGCGCAAATGCCAAGATTCCCACCTGTATGTTGTTCGTAAAAATTACTACGGATGCTATCGAATAGTTGACGTTAACATTTGAGCCTATCGTATTTTCATTTAATGAACTGATGTATTCCCCCGGTACAAATGATAGCGCGTAATCATCCCTATATATGGTAACAGTAAAACTGAACAGAAAACTGAGGATGAAAATGCCTGCTGAAATAAAGAAAAGCAGCGATTCTTTTTTTAGCTGTTCAGGAAACCCGTGCGTAATAAAACGTAAAATTCTTGAAAAGCTTTTTGTCCTTGAAACAAAAACAGCCTGATGGGCTCTGGCGACCAGGCCGTTAAGGTATTCAACGGTATTTGTGTCGCCATACCGTGTTCTTGCGACAGAAAGGTGTCCGCTTACCGTCTGGTAAAGAAAAAGCAGGTGGTGAAGCCTGTCCTGTCGGTCGGTATGCCTTGTTTTAAAATTTCCGTGTTTCAGAATATCTTCAAGCTCCTGCCAGGTTTCCCGGTGTGCCTTAATGAAACTGTTTTCGTTCATCAATATACCCCTGCAAATGATTTTACATTAAACCCATTTTAACAGATAGAGTTTTTTGATACAATGTTTATTGAAAGAAGTTGAGGGTATATATTCCGCGTATGTACTGCTCAAATATTACTTTTGAAACTATTGTGCAATATTTCTAAAATTAAAGTTTTGAACAGAGATAAGCTGAAAAAACGTTTTGGTACTGGTCAGGGGATGAATAAATGCGAAATGTTTTAAGTATTCGTACGCCCGAAAACGTAAAACTGGATTTTGAGCTTGCGTCGGTAGGGTCAAGAGGCGCTGCGGTTGTAATCGACATGATTATACAATATATCCTTATTCTGTCATCAGTGCTTGCGATACTGTTAATTGCCGGGGAAGAATCCATTAATCTGCTTTTTGCCGAGAACAATACAATATATATTGTTATCTGTCTTCTTATTATTTTTACACTGCAATTCGGGTATTTCCTGCTGTTCGAATTTTTTATGAAGGGATCGACATTGGGAAAGAAGATGGTTGGTCTTAAAGTTATGATGGCGAACGGTGAACCTGTTTCATTCTCGGCCTGTCTGATTCGAAATTTTATACGTATTGCCGATATGCTGCCGGGCGTGTACTTAATTGGCATATGTTCGGTGCTTTTTACAAAACGCTTCATGAGAATAGGAGATTTGGCCGCTAATACCGTTGTGGTTAAAATAAAAAAGATGGAAGAAGGAATTGAGAGTATTGACGGGGCAATAAGCTTATCTCGAAAGCATAACCTTACGACAAAGGAAGAGGCTCTGCTGACGGAGTACATAAGCAGGAGAAGAAACCCGAAAAACCCTCTGTCCTCCGATATTTTGGAATCCCAACTGTTTAATTATTTTTACAGGAAATTCGGGCCGGTTCCAAACCTTCCTGATAATTTTTCCCGACGGGTATACCTTGATAAACTGCTTGAGTTTTTAAGCATAAGTCCAGACGCGGAAAGAACTGTTGTTCAATAGTTCGGAAGATAGTTGTAAATATCTGAACAGCAGCATTCGTGAAAAAATAAAAAAATATGGCATAACATATTTGTTTTAAATGCGAGATATTGTATAATGATAATTGTTGTGTATACAAAGTACATCTGCGGCAATATTCTGTGTGTTCAGGAACGGGGCAGCTAAATTATGATTAAGGATGATCGCTTCCGAATCACATAAATGCAAGTGTAATGTTAACTTGTGTCCAATAATTAAGGAGGGAGATATAATGTCAAAAAAAACAATGATGACAATGGATGGTAATGAAGCTGCGGCATATGTAGCATACGCTTTTACCGACGTGGCTGCTATTTACCCCATAACGCCGTCTTCTCCGATGGCGGAATTTATTGATGAATGGTCTGCTCACGGAAAAAAGAATATTTTCGGACAGAATGTCAGAGTTACCGAAATGCAGTCGGAAGCAGGAGCGGCAGGCGCTGTTCACGGTTCTCTGCAGGCCGGTGCTTTAACAACTACGTTTACCGCATCACAGGGGCTTCTGCTTATGATTCCGAATATGTATAAGATTGCGGGAGAACTTTTGCCAGGAGTTTTTCATGTCAGCGCCCGCGCGGTGGCTTCGCATGCGCTTTCAATTTTTGGCGATCATACCGATGTTATGGCTGCAAGACAAACAGGCTTTGCTCTTTTGGCTTCAGGAAGTGTTCAGGAGGTCATGGATCTGGGAGGTATTGCCCATTTATGCGCAATAAAATCCAGGGTTCCGTTCCTGCATTTCTTTGACGGTTTCAGAACGTCGCATGAGGTGCAGAAAATTGAAACTATTGATTATAAGGCATTTGAAAGCCTTATTGACAAGGATGCGCTTCGTGAATTCAGAAACCGCGCGTTGAATCCCGAACATCCGGTTACGCGCGGCACTGCACAGAATCCTGATATTTTCTTCCAGGCAAGAGAAGCATCAAACAGGTATTATGATGCGGTTCCCGATATTGTTGCCGCATACATGAAGGAAATATCAAAAATAACGGGAAGGGAATACAGGCCCTTTGATTATTATGGCGCTCCTGATGCCGAGGATATCATTGTTGCGATGGGTTCGGTAATCGAGACAATTGAAGAAACCGTCGATTATCTTAACTCTAAAGGCTATAAGGTTGGCGTTGTAAAAGTTCGTCTGTACCGCCCGTTTTCAGAGAAATATTTCTTTGATGTACTGCCCAAAACAGTGAAAAGAATTGCTGTTCTTGACAGAACGAAGGAACCTGGCGCAACGGGAGAACCGTTATATCTTGATGTTAAAAACGCATTCTATGACAAACAGGATAAGCCGTTTATCATTGGCGGACGTTACGGCCTTGGTTCCAAAGACACAACCCCGTCGCAGATTAAGGCTGTTTATGATAACCTCAGATCGGACAACCCGAAAAAGATTTTCACAATCGGAATCGTTGATGATGTAACAAATCTTTCGCTTGATATAAAAGAAAAAATTGTTTCCGAAAGTGAGGGAACTGTCCGTTGCAAGTTCTGGGGTATGGGTTCCGACGGAACCGTGGGAGCGAATAAGAGCGCTATTAAAATTATAGGAGACAATACCGATCTATACGCCCAGGGATACTTCTCATATGATTCAAAGAAATCCGGCGGCGTAACGGTTTCCCATCTCAGGTTCGGAAAAAACAAAATACGCTCTACATACCTGATCGACGAAGCGGATTATATCGCGTGTCATAACCAGGCTTATGTCGATAATTATGATTTAATCGCCGGCTTGAAAAGAGGCGGGACGTTTGTTTTGAACTGCCAGTGGAGCGACGAAGAGCTTGAAACAAAACTGCCGGGAATCTTGAAACGGCAAATCGCCAATAACGATATAAATTTCTACACAATAAACGCGACAGACATAGCAAGCGAAATAGGTCTTGGAAGCCGTATAAACATGATTATGCAGGCTGCATTCTTTAAACTCGCAAATGTTATCCCCCTTGATGATGCGGTGAAGTATCTTAAGCAGTCGATAGTTGATTCATACGGCAGGAAGGGAGAAAAAGTAGTACAAATGAATTATATGGCGGTCGATAAAGGTATTGAAGCGCTGCATAAGGTAAATGTGCCCGAGAGTTGGAAAACCGCCGACAACATAACAAAAAAAGAAAAAGACGATCTGCCTGATTTTGTTAAGAATGTAATGAATCCAATGGTTGCGATGAAGGGCGACGATTTGCCGGTAAGTGCTTTTACAGGGGCTGAAGACGGCACGTTCCCGCAAGGTTTGTCGGCATATGAAAAACGCGGTATAGCGGTAACCGTTCCCGAGTGGCAGATCAACAAGTGCATACAGTGTAACCAGTGTTCGTTTGTATGTCCGCATTCGGTAATACGTCCGTTCCTGTTAAACGATGAAGAGAAAAAGAACGCGCCGGAAGGTTTTGTTACAAAACCCGCAATGGGTCCGCAGTTGAAAGGGCTTCAGTACAGGATCCAGGTGAGCGTACTCGATTGTACCGGGTGTGGAAACTGCGCTGATGTATGTCCTGCAAAAGAGAAAGCTCTTATTATGAAACCTCTTGCTTCACAGATGAAAGAGACAGAAAACTGGGATTATGCCATAAAGCATGTCTCGGTGAAGGATAACCTGATGCCGTTGACAACACTGAAAGGCAGCCAGTTCGCACAGCCTTTGTTCGAATTTTCCGGTGCTTGTGCGGGATGCGGAGAAACCCCGTATATTAAAGTAATTACACAACTGTTCGGTGACAGGATGATGATTGCGAACGCTACAGGATGCTCATCAATCTGGGGAGGTTCCGCGCCTTCAACCGTATACTGCACAAACAAGGACGGCAAGGGTCCGGCATGGGCAAATTCCCTTTTCGAGGATAATGCCGAGTATGGCTACGGCATGGCTCTTGCGGTAAAACATATACGTGAAGCAATTAAAGCCGATATGAAAGCGCTTATATCAATGGATATACCGCAGACTTTAAAAGACGCGTTACAGGCGTGGATTGACGGAAAGGACGACGCGGATGCTTCTAAAAAGGCAACTGCTGATGTTATTTCCGCCGCAGAGGCATATAAACCGGATAACGCAGAAGCTAAAAAGCTTATTGATTCAATAATGGAAAAACGTGATTACCTGGTTAAAAGGTCAGTCTGGATTATCGGAGGAGACGGATGGGCATATGATATTGGGTACGGAGGACTTGATCATGTCCTGGCTTCCGGTGAAAATGTCAATGTTCTCGTGTTTGACACCGAAGTATATTCAAATACCGGAGGACAGTCGTCAAAAGCCACTCCGACCGCCGCAGTAGCTAAGTTCGCGGCATCCGGTAAGAAAGTTAAGAAAAAGGATCTTGGCCTGATAGCGACAACATACGGTTATGTATATGTTGCCCAGGTAGCAATGGGTGCGGATAAGAACCAGTTTTTGAAAGCCGTTATTGAGGCCGAAAAATATGATGGTCCGTCCCTTATTATCGCGTACTCTCCATGTATAAACCACGGAATCCGCGAAGGAATGGGAAGAAGCCAGGCACGCTCAAAACAGGCGGTTGAGTCCGGGTATTGGCATCTGTGGAGATATAATCCGGAACTGAAGAAGGAAGGCAAGAATCCGTTTATACTGGATTCAAAAGAACCGACGGGAGACTTCCAGCAGTTCCTTAACGGTGAAGTGCGCTACACGTCACTGAAAAAGACATTCCCGGATATAGCGGAAGAGTTGTTTGCAAAAGCCGAGGAAGACGCAAAAGAAAGGTATGAAAACTATAAAAGAATGGCAGGGATTTAAAACCTGAATCTGGATGTCAAGGGGACGATGTCAAGGGGACGGTTCTTTTGACACACATATGGTTTACTATGCGGCGTAAAAGGGCTGTCTCATAAGTATATAAAAGGAGAGGCAGCCCTCATCATTTTAACAAATATCACCAATAAAGGCGGGCAATTATCCCCACACCCGATAGCAAAAGCATTCTTTACCGTATTATGCGCTGCACATAACAGTCCCCATTTAATTGTTTTTGAAAAAATCTATTTACACACTATTTCTGAGTCACCGGAGAATTTTTTGATATGCCGCAAGATCGAGAAGCCTGCCGAATTTCTTCCCGACTTCATGGTAGTGCCCGCATTTTACGTATCCGTTACGTTCAAAAAGGCGGATGCTCTTGCTGTTCTCGGTGCAAATTGTTGCAATAAGGACATGAAATCCCTTTTCACGCGCGTAATCTTCAATAAACCGCAATGCGTGTCCGCCAATTCCTTTTCCGCAGAATTCCGGTTTCAGGTATACCGCGACCTCAGCGGTATCATCAAAAGCTTCACGTTCGCTGTGCTTTCCGAGGATCACATACCCGGCAATGTTATCGTTCTGGCGGATTAAAAACGCACCGTTTCTTCCATTTGTAAAAATAACAAGGCTTTTAATTTCTTCGGTATTTAAAACATGGCAGTGAAACGTGTAAGTAGTGTTTAATATATAATACGCATATATTTCAGCAATATGTTCAAGATGACTCATATTGACTTTTTCGAATGTGATATCCATTTTAAAACCACCTGTAGTTTATAAGATTTACGAACATATTATAGCCTGTTATTTGCCGGGTCCGCTAAATACTTTACAACAATTAATTATAATTTACATTTTGTTATGCCGCAATAAGGTGGTTGCTGTTCGGACGTTTACTTATTGAAGCGGAATGAACTGCACTCTAAACCAGCGCCTCATTTACCTGTAAAAAACAGGGGGATGGAGCATGTCGACAGTCGTTATCTAAGCACTAGAACCAGGGTATATAGAAAGATTGTTTAAAAATTGTTTTTTGACTTTACTTGTACAATAGGCTGACAGGCATTTTGCATGGTCAAAACAGCAAAAAAAGATAAAATGTTGAGTAATATTTAAAATTGGTATTTCACAAAGTGGGCTTTTTTGTTTATAATAGTTAGTATTGTAACCGAAATTTTGATAGTATGGTAATGTAAATGAGCCGTAATTTTTTTAGAGTACAAATGCGGCATAAAAAAAGCATATGAATAAATTCAAGGAATATTTATTTTAATTATATATAAAGGAGACAGGTTGCGACATGGGCAGACAAAGGATTTTTAAAAGAATGAGAATATCAGACAAGCATATTATTGCCTCTGTAATAACTGTTATCGTGATTTTAATGGGCATATTGTTCAGAGTACAGATAGGAAGCATGTTTCGAAGCATTTTCGGTTCCGGAAGCGAGAAGGAAACAGAGCTTACAGGCACAAATATAATATTTGAAATTGGAAAAAGCTATTCGCTTGAACATATAGATTCAAATGTTTACAAAATTACCGACAGAAAAGGAAAGTCCGTTAAGTTTGCCGAACTTGAACAGAACGGAAGCGAGGTAATATTCGAAGATAAAGACGGAAGACGCCATAAGTTTTTTGTTTCCGAATCGGCAATGTATCTGGGAACCGAAGAATAAGAACCGGTTTGGTTACACGATGCATAAACTCGAAGATATTAATGAAACAGCCGCAATACAGGTTAAAAACAAGATACTGATTAACATGCCATTTATCATTATCGCATGCGTAATTCCCGTTATACATTGGCATATTCGTGTTATGCACAATGAAGAGATGGGAATGGTGTTGCTGAAAACAACGTGGTATGATGATTATTTTAATTTAATAAAGGCTGTTTTTCTGTTATTTGCCGTATTATTAATGTTTATAATATATTTATTTAATCGGGATACGGATATTGGTTTTCCAAAAGTATTTATGTTTCCCGTTTTTTATTTTCTCTTTGTTTTGCTGTCGACGTATAAATCCAGTTACCCGATTTCCGCGTTTGTTGGAATAATTGATCGCTACGAAGGCTGCCTTACGCAGTTTTGCTATATGCTGACGCTCATCTTTTCATTTTATCTGATCCGGGATTTGCGGCAGTATATTGCAATAACTAAGTTTATGTTAATTGCATCGATTATTGTTGCTTTTGCCGGTATTCTGCAGTTTACAGGAGTAAATGCCTCAGAACCGGCGTATACGGTTTCATCGACAATCGGCAACTCGAATTACGTTGGAACTTATTCCGTTATTATGCTTCCCTGCGCTGTTTCAATCGTATTTTATGAACAGGATTTCGCTAAAAGAGCATGTTTTTTGCTTCTGTTTATTGGCTCAGCGCTGTTCCTGCTTTTCGGATCAATGTCCGGGGCGGCTTTCGGTGCGGCATTTATAGCCGCTGCCGTGTTTGCCGTTTTCATGCGCAGGGAAATCATTAAGCAGTATAAATGGTTTATTGCGTTGATGGTTTACGGAATATTTATATTCTTATTAATAAATTCTTATTCAAAAGGTTTACTGCTGGAGGAATTGAAAAAAATGTACCCGTTTCACAATGAGAATGGGAATAAACTGTATTTTGAAGATGTAAACCTTTCGGGCGAATCCGCGTCTATTAAAACAAACAGATGGACTTTGAATATAAAATGCGATAACGACGGATTTGGTTTCAGTGACGAGTTAGGGAAGCCTGTTGCGGTTCAAAAAGATCATGAAATGCAAAAGCTTTATTTTTTTGATCGTTATACGGGCATAACCGGTTTATTAAGGGAAAACGAAGAATTTCAGTGGCTCATGCTTGATATAGAAGGAAAGGACATAGAGTTTGTAAAATATGACGGTAAACTGCATGTTGTCGGTTATAATGGATTGATAACCGACATTGAGCATCCTGAAACATTCGGGTTTAAAGGCAGGGAGTCATTCGCGTCCGGACGCGGATATATATGGTCAAGAGCGTTGCCGCTGCTGAAAAAAGCCGTTTTTTTAGGTTACGGCCCGGACACGTTTACCTATATATTCCCACAGAATGATATAGCCGGTAAGCTGAACTACGGCGCGATATGGGTTATTATCGGCAAACCGCATAACTGGTACCTCCAGGTTGCTCTCGGTTCGGGAATATTATCCCTTGTTTTTTTGTTGTGTTTCATATTATGGTTTATTATAAAATCGATGAAACTTCTCGCAGCCCGTTCGCATCAAAGAAACAACGGTGGGAATAGCGAAGAAAGGGTTTTTTTATGCGCGGCATTGTCCGCCGTAATCGGGTATTTAGCTGCCGGTGTATTCAATGACAGCGTTGTTGCGGTATCTCCGATTTTTTGGATGATGCTTGGGTTTGGCATCCGGATGCTGAAAATAAGCGAAACTAATGCGCAATTAAATTTATACGGAGGTTCATAATGAAGCTTGTATCTTGGAATGTGAACGGTATCAGGGCTTGTATAGGAAAAGGATTCCTGGATTTTTTTAAAGCCGTGTCCGCCGATGTTTTCTGCATACAGGAAACAAAAGTACAGCAGGGCCAGGTTCAACTGGACGCAGGGGATTATTATCAATACTGGAATTATGCCGTGAGGAAGGGTTATTCGGGTACGGCTCTTTTTTCAAAGAAAAAGCCGGTTTCGGTTACCGATGGTATCGGCGCTAACGAGCATGACAGCGAAGGCAGGGTCATAACGGCGGAATACGACAATTTCTATGTTGTAACGGTATATACGCCGAATGCCCAGCGTGAACTGGCAAGGCTTGATTACAGGATGGAATGGGAGGATGCTTTCAGGGCATATGTAAAAAAACTTGACAGCATAAAACCTGTAATTATTTGCGGGGATATGAATGTCGCGCACAATGAAATCGATTTAAAGAATCCGAAGTCAAACCGCAACAACGCAGGATTCACCGACGAGGAAAGAGGAAAAATGACGGAGCTGATAAACGCCGGCTTTACCGATACATTCCGTTATCTGTATCCGGACAGGGAAGGCGCGTATACATGGTGGTCGTATATGTTCAGGGCGAAAGAAAAGAATATAGGCTGGCGCATAGATTATTTTCTTGTTTCGGACAGGATAAGGGATAAGATAAAAGACGCGGTTATATATTCGGATGTAATGGGTTCGGATCACTGCCCCGTGGGACTCGAAATTGACATATGAGTTATGCGTTACTCCTGCCAGATGCTCGGTTTTACCTTTCCGATGAGTTCAATTGACAGCATGTCGACAAGGCCGTTAATCTCCGCGGTATAGCCCGGACCGTGTTTCACAAGAGGAATCCTTTTAGATATGAAACCGTTGTTATCAAAAACACGGAGACTCACGGCTTCGCATTCATCACCGGAATAGAACAGCCTGAAATCGGTCGCGTGCATTTGAATAATATTGGCGTTGTCTACGGAAAGAGTTTTCAGCTTTCCGCTGAATGCATACCCTGTGTTCGATAAATATTTGCATGAATGAAAATAATAAGCATGCTCATTGTCGTAATTATAGGTTTTTTCCTCAGCGTGCTTCTTCCATGACTCGTCGATAAAATTACGCATTGTGTCCGTTGTCACGCGCGAGCCGCAGTAGCCTGAAAATATGCTGTTGCGTGTAAACGAAGGATAGTCATACCATATGTTCCCGAGAAGTATAACAGACTGTTCCGGCATGTTTTTCAAAAGACCCGCGTCGATTGCTTTTTCCGCAACAAGCCGGAGGTATGTTGTCTGGTTTTTATACTGAAGCACTTTCCTGTTTTCCTGCATAACGAAAAGATGCAGAAACAGGGCAAGCAGAACCGTTAATGCGATAAAAACCGTTTTTACGGCATTTCGTTTAATATGTCCCAGAATGAATTCGTACAAAAGAATGAGCAGGAGAACAAACCCGAAACGTATAATGTAAATTGTCAGGTAGCCATCACCCCACTGAAGGTTTTGCTGATATTTCCGGGATATGCCTGTTATAAATGCCGGACACGCAATAAGCAGAAAAGACAGGCCAATAAGGAACTTCGTTCCGGAAAGCTTAAGGTTTACCTTTTTTTTATTCACAACCAGAACCGGTAACAGGTAAGCGAATACAGCAGCCGTTGCAATATCAAGAAAAGTGATTCCCGATTTAAAGCTGTTCAGGAAAGAGCTTAATTTGGTGCCCGTATATAAAATCAAACTTGAAAAGCCGGGCAGTGCCGCAGCCGTCTGTTTTATTGACGTTACTGTTATTTTCCTGATATCCGGATTGAAATTTATTCCGTCATATGAGTGAACTGCATTCATTGAGAAATAAATATAAACAATAAAGCAGCATACCGCTGCTGCAACATATGGTATGGACACCCTGACGGTTTTTTTAAGTCTGTCCGCTCCGGTGTCGTCAAACAAATGGAACGCCGCAAGGGGGTAGACCAGAACGATAGGGTACGATGATTCATATGTGAGAAGGCTTATAATATAAAGAATCGCACTAAGCGCTAAATAGCCCTTTTTTCCCGTATCACGGTATTTTTTCATAAGTATCAGCGATACCGACAAATAAATGACAAGGGTTTGTATAAACATATAGTATCCTATCGTGGGATCGTCTTGCCGGGACAGGCAGAAAAAAAGGGCCGGGAAAAGAATAAGCACAGCGTAAAAAAGCCTGTCGGAGCCTGAATAAGCCTTTGCCATATGCGCGAAGCAAAAAACAGCGAGAATATTCATAACAAGAATATAAATCCTGTATTTTGTTATTGTGTTTAAAAAGTAAAACGTAAGAAACCGCTGTATAATGTGCGCCGGAAAAAACCTTCCGAGCTTTACGATATAGTAATCCATCTGATTGGCCATGAATCCGTACAGGCTTCTGTTCTCATACTGCATGACGGTGTGTATGTTTCTGCTGACAACATCATCTCCATAATACCAGCAGGAGAATATGGGATAAAAACATAAAAGCATGAACCCGGCAAGAGCAAAATGGGCCATATGCCTGTTCAAAAATTTTACTGCCGGATTATCGTCAATGTCCATTATAAACCACCCTGTATTATCATTGCACGGTATATGTGAAATATCCCGGGCACGCACCGCTGTGCGTTTTGTAAGCTCGCTTATTTTTGCGGCTTTTTTTGAACGGCGGAAATACACTGCTTGTACTAATTTTTTATTGTCCGGCATAAAATGAAATATGGTTCTTTAAAAGAGTGTGTATTGTTAGTCCGTATTTATTTAAAGGATTTGATCATTATTCGCGGCCGGGAGGCGTCCGTAATGGAAGCTATAAGAGTTATTCCAAACAATGCAGGGTACAGAAAAAAATCAGCCGGGTTAACTTATCGTGAAGCTAAAAAGAGACAGGAGATTTATGGTAAAAACGTATTGCAGTACAGAAAAAAACGATCATGGTTAGTTATTCTGCTTTCACAGTTTACGGATTTCATGGTTCTTGTTTTGTTGGGTGCGACGGCGTTGTCGATGATTATGGGTGAAATCACCGAAGCGCTGACGATTCTTGTTATCGTCCTGTTGAATTCGCTTTTGGGTTTTTATCAGGAGATCCATACCGAAAAAACAATGGAAGCTCTTGCACGGCTGGCTGCTCCGAGAGCAAAAGTTTTCAGGGATAATGAATTGTGTGAATTGCCGGCGGATGAACTTGTCCCGGGTGATTTGATATTGCTTGAAGCAGGCGACAGGATACCGGCAGACGGATATCTTATAGAATCAAATGAATTTCAGGCAGATGAGTCGCTTCTTACCGGCGAATCGATGCCGGTCATGAAGAATGCGCTGCCTGAGGGCACAGTTTTCAGTGAAGAAAAAAGAACACAGAATAAGGCACTCGTGTATATGGGCTGTACAGTAGCGGGCGGGACCGGAAAAGCAGTTATTACCGGGACCGGAATGGATACGGAAATGGGCAAAATCGCCCGCATGATCCAGCAGGCGCAGCCGCAGGATACCCCTCTGCAGAAAAAGCTCGAAACGCTGGGAAGCAATATAGTGACAGGCTGCTTTATTATTTGCGCTATAGTATCGGTAACGGGGATTATCCGCGGCGAAAATGTTTTTTCAATGCTGCTTGCGGGTATAAGTCTTGCCGTTGCGGCAGTTCCCGAAGGCCTTCCCGCGGTTGTTACAATCGCGCTTGCCCTCGGAGTGGGGAGAATGGTAAAAAGAAACGCGCTTGTAAAAAAGCTTCCGGCGGTTGAAACGCTTGGATGCGCAACAGTAATATGCTCCGATAAAACAGGAACGCTGACCGAAAACAAAATGCGCGTCGTGTCAGTTTACAGCGGGAGAACAAGGTATCAGGTTGTCGTCGACAAACAAAAGCATAAAGGCAGGATTACGCTCCAGGGGAAACCTGTCGATCCGAAAAAACTGACTGGTCTGGATCTTATGATGACGACCGGAATTGTCTGCAGCAATGTTAATTTTCATGGGAAGGATGACGAGCAGCCGGACAGCAGCGATTATAGCACTTTTTTCGGGGATCCTACCGAGGTGGCGTTAGTGCGGATGGCTACCGAAAGCGGTTATGATCCGGAAATGACCATGTCAGAAATTCGCAGGATAAGGGAAATCCCGTTTGACTCGAACAGGAAAATGATGTCGGTGATATGCGAAAATTCTTTAAAAGAGAAAATTGTTTTTTCAAAAGGCGCGCCCGAAGTGCTTGTTAAAAAGTGCACGCATATTCTCGTCGCGGACATGGAACGCGCTATTATGGACTATGACTTTGAGCGTATATTGAGGGAGAGCAGTCGGATGGCACAAGGCGCCCTGAGGGTAATTGGCATGGCTTATCGTGTGATTGAGGATGAAAAAGATATTGCCGAAAATCCTGAATATGGGCTTACATTTATCGGTCTGGCGGGAATAATGGATCCGCCGAGGCCTGAAGCGTATGATGCTGTTGAACAGTGTAAAATAGCCGGAATAAAGCCGGTTATGATCACGGGTGACCATAAAGAAACGGCACGCGCGGTAGCGGCGGAATTAAAAATTATTGAAGACGGTCATAACGTTATTACCGGTGATGAACTGGAAAACATGAATGATAACGAGCTTAAGGCGCGGCTCGAGGATACTTTTGTCTTTGCGCGCGTGCTTCCGAAACATAAGCTGCGGCTTGTAAAGGCATATAAAGAAAACGGCCATATTGTGGCGATGACAGGTGACGGAATAAACGATGCGCCTGCGGTAAAAGAAGCCGACATTGGAGTTGCGATGGGTTGTTCGGGAACTGATGTTACCAGGGAAGCGGCATCAATGATCCTTATGGACGACAATTTCTCGACAATTGTTGCCGCTATTGAAGAAGGGCGCAATATATATAATAATATACGCAAGTTCATTCGCTATCTGTTATCGTGCAATATAGGAGAGGTGCTTACAATGTTTCTCGGAATGCTTATCGGCATACCGGTTCCGCTGCTGCCTGTGCAGATCCTGTTTGTAAATCTTGCCACCGACGGGCTTCCGGCAATCGCCCTCAGCATGGAGCCCGGGGATAAGAATACGATGAAACAAAAACCAAGAAACCCGAACGAGCATATTTTCTCAGGCCTGTGGAGGTTAATACTTGTTCGCGGTATTTTAATAGGGGTATCTACACTACTGTCATTTATAACGGTATATTCAATGTCGGGCAGTGTGGAATCCGCGAGAACGGCAACACTGGTTACTCTTGTTCTGAGCCAGTTAATACATGTTTTTGAATGCAAATCCGAAACAGAATCAATATTTAAAATACCGTTCCTTAACAACTTATGGCTTATCGGCGCAGTATTCGTTTCAATATGCCTTCTTGCGGGGGTTGTGTATTTACCGTTCCTGCAAAAGCTTTTTAAAACGGTTTCGCTTTCAGCCGAGTATTGGCTTCCGGTTGCAGGGTTCAGTATGCTAGTGCCGGCGGTAAGCTCGTTTTTAACTGGGCTTTTTAAAAATATTTTTTCTTCCCGATACCATTTTGAAAAGGTATGAATCAAAATAGCCAATACCGTTGTCTTTAGCGCGGGCGATAAAAAACTTTTTTATCTCGAGGCGGTGTTCGTCGTATAACTGGATGCTTTCGAACAATTCTTTATATGACTCGAAAAGTTTTATTTTCATGCTTACAATGTTCTTCAGCGTACATTGCCTCTCGACAAGGCTGTTTTTGTTTTTGACATAGTAATATACCGGTACGTTTAAAGAAGCAAAAGTTTCGGAATATCTTATGTAGTCGAGATTGAACAGGAAATCCTCGCACCAGCTTATATCGGTGCAACATGATATCCTGTGGGCGGTTACAATATCTCTGCGGTAAAGCTTATTCCACATAACGCCGTAGTAAAAATTTGCCGGAGCCTTAACCATATATGACAGGAACTGTTTTTTATTCATTACTTTTTCGGTATCAATATGGCCTTTTTCGGCTTTTTTATCGTTAATAACCCTGTAAAAATTGGCTATTACCATGTCACACTGTGTTTTTTGGATCTTTTCCACTAATGATTTAGTTGAGTTTTTAGGTATCCAGTCATCACTGTCGACAAACTGCAGGTATTCGCCCGATGCGTTTGATATTCCGATATTCCGGGTATCGGAAACGCCGGAGTTGCCTTTATTAATTAAAATTATCCGTGGGTCCTGTTTCGCGTATTTCCTGCAAATAGACATGCTGTTATCGGTACTGCCATCATTTACGATTATTATTTCGGTGTTTCGGTATTTCTGGTTAATTATGCTCTCAATACACCTGGCCAAAGTTTTTTCAGAATTGTAAACCGGTACAATAATACTGACCAATGGTAAGTGCATATTGTATCCTCCAAAAGTTCATATTGTGAAACAGCGGCATATACCTGTATAAATCAGGTACATGTAATGTTTATTAATATTATATCATGAGTTTTAAGAAAATCGTAAGATTTTCACGACACTATTCACGCGGATCCTGATTCGGGTGTTTCGTTTCCTTGGGCGCCAAAGTACATACCAAAATTGATTACAATTTAAAACATGGTGTCCGGACTTGTTATATGGTATATTTAGGTTATTGAAAAACCATATTATGGGAGGTGAAATCGTGAATGTATATAAAAAAATTATAGGCAATATTGGTCTTGTTCTTGAAGAGACGGGTTCTTTTTCGTCGGACAATACTGAAACGTCCGTATATTGCCTTTATGTAACAAACTACTCAAAAGAAAGAATCACCGGAAAAATTGTTCTCGGAACTAATCCGGCAGCAGAAATATATCCCGGAGACAATATTATGATGTCGGTAAAGCCGGAAGGCACCGTTACAACGGAATTTAACGTTACCAGGCCAATAATTTCTAATAAGCCCGAATTGCTTATATCAATTCAGCCGGACGAAGGAAACGAAATAAACGCAAGGTTTGAAACAGAATAATTTTGTTATTGAATTTACCCTCAAAAGCTTACGGATAAAGGATATAAAGAATTTTTATCTTATCTTGATAATTTGGAAAAAATAATAAAGGATGTAAGGACTAAAAATTGTGACAGAAATATATAAACTGTTCCCTTTTTTAAATTTAAGGGTTAGAATAAAGTTAAGGGAGGGAATAGTTTGAAAAAAACACCGTTGTATGAAAGCCATATAAAGCTTGGCGGCAGGATCATCGAGTTCGGGCAGTGGCTTTTGCCCGTGCAGTATACGGGTATAATCGAAGAGCACGAACAGGTCCGTAAAGCCGCCGGGCTTTTTGATGTGTCGCATATGGGCGAGATACTCGTAACGGGCCCGGATGCGGCAGCTTATATTCAAAAACTGATTACGAACGATATTGAATCCGCAAAAGACGGACAGATAGTTTATTCCCCAATGTGCTATCCTGCGGGAGGCACTGTCGATGATTTGCTTGTTTACAAATTCTCTGGCGAAATGTATCTTTTAATTGTAAACGCAAACAATACGAACAAGGATTTTGAATGGATGCTTGAAAACCTTGAAGGAAGGGTGGACATTAAAAACGTTTCGGATGACTATGCGCAGCTTGCGATACAGGGACCGAAAGCGCAGGAAATACTGCAGAAAATAACGTCCTGCCCGCTTCGTGAATTAAAATTTTTCAGGTTTACCGAGAGCGTTTTGCTGGACGGGATAAAGGCAATTATCTCACGAACGGGATATACCGGTGAGGACGGGTTTGAAGTATATATATCGCCTGAAAACGCGGTTTCGTTGTGGGATAAATTATTGGAAGCGGGAGCGGACGACGGCCTTGTCCCGGTAGGACTTGGCGCAAGGGATACGCTTCGCCTTGAAGCAGCACTTCCGTTATACGGAAACGAGCTTGACAGCGATATAACTCCCCTCGAAGCCGGGCTTGAAAGGTTTGTTAAGCTTAACAAGGAAGGCTTTATCGGCCGAGAAGCACTGCTCAGTCAATATCAAAGCGGAGTCAAAAGAAAGCTTGCGGGCTTTGAAATGCTGGAAAAAGGAATCCCAAGAAACGGGTATTCAATACAGAAAGATGGAAAAATTATCGGACATGTTACGTCCGGAAGTTTTTCACCAAGCCTGAAAAAAAGCATAGGTCTGGCACTGGTAGAATCCGTTTATGCCGGGGAGGGCACCGAACTGGATATTGTAATCCGCGGCAGACCTGTTCGGGCGGTTTGTATTCCTTTGCCTTTTTACAATAAAAAATATCAAAAATAAAAGCTGTTTGTATTGAAAGGAAGGTATTTATGAACGAGTTTGAAATCAAAAAATATTCAACGGAGCATGAATGGGTTGGCGTAGATGGGAATAAAGCGTATATAGGCATTTCCGAATTTGCGGCAAATTCCCTCGGAGAAATCGTATACGTCGAACTCCCCGAATTGGGAAGCGAATTGAATGTCGGTGACGTATTGGGCGTTGTTGAATCGGTTAAAGCCGCCTCCGATGTGTATTCTCCGATATCCGGCAAGGTAGTTGAAATAAACGAGGAACTTACCGATAATCCCGAAATTATCAACGAAGACCCTGAAAATAGTTGGATAGCCGTGCTGGAAATAAGTGATCCCGCACAGTTGGATGAACTGATGGATGAAAAGGAATATGAAGAATACTGTGCCGAGGAGGAATAAAATGTCTAAGTATATTCCGAATACCGATGAGCAAAAACGTGAAATGCTTTCTGAAATCGGCGCTGCGGGGATAGACGACTTGTTTTGCGACATATCTGGGAAAATCCGATTAAAAAGCCCTCTTAATCTTCCAAAGCCATTATCCGATATCGAATTGTCAAAACATATGCAAACGCTTTCTGATAAAAACGCGGATACCGATCATTACACATGCTTTCTCGGTGCGGGAGCCTATGATCATTATATCCCGTCAATAATTGACCTGTTGATATCGCGCCAGGAGTTTTATACGGCATATACCCCGTACCAACCGGAAATCAGCCAGGGGACGTTACAGGCCATTTTTGAATACCAGTCAATGATCTGCCTTTTAACTGGAATGGACGTTTCGAACGCGTCTTTGTATGACGGGGCTTCGGCGGTCGCGGAAGCGGTATTGCTCGCATGCCGGGCAACCGGAAGAACACGTGTTTTAGCGGCAAAAACGCTGCACCCCGAAAGCCGAGAAGTTCTAAGGACATATACGAAGTTCTCGGGTATAACCGTTGACGAATATGGATTCCTGGACGGCGCCGCGGACCTTTCCGATCTGGAATCACGGCTAAACCCCGATACGGCCGCGGTTGTGGTTCAAAACCCGAATTTCTTCGGTATTATTGAGGACTTAAAAGAAATTTCAGAACTTGCCCATAAAAACAAGTCTTTACTTATTGTAAGCTGTGATCCGATTTCTCTCGCGCTGCTGAAACCGCCCGGTGAGCTGGGCGCCGATATTGTAGTGGGCGAGGGCCAGTCCCTGGGAAACCCGTTAAGCTTCGGTGGTCCATATCTCGGTTTCTTTGCCGCTACAAAACAATTAATGCGCAGAATTCCCGGCAGAATAGCCGGTGAGACCGTCGATTTGTCGGGCAGGCGCGGTTTTGTCCTTACGCTGCAAACGAGGGAGCAGCATATCAGAAGAGAAAAGGCAACGTCGAACATATGCACGAACCATGCATTGAATGCACTGGCCGCTACGATATACCTTACGGCAATGGGCAAGAACGGCCTTCGAGAAGTAGCTGAACTGTGCGCGCAGAAAGCGCATTACGCATACTCGCGGCTGATAGAAACGGGCAAGTTTTCACCGGTTTTCACCTCCCCGTTTTTTAAGGAGTTTGCCGTGAAATACCGTGGAGATGTGCGTAAGCTTGCCTCGAGGCTTTTGGAGCAGAAAATTCTTGCCGGCTATATCATGGAAAATGACTACCCTGAAATGGACAATGTTCTGCTTGTCGCGGTGACCGAAAAAAGGGCAAAGCACGAGATAGATACTCTTGTTGAAAGGGCGGTGTGTGCATAATGAAAAATGAGACTCTGACTATTTTTGAAAAGAGCCGGCCCGGAAGGAAGGCCTATTCGCTGCCCGAATGTGATGTTCCGAAAAAACCGCTTTCCGAATTGATCCCGGAGCACCTGCTGCGAGACGCCCCGCCGGGACTGCCGGAAGTGAGTGAAGTGGATGCGGTACGTCATTTTACCGAGCTTTCAAAACGAAATTACGGTGTCGATTCGGGTTTTTATCCGCTCGGCTCGTGCACGATGAAATACAACCCTAAAATAAACGAAGAAATAGCGAGAATGAAAGGATTTACGCAAATACATCCGTACGAGCCCGAGGAATCGGTCCAGGGATGTCTTGAGGTGTTGTATAAAACAGGAGAAATGCTTGCCGAAATAACCGGAATGGAGAAATTTTCGTTCCAGCCGGCAGCCGGGGCGCACGGCGAACTTTGCGGGCTTATGATAATGAAGGCCTGGCACGAGAGCCGTAATGATACGGCAAGAAAAAAGATCATAGTGCCGGACTCGGCGCACGGCACAAACCCGGCTTCGGCAGCGGTGGCAGGGTTTGACGTCGTCGAGGTAAAATCCGATGAAAACGGCTGGATAGATTTAAAATCGCTGCGTGAGACAATGACCGAAGAAGTCGCGGGACTGATGCTGACGAACCCGAATACGCTCGGCCTGTTTGACGGCAATATACTTGAAATCGCCGATATTGTCCATGAAAAGGGCGGGCTTCTGTACTATGACGGCGCTAACATGAACGCTATTATGGGTATAACAAGGCCGGGGGACATGGGCTTTGATATAGTGCATCTGAACCTGCACAAGACATTCAGCACACCGCATGGCGGAGGAGGGCCGGGCTCCGGTCCCGTCGGAGTTGTTAAGAATCTTGTTCCGTTCCTTCCGAAACCCGTTGTTGAATATTCCGGAAAATCCTATTACCTTGATTACAATCGTCCTCTTTCTATCGGAAGGGTTAAGTCTTTCTACGGCAATTTTACCGTGGTTTTAAAAGCTTACGCGTATATGCTTTCTATGGGTCCGGAAGGGCTAAGGCGGGCATCCGAAACAGCGGTACTTAACGCGAACTACATCCTTAAGAAACTTAAAGATGACTATTTGCTGCCCTATGATCGCGCTTGCATGCATGAAGTGGTTTTTTCAGCGCTGAAACAGAAAGAATACGGCGTTTCGGCGCTCGATATCGCGAAACGCCTGCTCGATTTCGGATATCATCCGCCGACCGTGTATTTTCCGCTGATTGTAAAGGAAGCGCTAATGATTGAGCCGACCGAAACAGAAAGCAAGGAAACCCTGGACCGGTTTATTTCGGCAATGAAGCAGATAGCAAAAGAAGCGGAAACAAACGCCGAATACTTGAAGTCGGCGCCGCACAGTACCGTTGTTTCAAGGCTTGATGAAGCAAGAGCGGCAAGAAACCCGATATTAAACGAGATGTCCCGGTCGAAAGATTAAATATAAGCGTTATAAAGCCTTGGCGGCTTCTTTAAGGCTATCGTATACATAGTCCGGCTTTATTTCAGAATTTATCAGGTCTTCTGCCTTTGTTTCGCCGGACAGTACAAGCAGGCTGGCCGCGCCGTGGTTATAAGCCGTTGCGATATCGGTATACAGCCTGTCGCCCACAAATACTATGTCGCTTATATCCAAGCCGGTTCTGTCAAGGATAAAATCAACCGTTTCCCGGTAGGGCTTGCCGAGATATTTTGGTTTTACGCCCGTAGAGGCGGTTATAAACGAGCACATTGCCCCGCAGTCGGGAATAAACCCGTCCTCCGTGGGGCAGTTTAGATCCGGATGGGAAGCTATGAAATCGCGGCCGTTTCTTATAAGACGGCATGCGTGGTTAAATTTTTCGTAATTAATGGTCATGTCGAACGTTAACACAACGGCGTCGGCATCTTCTTTGCTTAAGTTTATCCCTCTTTCCCTGAACTGTTCTTCGACAATCTGCGTCGCAAGCAGGAATATTTTTTTACCGGGATAATACTTTTTCAGGAAATTGATCGTCACATCCCCCGATGTGGCGATCTGATCCTTGTTTATCACACATCCCATTGACGCAAGCTTGTTAATATAGTAATCCGACGTTCTTGAAGAATTGTTTGTAAAGAACATGAAGCCTTTTCCCGTCTGCTTAAGCTTTTCAATAAATTCCATCGAACCGTCGATTAAGCTGCTGCCAAGATAAAATGTTCCGTCCATATCGAGAACGAAAAACTTTTTGTTTTTTAGCTCTTTCATTCTTTCACCTTTCCGCTGAATTATGATCCGTTTTTTTCGCGCGCTTCCGGAACATTGCCCGTTGCGACTATATTAATACCCGTGTCGAGCAGGTTTTCCACGATTACATCCCCGATTTTTACAGGCGCTTTGACACAACAGCGGTTAATTTCTTTCATGCAATCCCAAATCAATCGTTTCGGAATAGGTTTTTCCGTTTTAACAGGTACGACCGGAAGGCATCCGTTTTTCACCTTGACGGTACTTGTTACGATTCTTACCGGATTCGTGCATTCAGCCCGGGCATATTCAATCCCGCGTTTGCACTTGTACCCGTTTATGCTGCTTATAGTATCCCCGTTCAGCGTAACCTCAATCAGGCAGCCAACAGGGCAGTTTATGCATACCAATTTTTTCTTCCCCGGCATCTATTGTCCCTCCCCGTTGGTCTTTACTTCTATAACCAGTTCTTCGCCAGCTTTGATTTCCTGGAGGTCTTCGGCTTTCAACTCAAGCGTCTCCATTTCGCCGGGAGTTACCTTTACCTTTTTGCGTTCAAGGAGTATATTGTTCCCGCATCTTGCGGCGAGCTTTACATTTCTATTTACATCGGCAACCCTGAAAAATATCTTCACCGAATTCCGGGATAAAGACTGCTTCCGGATTATCCGCGGGACGGTATACCTTATACCGTTTCCCGCTTTTACGGTTATTGCTTCTTCCCGATCCGGTACATTCGTTCCCAATATATATTCAGCGGCCGATTCTCCCGCCAGTTCGCTTTCATTCGATACATTGTCAACAAGGTCGTGCACATGGGCCACGTTCCCGCACGCAAAAATGCCTTCGACCAATGTTTCCATACGGTTATCAACAACAGGACCCGACGTGACCGGATCAAGCTCAATTCCCGCATCCCTCGAAAGTTCGTTTTCGGGTATCAGGCCTACGGATAAAAGAAGCGTATCACAGGGTACAAATTCGGCAGTTTCAGGAATCGGTTTTCTGTCCTGGTCAACTTCCGCCACCGTAACCCCTTCAAGTCGTTCCTTTCCGTGAACCGCAATAACCGTATGATTAAGCCTCAACGGAATGCTGTAATCATCAAGGCACTGTACGATATTCCGGGTAAGCCCGCTGGAATAGGGCAGCAGTTCGCATACCATTTTCACCTGCGCTCCTTCAAGGGCAAGCCTCCTGGCCATTATAAGGCCGATATCCCCCGAGCCGAGTATTACTACCGACTTGCCGGGCATATATCCGCAGATATTAACATATTTTTGAGCGGTTCCCGCGGTATAAATACCCGACGGTCTTGTACCGGGAATATTCAGAGCGCCGCGTGTTCTTTCCCTGCAGCCCATTGCGAGGATAATGCTCTTTGCCTTTATTGTAAAGACGCCTTCAGCACTGTTCACAGCGGTAACCGTTTTATCGCTGTCTATATTCAGTACCATTGTTTCGAGTAAATATGGAATATTCATCCGGTGCACTTTATCGATAAATCTTGCGGCGTATTCAGGGCCGGTGAGTTCCTCACCAAAATAATGAAGGCCAAAACCGTTGTGAATGCATTGGTTGAGTATTCCTCCAAGGTTGTTTTCCCTCTCCAGGATGAGAACATCCTGGACGCCTTTTTCTTTTGCTTTTACAGCGGCAGCCATTCCGGCCGGTCCGCCGCCAATTACAACCAAATCAACTTTTTTCATGTAAACCCCCTGCAGTTTGTTATTTTGTTTTTTTCAGCAAAAATACTGATTTTCCGCCGGCCTTTGTCACTTCTTCTAAAGGAATTCCGAGTTCTTTCGAAAGTATTTCAATAACTCTCGGGCTGCAGAATCCACCCTGGCACCTGCCCATTCCAGCCCTGGTCCTGCGCTTCACGGCGTCTACATTTCTGGCGCCTATGGTTCGTCGTATGCTTGATACAATGTCTGCTTCGGTTATCTTCTCACACCGGCAGACAATTCTGCCGTGCGCCGGGTCTTTTTTAACGGCTTCATTCCACTGAGATTCGCTCATTTTCCGCGAAGGAATATATTTTTCTATAAACGGGCAAAAATCGGATTTCTCTTCAAGTTTTAATCCGCTTTTTTTAAGAAGATCGGCAACCATTTCACCAATCGCGGGCGCTGCCGTTAATCCGGGAGATTCAATGCCAGCCGCGTGTATAAGTTTTTTATTTACAGGAGAAGGTCCTATTATAAAATCTCCCGTCGAACCCGCAGCTCTTAGACCGGCAAATGACGTAATAATTCCCCTTGTGTCCAAAGAAGGCACTGACAGCCTTGCGACATTGATAACTTCCAACAATCCGCGGGATGTTGTCGATGTATCGCTTTTGTCATGAATATCCTCCGCATTCGGACCTGCAAGAAGATTCCCGTCAACCGTCGGCGCAACGAGTACGCCCTTCCCTTTGTCGGTCGGCAGCTGAAAAATAACACTGTTTACGAGTGAACCGTACACTTTGTCAAGCAGGACATATTCACCTTTTCTCGGGTTAATCCTGAAAGAACGGTCGCCGGCCATTTCAGCGACGGTATCGGAGTATAACCCCGCGGCGTTTACAAGATACCGGCATTCAACGATGCCTTTTGTTGTTTCAAGACGAAACGCATCTCCATCATAGCTTATACCGGTGAGTTCGCATTCAAGTTTAAGCTCAGCACCGTTTTCAACCGCGTTTTCCATTGCGTGAAGAGTCAGTTCATATGGGCAGATAATACCCGCTGAAGGGGCGTAAAGCGCAGCCACGGCGTTAGGAGAAATGTTCGGCTCCATTTCACGCAGACGCTCCGCGCCGATTACTTCAAGATCATCAATTCCGTTCTTCAATCCTCTGATTTTTAGCTCTTCAAGTTCAAAAATATCGTCTTTGCTGAAGCAAACGACCAAAGAACCTGTCATTTTAAAAGATACGTCAAGTTCTTCGGATATACGCTTCATCATTTTGTTCCCGCGTATATTTAAAACAGCCTTAAGGGTTCCCGGCACGGCATCATATCCCGCGTGAACGATCGCGCTGTTTGCCTTGCTTGTACCCATCGCGACATCGGATTCTTTATCGATAACCAATACCGAAAGCCGGTATTTGGAAAGTTCTCTTGCTATAAACGCGCCGGTTACACCTGCGCCTGCAACTACAACGTCGTACAAAACAACATCCCCCTCACGTAAAATAAAGAAGCCGCACAAAACAAAAGCATAAAGCTTTTGTTTTAATGCGACTCCAACTCTCCGCATATAAACATATCATATTTTTCTCTATATAACAATAATAACATTGATAATTTATAATATCAATAGAAAACTTTCGGTCAGCAGATCAAATAAAACACACTTATCGCGCAGCCCAGCTTTTCGCGCATTCTACCGCTTTGTTCCACCCGTCAATATAAAGCCTGCGCTTTTCATCCGGCATCATCGGGGTGAATTTGCGATCCAATACCCACGAACTGCATATCTCGTCTATGCTCTGCCAGACTCCGGCTGCCAATCCGGCCAGGAATGCGGCGCCTAAAGCCGTAGTTTCCCTGACCACGGGACGGCTTATTCCGATATTGCATATATCCGACTGGAACTGCATTAAGAAATCGTTCACGCTTGCACCGCCGTCTACTTTCAGTTCGCGCAGTTTAATGCCCGTATCCTGTTCCATCGCGTCGATCACGTCCTTGGACTGGTACGCAATTGATTCCAGAGCCGCACGGATAATATGCGACCTGTTTGAATTCCTTGATAAACCCAGTATCGTACCGCGGGCGTACATATTCCAATGCGGCGCTCCCAGCCCGGTAAACGCGGGCACGATGTATACGCCTTCATTCGATTCGATCTTATTAGCAAAGTATTCAGAGTCTTCCGCATTCTGTATAAGCCGCAGTTCGTCCCGTACCCATTGAATGACGGCTCCCGCTATAAAAACGCTGCCTTCTATCGCATAGTTTACTTTATCGCCTACGGTTGCCGCAATCGTTGTCAAAAGGCCATGATCGCTTTTGCAAAGTTCTTCACCGGTGTTCATCAGCAGAAAACATCCTGTGCCGTAAGTGTTTTTGGCCTCGCCAGCTTTAAAGCATGTCTGGCCGAAGAGCGCGGCTTGCTGGTCACCGGCACAGCCCGCTATCGGGATTCTGGCGCCGCCGATTTCCACATAACCGTATACCCTGCTACTGCTTACAACTTCCGGCAGCATATTCTCCGGAATGTCGAGCATGGCACATATCTCCGAATCCCAGCAGAGGTCTTTTATGTTATACAGCATGGTACGGCTCGCGTTAGTATGATCGGTGACATGAACCTTGCCGTCGGTCAGTTTCCATATCAACCAACTGTCCACGGTGCCGAAAAGCAGCTTGCCCTGTTCGGCCATTTCCCGTGCACCCTCAACATTGTCAAGAATCCATTTCAGCTTTGTTCCTGAAAAGTATGCGTCTATGAGCAAACCTGTCTTGTCCTTAATCATGTCCGAGTATCCCTTCGATTTCAGGTCCTCACAGATAGGCGCTGTTCGTCGGCACTGCCATACTATTGCATTATATATTGGCTGGCCCGTATCTTTGTTCCATACGATTGTCGTTTCCCTCTGGTTTGTGATTCCTATCGCGGCTATATCCCGGGCGGACAGACCGCTTTGTGCCAGCACCTCGGTCATGACCGAATACTGTGTGGAGTATATCTCCATAGGATTGTGCTCGACCCAGCCGGGTTTGGGATATATCTGGTTCAACTCCTTTTGCGCTATGGAAACGATGTTTTGCTTTTCATCGAAAATTATCGCACGGCTCGAAGTCGTACCTTGATCCAAAGAAATGATAAATTTGCTCATAAGTAACTCTCCTTAATGTCTTTTCTCCTATCCTTATTATAAGTCTTTGGCTGTGTGGAGACAACGGGTTTTATCCGCGCCTCCACACAATTAGTGATTTTACAGCCAGGTTAATGTGTTCGAACAGGATATCAGCGTTGCAATGATTCCGTTTATTATGCCTGGCAGATAAGGATTGCCGGTTACCCGGTAGATCTTGCGTGACATGATCGTTGTCACCGGGAGGATGACAAGAATGGGAATCAACCAGACGATAAACATGCTGCCGGGATCCGTCCATACCATAAAGCCTGTAATAAAGAACTTAATGTACTGGATCGCCAGAATTACCAGCGGCGGGATTGCGTTGAAAAATGCTACAACCGCTGTATTAACCCATTGCTTTTTCCCCAGCGTGTTGTAATTGAAAGAATTTGCAGCCACAGATTGAGCCAAATAGTAGATTAGGAACAGTACCATATATGGAAATACCGCGGTATATATCTTAGTCGCATCAAATGCCTTGACAGCCAGAACCCAGATGCGGAAGTCAGACTTGAAGAAATAGTCTGCAAAGAAAACGCAGCCGTAGGAAACAGATACAACGATTATCGCCAGTAAAACAGTTTTGCCGAGCTTTTTCAAACCTATCTTTACTCCGGTGTCGGTAAGATTGTATCCGTTTTTCTTCCCGTAAAAATTATAAAACGCGATCATGCTTAGAACCGCGAATAAGCCAACTACCGCAGCCCAGAAGGAGATACCCCAGGGAGAGCTTTGTGCCCAGGGTTGCCTGGTTATCGTAAAAGAATTGATATTGCTCAATACAGGTATGAATACAATAGCACCGAATAACGCAGTGGCGCTGATGCCACCCCAGAACCATGCCTTGCCGCCTGCCTGGAGTGTTCTGGGCGCTACAATCTCTTTCGCGCGCAACGGTGAGAAAAACGGGGTATATAGCATCAGGATAGTGAAATTCACGACAAAGATTGCGAACCCAATCAGTCCCACCAGGTTGAAGAACTCTTTCCACTGCCACACCTGGTTTGCAGCAGCGATTGGACGAGGAGCGCCAAGCGCTTCGTCAAAGAATTCAATAGTAGCAGTGGTGGACCGTTTCGAGAAATGTGACCAGGGGTGTGTGATGGCGGGATTATAAATTACCCGTATCGCTTCTTTTCCATCAATAACTTCACGGTAGATTGTTCCTCCGCTGCGTTTTTCAAGTCCTGTCGGATCCTTGCCGAAATGCAGAAAAGACTGTGCGTTGCCGTACTGGACATAGTCTCTTGGGGAAGTAGGGTTTCCGTTCTCGTCTGTGTCCACCATGAAAAATTCGTCATACTGTGCCGCTATAATTCCCACATCGCGGTTACCATAAATATTTACGTATTCCTGTGTCTCCTGATTTTTATACGTAGCATCCGCGCAGTTCAGAAGCGCCGCGGATATTAGCTGCACAGGAGCCTCATTGTCCGCTCCGACGGCCGCGTCGCAAGACCAACCGCCCAGGGAATGCCCTGTGATCCCAATCCTTTCTGAATCAACATAATCCAATGAGGCAAGCATTTTGACCGCTTCGTACATCCCATTCAGCACATCGACAATAATAGGCACATTCTCTGAGTGTCCGTGGGAAGGCATGTCAATCGCCAGCACGACATAGCCGCGTCGGGAAAGTTCCACGAAATTAGCATCCTGCATCTCACGGTTATTAAACATTCCGTGACTTGTTACAATGGCCGGAGCTTTATTTTCCGCGGAGACTCCGGCAGGGACAAACAGCAATCCGCTAAGTTTTACACCGATACTTGTTTCCCAGCGCAGATCCTTGATGGTCACTTTCCCTCCCGATGACTGAATCACGGAGACAAAAATCATGCTCACCAGCATCAATACGACAGAGATACTGAGCCAGATTTTGGCCCTCTTCCTTGTTAGATCCATACATAATTCTCCTTTCTTTTTGAATTAGAAGAGATTCTGCTTTTTACCCGCAGAAAGTGGAAATGAGAAAAACACACCCCCTTTAAACTGTTTATTGTTAATATCAAACGATTACGTCTTTATATATAAAACGGTGGCCAGACAAGTTGCATCATTGATCAGAATTACGCCCGATTGCTTAAGAACAGCGGTATATATTTCGCATTCAAATAAAAAAGAGTAAAACATAAAAAAGCCGTTTTTTTCTCAGAACAGCATTTTCATACCTTACTCCATAACTCACGTATGAAAAAAATATTTACTTTTATAGTTAGTATATAAATATTGTTGAGTTTTGTCAACGGGTTTTTTACAATCTGTTTTCATTATTGTTACAGCTTGTTTACATAATTATTGCTGTAAAATAAATTTGCGACTCAATGAAAATGATTGAGTTTAATGCTGCAATGGCATGTACGGAGATTCATTCCATATATGCATAAATATACTGTAAAAATCTGCTTGACGATATACAAGTTTAGCAATACCATAAATAGTAAACACACGATATACACCGCAGGCCACATTAATTTGCATGCTTTTTATGGTGTCCGTACTTTATTCCGATTTACGTTTTGGGATATCGGCCCAGGCACAAAACAACAAATTACTGCACCGGTACGACATTATGTGTGCAAAAATAAAACGTGAAAGAGGGGTTTGGAATGCAACATTATCTTGAACAAGAGTTTGATTATAATAATGAAAACCTGGTTTCCGCCTATGATGAACTGCCGTTGTGGTCTTCACCGTTCGGGCTTTTAATGCTGGAAAAGATCAGGTTTCGTCCAAGCATTAAAGCGCTCGATGTGGGCTGCGGCACGGGATTCCCGTTGCTGGAATTATCACAGCGTTTTGGCTCGTCATGCCGGTTTTACGGAATTGATTGTTGGGCGGGAGAGGTAAAAAGGTTAAAGAAAAAAATTGAGGCTTATGGTTTGAAAAATGTTTCCGTTGTTCAGGGTAATGCCGCGGACATGCCGTTTGAAAATAATTATTTTGATTTGGTTGTTTCAAATCTTGGGATAAACAATTTCAAGGATTTTGATAAAGTGCTGAATGAGTTATATAGAGTAACCAAACCGGGCGGCGGGCTTGCATTTACTACAAATCCGCCCGGAACAATGAACGAGTTTTATGAAATTTTTGAAACGGTGCTGCTTAAGTTGAATTTACATGATGAATTGAACAGGTTAAGATCACATGTTTCCCAATCAAGGAAATCAATAAACGAGATAACCGGATTGCTCAAAAAGACCGGGTTTGATAATATCAATACCTGTGAAAGTACATATTCAATGAGATTTTTGGATGGCAGTTCGTTTTTAAATCATTATTTCATCAAGCTGGCTTTCATGGGTGAATGGAAAAGTTTAATATCGCCCCGAAACCTGGAATTGGTATTTAATAATCTTGAAAATGAACTGAACTTATACGCGGGTAAAAACGGGGAACTGAAATTAAGCATACCGGTAGTTTATATTGAATGTGAAAAGCGGGATGATTTTCGATAAGGGAAGGTAAAGTTTATTGGGGCTTCCACCGACGGGGTTTGTTGAAGATGAACCGAACTGTACGATTTCAACGGAGTGGAAAACAATGAGTCAGAATAGAAAAATAGAAACAATGAGCGATTTTTTTAACAATCGCGCTGATATATACGATGATCATATGATTAAAGAACTTGATTTGAATGTGTTTTATGACGAAATTGCCGAGTGTATACCCAAAAACAGAACTAATATTAAGTTGTTGGATTTAGGCTGCGGAACAGGTCTTGAACTTGAAAGAATATTCAGGATTTATCCCTTAGCCGTAGTTACCGGCGTTGACTTGTCAAGCAAAATGCTGGATATACTCAAAGCAAAATATAAAGACAAAATGAGCCAATTAAAGCTTATATGTCAATCCTATTTTGATATTGATTATGGAAACGGTGTTTATGATGTAGTTTTGTCAACATACTCGCTTCATCATTTCAGCAGGGAACTGAAACTGTCCCTGTACAGAAAAATTTATAGCTCGCTTAAAGAGGATGGTATATATATCGAGGGCGATTACACGGCAAAAACAACAGATGAGGAAAACCGTTTTATTGTAGAGAGTGAACGTATACGAAAAGCAGGCGGCATAACCGATGGGTTATATCACATTGATATTCCGTTTACTGCGGAGACACAGATGAATTTATTAAGACAGGCGGGTTTTAAAAGGGCTGATATAAAGAAACAGTGGGATAAAACAACGATATTCGTATGCGAAAAGAATTTAAAGAACGTGAACATTCACGCTATACGAATATGAGACTGACTTTGATTTGATTGCAGTTAACATCAATTTGTCATACTATTCACGCGAAACAATTTTGTCTGTAAAGACATAAAAGGGGATAGATTATGTTAGAGATAAGGAAGATAGAAAATATAGATCAGAATTGCGTGAGGGTGATAAGAGATTCATTTATCACTGTAGCTAATGAATTTAATTTAACCAAAGAAAACGCTCCGACAAACCCTGCGTTTATTGAAATAGAATCCTTACGGGCTATGAAGCAGAAAGGCATCGATATGTACGGCGCGTTTTTAAATAATGCTATTATAGGTTTTGTTGCTATTGAAAAGTCAAGCGGTGATTTGTACTTCATGGAAAAGTTGGCCGTATTGCCCGAATACCGGCACAACGGGTATGGAACACGATTGATTGATTTTGTTGTAGAAACCGTAAAAAAAGCGGGAGGGAAGAAAATTTCAATCGGAATTATAAATGAGAATAAAGTATTAAAGGAATGGTATATAAGAAATGGTTTTTCCGAAACCGAAATAAGAAAATTTTCTCATCTGCCATTTACTGTTTGCTTTTTGGAGCGGACAGTTTAGGATTATATATGTTAACCTTATGGCATCAAAAGGCAGAGAATCGTTTAATAAAAAAATTGGTTTTATGGAAAAGCAGATATTTTTAACTATAAAAATAGGAACTATGTGAGGTCGGTTTTATGATAAATCATGTAGGAACCCGGAATATTGAAACAAAAAGATTGATTCTAAGAAAGTTTACGATGGATGATGCTCAAAACATATTTGATAATTGGGCTAATGATGCCCAGGTAACTAAGTATCTGCAGTGGAAGCCGCATCAGAATATTGACGTTACTAAAAGCATTCTTAATGACTGGATAAAATCATATGAACGGCTTGATTGTTATAATTGGGCAATAGTTTATAAAGAAAACATGCAAGCTATAGGCTCGATATCATTGGTTGATTTTTCCGATTTACATAAATGGTGCGAAGCAGGTTATTGCCTATCCAGGAATTATTGGAACAGCGGGATTATGACCGAAGCTTTAAAAGCAGTAATAGATTTCTGTTTTACAAAAATCGGGTTTAACAGGGTACAGGCTTTCCATCATGCCGAAAACCAGGCCTCCGGCAGGGTTATGCTGAAGTCGGGCATGATATATGAAGGAAGGTTGAGACAATACCGGGCCAACACGCGGGGAGAATTTGTTGACTGCGATATGTATGCCATTCTGAGAGACGATTATCTTAACCGGGATAATTCATAAACTCCATAATTTCTTTTTTCCTGTGGAAATGGCAAGGGCGCCTGAACCGAGTATTTTTATTACATCATCTTTTGATTCGACAAACCCGCCGGCTATTACGGGCATTGGAATCTGTGCGCTGATCCGTTGTATAATGTCGGGCATGATTCCAGGCAGTACCTCTACCATATCAGGCTGGACCGAAAGAATCGACTTAACGGAATTCTCATAGGACTGACTGTCAATCAAAAACACTCTTTGAATTGCAAACATACCTTTGCCCATCGCGTATTTTATGTGGTTGTTTTTTGTACTTATTATGCCGTGGGGTTTAATCAGATCGTGAATGTAATCAATCGCCCTGTTGTCCTTTCCTATTCCTTCAAGCATATCCATGTGTATGAAGACGTTTTTACCGCTTTTTTTAACTTTGTCAACAGCAGAGTATATGTTAAAAATATCGGCATGCAGAAGAAAAATTGTGGATACCGGCGCCTTTATTGCATCCTCCAGGTCCTCCTCGTACCTGATAGCGGCTATTACGGGGTTTTCTTCAATTTTTCTTAAGATTTCGTTCTTTTCCATACATATATGTCCTTTGCCCAAAATGCATTTAAATACTGCTCTCTTCTTTTTTAATATTACTTGATACTTCCCTGTGCGTCAAATGAAAACAATTATACCCATTATATTACTACAATGAAACCATAAACGGGAGTTTGACAGTTAGTTACTGAAAATCAATTATCAAAAAGTCTGAAACCCATTGAAAAATGGGCTTTTTTTATGCAAATAATCTGTCAAATTTCTAAAATTAATTTGTTGTACGGTGTT